>FLOH01000832.1_pt1 | contig 55345 bp, 49 predicted proteins | sample 756751 | NCBI WGS metagenome assembly FLOH01 (sample SAMEA4026879, study PRJEB14308) | marine metagenome | biome: coastal water; material: water | depth 74 m
TACGCTTGCATAATAATAAGGTCGTCATAACCATCATTGTCAATATCACCAGCATCAACACGCTGTGGGTTATCATACTCGGCCTCACCCGCAAACGTAGCTGCGGCAAGACTGACGATAGAACTACTAACTAACGCGGTCGACTGACCGTACACCACATACACATCTCCAAAATACGCACCGCCTGCATCTCCTCCAGTCGCTGCTGTGATAATGTCTCCAAATCCATCACCGTTCAAATCACCAACCGCTAATCCAAGCCCCATCTCATCATCCGCCTCTTCCCCGGTAATCTGGACAACTGAAGCGTCGTCGAGGGTACGTGTTGCCATAGTAGCGCTCTCTCCATATACAACGTACACCGCACCAGCACCATCACCAGCGTCATTATTTGAGAATGCACCGATAACCACATCATCATATCCATCTCCATTTATATCTCCTGCGGCAACCGACCGACCGGTATTGTCATAAGAGGCTAACCCGCGGAACTTCACCATTGTAGGAGTGGAAGATAACTGTGCTGACTGCCCATATATAACATACGCCGCACCAGAAACCAGCTCTGGAGAATTAACATCCGAATCATATGTAGCACCAATCAAGATGTCCTCGTAATCATCCCCGTTAAAGTTACCATGTGACACAGTAAATTCTGTGTCAGTACCTGCTGCATCAAACACAATTGGCACAATCGAACTATCACCAAGACTCATTGATGTAAATAATTGAGCCTGTCCATAAATAACATATACCGTACCAAGGTTGCTAGTACCAGGAGTAAGGTCATCATCACCGTCAGTGGTAACTACAAAATCATCATACCCGTCATTATTAAGGTCTCCAACGCCACCAACACGAAAACCAGCTTCATCACCAATAATCTCACCAGTGAACTTAACAACTCCAGGATCGCCTAAAGACTGATCTGTATACTCATCGAACTGACCATACACCAAGTACGCTGCGCCAGCGCTTTCTGCAACGGTATCATCTTCCGGTGCTCCTACCACAAAATCATCGTACCCATCACCATTAACATCGCCTACTCCTGAAACACCCTTACCTACTAAGTCACCGTCGGCCTCGCCAACAAACTGAGCGAGTAAAGAGCGGCTAACTACTTCCGCATGAGCGGCTGAAGAAAACAGCAAAAAGATACCTATGAGTGCCATGCCCTTGAGAATATTCATGTTCATATTTTTGTATTTAAATTTACGTCTAATTATACATTACGCATAACGAATAATCAAAATAATAACCTTTATTGTTACAATCCTCTATTCAATGCAATCGGTCCCAAAAAAAAAGGCGCGTTATACCAACGACTGTTGCCGCGGATTAAAAGTACTACGCTCCTTATCACTAAAAACCTCAACAACTCCAAACACTCCGTCATATCCAGGCTCAATATGGATCTTTCCCTCGCGCACACGACGAATCCCCTCAGCGACTAACGGTTGAGCCACCGCCTCTATCTCCTTCATGTCTGCATCAAGCAGAATATGAAACTCATTTCCGATAGCCTCAATAATCTTCTCAAACTCTTTTAAGACTGTCTTAGTATTCACCCCCATCCCAAACGCATTCGCAATAATTTCTGGTAAAGGCACAATGCTCTTATACGGCACTTTCTTACGAGAGCTATCCTCCGCGGTCTGATCAGCCAACTGCTCAACTCGATTCATAACACCAACAACCAAGGAAGTTCCACACACAGGACAAATTCCTTTATTCTTCTTTGTCTCACTCGGCTCCATCTGAACATTACACTTCCGATGACCATCCGCATGATACTTCCCCTCTTCCGGATAAAACTCAATCGTATACTCAATAGACTCATTCTCTCTCAAAGAACTATACAGGGACCCATAACTTACCTCTTCCCAATCATAAACAGTTGCCTCTCTACCGATCTTCGGCGGAGAATGTGCATCAGAATTAGAGATAATAGTGAGGTCATTCAAATTCGACACTCGCCAATTCATATCCGGGTCCGACGACAATCCCGTCTCGATCGCATACACATGCTGCGTCATATCCCCAAAACACTCCTCAATAGAATCAAATCCGGACTTCGAACCAAACATAGCAAACCATGGCGTCCATATGTGAGCCGGAATAATTAACGCCTGCGGATCGGCATCTAAATATATTTTCATCAACTCTATAACATCCATTCCAATAATCGGACGACCATCATAACGAATATTGTACCCTCGCCGCTCTAGCTCAGCATTCACCTTTTTAGCTGCGGCAATAGACGAAACTCCAAACAGCGTATGCAACCGCCGACCTACTCCACCCTTCTTATATATACTCGCTACTTCCCCAAACAGTGCAAAACGCATATCCGCACCGGGAAGCGTTTTATCTTTTAGCATCAAAAAACCGGTACCATCCTCTTCTAAATGCTCTTCAATCTGTGCGATCCACAATGGGTGTGTAATATCACCGGTTGCAATCACATCTACCCCCTTCATTCTCCCAAATTCCGCTATACCAAACAGGTCCAGCTTCTTAGAAGTAGCCCTCGAAAAATGGGAATGCATATGAAGATCGACAATCGTTCTCATATCATCGGAATACTAGTTAACGAGATCTATTGTACCACGAGTAATATAAGGAAAAAGAAAAGGCCCCCCGACTGGGAGCCCTCTCTCACTCCGACGGAACTACCGACGGAACTTTTTCCATTTTGAGTACTTTGGATGACACACGTCCCGTTCAAGACAGGTCAACACCTTAAACCGATACTTCTTGCCCGGTACTAAGCCGACTGCAAATGTTGTTAATGTAAGCTTGTTATCGCGTATGTACGAACCGGTATACATAAGGTCTTTATTCTTCTTCCAATTGTTTGAAATCTTCACATAGTACACGCAGTCCTCAGCCTCACAACGCCTTGGGTGATCCCAACGTAAACGAACAGACGAGTCAGTCTTCCACTTCTTTGGTGCCCCTAACGCTTTAGCTCGCGGAGGAAGGGTCACGTAACGTGTTGAGCTGTCCTTCCATTCACCAAGCTCCCCTTCACTACTGACTAATCGTGCACGAAGATAATATCCCTTAACCGGCCTCAAGCCAGGAAGGGTCACGCTAAATGTACGCGTAGACTCATTGTAATCACCGCTGGCAATAAGGCTCGCAATATCATATGACGCGGTCACTGTCGATACAAAATTTATAGTAACGGCAGCCTCAACCTGAATTGTCGTAATCGAACCATCTAGGATCTCATCACCATCTGCGGAACGATGGACGATATCAAGTCCCATCTGTTTAACCAGAAGCCTATCCTCGTCCGAACGTACTGTGATAAGTCGACTAGGAGTCACCGCCGAAGCGCTCTCAGGCAATCCGACCACACCGACAAAAAGCAGTGCTACGAAAATGGAAGTTACAATAGAATATCGTTTCATATATATTATTATTACTAGTGGAATCAATTGTAACAGATGGACGTGGTTCCACAAGGGTTGACAAAACATCAAATTTATGCTAGTATATTGCGTAATTCAGTTAACAGGAGGGATTATGGATATGAACGCGACAAAAGATCACACAAAAAGGACGTTTATTCTGGGAATTGGAGTTGCTGCCATTTTTCTGTTCGCCGGAATCCTACAGACAGCAGAAGCCGCAGTCATCGGCGCAAACCCAGACCGAACGCGCTTTCGGCCAGAATTTGAGGTAAGCGAAACCAAAGCAAAGCGCTTAAAATTCGACATCGCTATCAGCAACACCGTCAACACGCGACATGATGGTGTCGAATACTACAACATTCAGTATGGGAAAAATGAGGACCTACCAAGCCCAAAGGTGTTACTAGTGGATGGAGACGAAACACAGGTAAATATGTTACGGCTGAAAACCGGAACAAAATACTACTTTGAAGTAACAGCATACTTCAATGATGGAAAATTCTCGAAAACCATTGAACAGGAAGCATGGACCAAACCAAACAGACCCCGCTTTCTCAAGATACGCAGAAAAACGCACAGGTCGGCACGTCTCAAATGGGCAAAGCCATATCGATCACCATGGTACACCCGCCACGAAGTGCGCTGGTATAAAGTGAACCCTGGTAAAAAGGGTGTTGAGCGATTCTCATTAGTAGGTGAAGAGTACCTGTACCAAGCGAACGTATACTTCCACGACATTAGCAATCTAGAATCTGACACGCAATACGCATTTCAATTACGCGCACGGATATTTAGCAAAGAATGGGGTAAGTGGTCGGACAAAAAATTCTTCCGAACCAAAAAAGCTCCCGTCGAATAAGAAACAAAAAAGATCCGGTATAAAACCGGATTTTTTTGCGTGCGCACCAGGCTACTTAGTCTTCACCGCACCCTTCTTCTTTGTTATCCAATATCTGGTAGCTAACTTATTGCCGTTCCTTTTGATGAAAAAACGCGCCTTCTTTCCAAACTTTTTATTTTTTCCAATCTTTAACTTACTGAACTTCGCGGTCTTTTTGGGCAACTCAATATTAACCGCCGTCCTCTTTCGAATCTTTCCCTTATTTGTCACGACAAAGGAACGCATCTTGGCTCGTCCCTTCTGAGAAACCTTCGCACGAGTCAGTACAATAACGCTATTTCGAGACTTTTTCTTGTACGCATTATATCTTTTAAACTTCGAACGGTACTGCTTTTTCTTAAAGAGCTTCTTTTGAGAGATGCGGGCTCCGGTATATGCATTAAAGGTTCTAATACGAGTCTTATTGATCGCAATTAAAACATCAACGCCGGTATGCAACTGCACCTTCACCTTTGCGCCACCTGTACCAAACAAACGAAAGGTCTTTGTCTCTCCGGTTGCGTACGTGACTTTCACACGATGACGTTTCAACCGGGTGAGCTTGGTCACCTTTCCGAGTGAGGTCACGGTATCACCGGTAGTGTCACCGGTACCAACTTCAGGAAGATTCTCCCAATCAATAACACCATCTTTGCCATCCGTACCGCCTGAACCTTCGCCTCCATCTCCAGCACCTGGGTCAGCGTCTGGGTCAGCGTCTGGGTCAGCACCTGGGTCAGCGTCTGGGTCAGCGTCTGGGTCAACAGGAATATCATCCTCGCCCGCCCCAACAGCAACAAGAGTTAATTTCCCTGCCGTAGATGTCACGTCAATAACGTCACCCGGCGAATCATATATCGAAGAACTCAACCCGAGTCGGTAATCACCAGCAGTCGACGAGTTTACCAGCCCCTCTATAACAAGGACATAGTCACCATCAGTTAAATTCGGTTGGTTAAAAACAATCCCAACTGCATCATTTGTTAACGTAGCCGTAGCCACCGTCCCCCCATTTGTAGGTAACGTTGAATTTACTGTATCGATAGATGCCGAACTAAAATCAAAGCCGCTGTCTTCATACTCACCGAGGGCCGATGCAAAAACAATCGTTAAATTACTCGAGGAATAGGAACTTGCGGTAAATCCTACCTCCAACGTACTAGTCGCTCCCACCTCCAAGTCAGTCAATGTTGCAGTAACGCCTGAAATCGCAGCATCATCCGCAAATGCCGCTATAGGAGCAAACATAAATGCCAGAGTTAACAAAAGGTATTTTTTCATATCCCTATATATACATTAATGACGATAAGTACTCAGTGTAGAACGATGTCTAAGAAAACACAACCACCCGCAGTGCAAGCCAAAAATTCCATACATACGCGGAAAATACTTTCACAGATCAGTCACCGGATCAGTCACAATAACGGTAGTTACCATACAACCAACCGCAACGATGGCTGCAGATACTAACATTTCATCGGTATCAACAAATCCAACAAAAGTCGAGGTGGGTTGCCCGATGGCGACAATCATCCCTCGAACACCTGAGCTTAACTCAAGCTAAGCCTCATTAACAAAGAAAACACCTCCCTTGCAGGAGGTGTTATTCATAAACTGGCAGCGACCTACTTTCACCCATAAGGCTATCATCGGCGCTATAGGGCTTAACTACTGTGTTCGGAATGGGAACAGGTGTATCTCCTATGCTAGAACCACCAGAAGGGAATGGTATTTGGAGGAATGCGTGCTACCCCACTTGGGCAACACCACTCCCTTCTGATGATCTAGGCCTATTGAAACGCAAGAAGTTCAGCCGGTTGTACAAGTGCGAATAGTGCTCCGGAGAGTACCATTAATGCAACAAATACACCTACTAACTTCCATGCATGACGATATTTTTTCATACAAGTCAGTTACACTCAATCAATTTTGACCCTAAATCAGACATTTTGCAATGTCATCCCAACTATGCGTCGGAACAAACATTAGTACCACTCGGCTGCGTACATCACTGTACTTCGACCTATGGCCTATCAACCTTGTCGTCTTCAAGGAGTTTAAGAATCCTAATCTTAGAGACGGCTTCCCGCTTAGATGCTTTCAGCGGTTATCCTAACCGAAGGTCGCTACCCAGCAATGCCCCTGGTGGGACAACTGGTACACGAGAGCTTCGTCCTTCCCGGTCCTCTCGTACTAGGGAAGGGCCTCTTCAAGATTCAACGCCCACAGCGGATAGGAGACCGAACTGTCTCGCGACGTTCTGAACCCAGCTCGCGTGCCGCTTTAATTGGCGAACAGCCAAACCCTTGGGAGCTGCTTCACCCCCAGGATGCGACGAGCCGACATCGAGGTGCCGAACCAGGTCGTCTATGTGGACTATTGGACCTGACTAGCCTGTTATCCCCGGAGTAACTTTTATCCGATGAGCTTCCGCCGTCCTATATCGCACGGTCGGATCACTAAGTCCCACTTTCGTGACTGCGCGACTAGTAAGTCTTGCAGTAAAGCTGGCTTCTGCCTTTACACTATCGATTCGATTTCCATCCGAATCTAGCCAACCTTTGTGAGCGCCTCCGTTACATTTTGGGAGGCATCCGCCCCAGACAAACTACCCACCAGACACTGTCCCCGCTCCAGATTCATGGAGTAGGGTTAGATGTAACGAATCACAAGGGTGGTATCTCATATTGCGACTCCAGCGACGCCAAAGCGCGCTTTCAAAGTCTCCCACCTATACTGAGCAAGTAATTCACTACATCAATGTCAAGTTGTAGTAAAGCTTCACGGGGTCTTTTCGTCCTGCTGCGGGTAACCGGCATCTTTACCGGTAGTGTAATTTCGCCGAGTCCTTCGTTGAGAGAGTTGGGAAATCGTTATGCCATTCGTGCAGGTCGGAACTTACCCGACAAGGAATTTCGCTACCTTAGGACCGTTATAGTTACGGCCGGCGTTCATCCGCGCTTCGGTCGAAAGCTTCGAAATAAATTTCTAACCCCCTTCCTTAACGTTCGGACACTGGCCAGGCATCACCCCATATACATCATCTTGCGATTTAGCATGGAGCTGTGTTTTTGGTAAACAGTCGTTTCCCAGCAGTTGCTGCGGCCTCAACATCCGAAGATGCGAGGCGGGCCTTATCCCGAAGTTACGGCCGCTGTTTTGCCGAGTTCCTAAACGAAGGTTCTCTCGTACGCCTGAGGATACTCTCCTCGCCTACCTGTGTTGGTTTACGGTACGGATACAATGAACCTATACGCGTTAGCCCTTTTCTAGGCCCCCTGTCATCTGTTCTTGCGGTTGGGTTGCCCCGTCCACTCGCCACAAACTGTTATCCAGTAAGCAGATGTTTCATTCCATGAAAACACATCAGAATTCAGACAGCGTCGGGTCTCGCCAAGTTCATTGTAGGGCAGGAATATTAACCTGCTGTCCATCGACTACGCCTTTCGGCCTCGCCTTAGGACCGCCTAACCCTAGGATGATAATCATTGCCCAGGAAACCTGAGGCTTACGGCGTGACTGTTTCTCACAGTCATTTTTGCTACTCATGCCAACATTCTCACTTCGCATCGCTCCATCCGCCCTCACGGGTCAAACTTCAGCGCTGATGCGAACGCTCTCCTACCAGACATACTATAAATAGTATGAATCCACGTCTTCGGTACTCCATTTAGCCCCGGTACATTTTCGGCGCAAAGCAACTCGACTAGTGAGCTATTACGCTTTCTTTAAAGGATGGCTGCTTCTAAGCCAACCTCCTAGTTGTTTGAGTCGCGATACCACCTTTCACACTTAATGGAGATTTAGGGACCTTAGACGGTGATCTGGGCTGTTTCCCTTTCGACACGTGAAGCTTAGCCCCCACGGTCTGACTCCTACAATAATTCACCGCGGTATTCGGAGTTTGGTTAGGAAAGATACCTTGCGGCTCTTTTCCCATTCAGTGCTCTACCCCCGCGGGAGAGTTTGTAGGGCTATCCCTAAAGATATTTCGGAGAGAACCAGCTATAGCCAAGTTCGATTGGAATTTCTCCGCTATCCACAGCTCATCCCCTGACGTTATACGATCAGTGGGTTCGGGCCTCCCCTTCCTGTTACGGAAGGTTCACCCTGGCCATGGATAGATCACTTGGTTTCGGGTCTATAACAACTGACTACTCATTCCAATGACCACGACACAGAATGCTGTGGTCATTAGAATGAGATACGCGCTATTCACACTCGGTTTCCCTCTGACTGCTTCCTTTTCGGAATTAATCACGCCAGTTGATATAACTCGTTGGCTCATTCTTCAATAGGCACACCGTCACCCTTGCGGGCTCCGATCTATTGTATGTACACGGTTTCAGAGACTATTTCACTCCCCTCTCGGGGTACTTTTCACCTTTCCCTCACGGTACTAGTTCACTATCGATCACAATATATATTTAGCCTTACCGGATAGTCCCGGCATATTCACATAGAATTTCACGTGTTCCATGCTACTCGAGAAATAAAACCGTAGAGCGAAAATATATTTTGCATACGGGGCTGTCACCCTCTTTGGCTATCCTTTCCAGGATATTCCGCTATATAATTTCTTTGATGTAACTCCACCTAAGCTTGCGCTTAACGTTTTGAATCTGCACCCCGATCGAATAACTCGATCGGTTTGGGCTTCTCCCATTTCGTTCGCCACTACTCTGGGAATACCAATTGGTTTCTTTTCCTCCAGGTACTAAGATGTTTCAATTCCCTGGGTTTACTCCATACAACCTATGTATTCAGTTGCAGGTACTATGGGTTTGCCATAGTGGGTTGCCCCATTCGGATATCTCCGGGTCAAAGGTTGCTTGCCACCTCGCCGAAGCTTTTCGCAGGCTGCTACGTCCTTCATCGCTATATTGTGTCTAGGCATCCGCCGTGTACACTTGTGTTCCGACGCAAAGTTGAGATACTTTGCGTGGTTTGTTGTTGTTATATGTTGGTTGTTGTAGTTGTTTTGTAATTCTCTCAAATTACGCTCTTTTTTTGCATGGGCGCACTACGCACCCACTTTATCGAACCTCTCATTTTACTGAGATGATCGACGAAATAATTGGACGATCTATTGTCTTTATCTTGATTGAGTATGTAACTGTCAATGAACGCACTGAGAACGGAAGAACCAGAATGGTCCTCAGCACAGGGCTATCTCCTATAAATAGGCGGTAGAGTCTGTGCAGACGACTGTTTTCTTGTGCAATTGGTGGAAGGAGCTATTTTTTGTGTTGTTTTGGGCCTGATGGCATCAAAAAAGCCGCTTTTCAAGCGACCCGCGTCATAAAATCTGACGTTGGGTTACACGCTTGGGGGGTTAGCGATCTTATTTACTGTCTTCATATCAGGGTTTCAGCGAGTTTTACACAGCTTTTCCAGAGAAATGGGGACAATTGGGGAAAACTGCTTCAAATTGCTGAAGTCGAGAGTTATTTCTCAAATGTGGAGACAATTATACGTGAGAGCGTGCACCATGTCAAATCTACGACACTAGAACACAAGGAACGTAATCATGCGCCAAAAAGAGCGCTTAATAATCCCAAAAATTAGGGCTAAAAAGATCGGTTGACGATGCCTGAGAGCATGATATCCTACCTGCTCCGGAATGAGGCTTTTGGCCGCGGCCCGCACGGTACATACCGTAACGGCACGTGGACCCGGCAAAGCGCCAGGTCGACTACAAACGTCTTTTCCCGGATATCTGCGAGCGGAGGACCGCACGCACTTTCGACAACATAGGTCGCGCAATGCGACCACCCCACCCGTACGTGCGGTTAATCACGTCAGCGATTTTTCGCTGTGAGAGAAGGAGAAGGGCCATGCCCAGGGACTTTGATGTGACTTCCGAATCGGTGACCGAGGGTCACCCGGACAAGATGTGCGACGTCATCAGCGACGCCGTGCTGGATGCCTGCCTCAAACAGGATCCGAACGCGCGTGTCGCCTGCGAGGCGTCCATCACAACTCTCCCTGTCGGGGAGATCGGTGAGGTCTGGCAGTTCGTCAACGGCAAGCGCCAGAAGGTCGACGAGATCGTGGGGGCACAGCTGCTCCTGGCTGGCGAGGTGACCTGCAACGGCGACGTCGACTTCATCCAGGCTGCGGTCGACGCGCTCGACTGGGGCGGGTACAAGACGCCGCATGCCGGCTTCGACTGGCGCAGCATGGAACTGCGCAACACTCTCGGCAGCCAGTCGACGGACATCTCGCAGGGCGTCACCGCCGGCGAAGGCCTGTTCACGGAGCAGGGCGCTGGTGACCAGGGCATGATGTCCGGGTACGCCTGCGACGAGACGGCGGAGCTGATGCCCGCGAGCCACCTGCTCGCGCAGCAGCTCAAGGTCGCACTGTCGCAGCGCCGCCGCGACGGGACGCTCTCTTGGGCGATGCCGGACGGCAAGACGCAGGTCACGGTCCGGTACATGGATGGCAAGCCGGCGCACATCACCAAGGTGGTCGTCTCGGTCCACCACCTGGCCGCCTTCGACAACCACCCCGCCATCACCGCGGCGATCGTCGCCAACGTGATCGCGCCGACGCTGCATCCGACCGGGCTCTTCGACGGAAACACCCAGGTGTTCGTCAACCCGACCGGACGGTTCGTGATCGGTGGACCCCACGGCGACGCCGGGTTGACCGGGCGCAAGATCATCGTGGACACCTACGGTGGTCACGGAGGTCACGGCGGTGGCGCGTTCTCGGGCAAAGACCCGAGCAAGGTGGACCGTTCCGCGGCATACCTTGCTCGCTACATCGCCAAGAACCTGGTTGCGGCCGGCGTCTGCTCGCGTGTGTCGGTGCAGCTGGCGTACGCGATCGGCATGGCCGAACCGATGAGCGTGATGGTGGACACCTTCGGCACCCACGTCGGTGGTGTGACCGATGAGCGCCTCGCAGACATCGTTCGCGAGGTCTTCCCGCTCAAGCCGGCGACGCTCATCGAGCACCTCCAGCTGAAGCGTCCCGGCTACCGGGAGTGTGCGGCCTTCGGCCACTTCGGCCACCTGGACGCCTCGCCCGAGGCACACGGTCGCTTCACCTGGGAGCGTACCAACATGGTGGACGACGTCATCGCAGCGCTCGGCCGCTAGCGCCGGAAGCAAGACACCGCAGCGACATGCTGGACCAACAGGGTCCGGCGGTCGCTCATTTTTTTTACTCACAATTAAGGTGTTCAATACTTTTCAAAAAGCACCTTGCGCTCATTAACGAGGACATGATAGTGTCGATCTACAGCGAAACGATTTCGCCTGTAGAACACCCGGAGACAACATGGGGATGCTCACTGAGCTGGTCGAATTCATCAAAACCCTGCACCCACTGGTAGGAGTCCTTCTCGGAAGCATCCACGGCATCACCACCATCGGCGCGATGATCATCTTCGCGTCGAAGAACAACCGAATCTCCACCTCCTATTGGCGGTTGAGGCTGCTCATGGTCGGTACTGGGTTCGCCCTTTTCAGCACCGTGTACTACGGCATCAACGCCACCATGACCCCGTTCTTCATCCTGGCAGAAGTGAAGAAAGAGTCGGACTGGTGGAACGGGATGGACAACGAGAGTCGACGAAAGCGCACCCGCGCACCACTCCGAGATTCGCTGCTCGCGGGAATCGGGAAGGGCCTCGTCTTCGGCAGCCCCATCATCATCTCGGCGATGGCCGAACGGTGGAAGCAGAGTCACGCCCCCACCACCGCAACCACGTCCTAGGTCGCAGCGAGAACAGCATCGCTCCGACCTCCTTTTTTTTGCTTTCAAACACAAAAACAAAAACGACCGGGTGATTACGGCCGCTTTATTTTAATCTCGTTAGCTCAATATCATCATGCGCACGACCTTAGTAAGCTCTCGCAAACACAACTCGCTTTTTTGACGTTCCTTCACATCGGACGCATTTCCCATCTTCTTCTTTTTCATCACACGGAATACATCGAACAGTCGCTTTCGTCTCGGTCTGAATAGCTTCAGCACACTCTGTCTCCCCACACCAATGCATATAGAAAAATCCACCATCTTCGAGCTTCTCTTTAAACTCGTCATACGAATCAACACGATACGATCGTTCCTGGAGTCGTTTCTTTGCGGCTGCAAACAGATCGTCTTGCATCTCATCGAGCGCTTTCATGACCGCGTCCTCAATGTCCGGCAGCGCGATAGTTTTCTTCTCTTCACTATCACGACGCGCCATGACCATCTCTTTATTTTCAACATCACGAGGACCAATTTCGATTCGTACAGGTACACCCTTTTTCTCCCACTCAAACATGCGCTGCCCCAAACTCATGTGATCACGCGTATCAATGTGCGCACGAATACCGGATTCAACGAGCTTGCCCTTTACATACTCGACTGCTTTCTGCACGTCTTCTTCAGAGCCTTTCTTTATAATAGGAACAATCACCACTTGTTTTGGAGCGAGGCGCGGAGGCACAATCACCCCCTTGTCGTCACCATGTTCCATAATCAATCCACCCATCAAACGGGTGCTAACTCCCCAGCTGGTGAGCCACGCAAACTGTTCTTTGTTTTCTTTGTCCGCGAACTTTACCTCGAACGCCTTCGAAAAGTTCTGTCCCAAATTGTGAGAGGTTCCAGCCTGCAGCGCTTTACCGTCCTGCATCATCGCTTCAATCGTAAAAGTACGGTCGGCTCCAGGGAATCGTTCGTGTTCTGGCTTCTCTCCGGTAATCACCGGCATCGCCATCCACTCCTCTGCAAACACGCGATACACCTCAAGCATCTTCTCGACCTCTTCTTGCGCGTCTTCATTTGTTGCATGCGCGGTGTGCCCCTCTTGCCATAAGAACTCTGTCGTTCGCAGAAACAAACGAGGACGCATCTCCCAACGCATCACATTTGCCCACTGGTTAATCAACACCGGCAGATCTCGCCACGACTGAATCCAATCAGAAAACGCGGTATGAATAACCGTTTCAGATGTTGGTCGAATAATGAGTTCTTCCTCGAGCTTCGCCTCTGGATCAACGATGAGTTCACCTTCTACAGTCTTCAACCGATGGTGTGTAACAACCAATGACTCCATTGCGAATCCCTCAACATGCTTCGCCTCTTTGGCCATATACGACTTTGGAATCAGCATCGGGAAGTACATGTTCTCATGCCCGGTCTCCTTAATGCGGGTATCCAGTTCAGCTTTCATCGCCTCCCAAATCGCAAAACCGTACGGCTTGATAATCATCGCACCCTTTACGTCGCTATGGTCAGCCAAATCAGCCTCCTTAATGACATCTTGATACCACTGCGCATAATCGTCTTCGCGTGGAGTAATTGCCTGTTTTTGTCCTTTGTTATTCTTGCTCATAGGATTGAGCATACTGAATTGGGTAAAAAAAGTCCACTGATCTCACCGCCAAGGTGCGGAAAGAATCAGCGGTGGGTCTGTGACCGACCCGCGCGGGTCAGCGCCCGTCAGGACGCGAGCCCGTGGGTCATCGGCTGGTACTGAAGCCCAGACCGACGCGTCCACATGGTTGCGATGGACGCCGGCGGCCCGGCGATCAGTCCGTCTCCGGGCATGCCGGTGGCGGGACCGAAGTCGAACCACACCGGGCTGCCGGTCGTGCGCGCGTATGCACCCCAGTAGCAGGTACCGCAGGCCACGATGTCCATGGCGCCCATGACGCGGTGCTGGTTCTCGGAGACGTACCCGAAGGTCAGTCGCTCCGGGAGCGATGCCAGGAAACGCAGGAACATGTCGCGTTCCTCGTCGGTCTCCCAGACGTAGACGACCGTGATCGGGCCGAAGCACTCCTGCGCGAGCAGCTCATGCGCCGCCGGGTCACTCAAGACCGAGATCGGCAACTTGATCAACGTCGGGGCGAAGAACCCGTAGTTGAACAGGTCGGCCAGCTCACCTTCCGGCTGCAGGTAGGTGTTGGGCAACTCGACACCGCCGTAGATCAGCATGGCGCCCTCGAGCGCAGTGAGATCAGCGACCCGCTTCCGGAGAGCGGCGGTCGAGTGGGTCAACACCGGGCTGAGGCCCCGGTTCGCGAGCGTCCGCCCATCGTTGGCCTTCTTCAGATCACCGAGGAACCCGGCATCGGCCCAGCTCACGTGCAGACCGACGTGCGACGTGCCGGAGCACTTCTGCTTCGACCGCGCGTGCATGTCGTTCCTCGTCAGCTCCACCTGCTTCAGTCGGATCGAATCCCGATCCGCAGCACGGAAGTCCTCGAGCGGATCGAAGAGCTTGCCGTTGACGCCGGACACCTCTCCAGCCCACTGCCTGCCGAAGTGCCGGTCGTAGGTGGCGCTGCTTCCGGTGAAGACCCCCCGAACGATGCGCTTGTCACGCCCGAGGGTGGTGAACTCGCGACCGATCCCGTGCACCAGAGCGATGAACTCCGGAGGAGCACCGGCCTCGAGAAGGATCTCGATGAACGCCTCAATCGGACCCGGGGCCCGTTCGGACTGCTTCACCAGCATCACGTTCGAACACGCGAGCGCGCAGACCAGCTGAGCACCGACGATCTCGAGCGCGAAGTTCCAGGGGGAGACCTGGCCGACGATGCCGAGAGGCATGTGCCGCGACCACTCGAACTCGTGCAGGCGCGTACCCGGCGTGGTACGACCGGAGAAGACCTCGCGGAGCATCCCAGCGCTGAGCCCCTCCCGAAGGAGGTAGATCATCAGGTTGATCTCTCCGTCGGCCTCGACGTCGCTGACCGGGAACTGCGTGACCATGAGCGCACGCATCGCCACACGGTCCCGCTCCAGGATGTCGCCGGCCTTGCGGAAGACCTGCGCCCAGTCGTTGATCGAGAACAGGCTGCGCGTGCCCGAGTCCCGACCACCGGTGACCTCGATGAACGCCTTGAGTGCCCGATCGATCTCGACATCACCGGAACGTGGCACAACACCGTTGAAGGATCCGCTGAGTGGACAGGGCAGAGCGAACTGCCCCTTCGAACCCTTCTCGATCCACTGGCCGCCGATGAAGTTGCGGTGAATCAACTGGGCGTCACTCAAGTTGAGGCGCCCGTCGGGCAAGATGCCGCCTTCCGAGATGGTGAGAGCGCGAACGCGCCAAAGAATGGACATGGGTGTAAACCCCCTTTGTAACGCAAAACCAACATGGTAGCGCGTATTTTTCAATGAATGAGCCGAAGCTCGTAAGCCAGAGGAGCTTACAAAAAATGAAGTGTCCCGTCAAAGGAGCTGGGTGGGCCTACAAGAGACCAGCTATTTAAATACTGCTAGTAAAAAAAGATGCCGGTCGGTCCTCCACCGATCGGCGTACTGCGTCTCTGTGGCTACGCTAGGCGCAACCGCGGCCCCTAGGCGACGCCGCCCATCTCGACGGGACCGCCGTTCGCCGCGTTCGCCCGGACGTAGAGGATGAAGTCATCCTCCGCGCTGCGGTCGCCGAAGGGCTGCACCGCGTAGTGGGCCTGGTCACGGATCACGACCATCTCACTGCCGGCAGGACCCACCTCTCGCAGATCATCGAACGACTCGCCGCCATCCGGCGTGTGAACCGCCACGAACTCTGCGACGAAGAACGCGATGCTCTCACGCCCCTCGAAGACGAAGCGATCCGCACCGAGGGAGGAATCGTCCACGTCCGGCGTCGTCAGGCTTGCGAGCGATCCCTCGATCTGACGCCAGGTGGTGAGCCCACGGAATCGACGCTCCACCGTGAGTCCATCGGTCACCCGGTCGAAGAGCTCGGCCGGAGTCTCACCAGGCAGCGCCGTTCCGGTAGCGAGCAGGTCACCGGAGTCGAACGGCTCACCGTCGACCCAGATGCTCTCCGTCGTGCAGCCTCCCAGGAACGGCAGACCACCGAAGCCCAGTGCCCCGGCGCTCAGTCCTGCCAGACGCAGGAAACCACGGCGCGTGGGACCACTTCCATCTCCATCATTGTGTCGTCGGGGCATCGTACCCGTCCTCCAATACCCGACAGTGTCGGGGAAGCGTCCATCGCTTCAACAAGACGCACCACAATGTGATGCGCCCTATGAAACGACAAACGCGCGGCAGTAAGGGTACAAAAAAACCGCACTCGCGGTCGATAACAAAAACAATATGTTTTCCCACTCCACGAGGATGACGCAAAACGTCGTATGAACGTTCGACTGGGCCTGGCTCATCCCTTAGAGGGCATCACAGTTGCGGGTCAGCGCAGGGAATCTCACCCTGACTTCCGAAGAACGTATCGCTAAAAAGAACTATGCACAGTATACAGCACTCTCAACTGACCGACAACAAAAAATCTGCGCTCATCCACAGATAATCCACCATTGCAGCACTCCGATTATTCCTATAGGGTACAGTCATGCTCACGACTCCCAGAAAATTTACGGCCACAAACCTCAAAGAATGTGAGGTGATCCTTCTCGATGTCGGAGGTACCCTGAAAAAAGGAAATCAACTACTACCCGGAGCTGTGGACCTCATTCAAGAACTGATCCGCCTCCGAAAACCGTATTACATCGTTTCGAACACAACCGAAGTCTCTGAATTACAGTTAGCAGAAGAATTACGAGAACTCGGACTCCACGTTAAAGACGAACACGTGTTCACCGCAAACACCGCAACACTTCATTATTGTAAAAAGAAGGAGTGGAAACGGGTGACATTACTCGGAACGAAAAAGCAGGCAGCTCTATACAACGAGCAAGGCTTAGAGGTCATGCCAATCGGAGACTCGACCGCAGATGGCATCATTGTGAGTCAGGACCCAACGCTCACATACGAAGCACTGACCGCGATTACACGGCAAATTGCAAATGGCACTCCCTATATAGCGACGAATACCGACCCGTTGTCTTTTGGCGAGAACGGACCGTCGCCAGACACCGGTGCGACGATCGGATTTATTGGAGTGGCCACCGGAGTAGAACCACAAGCGGTAACCGGAAAACCAAGCTCATTACTTGTGGAGCTCGTGGCAGAGCATGCGGAGGTACCGGTACGACGAATGGGCATGATTGGCGACCAGTTGAATGTCGACATTAAAATGGCACACCGGAGCGGACTCGTATCTGCACTCGTGCTTAGCGGAAACAGCACTCATAGCGAAGCAGAAAGCAGTAAATATAGACCCGACTACATCGTAGAAGACGTCGGCCGTCTCATTCCTCTTCTTTCGTAAAGGGTTGACAAATAGCTGAGAATAGGCTATTTTTTGCATCCATGACATATGCGCTCGACTATTCGTTGCCCGCAAACGTTCAAACCGAGGTGGACGCCATTGTGGCGTTGCGCCGAACAAATAAAAAAGAGTTCACACAGCGCCTTGAGGCGTTTTTTCTTATTGCAGACGAGCAAGGCGTCCGAGATCAAGCGGAGATGGAACTCGCTATTCAACTCGCCTGGGCGGCCCGCGAATGGTCAAAGAAGAGGCCTATTAAAACATCCTGGCGAGGATTCTCTCTTGGTGCTGCTATCGTGACCGATAAATGGATCTACGACGCCTACAATTTCAAACCATTAGTCGATACTGACGCCGAAGAGCACGGATATCCAAAGACACGACTGTGCGCTGAACAGCTCGCGCTCATCCACGCGAATGACGCCGATGACATTAACATCAAGCTGCTTGTGCTAGTCGGATACCACCACGAAGATGGCAATGGGCACATGCCAAAACCCTGTGGAGCCTGCATCCGGCTGTTCACCTCCCTTCCGAATCACCGCGAGCTTACAGTAGTGCTCATCAACTCAGATACCGAAGAACGAAAACTCATTACACTAGGGGAAGCGATCGACACCGCAGAGCTCCCAGCCGTCGAGTGCGAGTGCTGTACAATCACCGCCGAAGAAGATTTAGACATCGCAGAAAAATATCCCCGTCTGGACCGATAGTAGTCTCGAGAGGGTTCCAAAAACAAGCAAATACGGTTGACAAATAGGCCAAAATGGTCTACTCTCTTGTCGATCTCAACCGAGGAGATGATCATGCGAGGACAACAAGGCGACACGGAAACGGACATCCGCAACTTCGGATCCGACCCGTCCCAGCCGCAGGTGAAGTGGTGCGGACGGTACGTGGACGTGATCCCGAGAGCGATCTGGGAGGAGGGTCCGGGCCAGCGCTACGCGTTGATGTTCACGGGCCACCAGGGCGCAGAGGCCAAGGGGATCCTGGTCGGTGCGAGCACGGCGTGCTGGGACTGCCCTGCCGGCAACCTCTCGCCGCGACCCGCCAACTTCCCTCCCAAGGCGACAACCACCATCGGCAGCGACCAGTAGCTGCCTTCTTTTTTTTAAATAAAAAGCAGCGCCCTATGGCGCCGCTCATTTCATTTCATTTCTTCTCCTCTCAGACTCAGTCGAGTCGGTACTACATCGCGACTCCTTTTGTTGTAAATTTCTTCCACTTACCATATTTCGCACACCCCGTTGGGTTACATGCGCGTACACGCCACTGGTATGTCGTTCCTTTCTTGAGCCCCTTCAAGTTCTTACGCTTTTTAACTACTCGTGCCGGTTGAATATCGATGTTCTTGTACTTGCTCCATTTCGATTTCTTCTTCACTCCCTTTTTACGTGTCTGCACCTGATACTTCGTGACATATGATGACGACGGAGTCCACACAAGGCGCACAGACTTTTTCTTTCGCTTCTTCAGTGATTTTTTCTTATTTCCAATTTTTGCTGGCTTTGCTGCAACTAGAGTAAATACATCACTGATCGCTGCCTCATCAGCCACGTCAAAACCACCGGTGTTCGCATACCCACTATAACTGCCGACCGGAGCGCTCGTAACGCCGGTCAGCGTCACTATATGTTCGCCCGCACTAAGCGCCGAAGTCAGTTCAATTCCCAATAATGTATTTTCGTTAACCACGAGAGTTGGACCGGCGACCGTATCAGATGTTAGTGTCACTTCACCAAAAACAAAACCACTTTCACTAATATCTCCACCGCCAGTCGAGTTGAAGTAAAAGGACAACGAATCACCTATATTCACAGCCTCGTCCACAGTGAAAGTAAATGTATAGTCAGAAGCAATGCCAGGATATGTGTATTCTGGACTAACAGAAACCGCACTCACCTGGTTCACTCCAGAATCTTCACCACCCCCATATCCACTACCCGTTCCAATATTGAATGACTCGGAGGTCGTCACGTTTGAAGGAGGTAAATCGTCGGTCGTAATCTGAAAACGTGTCGACGCATCTTTGGAAGGATTTTCGATTCCTAAAATACGCACCGTATGGCTACCAATAACGACCGGAGAGGTAAGAAAAACCTCGATCCACGCACCTGCTATACCCAAGCCAAACGATCCATCAACTGTCACCACGTCCTGCGTAAACGGATCAGAGTTCGTAAATATAAAACCGGAAGTAGTTGGACCCCCTTCTGTTCCTTGGGTATTAAAAAAGAAGGTGATTGTCTCCCCTGCAGGAATCTCGGTGCCTACAGAAAAGGTCACGTCGTAATAACCGCTAGCACCAACCGCAGAGGTCTCCGCGGTCACATTTGTAATTTCAGTAACATAGGTATCATCTGCAGCGAACACCGCTCCCGGCAAAAGGAGAAACACAGCAACAAACGAACTTATAAGATATTTAAACATAGAGATTGTATTTATTTTTTAAATCATATACAAGGCCTCTAGTATGCCAGAAAAATGGCCATCCAGCAACCAACAAAAAACCGCCCTTGAAGAGCGATTTTTCTCACTGTGCCGGAGGAGGGACTTGAACCCACACATGCAAGCATACTTGGTCCTAAACCAAGCGCGTCTACCAATTCCGCCACTCCGGCAAGTCCGTACACTCTACTCGAGACCACAAAACGAGTCAATACATACGGATTCGCCAAACCAAATGGCCGCCACCTTGCAACACTTTTCTACCAAAAACAAAACCGCCCCTGGTTGAGGCGGTTTATCGAGCAATTTACTCTAACTATTTTTTCTTTTTAAACTTCACTGTTTTAGATCTTTTGCTCTCATAAATTCCCTTGTCTGTACCGCCGACTCCCCATTTAGCACGATAAGTACCTTTGAGTTTTTTCTTAAATTTGAAGACCACCTTACCCTTCTTCATTTTAGCCTTCTTGAAAAACTTGAACTTTTTTGCACCAAGTTTTTTTCGATACAGCTTAATCGTACGTCCGTTCAATTTCTTTGCAGTCGCCTTGTCCTTCAGTATTACTGTTATGCGCTGCTTTTTCTTTTTGTTCTTCAACTTCTTAATTGCGAGAGTTGCTTTACCCTCGTATGAGAACAGTCCAACATTAGAACCGGTGATCAGCCCATCGAAGAGCATTGCATTAAATGCCTCATCAACTAATCCAGTGTAATACACCCCACACGAATCCTTCGAAATGCTGCAGGTATAAATATACCCTGTACCAGAAGGGCGTGCCGTACTGGCGAATATCTGGTCATCATCCACTGTACTCAACGCTAATCCCTGACCCCAAAAGTCACTTGGAATATCATCGCTGCCGAGCGTGGACCATGTTGCGCCCGAATCTTTTGAGATGGCTATCACACCAGGAAGGTCTGCGCCCGAAGTAATCGCAACCACGGATGCATCTGCGGTGAGAAGGAGATCGTTCACAATCGCTCCATACAGCACACCTTCTTCGTCCGTAGTAATTTGAGTCCATGAACTGTCGTTATAGCGATACAGGCCGCGTTTTGAGGCAGTCGAATCTTGTTCAGACCCAACCCCAGCGACCACGATGCCATTTGCCGCAACTAATGACTGCACCGGCGCGGACGGCATCCCTGTATCAGTCCAGTTAACACCACCATTTGTACTTTGTAGCACACCACCGCCTCCGTCATTTGTGGTATACGCTGCATATAACGTACCATCCCAATCCTCAATCTCACCCACAGAAGCTTCGTCTACGTCAGTAATCGCATCGGTCCAACTATCTCCTCCATTGGTTGAATAACTAAGTCCGCCTCCGCTCACTACAACATGATCAGAATCAGTTTGATCTACCCACACCGCAATACCGCTACCGTCTGGGCCTCCTGTAGTAATTGGATACTCCCAGATTGGCTCCTCTCCTGCGTTCGTAGCGGTAAGATAATTCTCGGTTCGCGCATAACCACCCTGCACTGCAAGCCAAACAATCTCTTTGGTGGTGTCCTGCGCTATATCGCTGATAGTGACGCCAGTCATACCGATCACCTTATCTACAAATGGCCCGTCTGCGCTTGTCGCACGACCAACACCGCGTGTTGACGCACTATACACATACCCGTTCACGTCATCAAAAGTAATCCAGTTCCACCCCGAAGCCTCAGTCCATGTTGCGCCGTTGTCGGAAGAAACTTCATTACCCAAATAGATATCTCCATTCGCTCGGATGACCGAAGCACCTGTCGTTACGCCCTCAGGCACAACCATGCCTTGGTATGTCCCACCGGTCGAATACCGCACCGCATCAGCACCAGCAACAAGTATGTAATTTGGTTCAGTGGGGTGAGCCATAATAATACTGTACTCTCCCGACTCACTCGACTCAAAAAATTCAGACTGTTCAGTGGTCAAAAAATTCACCGTTCTGGTCTCGCTCCCCTCTTCTGAAACAAGAGCAAACACGGTATTGTTGCCGGTGACCGCAATGCCAGAGACATTCAAATCATATGAGGTAAAGGTATCGCCGTCATCGGTACTTACGTACACTTGCCCATCACGCGTCGGCACCGCAAGCAACCCATCGGACCCGGCGGCAAAGAACTGAGCCACATTCTGCACCTCTGAAAGCTGCTCCCATGTCACACCGCTATCCTGTGTACGGTACAAACTGATACCAGCGATCATAAACGCGGTACCAGGAGTATCAGAGACCGCAACGTCAATAACGCTTCCAACGTCTGCGTCTCCGGCCATACCGTTCCACGTTTCACCAAAGTCATTGGACCAAAACATGCCATTCGGGGAGTTCAATCCCGCGTACAACATATTATTTGCACCTTCAACAGCGCTGGATCCAACCACAACTGTTTCGGGGTACCCTCCTTCGAGCACAAGACTTGTTCGGGAGGAGAAGGTTTGGTCACCCTCCGCAGCGGTTTCCGCGAATACCGTCGTAGTCCAGGCAAAAAAAATAGCCATCGCTATTACCATAGATAAAGCCACTTTCATGGAGACCCATTCAATATGTGAATGTTTCATATATTTTCTTTTGTTTAATTGAGTTCATAAAAAGTATACCACAGGAAGAAACTCAAAAAAAATCCACAGTTTGACGAGTCATAAAAAGGGCGTTATTCTATAACAAGTGATGGACACCCCTCTCTTCGTGAGAGGGCTTTTGTTTATCTAACGTGAGAACATATGAAGAAAACCATTCTTCTCACCACCCTATTCATCACCACCCTATCAACCAAGAGTGCTGTAGGAGCGCCTCCTCCCATCTGCGCTGCGCTCAATAGTCCACGCACACTCACCATCACCGAGGTCTACGCCGCCCCAAGCTCCGGCGAGGAAGAATTTATCGAACTTCACAATACCGGAAAGAAAAAGATCGACCTCACCGAGTGGCGAGTTGCAGACAACTCAGGCGTGAGCAAGTTACTAGTAGCAAAAAAAGCTACTATCGCACCCGGGAAAAGAATCGCGCTCCAAAAAGAAGAAACAAAAATTTCCCTGAACAATAGTTCCGACGGTGTATTTTTGTACCATCCTGACGGTGAGCTCATCGACTCCATGGAATACGAAAATTCCACAAAAACCATCTCTTGGTCACTCATTGACGGAATTTGGACCACAGGCGTACCGACGCCTGGTAAAATGAATAAGTCGGTTACATCATCATCACAAACAGAAGGAGAAAACACATCAACAAATAGTGATTCCAAAATCACTATACCCCCCTATCAAACAAGCGAACTCGTGCATCTGTCCGAGATGATTCCAAATCCAGAAGGACCAGATGGAAGGGGAGAATGGATTGAGCTCTACAATAACGACTCGTCACTAATCTCATTAACAGGATGGATTGTTGCCGACGCCGCGACTGAATTTTCTCTGGACAATTTTGAAATCGAACCCCACGCATACCTCCTCCTATCCGCAGACGAGACCGGGATCGCGCTCAACAATACAACTGAAGATGTACGTCTTGTCGACCCATTCGAAAAAATTATGGATTCCACCTCGTACTCCGGCGCACAAGAGGGCCTCGCCTGGGCGCGTATTGACGAAACATGGCAATGGACATCCCTTCCTACGCCAGGTCTACCAAACACAGCATCACCAACAGGTGACAATCGAGATAATACGGGCGATCCAGGCGATCCGGACAATCCTACAGATGACCCTGACAATCCAACGGACCAACCACCAACAAATAAAGGCGTGAGCACGATAGCCGAAGCCTCTACGCTCGAAGACAACCAGACGGTGACTATCACCGGTACCGTTTTGGTCGCCCCGGACATTCTTGGGTCACAATATTTCTACATTCAAGACGAAACCGGAGGAGCGCAGGTCTACTCGTACAAAAAAGCATTCCCTGAACTCACAGTAGGTGACCATGTAGAAATTAACGGAACCAAAAGCACAACAAGAGGAGAACTCCGAATAAAAACGAGTACACAAGAGGACATAACCGTCGGCGAAATCGGCGAACCCTTACAGCCGATCGAATTATTCACACCAGAAGACCTTAAGGCAGAAGACAGCGGCACGCTAGTCTCTATTACTGGGACCATTACAGAAAAATCTACCACCACATTCCACATCGACGACCAATGGACGGTAAAAATGAAATCAGGAACTGGATTAGGCAGTGGGTCGGTCGCTGCCGAAGATATTGTGACCGTAATTGCCATTGCCGTATTCACCGACAACGAATGGATTCTACTACCACGCAGCGTCGAGGATATAATAAAGCAAGAAAAAACACTTGAGCTTATACCAGCCGCAGCGGCATCCCCCAACCTGGGAGGTCAACCACCAACAATTGTCAGTGAAGAAAAAAGCAACAACCAAAACGCCATAGGCCTGGCCATTCTCCTAACCGGAGCACTCGCCGCCGGTGGCTTCCAGTGGTGGAAGAAACAAAAAAATGGCCAAGCGAAATCTACAGCTGCGCCAACACTAAAAAAGGGCTCAATCTCAGACAATAAAAATAGTGTTCAACAACGACCTCCGCTACCCCCGCCCCGCGTAGCCACTATATTCCAACCACCGCAGAAACCCTAGTAAAATAGCTGTACGAAGGGGTCTTGGGCTGCTACAATAGATGCATGACATCCAAGAAAAAAAACCTACTGGTCGTCGATGCACATGCGCTTATTCACCGCGCGTTTCATGCTCTACCACCACTCAAAACCAAGGAGGGACAGCAAATCAATGCCATGTATGGTTTCCTGCTGATTTTAATAAAGGCTATCAAAGACTTAAAGCCTGAGTACATCGCGATCACTTTCGATAGCAAGGGAAAGACCTTTCGACATAAGCGCTACAAAGAATATAAAGCCAACCGACCGCCCACCGCAGAGGAGCTCGTATCACAGTTCCCTCTCGTGCATGAAGCGGTCGAGGCATTCGGATTCTCTTCATTCGCGGTCCCGGAGTATGAAGCTGATGACCTGATCGGAACCATCTGCCAAAAACTGGAGTGTGACACTTCCATGAACACAATCATTCTCAGTGGTGACCTCGACCTACTCCAGCTCGTCGACAACAACACCAGGATGTTGAAGCTCCATAAAGGGGTAAAGGACACCGTGTTGTACGACCCAAAGACGGTGATGGAAAAACATGGCTTCACCCCGGCTCAAGTGATTGAATACAAAGGACTACGCGGCGATACAAGCGACAATATTCCTGGAGTAAAAGGCATCGGCGAAAAAGGAGCCTTGGAGCTACTAACCACATACGGAACGATCGAAAACGTCTATAAGAACTTAGACAAGATCACCGGCCGCGCACTAAAAGCACTCGAAGGAAGTGAAGAAGACGCGCTCCTTTCCCGAGAGCTCGCAACAATTGTGAAAGACGCACCGATCGAGTTCAATCTCGAGGACACAAAAGTAGACCACTACGACCTGAAGACCATCGGAGCGTTTATCCAGAAGTACGAATTCACTTCTATGATGGCACAGGTGAAATCGCTGCCAGGAGCAGAGCTAAAAGAAGGTCTATTCGCAGATCCAGATGAAAAAGAAGAAGAGTACGACCGCACAAAAGACCCTCGATTTAAATACACGCTTGTAGACAACCCAACTGCTATCAAAAATCTGGCCGCAGAACTTCAGAAGCAACAGATTTTTGCGTTCGATACAGAAACGACCGGCCTCAAACCCCATACCGACGACCTTGTCGGCATCAGCTTCTCTTGGAAAGGCGCAGAAGGATACTACCTCCCCACTCCAAAAAATAATGTACCGAAAGAAATTGCCGCCATACTTGAAGATGCATCCATTGGTAAAACCGGCCACAACCTCAAATTTGATATTGAAATACTCGGAACCCATGGTGTCAAAGTACAAGGAACAGCCTTTGACACCATGATCGCATCCTTCTTATTGAACGCTGGATCGCGCGGACACGGACTAGACCACCTCTCCTTCGTAGAGTTCGGCCATCAGATGCAACCGATCACCGACCTCATAGGCAAAGGAAAAGATCAGATCACCATGGCAGACGTTCCTGTAGAAAAAACATCTTGGTACGCCTGTGAAGACGCCGACTTCTCATGGAGACTGTATACCGTCTTCAAGGAACGAATCGACGCCTCCCCTATGAAAGCTATTATGTATGACATGGAAATTCCTACACTCGAGACCCTCGCAGTCATGGAGTCAAACGGAATCCGTATCAACGTGGAATTCTTAGCACAAATGTCTAAAGAGCTACACAAAAGAATTACAGCCACTGAAAAGGACATTCATAAGACAGCCGGTTGCGATTTCAACATCGCCTCCCCTTCTCAACTGAAAGATGTTCTCTTCGATACATTAAGACTCCCTACTGAGGGTATTAAAAAAACAAAAACCGGATATTCTACGGCGGCCAGTGAGCTCGATAAATTACGAGGCACTCATCCGATCATCAACATGATCACGGAATATCGCGAATTGGCGAAACTAACATCGACATACATCGATGCTCTTCCAAAATTGGTGAACCCAAAGACCGGACGAATTCATACGAACTATAGCCAGACTATCGCTGCCACCGGACGACTCTCTTCCTCTGATCCGAACCTACAAAATATTCCAATTCGTACGGAACTCGGTCGCGAAATCCGTAAAGCGTTCGTAGCAGATAAAGGAAATGTGCTAATAGCTCTCGACTACTCTCAAATTGAACTGCGTGTAGTGGCTCACCTCGCGGACGACCCAATAATGAAGCAGGCCTTCCAAGACGGTGAAGACATTCACTCTCGCACCGCCGCCGAACTCAACGATGTAGAGCTAGCCGGCGTAACAAAAGACATGCGACGACAAGCAAAGGCTATCAACTTTGGAATCCTCTACGGCATGGGAGTAAAAGGTATTCAGCGCGACAGCGGAATCTCGCGTGAAGAAGCACAGTTATTTCTAGATCGTTATTTCTCTATCCATAAAGGAATCGCCGCCTACATCGAAACCATAAAGGAGTTCGCTCACGAAAATGAGTACGCCGAAACTTTGTTTGGCCGACAACGTCCATTGTCAGAGATCAACGCGTCAAACCGCATGATCTCGGCAGGCGCAGAACGAGCAGCGGTAAACATGCCGGTCCAAGGAACCGCAGCCGACCTTATGAAGATGGCGATGATAAAAGTACAGAATCATATCGATGACGGAAAAATTGACGCACGCATGTTATTGCAGGTGCATGATGAACTAGTATTGGAAGTAGCCAAAGACAAAGCAGAAACTGTGGCAAAGCAAGTAAAAGAAATAATGGAAAACATTCACGAACTGAATGTGCCTCTTGTTGTAGACGTGGAGGTCGGACTCAACTGGGGCGAGCTAGAACAAATCTAGTCGACAAGCTCAACGTCCTTCCAAAAAGCAAACATCTGCGGCACCGGAAATGACGACCGTGGCTTTTCGTACGCCCACGCCTGTCGCTCTCCGTGTTCGCCCTCGATATCAATATTATAAAACTGTACGCCGTTTGGACAGCTCAAATCCGAGCCCTCCCTTTCGGCAATTGAAAGAACATCCATTTTTACACTCTCACGCGGGAAGTATGTATATCCAGCATGCTCAATCACGTCATCACTCTCCGCTAGTGTCTGTCCGTTCCAAACTGCCTTCATATCGCATCTTTAAATATTCTATATACACAGTATACCAAGGTTGCGCCACTTCGCCACCTATGAGAAAATGATGCCCCAAACAAATACTTATGATTGTATTTCTCTACGGACCAGACTCCTATCGCGTCAATGAAAGATTGAACGTTCTTAGAGATGGTTTCCAGTTGAAATATGACGAAGACGGACATCATATCAGCTCAATCGACGGAAATGAATTCAATACAGACGAGTTCCGAGCACAAACAAAATCAGCCGGTCTGTTTACGGCAAAACGATTTGTTGTTATCCGTCATCCCTGGAAGATAAAAGCTGAAGAGCGGGATCAATTACTCGAAGAACTCAACTCAGTAGATGAAGACACGATTATTGTCTTCGCCGGAGACGCACCTCCCCGGAAAAATGACAAGTTATTTAAGCGACTACTGAAAGCCGACCTCGTCGAGACTTTTGAAGAACTATCTACGAGCGCATTACAAGCATTTATAACTCAGCGCGTACAAAAACACGGAGCCACAATCGACAGCGCTGCAACGCAACGACTCTCACAGAGTGTCGGCAATGATTTGTGGCGCATGAGTAACGAAATCAAAAGACTTGCTAACTACACAAAGCAGATCGATGAAGCAACCGTCAGCGAGTTGATTGACGAGCTGATCGACGATAACATTTTTGATCTTACCGACGCACTCGGCCAACGAAATCTCGCATCGGCCAGCCGCCTCCTTGGAGAGCAGTTCGACAATGGTGCAAACGAGCAGTACCTCATCACCATGCTCGGCCGCCATGTAGCAACCCTCCTTAAAGTAAAACAAACCGGAGGCGAAGGATTAAAGATGCATCCGTACGTCATGGAAAAAGCAAAGCAACAATCAGGGAAGTTCGAACAAAGAGAACTCCTCACCTTTTACTGGCGCTTACTAGAGATCGACCACGACTCAAAGAGTACATCAAAAGATGTTCGTACTCTGCTAGATCTATTTATAATTGAGGCCTGTGCGGTAACTTAAAAAAATGGACAGACTCCCTCGGCCAGAAAAGAAAAAGTCTCCTGAAAAAAAAGAGCTTGTTTCGCTTGAGACAGGACTAGAACAAGCCATCCAAGCAATACACACAGTCCTACAAAAACAGGAGCGTGCATTAGTCGCAGTTTCTGGACCTGCATATAACGACACAAATGTTGGAAAGACACACTTGAAAAGTTTAATTGCACAACAGCTTCAGGGTGAAGGAATTTCTGTCTGGACAGGCGACACTGTAGGGGAGCTTAAAGGTATAGGGTATTGGCAGGTAGAGTCCCAGGTCTTCATTCTTGGCGCGGTACTCACGGCCGGCGATATTGTAGACATTGAAACACTACAGGCACTTAAAGAAGGTCAAGACAGTTCAGTTCATCGTTTTGCAAAAGAGTCCGGAGTGGACCTGTCCGGAATTGATATTCGTATATTTATTGGGAGGCCCGACAGACCACCCGAAGAAGGAGACTACATATACAACGACATCCTTATTAATAATGAAGGAGCCCGAAACAAAAAATAAAAACACTATTCTCTCGTTGTGATAAAAAAAAGCCCCCGAAGGGGCTGATTTTATTTTGCAGAAGCGTTGGTCATCTTCTGGAATCGCGATTTCATTCGAGCGGCTGTGTTCTTATGCAGAACATTCGCCTTCGTTGCCTTATCAATTGCTTTAAAGAGTTTTGATACCAATTCCTTGGTATCCTTCTTTTCTTCAATTGCAGCCTCAATCTCCTTTCGGAGTTCTCTCACCGCCTTCATCTTTGTTCGATTTCGGGCGGTTCGCGTTACCGTCTGACGCAGCGACTTCTTTGCTGCTGGTGCGTTTGCCATATTTTTTTGTAATAATGTGCTGATTTATAGATTGCGCTAGTCACGACCCGGAAGCCGCCTTGCGCGTGAGAGTGGGATGAGAATATCACAGAGCCCTGTATTAATCAAGTCTTTCGTAACAACGAGCTTTTATACCGTTCTGGCTCAAAAGACTCTATTCGCACTACATCCCAATCGCCGTCCGGAATCCTGGCCTGCTGATCATATCCTAAACAAATAACATCAGGCTTCACATCGCTCAAAACATCCAATCGCCTTTCCCAATCTTCGTATCCTAAACGTGCCTCGGCAACTAACGCATATGCACTCACCGCAGCCAACCGCTCCTCGTCAGACTGCTCCGGAGCTCGACCCTTTATCCGTTCAACATTACTTCCCCGCGCCACAATAACCACCAACCGATCGCCCTGCTTCGCCGCCTCGGTCAAAAAAAACTCGTGCCCTTTGTGAAAAAGGTCATATGTTCCAAATGCGAGAACTGTTTTCATATGCGACACTCTACAACACGAAGAGGGGTCCGTCTACCAAAAATACACGTCTCTGCATCATATGTAATAAAGAAAGTGGTACCGCAACAGAAGCTACGCTACCGAACTGTTGACCACATACAGGCCCTTGCGGTGCCGTACACCGTATCGCACTTGGAGGATCTCCGCGCCTGAGAAATTCCCTCCTTTCACCATCACCTGGTTGATGAAGGTATGAATCTGCCCGACGGTCTCCAGTTCGCCGAACAGGAACTCGTGCAACTCGCGCCACCACCCCGGCACATGATCAAAGCGCACCGGACCATCCATCTTGGTCAGACGCAGCTGAAGCGGATCGATGGAGACTCCTCGCTTCCGCATTTGCTCCGTGAAACGGATGATGTTGACGCGGAGACTCAGAAGGCGTTCCTGGCTCCACCCCTTCCGCGTACGGGTGAGCATGACCTGCTCGACGAAGACGCACGCCTCCCAGGGCGTCATCGTGTGGAACAGCGCATGCCACGCATCATGGAACACGACAGGCAGGATCACACGCGCAGAGTTCTGCCTCCACTTCCAGCGCGAACGTGCTCCGATGTGGTGACGATTGCTCGGCAACCCACCCAAGTCTAGTCTTCGTGCACTTTTCAAGTAACCCTCCTAGTTATGAGGTGCATAAACGCACCTAAAATATAGCACACCTGTGTGCTCAAGCTGTGGAAACCGCGGAAACGAACCTCACGTCACGACCGGCTTACCGTCGCGCTCCCTGACGACCCTTCTTAGAACGCTTACCTCCAATTTTTTTTGCCTGATGCCTATCTTCTAGCTGAGCGATTTGATCACGTAGTTTTGCGGCTGTTTCAAAATCCAAACTCTCTGACGCCAAGTCCATGTGATTTCGTAAGTCAGTCAACAAATGTCCGTACTCCTCTTCGCCTAAATCTTCTACAATGTCAGAAGGAATAACAACCACCTCTTCTTCCTTCTTTCCTCCGAGCCTATCCTCACGAACCGCACGCTCAATTTGCTGCGGAGTAATTCCATGCTTCTTGTTATACGCAACCTGCACCTTCCGGCGTCGCTCTACCTCGTCAATCGCTCGCTTCATCGAACCGGTAATACTGTCAGCATACAAAACAACCTGACCGTCGATATGCCGAGAGGCTCGACCCATGGTTTGCACCAACGCCGTATCTGATCGCAAGAACCCTTCTTTATCCGCATCTAAAATCGCTACCAAAGACACCTCGGGTAAATCCAATCCTTCACGCAACAAATTAATACCAACCAACACATCATATACACCCAAGCGTAGGTCTCGAAGAATCTCGAGGCGCTCCATGGTATCGACATCAGAATGGAGGTACTGCACCTTCACGCCGTTCTCGTTAATATAGTCGGCTAACTCCTCAGACATGCGCTTGGTTAATGTTGTTACCAACACACGCTGTCCCTTGTCTACACGAATCTTGATCTCCTTCATCAGGTCAGGAATCTGCCCACCCACCGGACGTATATCAATCACCGGCTCAATAATTCCGGTCGGTCGAATCAACTGCTCTGCAATTGTCGACACATGCGCCTTCTCGTATTTACCAGGAGTCGCCGAAACATAAATGGTCTGGCCTGCCTTCTTTTCAAACTCATCAAATTGCAACGGTCGATTATCAAATGCAGAGCTCAAACGAAAGCCATACCCAACAAGCTGCTCTTTACGTGCGCGATCACCGGCATACATAGCTCCAATTTGAGGCACCGTCTGATGTGACTCGTCAATAATCGTCAGGTAGTCATTCGGAAAATAATCCATCAGCGTGTACGGCGCCTCTCCTGGCGAGCGACCATCAAAGTACCGTGAGTAATTTTCAATACCACCAACGAACCCAACGTTCTGAATCATTTCCAAATCGTAGCTAACGCGCTGATTCAATCGATGCGCCTCTAGCTTCTTGCCGGCCTTTTCCATCGCCGCCACCTCTTTTTTTAGATCGGCCCGAATCTGAATTAACGCATTTTCATAATGATCGGTTTGCGCCTGATACAACGTCGCCGGATAAATCCGTACCTCATCAAATAAATTCACTACTTCCCCGGTCAGTACATCCACCTCAGAGATTCGCTCAAGGTCATCGCCGAAAAACTCAAACCGATACACAGAGTGTTCCGCTGACTTTGGGAATACCTCAACAACATCTCCGCGAACTCGGAACGTGCCTCGATGAAAATCAATGTCGTTGCGGTCAAAATTCATCTCGACCAACTTAATCAACAACTGCGTCCGAGTCATTCCCTCTTTCATCGACACCAACGTACTCACCTTGAAGTACTCTTTGGGAGAACCTAATCCATAGATACATGACACAGAGGCGACAATGATCGTATCCCGTCGTGACAACAATGCCTCTGCTGACGCGTTCCTCAACCGCTCAATCTCCTCATTAATCTGAGTCTCCTTTTCAATAAAAGTGTCGGTCTTGGCCATGTACGCCTCCGGCTGGTAGTAATCATAATATGAAACAAAATAGTGTACCGCCGCCTTCGGGAAAAATTCTCGGAACTCAGAAGCCAGCTGTGCCGCCAATGTTTTATTATGAGAAATCACAAGAGCCGGCCGTTGCAACTCATGGATAACATTCGCCATCGTAAAAGTCTTACCGCTTCCGGTAACGCCGAGCAGCTCTGTGTGCTTCTCGCCCTTGTTAATCGCCTTCACTAAGCTCTTGATCGCTTGCGGCTGATCGCCAGACGGCTTAAATGGTGCTTCTAACTCAAAATTCATAGTTAATGTAGGCTACAGCACTAATACAAAAGACTCAAGCAGCCGGCGAGAGTCACATAAAACCACTCTATTTATTTCGCCGCCACAATACGAACAAAATTTCTTTTCCCAACCTGGAGAATGACCTCTTCCCCTTTTGGCACGACGACCTCTTTTTCGGGATCAATCTGTTTTTCATCATTCAAGCGCACGCCGCCCTGTTCAATTTTTCTGCGCGCATCGGATTTCGACGTTGCAAACCCAACCTCAACAACCATATCAACCAGGCTTGTTTCAAAAGCGCTAATCTCATGAACACCCATTTCGTCTGGCCGTCCCTTTTCTTGGAACACCTGCACAAACGCCTGCTCGGCCTCGTCCGCCTCCTTCTCTGAATGGTAGAGGGAAACCAACTCTCGTCCCAATTCCATTTTTAAGTCACGTGGATTTTCGCCGGATGCGATCCGCTTTTCAATCGCAGCAACAACTTCTTTTGTTGCGCGCAGTGCCAGCCACCAGTACCGAGGAATCAACTCGTCATCCAACGCCATAACCTTTCCGTACATATCAGCCGGTTCATCGGTCACTCCAATAATATTTCCGTAGCTCTTACTCATCTTACGTCCGTCTGTCCCCTCCAAGAACTCAAAGGTCATCACAAATTTCTCTTTGTCGTTCTCTAATTTCTGCAATGTTCGGCCAGCAAGCATGTTAAACAGCTGATCATTACCCCCAACTTCCATGTCTACATCCATCGCAACAGAATCCCACCCTTGCATCATTGGGTAAAAGAACTCATGCACATAAATTGGCCTCTCTTCCTTCATGCGCTTCTCAAACATGTCCCGCTCCATCATCTGCTGCACGGTAAAGTTCGCGGCCAGCTCCATCACATCTTGAAAGCTCATCTTATCAAGCCATTTTGAGTTAAACTCCAGCCGCGCCGGGTTCGGATGCTTCCGAGAAAAATCTAAAATCTTTGACGCCTGTTCTTTGTACGACGCCGCATTCTCAGCGACCTCCTCCTTGGTCATTGTAACTCGAGCCGCCTCCTTATCTGTCGGGTCTCCGATGCGTGCTGTAAAATCTCCAATCAACAAAATCACCTCGTGCCCCAAGTCCTGCAGCTGACGCAATTTCCACAAAATACTAGCGTGCCCAACATGAATTTGAGGGCCAGTTGGGTCCACTCCGAGGTACACACGGATGCGTTCACCGGACTTTAAACGCTTCTTAAATTGCTCTCGGCCAATAATATCAACAACACCTCTTTCAAGAATATCCTCCATCAACGCCGCGTCGTCCAACGGCTGGGCCTTGTTTTTTTGCGAATTTTTAGGCATAATCGAACTAATCCTGTCACATTATTCGACGAAACGCAAGCAATATGAAAGTCTATATTGGCATCGATGTCGGCGGAACAAAGGCACACGCCGGACTCATCACAGAAAAAGGCAATATTCTTCGATCTAAAGAGGTTCCAAGTCGCGTCAAAGAAAGTAATGCAGCTGCGCGCCACGCAATAATGGATCTCATAGCCGAAATGAAGGGTGATGCCAAAATCCACGGCATTGGGATTGGCGTTGCCGGACATGTTGACCATGTTCGCAACCGAGTCGCCGAAGCTGGGCCAAACTTTCTACCACGCTTTGAAAAAATCGACCTCGTTCCAAAACTAGTGAAAGAGTATGAGGTGCCGGTGATTATTGAAAATGATGCAAAAGTGTACGCGTTGGGAGAGGCGGTTTTCGGAAAAGGTAAGGGATATCGCCGCGTGGTCACCATGACGCTCGGGACCGGTATTGGCGGCGGTATTATCCAAGACGGAAAAATTGTACACGGCAAAAACAATCTTGCTGGAGAACTTGGACAGATGTTTACTCGCGGTAGCAAAAAAAGGTGGGAACAAATTGCCGCAGGAGCTGCATTCAATAAGCATGGAGATGTCCAAAAAGGTGCTATTATGATCGCGGAAGGTGTAAATAACATCCTGAACGTTCTCGACCCTGATATTATTGTCGTTGGAGGAGGCCTCTCGCGTGAAAAAGGATTAGTCGAAGCAATTAAAAAAGAAGTTCGCAACTATGTGTTCTATAAACCCCTTCAAAAAACCCCTATTGTAAAAAGCTCACTCGTCCGCAACGCACCAATCCTCGGCGCAATGCTTGTGGTGCATACTGGGCGCGATTAACGAACCAAACTACCATGCCAATCCCCCAAGTTGAAAAAAAGCACACTAATAAAAAAAGAGTTGTTCGTGCTGCAAGTGAGGTGCGTAAAAAACGGGCATCCGCTCGAAACAGCGACAATCCAACCCCTCGGTCTCGCAAAAAAAAGGAAGGCAAAGAAACGAATGAAAAGATCACTGGGTGGCGAAAGATTTTTGCGCCATTTCGACGTGACAGAATTGTAAAAACACTTTGGATCACCGCGCTTGTTTCATTTGGTGGTATTGTAATCATTATTGGAGGACTATACGCATGGGTATCTCAGGATCTGGCAGACATAGAAGACATTGAACGACGAGCCATCGCACAAAGCACTCAAATCTATGCCAGCGACGGAGAAACACTGCTCTATGAAATAGGAGACAACAGACGAGCTGATGTTCCTCTTGATCAAATTGCCGACGAAGCAAAATGGGCAACACTTGCGCTAGAAGACCGCGACTTTTACAACCACCATGGATTCAAAATCACCTCCATTGTCCGGGCCGCCGCAAAAGGATTCCTTCCAGGAGGAACCGCCAGCGCGACCTCAACTCTCACGCAACAATTTATTAAAAATGCAGTCCTAACCAACGAACGCACATACACGCGTAAAATTAAAGAACTCATCTTAGCTGTTCGCTTAGAACAAAAGTACGAAAAGGATGAGATTCTCAATATGTATTTGAACGAGGTATACTACGGCGCCAACTACCAAGGCATTGAGGTGGCGTCAGTCGGATATTTTGGAAAACACGCCAGCGAACTCTCTCTTGCAGAAGCTGCGACTCTTGCAGCCCTACCTCAAAACCCTGTTATTTTACCGCGTGACCCAGAACGACTCAAAGGCAGGTCTGATTATGCAATCGATCAAATGGTAGGCCTCGATTACATTGAAGAGTTTGAAGGGGAGGCCGCAAAACAAATCATTGTTGAAATTGGCGAGGAAGTAACGGAGATCAACGCCCCTCATTTCGTCTTTATGGTTCGAGAACAGCTCGAAGAAACCTACGGGCAAAATACCATTCGCCGCGGCGGCCTTAAAGTAACAACAACGCTCGATTGGGACGCGCAACAAAAAGCGGAGCAAGCGGTAGCAGATGGTATTCCAAAAATCGAACAGTACGGCGGGTCAAATGCGGCCTTAGTATCAATCGACACACACACCGGCCAAATAAAAGCACTGGTCGGATCAAAAGACTTCTTCGATGAAGAAGGAGATGGTCAGGTAAACGTCGCAACAAGCTTGCGACAACCAGGGTCTTCGTTTAAGCCCATTGTCTACCTCGCCGCATTCACTCGTGGGTACACTCCAAGCACAAAAGTGTACGACGTTGAAACCGACTTCCTCACCGAAGCAGAAGGACGGTACCACCCTCGCAACTACGACCTAGGAGAACGTGGTCCTGTAACACTTCGTTCAGCACTAGCGCAATCTCTAAATATTCCAGCCGTTAAAACGCTATACCTCACCGGAGTCGACTATTCCCTTGATATCGCTGAACGCCTTGGGTACACATCGCTCAGCGACCGATCACGATTTGGACTATCCCTCGTTCTTGGCGGTGGAGAGGTGTCCCTACTCGAACACACCTCAGCCTATGCAGCCTTCTCACGTGAAGGAGAGCGTCATGCAATATCAACTATCATAAAAATAGAAGCCCCTAACGGAGAGGTCTTAGAGGAGTGGAAAGACGATAAAACCGAAGCGGTAGAACCAAAATATGTACGCGCCTTGAACAGTGTTCTGTCCGACAGTGGGGCCCGTGCCGGATTTAGCGCATTAAACATCCCAGACAGACCGGTGGCAGCAAAAACCGGAACCACTAATGATTACCGTGATGCCTGGACCATGGGGTACACCCCATCCCTTGCAACCGGCGTGTGGGTTGGTAATAATGACAATAGCGAAATGTCACGAGGAGCCGCTGGTCTCATTGTGGCCGCCCCTATTTGGAACAGCTATATGTCCGCCGCCCTACAAGGAACACCAGTAGAACAATTCAACACATCTGGACTGAGCGCACAGAACGAAGTTCTTGGTGGAAATCTGGAATCAGAAAAAGAGGTTGTCGTTGATCGGATTTCAGGAGAACTCATTCCAGAAGAATGCCTCTCCGACTACCCAAAGGAGTACAAAGAAAAGAAAACTCTAAAAGAAACACACACTATCTTGTACTACCTCACTGTTGGCAACCCAACAGGAGGGGCGCCTGGCGACCCACGTGGAGCGGACGCGATGTACGAGCCATGGGAAACAGCTGTCGTTAAATGGGCAGAAAATGAAGAGCGACAGAACGAGTACTATAGCGAAAACCTTCCAAAGGCGCCGTGCAATCTTCGGGACGAATCGCAGCAACCAAATGTTGTATTCAAGACACCTGCACAGGACGAAAAAATTACAGCGGCGGATTTATCCTTGTCGGCAAGAACAACCCCTGGTGATGGAAGAACAATCACAAACATGGTATTCACCATCGACGATGTCGTAACCGTAGACGAAATGGACATAGCGGTAACAGCACAACAAGTTGTCACTTCAGGGTACAATGCCTCTTCTCTTACTCAAGGAAGGCATACCGCGACAGTGAGAGTGACCGACGATAGAGGTAATGAATCTTCTGCAACAACAAACTTCGATATCCAGTCCCCAAAAAAGAAAAAAAGTAGCTCCTAAGCCACTTCTTACCTAATGAGACTGTAGCTCCTCTGGTAATCGACCTCCTTCTTCGGCGCTCTTTTCTGGAAACAAAAATTCGAGTCGTGTAATCTCGGGACGTCCCATTCTTTTATTAATCTCTGCCACCAACGCCTCTTCTTGTTTTTTCAGCTCCTCCATAATAGCAGGGTGTGCTACCTGTAGCGCTAAGCGCCTATGCCTCACATACGTCGGCTTCACATGCACCGCAACACCATCACCAAAACGCTCAACCAAGACCTCGTGAGCATAATGCAGCGCTTGAGTCGCCTCAACTTGTTCCTGTACACCTGCTCGCCGTACAACTCCTTGTAGTTGTCCAAATGACAATTTCTGAAAATGTCGTTGACGAGCCTTTGGTTTATTTTTCCTCCAAGACATACCTACTACAACTACTGCTTTATCGGCATAATCACATACGTGAACAGCGTATCGCTCTCACCTTGGGGTTGAAACAAAACAGCGGTCATTCCATCAACTAGCTTCACCGTGACCTTTGCTGTTTTAATATTACTCAACCCATCAAGCAAGTACCTATAATTGAAAATAGGGTTACTTTCATTACCGGTAATCTCCGATATGACGCGCGTAACATTCTCACCAACCTGATTATTCACTGCGGTTAGCGTTACCTGTTGTTCCTCTGGTGAAAATTTTAGACTCACGTCATGAATTCCGGATTTCGAAAACAAACTCGCTGCTTTTACCGCCTTTACAAGGTCATCACGCTGCACAATCGCGGTTGTATTGTATTCTGTTGGAATAATCTGCGTGTAATCCGGGAACCTCCCTTCAATTCGCTCTGTATTCAACTGAACATCAGCCACAGAAAACAATACCTGGCTATCACTCACGGTCATAACAACATCCACATCATCGTCAGTTGGAAGAACTCGAACCAACTCACTTAACGCACCTTGCGGAACAAGGACCGACCACTCAACTGGAACAGCCGCTGTGAGTCGTATACGCCTCTCTGAGAGCCGGTGACTATCGGTTGCGGCAAATACTACCTCCTGATCTTTCGCTGCCACGTAAACAGCCGTTAGAGCAGGACGGTCTGCATCTTTTGACGTGGCAATAAGAGTTTGTTGCAACGCCTCTCGTAATTCACTCACAGGTAATGCGATGGTTCTTTTATCCTGAACATCTGGAAGTAGAGGAAATTCACTCGCTGCAACACCGTTTATCTTTGTTTGTTGGTTTCCGGCCTTTACTCGAAGAGCTGCGTCTTCACCAAGTTCAATATCAACGCGCTCAGCTGACAACAAACCAACATAACTTGCGAACACTTGAGCCGGAACGGTGAATGATCCTGGTTGTTCCACCTTTCCACGAACATGCACGCGAATTCCCATTTGTAGATTCGTTGCCACTAATTCAATACCAGACTCTGTGGCATTGATAAGTATATTTTGAAGGATCGGGAGGTTCGTGTTTCGTGATGCTATATGTGAAACAAACGATACTCCTCGGTTCAGATTTTCTTGTGTACAAGAGAACTTCATATTCGGAACAATTAAATTGATTTTAGAGAAATAAGGGTAATAATAAGGGGTGTGTACAGATGGGACAACTTCTTAGGATGAGTGTTTGTAGGGTGATACTTTCTCATACCGTGTGTGTAACCACCGGATAACCCCTGTGCACTGCTTGTGTACTGTGGGGACAACCGGAGAGGGCTCTCCACACCCCCTGTGATGGGTGGGGACAACCACCGTGCGGGCGCCGAGTTGCACACAGACCTATGCACGACTTTTCCATCTGTATAAAGGTGCTTATCAACGGAAGGTCCACAATGATATCAACAGTTTACGGGACAAGTAAAGGGCGCCACGTTGTGCACCCCTCCCCTGAATTGTACGGTTAGTTGTATAACCGTTGCCGCAGCATACTGATATCATTTTGGATCTTATCATCTTCCTCGTCAATGAGGCGGTTGATCTTCTGACAGGCATGCATTGCTGTGGTGTGGTCTCTTCCACCGAGCTCCTGGCCAATATTAGGGTAGGAGGCGTGGATTTCTTCGCGCATGAGGTACATCGCGATCTGTCGTGGGACCACTAGTTCTTTTTTGCGACTATTTCCTTTAATAGACACCTCGTCGATCTCAAAGAAATCAGAAACAGTTTCAAGAATGCGTCGCGCGGTTACTGCGCCAGCACTTTTATGTGCTTGTGACACGGAGCTGAGTAGGGATTTAACTGATTCGACGGTTGGGTCGATATTATTCAGCTCGTGAAAGGCGATAACACGATTTAACGCTCCTTCTAACTCACGAATGTTGTTTTGAACGTTAGATGCAATAAACTGAGCTAAGTCTTCAGGTAGGCTGTAGTTTTTATCGCGCAATTTCTTTTTAAGAATGGCGATTCGGGTTTCTAAGTCAGGAAGGCTTACATCTACGATCATGCCGCCTTCAAATCGAGAGACAAGACGCTGTTCGAGTGTCGGAATAGCACGTGGTGGGCGGTCAGATGTTAGTAGAATCTGTTTATTGCGTGCATGTAGGTGGTTAAAAGTATGGAAAAATGCCTCCTGCGTACCCTCTTTACCGGCTAGGAACTGCACATCATCAACCATAAGGACGTCAACAGAGCGATATTTTTCCTTAAACTCGTCTGCGCGACCCTCTCCAACAGCACTAATGTATTCGTTGGTGAAAGTTTCACATGTAACGTACAGAATCTTTGCTTTTGGATCTCTAGCGATAACCGCTGTGCCAACGGCCTGCATTAAATGGGTTTTACCAAGACCAACCCCTCCATATATGAATAATGGATTGTATACCATGCCCGGGCGCTCTGATGAGGCCATACACGCCGCATGAGCAAGTTCATTTTTCTTTCCGACAACAAAGTTCTCGAATGTATGCTTTGGATTGATATCTAGCTGGTCACTAACCGCAGGAACCTCCTTTTTTGCGTCCATCGTGACAGTAACAGTGTCAGGTCGTTGCGTGACTGTTTCTACCTGAACTGAAGGACCGGTGCTTTCTTCTACTAAATTTTGTGCCGGTGCAGGAGTGGCCCCAACCTCTACTGAGGCAGGTTTCTTTGTGTTTACTTCGTAGGTAACAGATTGAATTTCTAGCTCGGAAATGCGGCGCAAGGCTTTAATGATGTTGGTGTGGTATTTTTCTTCCAACCAACGCTTAGTAAACGCATTTGGAACCCCTACGATTAGGTTGTTTCCATCGTGAGACAATATAAAGGTGTCTTCGAACCATGTAGTAAAATTTGCCTTAGAAAGCTCTAATTCGAGCTCTCCAAGGGCCGCGTCCCATAATTTGTCGGTAGTCATACTCATCCCCTCAAAACAGCTATTTTTATTGATTTTCACTGAAAAATCGGTAATACGGATGATACCACAATACACAGTTTTGAAGAACTATCCACAGGGTTAATAACATGTTCACATATTGTGGATATAGTGTGCAATTCGTAAAAAGCCGTAACAGAGAAGCCCCTCCCCTTCCAAATAGGGTTTCAACAAAGTTTACTTGACCAATACTACTAAAACTGGTATTTTTATCCGGCTTTATTGAACAAGTTCAGATATGCCGAAAAGAACCTATCAACCGAACGTACGACGCAAAAAGCGGAAGCACGGTTTTCGTGCTCGAATGCGAAAAGCAAAGAATGTAATTGCAAGTCGTCGACGTAAGGGTCGAAAGCGTATTAGCGCGTAACAATCAGTTTTTCAGCGGTATGTTGCCACGAGCGCACCGATTACAAAAAAAGAAAGACTTTCAACGGGTGTATAAGAGCGGCAAAACATTGGGAACCGCTCTTTTTCGCATTTCAACCGCACCGAACGAAGGGGTGACTCGATTTGGGGTCGTTGTTCCAAATAAGATTGTAAAAAAGGCCGTTGATAGAAATAGAAATAAAAGGCAGATACGAGCGGTACTCGAAGGACTGGTCGAACAGGTCGTAGAAGGGTATGATGTCGTGGTTGCAGCGCAACATGGAATAAACGAAGCCTCGTTCGACGCGATACAGGCTGACATAATTTCCGGCTTGCAGAAGATAGATTTTCTCAACAAAAAGTAAGAATGAGCGAAGCAAGCAAAATTCCGAAAAAGAACGAGAGGTCTCTGCATAGAGGACAACGCGCCACTATCGGTGCGATACGCCTATATCAAAAGACGATCTCCCCGGACCACGGAGTTCTCAGCGGAAAAGAGTATACAGGGTGTCGATATTACCCCTCCTGCTCAGAGTACACAGCCCGGGCAATATCGGAACACGGGGTGACCAAAGGAGTGGCATACGGGGCGTGGAGAATAGCACGGTGTAACCCCTTCTCCCCCGGAGGAGTAGACGAACCTCCAGTGCGTCGCGGTAAGAAGAGTCCCAAGGCAGAGCTGTTTAAACGAAACAAGATAGTAACTGAACCAAGATGATAGAATTTTTCACCATTACACTCTACGAGCCACTTCTCAATATTTTATTGTGGATTTACACCGTTCTTCCATTTCAGGACCTTGGTGTTTCCATTATTATTTTGACACTCCTTATCCGCCTCCTGTTGTTCTACCCTTCCTTGAAGGCGCTGCGTTCACAGAAGTCTCTTCAGGACCTGCAGCCAAAGATGGACGCACTGAAGAAAAAACACGCTGACGACAAGGAGAAGCTCGGTAAAGAGATGATGGAGTTGTACAAGAACAACAAGGTGAATCCATTTTCATCGTGCATTCCTATGTTGATTCAGCTGCCGGTGCTGTACGCGCTGTTCCGCGTGTTCTTTGGGGGGTTAGAGGTACAAGAGAACGGCTTTCTTGCTGTGGAGCAATTACACCACTTATATGCGCCGCTACAGCCATTTTTTGAAACTCAACCGATTAATAAGATTTTTCTAGGAATTGTTGACCTGGGGGCGACACATAATATTTTCTTGGCGGTGATCGCAGGTGGTCTGCAGTTCTTACAGACTCGAATGTTGCAGTCCAAGAAGCCGAAGATTAAGAGCGAGGGAGCCAAGGACGAGAATATGGCCGCGAACATCAGCAAGCAGATGATGTATTTCTTCCCCATCATTACTATAGTATTTGGGTACCAGTTCCCTGCCGGCGTAACACTGTATTGGTTGAGTTCGACAGGGTTCACATGGGTTCAGCAACTGATATTCATGAAAGAGAAGGACAAGATGAAAGAAGAGGATGAAAAAGGAGAAACAAAGAACATTGTGGACACGACCGCTACCGAGAAGAAAATCGGAAAGAAAAGCGAGAAAAAGAAGGAGCTCGAATAAGAATATAATGACAACGCTAAAAAGAACCTCTCATAGGGTTCTTTTTAGTTGAGGGCCGCCCCTTTTGTATTCTCAAAGAACGAGATACACTATACCCATGAAGACACAACGAACAATTGGATTAGCAGTGGAAACACGAAGTGGAGATTCTCTTGGTAAGGTAGAGGATGTCCATGTGGACATTGATTCCCACGCTATTCAGGCGTATGTTGTTGAACCCTCCTCCTTTGTGACTAAAATTATGGGAACACAAGACACGTTGCTTATACGACCTACGCAGGTGCTCTCCATTAATGAAAAGAAGATGATAGTCACTGATGCCGTTGTTGGAGAGGAAGAAGACAAAGAGGCTCCAGAGACTAGCCTTCATACTCGGCTCGCTGGCGTATCACAATCGAGACAAGAATAAATCGCTCCCTATCGGAGGAGCTTCCATTTTAGTATACTGATCTCAATATGGTGGAATTACAAATAAAAGAAAAAGTTGTAGATAAGCTTTTCCGAGAAGCAAGCGAGCAAGGTGCCTCGGACATTCATTTGGCTGTTGGTACACCTCCGACGCTTCGCATAAACGGGAAGCTGGTTGAGTTAGCACAGTATGGTGACCTCACGCCAAACGGAGCGAAAGAGTTGGTGGTATCAATATTAAACGAGTTGCAATGGGCTCAATTTGAAAAAGAGCGAGAGTTAGACCTGTCTTATGCGCTTCCTGATAATTCTGTGCGTTTTCGTGTGAATGTACACTGGGAGAAGGAGCGTGTTGGGTTGGTGGCTCGTTTAGTGCCGGACCACATTCCAACAATGGAGGAGATAGACCTCCCTTCAATCGCATACGATATGGTAAAAGACAACCAGGGGCTGATTTTGATTACCGGCCCGACAGGCTCTGGTAAATCTACGACCATGGCCGCTATGATTGAGCGAATAAACCAGGAAAGCGCGGTTCATATTGTGACACTAGAGGATCCTATTGAATTTTTATTTACACCAAAGAAGGCGCTCATACGACAAAGACAGCTGCATTCAGATTTTACCTCTTTTCCAGAAGCGCTCAAGCATGTGGTGCGACAAGATCCAAATGTGATCATGGTTGGAGAGATGCGCGACTTAGAGACCGTCGCTGCAGCACTGACCGTGGCGGAGACCGGCCATCTAGTCTTTGCGACACTCCACACATTGAACGCTGCTCAGACCGTTGACCGTATCGTTGATATTTTTCCTACAAACCAACAAGACCAGGTACGGTTGCAACTATCAATGGTATTGAAAGGTGTAATCTCTCAGCAGTTATTGCCGGCCAAAGCCGGAGGACGCATTGCGGCGCGTGAGATTTTAATAACCTCCCCTGCTGTAGCTAACCTGATTCGCGAAAATAATATTCCACAAATTCAGACCGCTATACAGACCGGTGCTGCGAGCGGCATGGTCTCGCTCGATCAGGCTATCCTGAAATTATATGAAGACGGAAAGGTAGAAAAATCGGTTGCGCAGATATACATGTCTAATCCGGAGCGGTTGGACCAAGAGAAATAGATTCTAGACTTTCGTGCCAGCATGTCGTGTTGAGGTTTTTGTTTGTGAGTGACTAAATATTGTCACAGTGTATTTATGTAAAAAAAGAAGCACTTTGTGAGAGTGCCCGCGCGTTGCCCGAAGGCAGCGCGCTGTTGTTGTTGGACCGGGCTAGATCTTGAAGCCGTGCCGACCGAAGGTCTGGGACCGCTTGGGTCCGACCGAGACGATCGTCACCGGACGACGCAGTTCTGCCTCGATGCGCAGGATGTACCGCTGCGCGTTGCCCGGCAGTTCGCTCATGGAACGGCATCCGGTGATGTCCTCGTCCCAGCCCGGCAGCTCCTCGTAGAGCGGCGTGACGCTGCCCCAGTCCTCGGCGCGCATCGGCAGGCCCTCGAGCGGCTCGCCGTCGATCATCCAGCCGTTGCAGACCTGGAGGGTCTCGATTCCGGTCAGGACGTCCAGCTTGGTCAGCGCGATGTCGGTGATCCCGGATATCCGGACCGCGTGGCGGAGCTGGTGGAAGTCGATCCATCCGCAGCGGCGCGGACGACCGGTCGTGGCGCCGAATTCCGCTCCGACCTTGCCCATGTGCTCACCGATCTGGTCGAGCAACTCGGTGACGAAAGGTCCGCCACCCACGCGGGTGGTGTAGGCCTTCACGATTCCCAGCACGCTGGGCGGCGTGGGCGTGCTGATGCCCAGCGCCGAGTAGATCGCACTGCCGCCGGTGCTGGACGAGGTCACGTACGGGTAGGTCCCGAACTGTCGGTCCAGCATCGCTCCCTGCGCTCCCTCGAAGAGGATGTTGCGGTCGCACGTGAGCGCGTCTGCCAGGACCAGCGTCGTATCCTCCATGTGCCGCGCGAGCAGCTCTCGAGAGGCCGCGTACTCCTTGGCCAGACCGTGCGGCGTGAAGACCACGTCCGAACCGAACCCCCGCAGCATAGGCTCGATCGCGGCGAGGAACTGCTCGAACAACAGGACGGGATCCCCGAGAACCAGGTCCACGACCCGGACGCCGAAGCGGAAGGCCGCCAGGGCGTACGCCGGACCGATCCCACGGAAGGTGGTGCCGATCTCGTCGTTCGTCGCCTTCATTGCCCGTTCCAGCGCCAGGTGCGGGCTCAGGATGAGCTGTGCCCGACCGTCGATGACCAGGCGGGTGGTGCTCAGGTGGCCGGCCGACCGGAGTTGCTGGATCTCGGTGATCAGGACCAGCGGATCGACCACCACGCCGGCCCCGATGACCAGCGTCTTCCTCTCGTGGAGTGCGCCGGACGGGACCAGGTGCAGGACGGTCTTCTTGTCGCCGACCACCAGGGTGTGACCGGCGTTGTTGCCTCCCTGGAACCGGACGACGACGTCCGCGCGCTCGGTCAGCAGGTCGACCAGCTTTCCCTTGCCTTCGTCGCCCCACTGGGCGCCGACTACGACGATGTTTGCCATCGGGTCTCCTATTCCGCCCATTAAGGGCTTGTCTACGTACGGCATCGTGCCGCATAGTTATCTCAAAGAACGTGCCTGCACCTTACGTGATGAGGCTCAAATAATCAATAGTGCGTTGAGCGGTATAGGAAAGTAAGTTGACCAGCGCTTCAGGGGTCATTTTTATGAGGTCTACGGAAGCAGGTCTACGAGTGTTTCAATAGAAATAGCAGTGAAGTCAACAGCGGTGGTGGTCGATCCTGCAAGCGCCGGATCGTCTACCGGTCCCATTCCAACAATAGTCGTGATTCCAGCATCATGTGCAGAGGAGATGCCCGCTTCTGAGTCTTCAAAGACAATACAGGCAGCCGTGTCTACACCGAGTTGGTTCACAGTGTTTTCAAACGGTTCTTGATTCGGCTTGCGATGCATTACATCCTCACTGCAAGTGAGTAAAGAAAAATAATGCAGGAGGCCGACCTCTTCCAAGAAGGGTTCTGCTCGGTGGTGAAAGGTCGAGGTGACAAGCGCGATCGGGATGCTGGCCGCCGCGAGAGCCTCAAGAAGCTCTGGAGCACCAGGCGTCAACATGCCTGAGGGGTTCTCGTTGGCTTGCATGACGTCTCGCGCTTCTTTAACTAATGCCTTTTGTTTTTCTTGTGACACCTCCATTCCTCTCAGCGCCAACATCCGCGCGACTCTCTCGTGATATTGTACGCCGACCATCGACTGCAGCTCTTCATTGGAAACCCTCTCCCCTAGGAAGTTCTCCATAATTGTTCGAATAGCCAAAAAATGGACCTGCTTGGTCTGAAACAATGTTCCGTCAAAATCGAAAAGCGCTGCAGCTAGCTTCATGGGTTGTACTGTCCGTTAGAGAGCCCCTACAATCGTCACATCGCTCTTTGCTTGGCACTGGCAGGCCAGGCGTTGTCCAGGTTCAGCCCCCATTGCCTCGAGCGTTTCAGTTTCCTGCTCCTCAGGTGCGGTTAGGTTTTCAGCGCCTTCCGGTACCTCAATGAGACAGGTTCCACAGATGCCTTGTTCACATCCAAATGGAATACTCGCCCCTTCTTTTAGTGCAATATCACGAAGATTAGATCCGCTTTTAGCCACCACTTCAAGTCCGTCTTCCTGAAAATTGATCTTTGCCATAGGAATTCTTAAATTAATCGAATACAGTATAGCACCGATTTCGCGATTTGTAACCTCTAAAGGCATGAAAGTGCCAAAAATGCACTGTAGGCACGTAAAAAAGAGTGCGTGATTGCCATTTATCCTATTGACCTTTTAATGCCATTCCAGTATGGTATTGAGGCTATTTTCAGAAAAATATGCGCCTGTAGCTCAACTGGATAGAGCACCTGACTTCGGATCAGGGGGTTCTGGGTTCGATTCCTGGCAGGCGCACAATGAGCACGACCGTGCTCACGAGGGCGCATAGCTCAGCTGGTAGAGCAGTTGGCTCTTAACCAATTGGTCGCAGGTTCGAATCCTGCTGCGCCCACACATATAGACCGCCACATGGCGGTTTTTTGTTTATAAACAAGCCTTTGACAACAGCGCTGTTTTACAGTAAGAAATAAGCGCATTGTTTGTCGCTTGCACGCAAGGAGGTGGTGACGTGGTACGAAAAAAAGGAGAGAGTGGTGGAGGAAGCGCTCCCCTTTCTAAGGCGGACATCCTGACCAAGGTGAAGGTACTGGTCACTTGGACTGTGCTGACCACGGTGACGATGATGATGATACCGGTGATGACCGACTGGAGCATCAACATCAAGTTTGCCGTCGTGGTAGCGCCCACGGTGATCACCATCCTCTTGATGGCCGCAGGCAACGCCTCTCGGCTGGTTGAAGTGGTAGGGTGGATCAAGATCATCATCGGTGGAGTATTTCTGATCCTCTCGATGGGAGTCGGCGCGGTCATAGGATACCGGGTCATGGGAGAGATGGGAATTGGATCCGGCGCCGTACTGGTAGTCTGCCTGATGGGCCAGGGGATGTTCCGCGACTGACGGGTCAAGAGGGGCGGCGCACAAAGCGCCCCTCTATTTTTTTTGTAAAAAAATAGCCACTATAACGGCTAATATATTGAGATGAGGGCTATTGAATCACCGGTGAACCAGGAGCTTGCGCGGGAGGCTCATCTGTTTTTTCCATTGATTCAGCAGGCACAGACTTCAGCGCATCTTTTAACGCTTTGCCAGCTTTAAATTTTGGGATGATAACTGCGGGAATTTGGATTCGCTCACTTGGCTTCTGTGGGTTCACTCCCATACGTGCGCTACGATATTTTGGCATGAACGTACCAAACCCAGCAATCGTGACCTCATCTCCCGACTTCAACGTTTCAGTGATCAGTGCGGTGATAACCTCAATAGACTCTTCAGCTTGTTTGCGCTGTAGGCCAAGTCGTTCGGCAAGTTCGTCTGCAAGGCGGGCTTTATTCATAGAGGTAGTGATCAAGAAATTGAACTATGGTCAGTATATTATAGCGAGTATCGACGGTCAATGCGCTGTACGTGTGTTGACCGCATCGACAGGTCATCAACCTCTACCAGGAGACCCGAGGCAATAACTTCTTTTGGGTCAGAAGGTGGCTCTAAGGAGACGTCCATTCCTTGAGCGACCTTTTGGTGGACCAATTCTCTGTCCATTCCAAGAGAGGAGTCGGTTGCTCCACAAAACCCAAGGTCGGTAATGTATCCTGTCCCGCCAGGCAGGATCTGTTCGTCAGCCGTTTGTGTATGCGTGTGTGTGCCAACAACAACCGTAGCGCGTCCATCAACGTGCCATCCAAAAATGCGCTTCTCTCCCGTTGCTTCCGCATGAAGATCCACGAGTACAACAGAGTTTTTCATCACCTCGTCGTAGATGGTGTCGAAAGATTCAAATGGGGAAACAACCTGGTCGGCCATGAACACCTCTCCAAGTAGGTTGAGTATACAGACACGAGTGCCATTCACGTCGACGCAGGTAACTCCCCTTCCGGGCAGATCGTCGCCAATCATATTGGCAGGGCGCAAAATGTTCTTCGGGTCTTCGTGCATCATCTCGACTCCACGGGAGTTTCTCCAAATATGGTTCCCTGAGGTGAAGATGTCTACTCCGATTTCTTCCAGCTCAGCAATAGTATCCGGGGTAATTCCAAATCCGTGCGCCATGTTTTCTACATTGGCGACAATAAGATCAACTCCTTCTTCTGAGCGCATTTCAGGGACAGCGCGTCGTAGCGCCTCACGTCCTGGCTTGCCAACCACATCTCCAAATAGTGCAATTTTCATTCTTGTCTATGATGTATTAAGGAAAAGCCGGCGCTGAGCGCCGGCGATCTCTTATCGAGCGTACTCGATGATTCGTTTTTCTCGGATGACATTCACTTTGATCTCACCAGGATATTTGAGTTCTGCCTCAATCTTCGTGGCGATGTTCTTTGCCATGTCATGCGCTTGATAGTCATCAATCTGTGCGGGTTCAACAAATACACGAATTTCACGACCGGCCTGCATTGCCCATGCCTTCTGGACTCCTTCGAATGCCTTGGCGGTATCCTCAAGTTCCTCCATGCGCTGTACGTACTGCTCGTATGAGTCCTTACGTGCGCCTGGGCGGCTCCCTGAGATAGCGTCGGCAACCTTTACGATAATTCCCTCAACTGAAGGTGGATAGTCGTCGTGGTGGCAGAATGCGGCGTCAGAGAGCTCCTGGTCAAAGGAGAACTTTCGTCCGATGTCGCGACCGATCTCAGGATGCGTTCCTTGAATATCATGGTCTAACGCTTTGCCGATGTCGTGGAACAGTCCTGCCTTACGAGCCATGGCCACATCAGCGCCCATCTGTTCTGCAATCAGTCCCGCAACGGTACCAACCTCAATGGAGTGACGAAGAACGTTCTGTCCGTAACTGGTGCGGTATCGCAGTCGGCCCAAAATCTGCACAAGCTTTGGATCGATTCCAGTAATACCCATTTCGAACAACGCCTCTTCACCGGCCTGTCGGATCTCATCCTGTAACTGTTTCTTTGAAATCTCTACCGCCTCCTCAATACGCGCTGGATGGATACGACCATCAGACATCAACGCCTCTAGGGTTCGTTTAGCAAGGTGACGTCGGATTGGAGAGAACGCAGAAAGAAGAATGGTCTCAGGGGTCTCATCAACAATAACCTCAACACCGGTCAGGTCTTCAATGCGCTTAATATTTCGACCCTCTTTACCGATAATACGACCCTTCATGTCATCTGAGGTCAGATGGACAACAGTTGAGGTGGTCTCTGCCGCGTGCGACATACCACAACGATGGATAGCATTTGTCAGGATGTCACGCGCCTTTTCATCCCAGACCGTATCAGACTCCTTTTCTAGTTTATGGATTCGGTTTGCAAGCGTTTCATGTGCGCTTTCTTCCACACGCTGCAACAAGCGACCTTCAGCCTCTTCACGCGAAAGACCTGCAACCTCTTGAAGAGCATCGGCCTGCTGTTCCTTGAGGGCGATGACCTCTTCCTTTACCGCCTCTACCTCTTTTGCTTTGGTCTGAACTTTTTCCTTTTCCTGTTCGATCTCCATGAGTCGTTGATCAAACATAGACTCACGCTTCTCGAGTCGTTCCTGCATCTGGCGGGCCTCGTCACGACGCTCCTTTTCTTCTTTCTTTGATTCCTCAATAATCGCAAGAGCCTTCTCTTTTGCATTCAAAAGAGTTTCTTGTTGTTGATTCTTTGCGTCCTTTAATAGACTCTCGGCCTTTGCTTCGGCAGAGTTTTTGGTGTTTGTTGCCTTCATCTGTCGAAACAGCCATCCAAGGCCGATTCCGAGAACGAGCGCAACAGCACCCATAATTGTTCCTAATAATGTCATATGGTCATCTTTATACTAGCGATGACCCGGTCGAATTGTCGAGAAAGACACCGTACGCGTTATCGCGACGGTCAGCTTGGAATTACGAGTGTCGAATTGTCTGTTTCATTGTTCGTAGTCGATATTCCTCACACTGTCTTTACTTCACCTAGTACGCCCGGATTCATCTCGTTTCTTAACAGTATTAGTACTCTACTCCTCATAGGACGCGTGAGTCAAGACACAAACAAAAACACCCCTTTTTATGGGGCGTTTAAGGGATGTGAGCTATTTGTGTCTAAACTGTGCTCGAAATTCAGGGTCGTCAGTGGTAGAGAGCTCATAATTATCTTCACCGGCCTTTGTGAGTGTCCACTGGCCATCCAGCGGAGTCGGTGCGGTGGAACCAGACAGAATTACACCGTTCGGCGCTTCTTTTAGTTGAGCAATCTCCGTGTTTGTGAGCACGCGACCTTCCGCGCGTAACAACTCAACTACCTTCTGAAGGGTCACATAGCGTTGCGGTTCCGGCGTGATAGGTGTGGCTATTTAATGATTTTATCGATCAGGCCGTACTTTTTGGCTTCCTCAGCACTCATAAAATTGTCACGATCGGTGTCTTCTTCGATCTGTTTTAGGTCTTGCCCGGTATGAGACTCTAAAATTTTATTCAGGCGGTCTTTTGTTTTCAAGATGTGTTCGGCGGCGATCTTAATGTCACTAGCCTGTCCCTCGGCTCCACCCATCACCTGATGGATCATAATCTCTGAATTTGGCAGTGCAAAACGCTTTCCTTTTTCTCCAGCCGCAAGCAGAACAGCGCCCATCGATGCAGCCATGCCAACACAGATGGTGGCAACAGATGGTTTGATGTACTGCATGGTGTCGTAGATGGCCAAACCTGCACTAACAGAGCCTCCTGGTGAGTTAATATAGATCTTAATCTCCTTCTCTGCGTCCTGTGACTCCAAAAAGAGGAGTTGTGCAATAATCGCATTCGCCACCTGGTCATTAACCGGTGTGCCAAGGAAAATAATACGCTCCTTTAACAGGCGGCTATAAATATCGTACGCGCGCTCGCCGTACTGACTTTTTTCAATGACGGTTGGAATTAGGTAGTTGCTGGTAATGTCTGCCCCTCCAGAACCTCCTGTAATTGTGTGAGTGTAGTCCATGTTGATTCGTTATTCGTTTTTTCAACGGTCCATTGCCCATCCCTCTCTATGAGTGTTCCTTCGACAGTGAACCCAGCGGCTTTAATATGACCGCCTCCTCCCAGGAGTGTAGCAATTTTCGACACGTCTATCAACGGATGGGTTGATCGTAGGCTTCCTTTGATCTCCCCGGGCGTGCGTTGTGCAAGTACTAAGACCGCGCGAGATTCCGTCTCTTGGTCCAATGAATTAAGGAAGTTTGAGATGCCTTCCACCGCCTCATCGTCAGCACCGCACTCTTCAATATCTTTTTGTGTAATACAGGTAATTGCCAGGCCCGCATCGTTTAGGTGCAGGCGTTCCAGTGCTCTCCCCCATAGCTTCAACGAGGCCATCTTTCGGTTCTGCATGGTGTTGTCGTTGATCCTCTTTAGATTCGCGCCGCGCTGAAGCAGCTTAGAGGCGGTATGGATCGAGCTCGCAGTAGTTGCTAGATTGGAAAGCCCTCCGGTGTCGGTCATGAGTCCGGTGAGCAAGCAGGTAGCGGTCTCTTTGTTCAGGCCACCGGCATGGTCTAGGAGGTCATGGACAATTTCGCAGGTGGATGAGGCATCTCGAATAACGAGGTTCACATGTCCGTAGTCAGCGTTCGTTGCATGGTGATCGATGTTGATGATTTTGTAATCATGCGTCAATTGCTCAACATAGTCCGCAATACCATTAAAGGAGAGGTCTCCAGAATCGAGAACAATAACCAGGTCGAATTTCGCCTGATCAGGAGACCAGTGCGCGCCATCGGTCGTTACCTTGTGGTACCCGGGAAGATATTTAAAAGCGGGAGAGAGCTCGTCGATACAAAAGCAGGTATGTGGCTTTTCGAGGGTGTCCAGATAGTTAGCAAGCGCTAAGGCTGATCCTGCTGTGTCACCATCCGGCTTGCGGTGCATCACTAACATCACATGCGAAGCCTCGTCGATGTGTTTCAGGATTGTTTTGTAGATCTGCTTTATATCTGACATATCATTATATTGTCGACAACACACCATACAGCCGACGGACCACCATGTCAACAGATGTAGTGGCGCTTTCTCCCTAAAAGTAGGGATATACACAGCGTTAGCCTTGACAAATCGCGTCTTTTTTGATTTAATCGCTGGTCTCTCTGACGGGTACTTTGATGCGCACCCCGCGCGTCACCCTAGGATGAGAGGCGAAAGTGAGGAGAGAATGAAGTTCAGTCGACTTCTGTTGTTGCTCCTGATGGTCGCCGTCTTCCTAGGCGCGACCGTCAGGTTCAAGGGCGGGCTGCATGGCACGCCGGAGAACTGGAGCGTCGAGCTCGAGGCGTCTACGACGTACGAGCCCGGCAACGTCAAGGCGGCCAAGAAGACCTGGCGCATCGCGCGTCCGTTCTTTACCGCCGATCGTCTGGCGCGAGTGCGCACCAAGTTCGTCCCCAGCCGTGAGGCGCGGGATGCGATCGGAGAGATGCTCGAGCAGGCAGGTCAAGCCCTGGGTCAAGCCCTGGTCACCGCGGCTGAGCCCTCAACCGAAGGCAACGAACAAACCGCCTCGCGATAGAGGCGGCCCAATACACTGAGGAGGGTACCAAGCATGCCCTCCTCTCAATCTTTTTTTATTCCCCTTCTTCTTCAGACGCGGGCGTTGGAAGTTCATTTCCTGGCGCATCAAACAGATCATATACTCCCTGGGCGGTAATCTCGCCACTATCAAATTCAAAATTGATGCGCGGAGTGAATTTCATTTCGATCTTACTACCGAGCGCTTTTTGTATTGCAGAGCGTCCTCGGTTCAGAGACTTCATAATAGTCACTCGTTTTCCATCAGGCATTGCCGTCACGTACACTGTTGCATATCGCAGGTCACGGGTTGTATCCACACGTGTGATGGTGACAAGGGTATCGACCGGGAGCTCAACCTCACGCAACAGCAACTCTGCCACCTGGTGGTGGATGAGTTCGTTTACCTGTTTCATTCGATCTCCGCTCATAGTGCGTAGAGAGGTGCCGGTGACGGCTTAGCTAGCAAGTGTGCGTTCTTTTTCTTCTGCAACGTAGAATTCAACAGAGTCGCCTTCTTGGATGGGTGTTTCTGTGTCGACACGTAGGCCACACTCAGAACCCTTTCCGACCTCGGCAGTTTTCTTTTTGTCCTTCTCTAGTTGAGAGACAACTCCCTCGCCGATCATCTTTTCTTTTCGAATAATTTTTACCGGAGCATCCACTCGAATCTTTCCATCTTCAACACGACCACCAATAATTTGGTAGGTTTGTTCCTGTTTGAATGCGGCAAGTACCTTCAACGTACCGGTCTTTACAAACTCCACCTCGTTTGTCAGTAATGCTTCAAGGTGCTCCTTGGCGAAGTCAATGAGTTCATAAATAACATCAAAGCTTTTCATTGTGACGCCTTCGTCCTTTGCAAACTTTTCTGCTCCAGGAGTAGCGCGCGCGTGGAAGCCTAGTAGAAGAGCATTTGCAGACTGGGCAAGAGAAACGTCATTTTCAGTCATGCTTCCTAGTCCTTTCTGTAGAATATCAATACCAACCTCATCATGCGTAATACCCTGTAAAGATTGGATAATCGCCTCAAGTGAACCAAGTTTGTCAGCACGGAGGACAATACGCAGCTTGCTCTTGTCTTCGTCTCCATCGCCTCTGGTCTTTTTGAGGAATGAGAAGCTGTCATAAGACTTCACGTTTTGCTTCATCATCTTCTTGTCCTTTACCACCTCCAGGATGTCACCAACAACAGGTGCTTTTTTGAGCCCAAGTACTTGAGCGGGCATGGATGGTCCTGCTTCTTTCATTTCTGTTCCGTGCCAGTCCTTGAGCGATCGAATACGTCCAGGAATCTCTCCAATAGCCACAAGGTCTCCAATACGTAACGTTCCGTTCTGAATAAGAATGGTTGCGATAGGTCCGGTATGCTTGTCGACGTGTGATTCAATAATAGAACCAACGGCCAACGCATCGGGATTTGCAACGATAGTTTCTTTTTCAAGATCAGCAACAAGAAGAAGTGTGTCGAGCAGCTCTACAATACCTGTCCCTTCCTTTGCCGATACCGCTGAGATAATTGTATCTCCACCGTAATCTTCCGGGATTAAGTTCAGTTCTGACAGCTCTTTCTTTACGCGATCAAGATCCGCCTCGGGCTTATCGATCTTATTGACCGCAACAACAAATGGAATTTCTGCTTCCTGGATAATATGAATGGCTTCCTCGGTCTGTGGTTTGATGCCGTCATCAGCTGCAACAACCAAGATCGCAATATCAGCAACACGAGCACCACGAGATCGCATCGTACTAAATGCTTCATGACCAGGAGTGTCAATAAATGTAATTTTTCTATCACGTCGTTCTACCTGGTAGGCACCGATATGCTGCGTAATACCTCCTGACTCCCCTTCGGTGACATTGGTATCTCGGATGGTGTCTAGTAAGGTTGTTTTTCCATGGTCAACATGACCCATAATAACAATAACCGGGGGGCGTGCCTGTAAGTCTTTCTTTTTTTCTGAAGCAAGAGAATCCTCTACCTTCTTTGCGCGGTCATCAAGGTCATCCAACCCCTCGCCTTCCAATGAGAGTTGTGGTTTGTACCCGATGTCCTCTGCA
>FLOH01000833.1_pt1 | contig 55255 bp, 48 predicted proteins | sample 756751 | NCBI WGS metagenome assembly FLOH01 (sample SAMEA4026879, study PRJEB14308) | marine metagenome | biome: coastal water; material: water | depth 74 m
GCGTCAGATGTGTATAAGAGACAGTACGCTTGCACAATGAGTTAGGAAGTGTTCGCACGGTACTACAGGTATATGTTACCCGCGTAGATTCGTTGAATACGGTAAATAAAAAACTCCTTAGAGAGAATAAAAAAGTACAAAAACAATACGAAGATATTGTACAAACAGCCAAAGAATTAGAAGCAAAAACGGTACTTTTGGATAAAAAAATAACGCTAGCGTCTATTTTGGAAGCAAGCAACATACGGGTTAATACACTCAATAGCAAAGGCAGAGAAACGAGCCGAACAAGCCGCATGGTGTCTTTTGAAATTTGTTTTGCCATATCAAAAAACCAAACCACTCCTGTGGGTTTAAAAATGGTGTACCTGCGTATTGCTACTCCGAAAAGAAATGTACTCGTAAATTCAAAAAGTGGCGTATTTCCTTTTGAAGACAAAGAAATAGATTTCTCTTGCAAAAAAGAAGTGGAATATACTGGCAACAATCTCCCTGTGTGTGTCTATTACAATTTAGGAGAAGAAGAGCCACAAGAGGGCACCTATACAGTGGATATTTTTATGGATGGCAATTTAATTGGTTCTAATAGCTTTTACATAAAATAAAGTAGCGTGGCTGGAATTTATATACACATTCCGTTTTGCAAACAACGGTGCCATTATTGCGATTTTTATTCTCATACCAACACTGAACTTACACAACGGTACTTGCAGGCTCTATCTATAGAAATGGAGCAACGAAAAAATTACCTTCTTCAACAAGAAAATATAACTACCTTATACCTTGGTGGCGGCACACCCAGCTTATTGCAAAAAGAGGAATTAGCATATATTTTTTCCAATCTTACTACGCATTTTAACCTTGCTAACTTAACAGAAATAACCATTGAGGCAAATCCTGATGATATTACCAGCGATTTTCTACTGGCTGCTAAAGCTGTTGGTTGCAACCGACTAAGTATTGGCATTCAGTCCTTTTACAACGAAGAATTACAGCTATTGGGTCGTCGACATTCGGCAGGGCAAGCCATTGAAGCGGTGAGCCTCGGACAGCAACATGGCTTTACCAATATCAGTATCGACCTAATGTACGGATTACCAAACCAAAGCATGCAAACGTGGCAAAACAGCTTAGAAAAAGCCCTTTCGCTCCAAGTGCAACATATTTCTGCCTATCATTTAACCTACGAAAAAGGCACACCTTTCTATCAACAACTGCAAGCCAAAAAGATAAAAGAAGCTGACGAAGAGGATAGTATTTTGTATTTTGAGGAACTTATCAACAAGCTAACACAAGCGGGTTTTGAACACTATGAAATATCCAATTTCGCACTTTCTGGCTATGAATCGCAACACAATTCTTCGTATTGGGAACACGTGCGGTATATTGGTTTAGGGGCATCTGCTCACTCGTATAACTTAACCTCTCGCCAATGGAACAAAGCCTCTATCATTGGATATTGCACAGGAATAGAAGAAAATACCGAGTATTTTGAACTGGAAATGCTGACGAAAATAGAGCAATACAATGATTTTGTAATTACCTCTTTGCGTACAAAAAAAGGAGTAAATACGCTGCAACTTAAAACACTTTTTGGAGAACAACAACTGAACTATTTTTTAAAACAATGTGAAAAATACATCGCTACGAACAAACTTTGTGCAGAAGATAATTTTGTACGTCTTACTGAAAAAGGTATTTTTGTATCCGATTCCATTATGGAAGATATAATAGAGGTATAACACATGGCTCATCTACTCAAATCTTATTGGAAAACAGGCATTATCGCCCTCATTATTGCCTATCTTTCGTTGGCTAAACCCTCTGGCGATATGCATTTGCCAAACATTCCTTTTGTAGATAAATGGATACACATTACCATGTACGCCGTACTAACTATGTTCGCCTTGCTCGAAACGAAAAAACGGGGAGTTTCCACACAATCGTATATAATAGTAATTGCAAGCAGTATTATGTATAGCGGTACTATCGAATTACTACAACAGTTATTTCCTCCTCGCGTAAGTTCTTGGTACGATTTTTTGGCAAATATCGTTGGTTGTATAATCGCTTTTGCTCTCTACAAAATTGTATTTAATAAGGCTCTTCGATGAATAATCAACTACTATACCGCATTGCTATTACCCAAATAAAAGGTTTAGGATGCATCAATATCAAAAATTTATTGGCGTATGTAGGTGATATAGAAGAAATATTTAACCAAAAATCGCATGTGCTGCAAAAAATACCTGGCATCGGTACGGTATTAAGCAAAAGCATTATTGATCAGAAAAATAATGCCTTAGAAAAAGCCGAAAAAGAAATGACTTTTGTACTCAAACACGGTATCTCTCCCCTATTTTATACCGACAAGGAGTATCCCGAGCGCCTCAAAGAATGTGCCGACTCTCCTATCCTATTGTATTATAAGGGCAATGCCAATTTGAATACGAAAAAAACCATCGCTGTAGTCGGCACACGCAACGCTACTGAATATGGTAAGTCTATGTGTATCAATCTTCTAAAAGAATTGGCACAAAACCACCCTGACGTATGTATCATCAGCGGTTTGGCGTATGGCATAGATATCTGTGCACACAAAGAAGCCCTGCAATTGAATTTGCCCACGGTGGCTGTATTGGGTCACGGACTTGATAGAATATACCCAGCTCAACATACCTCTATTGCGAAAAAAATAATTACGGCAGGTGGATTATTGACTGAATTTGCTAGCGAAACAAATCCAGATAAACCAAATTTTGTACGCCGCAACCGCATTATTGCAGGCACGACTGATGCTACCATTATTGTAGAAAGTGCGGCAAGAGGTGGTGCTGTGATTACTGCTGAAATTGCAAATTCTTACAACAGAGATGTATTTGCTGTGCCTGGCAAGTGCACAGACGAATGGTCGGTAGGTTGCAATAATTTGATAAAACAAAATAAAGCTGCTTTAATTAATAGAGCCAGTGATATAGAATACATAATGGGTTGGACGAAAGAACAAGCTTCGCAAAAAATAAATCAACAGCAATCTTTGTTTGTAGAATTATCGGATATAGAAAGAATCATTTTCGATGCCATTCAACAAAGTAAAATAATTCACATTGATATATTGTCATCAAAAATAAATTCAAACATCAAGCAATTGTCACCCACCTTACTCGCTATGGAGTTTAAAGGGCTTATTAAATGCTTACCTGGCAATACGTATTCTATCTTTTAATCAAAAGAGGAGTTAAAACATATCGCTATGTTAACTCCTCTTTTTTTACCTTAAAATCGAATACTTTGAAAATCACAGTGCAAATATATACTGATTATTAGGTAATTGTATGAAATATATTCATTATATGGTAAATTTTCTACGCATGCGTTTGCACTGTTGATATCTCAACAATAAATAGAAATAAACTGTTGATAAATATGCAATAAAATATCAACAACTAAAGTTGTATTATTCAAATAGACATATCATTATATAAATATTTCAGATAACCATACAAAGTTGTGCATTTTTAAAAAAAGTAATGAACATGAAAAAAGAGAGTTATTAACCGCTAAAAAGTAAAAAGTTTACTACATTTGTAGTTATAAACAGTATGTTAGTAACGTAGTAAATCATTTTAAAATCACTACTTTAGTATGTTTATAACTTGTTTATAGCTACACTGTATGAGATGAAATTTGTATTATACAAGAATTTAACATTTTATTTGTCAACCTTATCAACACCCTATTATATTATTCATTCTTTATTCTTTAACCTTTAAATATATATAAGAATAAAAGAGATGTTGATATCCTTAAATAATAAATTATGACATTGCAAGAAAAGATACAAAAATTAAAAAAAGAAAAGAATGCCATTATCATGGCTCACTATTACCAAGATGGAGAGATACAAGATATAGCAGATTTTGTAGGCGATAGTTTAGCCTTGGCACAATGGGCAGCCACAACAGATGCAGATATTATTGTATTGTGTGGAGTAAATTTTATGGCAGAAACGGCCAAAATATTATCACCTACCAAAAAAGTATTGATACCCGATTTGGAAGCTGGTTGCTCGTTGGCAGATAGTTGCAAAGCATCGGATTTTGAAAAATTTATACAACAACACCCAGATCACATTGTAATTTCATACGTTAATACAACAGCAGAGGTGAAAGCTTTAACGGATGTAGTGGTTACTTCTACTAATGCACATAAAATAGTAGATAGTTTTCCGAAAGACCAAAAAATAATATTTGGACCAGATAAAAATTTAGGTAATTACATCAATAGCGTTACTGGTAGAAATATGGTATTGTGGGATGGTGCCTGTCATGTTCACGAACAGTTTTCGTTAGAAAAAATAGTGGATTTAAAAAAACAGTATCCTAACGCTCTTATATTAGCTCATCCAGAGTGTAAGAGGGTTGTACTCAATATATCTGATTATATCGGTTCTACGTCAGCCCTATTGGCTTATACGAGTACTTCCGACTGTGCGGAGTATATAGTAGCCACAGAAAGTGGTATTTTACATAAGATGAAACAAGCAAATCCGACCAAAACATTTATTCCTGCTCCACCCAATGATAGTACCTGTGCTTGCAACGAATGTAATTTTATGCGTTTGAATACCTTGGAAAAATTGTATGCTTGTTTGCTAAACGAAACACCAGAAATACAGGTAAATGAACAGATACGTATAAAAGCAGTAAAGCCCATTGTACGCATGTTGGAAATGAGTAAATAAAAATAAACGCCCTATTCATTTAAAAATAGGGCGTTTATTTTTATTTATATAAATCTTAAAAATAAGCAATATCTGTTTTGTAAATATCTGATAATAAATTATTTGCTAATCGACTAGCGCCTAATCGAAACAAATCTTTTGTTAGCCATTCATCTCCTAATATTTCTTTTACAATACAATAATATTCTACCGCATCTTTGGTAGTAACAATACCCCCCGCAGGTTTAAAGCCAACTTTAACACCTGTTTTTTTATAAAAATCTTTGATAGCCTCGCACATAATGTATGCCGCTTCTAAAGTAGCCGCAGGGTTCATTTTTCCCGTAGAGGTTTTGATAAAATCAGCACCCGCTTCCATCGATAATACAGACGCTTTTTTTATTTCTTCAGCAGAGACCAACGCACCAGTTTCTAGTATTACTTTTAAGTGAGTAGCTTTACACGTAGCTTTTATTTCTTCAATTTCTTCAAATACATCGTCGTATTGCTTATTCAAAAATTTACCGATAGAAATTACTACATCAATCTCAGAAGCACCCGCATTGATAGCCAAAGCTGTTTCGGCAACTTTTATTTCGATAAAGGTTTGAGAAGAAGGAAATCCAGCTGAAACAGCGGCTATTTCTACATCTTCTACCAAGGTATCTTTTACTATTTCGGCATAAGCAGGATATACGCAGATAGCTGCTACATTAGGCATTTCTGGATATTTTTCTGGAAAATTATTTACTTTTTCGGTAAATAATCGGATGTTTTCTTCGTAATCAGTATTATTTAATGAAGTTAAATCTATAATAGAAAACAATGTTTTATACACTTCTACCGTATTGTTTGAATCAAAATTATCTTCAAGTATTTTCTTCGTTTTTTCAGCTATCACTTTGTCAGATACAGCACATTTATAGGAGGAAAATAGGGTATCAAAATTTTTCATATAAGTTGTTTTTATGTATTTATTTTAGTCAAGTTCGTTCATTCTTTATTTTGTGTATCTATCCATATCGTTACGGGTCCATCGTTAATTAATGATACCTGCATATCTGCTCCAAATACTCCTTGTTTCACCGTTTTAGCAAGAGCGTTACTTAGCTTTTCGCAAAATAAAGCATATATAGGCACTGCAAAAGTGGGTTTGGAGGCACGTATAAAAGAGGGTCGATTACCTTTTTTTGTTTGAGCAAACAAGGTAAACTGACTGACTACCAATATATCACCCATACTATCCAAAATGGATTTGTTCATCAAGCCATTTTCATCCGAAAATATACGCAATTGCACTATTTTTGCTACTAACCAATCAATATCTTTTTCCGTATCGCAATTTTCTATGCCTAAAAGTATCAATAATCCTTGCTCAATTTCGGCATGAATTTTTTTGTCTATGCTGACTGATGCTTCTAATACGCGCTGAATAACAACTCTCATTAAATATCTTTTATTTAACAAAAATACTCTTTTCAACGAATTAAAACAAATAATGATACATTAATTGATATACTATTTTGTTTTACAAATATAATACTGTAAATTTGTAGTAATACTTATGTAATTTTTATGTTAAATTTAGGGTATATCTACTCCTAAAATAACAATGCAACATAGGAAAAATGATAGGAGTAATCGCCGTTTCCATCATTTATTTTCACACAACCTAATCTCAATATTATGAAAAAGACGCTATTTTTACTCTGCTTACTCTATGCGAGCATTAGTTTTGCAGCCATACCTGTTGATTATTACGAAGCTGCTTACAACAAAAAAGGAACTCAACTGCATACTGCTTTGCACAATATCATTGATAATCACACCGTGGTTTCATACGCTGGTTTGTATAGTGTATATGAAACAAGCGACAATACGACTGATAATAAGGTATGGGATATGTATTCGTATTGCACATGGACACACAACAACAACAAATGCGGTAATTATTCTAAAGTTTGCGATTGTTATAACAGGGAACACAGTGTACCTCAAAGTTGGTTTGATAGTGATTCTCCGATGGTTTCAGACGCGTTTCATGTATATCCCACCGATGGCAAAGTAAATGGACAACGAAGCAATTTTCCTTTTGGTGAATGTACTGGCGGAACAACTTTATCCAATGGTAAAGGCAGGGTAGGTTCATCTACCTTCTCTGGTTATTCAGGTACTGTTTTCGAACCAGTAGATGAATATAAGGGAGATTTTGCCCGTACCTATTTTTACATGGCAACACGTTATTCCGATAAGGTTGGTAGTTGGGGTGGTGGTGTTTTTAGTTCTTCGAATTTTGGTTTGACTAGTTCTGCTGTCAGTTTGTATTTAAAATGGCACCGTCAAGACCCAGTTTCTACTAAAGAAATAACTCGAAACGATGCCGTATATGCGCACCAAGATAACCGAAATCCATTTATCGATCATCCTGAATTGGCTGAATATATTTGGGGAAATAAAAATACACTTTCGTGGAATGAATCTAGTTTGACAGAAGAGCATATTTTCAATTATTTTGTGTATCCAAATCCAGCTTCTGACAAGGTGTTTGTGCATGTTGATACAACCAAAAATGTACAATATATCTTGTATTCTGTTGATAAGCTAGTAATTGAAACTGGAGTATTTGATAATGAATGGAGTATTGATGTGCGAGCTCTTTCTTCGGGTGTGTATGTGTTGCAATTATTTGTAGATGGAGTATCGTCATCGTATAAAATATTGGTAACTAATAAATAGACATTTTCCCTAAATGGGTACTGATATGAGATTATTCAATGTTTTTCTGTTTTTTCTGTTTTTTGTAGGTATATACGCATCTGAGTGCGATATAGATGCCTATTACCAAGATGCAGAAGGAAAGCAACAATATACATTGAAAACAGCTTTGCATAACATAATAAAAGGACACACACGAGTAACATACACTCCTGGCGTATGGCAGGCATACGAAAAAACAGACTTGAGAGACGATGGTTCTGTGTGGTGTATTTACAGTACTTGTGCGTTTAATTATGGTGTGCATCCAGATTTCTTAGAAGGCTATCAATGTGGTTCTACGGGCATGGGCTATACCGAATGTTTTTGCTACAGCAGAGAGCATTCTTTTCCCAAAAGTTTTTGGGGAGGAGGTTCCTCTAGTGTGGATACCGTTTATACAGACATTTTTCATATATATCCAGCAAGTGGCAGAATAAATAGTATATTACGCAGTGACAATGTATATGCCAATGTGGGAACACTTATTCCAAAAGTAAATGATGACAATCCGACCTCTAATGGAGCTAAATTTGGTTATTCCTCTACGGTAGGATACGCTGGGCAAGCCTTCGAAATTGCAGATGAATACAAGGGCGATATTGCCCGTACTTATTTTTATATTGCTACTCGCTATCAACACTTAATACCACAATGGCATGCTACTGCTAATGGAACAAAACTGAATAATGAAACAAAACTGAATAATGCCCGTTTTATATTAGCATCAAATACGAGTTCTGTTTTTCAGTCATGGTATATCAATATGCTACTTGCGTGGCATAGACAAGACCCCGTATCTGCAAAAGAAATAGATAGAAATAATGCCGTTTATACACACGTACAAAATAACCGTAATCCTTTTATCGATTACCCCGAATTAGTAGAATATATTTGGGGAAATAAACAACAAGAGGTCTGGAAACAACCTACAGCTATTGGAACAGTAGAGAATACAACTTTCAGTATAAAACCCTCGTTTGACAGCCTTTTTTATTATGCAGATATTGATAAAGACGGCGAAAGAAGATATGTAATTAAAGACATTGCTGGAAGAGCAATAAGGCAAGGGGTATTTTATCCTCCATATCAATTTGAAGTGAGCAGTTTGCCGCAAGGGCTTTATTTTATGCATGTATATTCTAAAAATAAACTATCTAAATCCTCTTTTTTTGTACAATAATGATCGGTTTAGATACAACGTAAAACAGCTAAAAATAAAACGTATGAAAAGAAAAAGTATATTATTGGTCAGTTTTTTACTCCTAAGTGTAGCTGTTTTTGCTACAGACCATAGCGCATATTATCTTTCTGCGGAAGGGTTGAGCCAAGAAAATCTGAAAACAGCACTACATAGACGCACCATTAAGCACGACTTTTTGCTGTATGATGAATTGTGGAATTATTTTGCAGTAACCGATTCATTGTCAAGTACGCGTGTGTTAGACCGCTATTCGAACACCGAATACCTTTTTTCAGAATCTTCGCAAATGGATAGAGAGCATGCTTTTCCAAAAAGTTGGTGGGGCGGAGTTTGGTATTATCCAGTATATGCTGATTTGCACCATTTGTATCCGAGTGATAGGAGTGCCAATATATCTAAGAGCAATAATCCTTTGGGTCTTGTATCGGCTTCACCAAGTTTCAATAACGGAGTAAGTAAAATTGGTCCGTCGGTTACGCCAGGATATAGCGGTACAGTTTTTGAACCTGCGGATGAGTACAAAGGCGATTTTGCACGAGCTTATTTTTATGTCGTTACTACTTATCAGCATTTATACCAAGAATGGGATTCGCCTATGGTAGAGAGTAATACCTATCCTGTATTTACAAATTGGGCTATTGATTTGCTTATGGAATGGCATACCAACGATCCCGTGTCGCAACTCGAAATAGATAGAAACGAAGAAGTATATAGTTTTCAGCACAACCGCAATCCGTTTATAGATTATCCTGAATTGGCGAATTATATTTGGGGAGATATGCAAACGAATATTTTCTATACCAACACAGCCATTACACAGCCAACTATTGTTTCTCCATGGCAAGATGATGTGGTGCAATTTGAAGACATTTTTGAAGATGATGTAACAACTACTACTATTTATGTACGAGGACTTAATTTGACGGCTGATTTATCCGTTTCTATTACAGGAGATGTACAAGGTTATTTCTCCGTACCAACTACTATTATTACCGCAAATGATGCGAACAATGCCAATGGATTTCCCTTGGTGGTAGAGTTTTTACCTACAGAAGTAGAGTCTGTTTCGGCAATACTTACCGTATCGGGAGGTGGTGCTAGTTCAGTTTCTGTTACCCTTTCGGGAACGGGTTTAAATAGGGCTGTTGAAAAGCCAGAGGCTCGTCCGATATCGAATGTAGAGGATAATGCGGCTACACTGTCGTGGACAGCGGTGTACAAAGCGGATAATTATTTCCTAGATGTGTATAAAAACGGCACACCAGCAAATACGGTCGTGCTCAGTGAAAATTTTGATGGTTTTGAAAAAACTAGCTTTTCTGCTAATTCACAAGGGGCACACACTTCTGATGTGTCGGATAGTTTAGACTTTTTTATGCAAACAAAAGAGTGGGGTGGTGACAAAGTATATCAAGCTGATAAAACAGCTAAATTAGGAACATCTTCTTCAAAGGGTTATCTTACAACACCCATACTCGATTTATCCCATAACAATGGCACGTATGTAGTAAAATTTGATGCAAAACGGTGGGATGGAGCTTCAGAAAAATCAATAATACTGATAGAGCACAACAACGAAAATATGCAAGAAGTTACGCTCACTTCAGATTTTCAACCCTTCTCTTATACCTTTACCAATGGAACGAGCACCTCTTCTATTGGCATAACGGCAAAACTCTCGGGAAGCAATCGTTTTTTCATAGACAATATAAGCATTGAGCAAATACAACCACAGCCTGTTTATTTGTTAGAGAATACGAATGTGGGAGATGACTTGTTTTACGATATCAACAGTTTAGATTACGACACGGAATATTTCTACCGAGTAAGAGCGAATAAGGCTGGCGATATTTCTGCCAACTCAAATACTGTTGCCTTTATCATTTCATCGGTTGATATTGCAGAAAAAAAGCAAATGGAAGATGTGGTGATTAGTAAATGGGACCATGCCATGACGGTAACAAATAACGAAGAACAAAAAAATATTAGTATCACACTCTATTCACTTTGTGGAAATATTCTTTTTACAGAAACCGTAGAAGCAGGAACTCATAAAACGTATCAATTACGCCAGGGAGCATATTTGTTGCAAATAGGAAAAGATAGGGTAGAGAAATTAGTATTTTAAAAAAAATAGCTGTTTATAGCTGTATTATTTGTGTACAACTGAGTTGTCGAGTTTAAATAGTGCATCCTGAGAACGAGAAATATCGCTTAATTATTTGATTAAAAGATGATTAAGCGATATTTTATTGATATGAAAAAGTTTGCAAATAGCGTGCAAATAGCCTATTTCTTCTCTTTCAGGAAAAATTCCTGAATTTTTTGTGCTTTTGATTTTCCAACTACTTTTTCTATTTCTTCAAAAGAAGATTCTTTTAATCGTTTCACGCTTTTGAAATTTTTCAGCAACAAGGTTTTTGTTTTCTCTCCAACACCGTCAATTGTATCCAGACTGGAGACTATTTGTTTTTTGCTCCGTATATCTCTGTGGAAGGTAATTCCAAAACGGTGGGCTTCGTCTCTCAATTGTTGAATTACTTTGAGAGTCTCCGATTTCTTATCTAAGAACAAGGGGATAGGGTCGTTCGGGAAAAATATTTCTTCTAATCGTTTGGCAATTCCAATGACAGTTACTTGTTTTTCTATTCCTAATTCTTGCAGTATTTCATATACCACGCTTAGCTGCCCCTTCCCACCGTCTATTACAATGAGCTGTGGCAATGGTTCATTTTCCCCCAAAAGGCGGCTGTATCGCCTAGAAACCACCTCTTGCATGCTCTTGAAGTCGTCAGGTCCTACTACAGTCTTTATGTGGTAGTGTCGATAGTCTTTTTTTGCGGGTTTAGCTGATTTAAATACCACACAAGCTGACACGGGGTTTGTGCCTTGTGTATTCGAGTTATCAAAACATTCAATATGAAAGGGTAGTGCAGACATCTGCAAGTCTGTTTGTATTTGTTTTAATATGCGGGTTGTTCGTTGCTCAGGATTGAGTTTCTCGGCCTGTTTGAGTCTATCTACCTTATATTGCAAGGCATTTTTCTCGGATAATTCGAGCAATTTTTTCTTGTCTCCTCGCAAAGGTACGGTGAATTCAGCATTTTTGATTCTACCTTCGGGTATAAAGGGTACGATAATTTCTTTTGCCTCGCTTTTAAATCGTTCTCTCATTTCAATTATTGCAATACCCAATATGGTTTCTTTGTTTTCTTCTATTTGTCTTTTGTACGACAATGTATAAGCTTGCACAATGCAGCCATTAACTACATTCATGTAATTGATAAAACTTTCGTCTTCATTTTCTTGTAAACTAAATACATCTACTTGCGTAATGTTTGGATTTACCACCGTCCATTTTGTTTGGTAATTTTCCAAGGCTTGTAATTTTTGCTTTAAAACATGCGCTTCTTCAAATTTCCATTCGGCTGCTAAGTTGTTTATTTCGCTTAGCATATCCGTACATACTTCACGAATATTCCCTTTTACAATCGCTCGAACCTGATTGATACGTTGCATATAGTCGGCAGATGTTTGCTTATTTTCGCACGGACCTTGGCAGTTCTTTATATGGTACTCAAGGCAAACTTTGAATTTCCCTGCTCGTATGAATTCTTCGCTGAGGTTGAGGTTACAACTGCGTATCTGATATTCGTATTTCGCCACATCTAATAATGCTTTTAGCGTATTCATGTGCGTAAAAGGACCAAAATACTCTGATCCATCTTTTATTAGGTTTCGGGTTTTAAATACCCGCGGAAAAGCTTCGTTTTTGATGCAAATATATGGAAAGGTTTTGTCGTCCTTCAAGAGTATATTGTATCTCGGTTGGTGTTGTTTGATAAGGTTGTTTTCCAACAATAAGGCCTCTTCCTCAGTATCTACAATAGTATAAAGAATGTCTGCAATGTTTTTTAGTAAAACAGCTGTTTTATTTGAAATGTGATTTTTGGTAAAATAAGAATTTACCCGTTTGCGTAAATTCTTTGCTTTTCCTACATAGATAATTTCACCCTTTTTATTCAAGTATTGATACACTCCTGGTAATTCGGGTAGTGTATCAATCTTATTTTTGAGTGAATCTTCTTTCATTTTTATTAAAAGTGGAGAAGGGAGTGTACCTCTATGTCATCGTCAAAGTCTTTTCTTCCGTCTAGGAAGTCTAATTCAACTAAAAAGTTGACATATATTTTTTTGACATTAAACTTTTTAGCCAATTTACAAGCGGCAACCATTGTGCCTCCAGTTGCTAATAAATCATCGTGGATGAGTATCACATCATCTTCTGTTAGCGAGTCTTTGTGTAGCTCTATAATGTCTTCGCCGTATTCTTTTGTGTAGCTTATTTCAACAGTTTCAGCAGGTAGTTTGCCTTTTTTACGCATGGGGACAAAGCCTACACCGAGTCTATTTCCTAGTATAGGGGCTACTACAAATCCGCGTGATTCAATGCCTACGATTTTGGTAATGCCAAGGTCTTTATATCTTTTGTACAGTTGTTCTTCAAACCACTTCATGCAGTTTGGGTCTTTAAAGGCGGTGGTTAGGTCTTTAAATACAATCCCTTTTGATGGGAAATCAGGGATGTCTCTAATTGCTTTTTTAACGTCTTCTTTTGTCATTTTTCTCGCTTTATGTTCCACGTGGAACGGGGTTTTCTATTTTCTTTTCTCGTTTGTTCCACGTGGAACGTTTGTGATTATCTTCCTAGTAATACCAACAATATATTTACATCGCTGGGCGAAACGCCTGGTATGCGGCTGGCTTGTGCTATGGTTTCAGGGTCTATGTTTTTTAGTTTTTGCTTTGCTTCTGTTGATAAGGAGTTAATGGTTTCGTAATTGAACTTCCCTTTAATCTTAATGTTTTCGAGGCGTTGCAATTTGTCTGCAATCAAACGTTCACGAATAATATAGCCTTCGTATTTTGCTGAAATTTCAATCTTTTCGAGAACTTCTTCTCTTCGGTTTGTTATTTTTTCCACCTCTTTTTGCAAGGCAGGCAAAGTGTCTATTAAGAGTTGTAGGCTTACTTTTGGTCGCAATAGTACATCTATCAATTTTACTGTTTGCTTTAGCGGGCTAGAATCAATAGATTCTAGCAATGAATTTATTTCAACAGGTTTCACTGAATGCTTGTTCAAGAAATCCCTAATTTCGTCGCACCATTGTTGCTTTTGTTTAAAGATGTCATATCGCTCTTGGCTTGCCAAGCCGAGCTTGTAGGATTTTTCCGTTAAGCGGCTGTCAGCATCGTCCTGACGCAAAAGGATGCGGTATTCAGCACGTGAGGTAAACATTCGATACGGCTCATCTACGCCTTTCGTTACAAGGTCGTCAATCAATACACCAATATATGCCTCATCTCTATTGAGGATAAAAGGTTCGCCACCTACACATTTGCTGTGAGCGTTGATACCTGCAATTAATCCCTGTCCTGCCGCTTCTTCGTAGCCAGTAGTTCCGTTTATTTGTCCAGCAAAAAAGAGGTTTTTCACCCGTTTAGTTTCCAAGGTATGCTGTAATTGGGTAGGGTCAAAAAAGTCGTACTCTATGGCATAGCCAGGTCTAAATATATGTGTATTGCGAAAAGCGGGTATTTCTTTCAGTGCATTAATCTGCGTTTCGATGGGCAGCGACGAAGAAAAACCATTGAGGTAATATTCTGTTGTGTTTTCGCCTTCGGGTTCTAAAAACAATTGATGCTCCGATTTTTCTGCAAAAGTAATGATTTTCGTTTCTATACTCGGACAATAACGTGGACCGATGCTTTGAATTTGTCCGTTGTAAAGTGGAGAGTCTTTCAAGCCTTTTTCCAATACACCATGTACATCTAAGTTTGTGTAAACGGTAAAGCAGGGCAGTTGTTTCAGCGTATGTGCGGGAGTATCTAGGTACGAAAATTTATGAAAATCGATTTCTCCGCCTTGGATAGTTGTTTGACTAAAATCCACCGTGCGCGCATCAATACGCATAGGCGTGCCTGTTTTCATTCTACCTTGCGTAAATCCGATTTTCACAAGTTGCTCGGTAATGCCGTAGCTTGCGGGTTCAGACACACGACCTCCATTCATTTGCACTTTGCCAATATGAAGGAGTCCGTTTAAAAATGTTCCGTTCGTAAGCACCACGGATTTGCACGAAAAGGAAACGCCCATTGCTGTTTTTACACCTACAACGGCTCCGTTTTCAATCTCTAAACCAATAGCAGAATCCTGCCACATGTATAAATTGTTGGTATGCTCGATGATATTTCGCCATGTTTCGATAAATTTAGCCCTATCGCATTGCGAGCGTGGACTCCACATCGCTGGTCCTTTGGAGCGATTCAGCATGCGAAATTGAATGGAAGTTTTGTCGGTAACAATACCCGTAAACCCGCCAAGTGCATCTATCTCTCTTACTATCTGACCTTTAGCTATCCCCCCGATGGCTGGATTGCAGCTCATTTGGGCAATTTTATTCATATCCATTGTAATGAGCAAGGTCTGTGAACCCAGATTCGCCGCAGCACATGCTGCTTCGCATCCTGCATGACCTGCTCCAATAACAATTATGTCGTAATCAAATTTCATCGTAGTAGTTTTTCTGTCAATAATAATAAAGCCTTATCTTCAGCTTCTCGCATGGCTTTTTCTTCTTTTTTTGTTTTGTCTTTTAACCCGCATAAGTGCAAAATACCATGAATGAGTATTCTCGCTATCTCATCTTCAAAAGAAATTTTATACCCTACAGCGTTACTTTTTACCGTATCGATGCTGATAAAAATATCTCCCGCTATCGTTGCTTTTTCGGTATAGTCAAAAGTAATAATATCCGTATAATAATCGTGTTGCAGGTATTCGTTGTTTACAGACAATATTTTCTCTTCAGAACAGAAAATATAGCTGATTTCACCCATCTTTTTTCCGTATCCTAGAGCTACAGTTTTTACCCAATTTGCTATCAGTCTTTTTTTTATAGCGAGGGTTTTTATATCATCAAAAATAAAATGTACTGCCATCTTTTTTTGTTATCAATGAAAGAATATATATGCCATAAATATTGCCGCAATGATACCTGCGAGGTCGGCTATTAGTCCGCAAGCAACAGCGTGTCGTACTTTGCGTATGCCCACAGAACCAAAGTAGACTGCTATGATGTAAAACGTAGTATCCGTAGCTCCTTGAAAAGTACATGCCAATCGCCCAACGAAAGAATCTACCCCATAATGACTCATAGCATCGACCATTAATCCGCGAGCACCTGCTCCGCTAAGTGGTTTCATAAATGCTACGGGCAAGGCTTCTACAAAGTGAGAATTTATTCCCAATGATTCAAAGCCCCAAGCCATTAGAAACATCAATCCGTCCATGGCTCCTGATGCACGAAATACGCCAATACCAACGAGTATGGCTACTAAAAAAGGGATAATTTTTACCGCAATAGAAAAGCCCTCTTTAGCTCCTTCGATAAAAGAATCGTACACATTTATTTTTTTGCGTACCGCTAATAGGATAAATGAGACTATAATTGAAAATAGAATTATGTTGGCTACAACGGACGATACAACGCTTAATTTGTCCGAACTCATCACTAAAAAACTCCAGATTAATCCAGAAAGTAGGAGTGTGATCGAACCTAAATAAAGCAGAATCGTTTTGTTGAATAAGTTAATTTTTTGAGCAATAGATACAGCAACAATCCCTACCAGTGTACTCACAAAAGTAGATAATAAGATGGGTAAAAATATATCCGATGGGTCGGCGGCTCCCATTTGGGCACGATACACCATAATGGAAATGGGGATAATCGTTAGTCCAGAGGTATTGAGTACCAAGAACATAATCATCGAATTCGATGCCGTATCTTTTTCCTTGTTCAGTTCTTGCAATTCCGTCATGGCTTTTAAGCCTAATGGTGTGGCAGCATTGTCTAACCCAAGCATATTGGCGGCAATATTCATCACCATTGAGCCGTGTACGGGGTGGTTTTTGGGAATACCTGGAAATAAGCGGTTGAATAATGGGCTTATGGCTTTCGACAATAAGCGAATAGCTCCGCCGTTTTCGCCAATTTTCATTATCCCTAGCCAGAGCGTCATTACGCCTGTTAAGCCCAACGAGAGTTCAAATCCCATTTTTGCATAGTCAAATGTAGAATTCATAATGGCGGGAAAAATCTCCATATCGCCAAATACGATCAGCTTGAATAACGCTACTACGAACGCAATCAAGAAAAACGCTATCCAAATGTAATTCAATACCATAAGCGGAATTATTTTAACCCACAAAGTTACAAAAATATCGTATGCACAGGGGCATTTTCATTATTTATTTCATCTTGTAGGATATGCCTTTGCTGGCAAATGGGATAAATATCACTCAAAAGTCTTTTGTTTTCCACATTTCAAGAAAAATGGGCGATGTTTTAATTAATTTTAAAACACAAGTTTACAAAAAAATAATACCTTTGTAAATTAACATAAATAATTCGGTTAATGGGGTTTATAGGTGGTTTTTTGGGAGGAGCGTTGGGTTTTACGGTGGGAGGTCCCATTGGTGCACTTATTGGCATATTTTTAGGCACAGCTATTACGGCTAATTTTTCTACCACACCCAGAATTGCTACGCAGACGGATTTCAAACTCTCCTTGCTCATTCTTATTGCTACCGTATTAAAAGCTGACGGCAAAGTTACAAAAGCTGAATTGAGTGAAACCAAGGTCTTTTTGCGGGCAAATTTTGGCGAAGAAGGAGCACTTGAGGCTTTGCAAGTGCTACGAAAATTATTGGATCAAGAATATGATTACAAAAGTATTTGTTTGCAAATCAATCAGGGCTTAAATTATTCGTCCAAATTGCAACTGATGCATATTTTATTTAAAATATCTTCGGTGGACGAAATTCATTCGACCGAATTGAGACTCTTGCAATCCATGGGTGCTCTTATGGGTATTTCGATGGTTGATTTTAATTCCCTTCAAGCTATTTATCAGCAACAGCATTTTCAGTATAAAGATACCGCCAAAGAAATAGACTTAGCCTATCAAATACTTGAAATAGAGAAAGATGCCTCAGAAGAAGAGCTTAAAAAAGCCTATCGCCGTATGGCGATGAAATACCATCCCGACAAGGTAAATAGCCTCGGCGATGAATTTAAAGAAACGGCTACTGAAAAGTTTAAAGCAGTAAAAAATGCGTATGAACTAATCAAAAAACAAAAAGGGTTTTCCTAAAAAAATAAGATAGCCAAAAGGTCTATCGTTTATTCACATAGAAATTATTTCGTATGAAGAAAAAAGACATATCACCCAAAGTGATGGAAGTATTTACCAATGCTCCTGCTAAATTGTTTAACTACAAACAAGCATCGGCGGCTATTGGTGCAAAATCGCAGACAGATAAAATGAATGTGCAACAAGTACTGAGGGAGCTGGCTGAGTTTGGCTCGATAGAAGAGCCAGAAACAGGCAAGTATCGTTGTAGTACGAAAAGCAAATTTGTAATTGGCTCAATCGACCGCAATAGCAACGGAAAAACACACCTAATTACAGATGAAAGTAGCGAGAAAATATTTATAGCCGACAGAAATGTGAACCGTGCCATGAAAAACGATACCGTAAAAGTATTGTTGTATGCAGCCCGAAAAAACCGTCAGGTAGAAGGCGAAGTAGTGGAAATTTTAAAACGCAACAGAGAAACGTTTGTTGGAGTTCTTTCTATCAAAAATAATGTTGCTTTTGTTATTGTAGACAATCGGGTGCTCAATACCGATATTTTTATTCCCATGGATAAGCTGAATGAGGCGAAAGATGGGCAAAAAGTAATTGTGAAAATGATTGATTGGCCAGTGAATGCTAAAAGTCCGTTTGGCGAAATTACCGATGTACTAGGCGATGTGGGAGAAAATAATACCGAAATGCACGCTATTTTAGCTGAATTTGGATTGCCCTATTCGTATCCGACAGAATTGGAGCAAATGGCAGACAGAATTGATACAGGCATCACACCCGAAGAGATTGCAAAACGTGTGGATATGCGTGGTGTGCCTACGTTTACTATCGACCCGCGCGATGCGAAAGATTTTGACGATGCTTTATCGTATAAAAAATTGGATAATGGAAACGTGCAAGTGGGTGTTCATATTGCCGATGTATCACATTATGTACATCCCAATTCTCCAATAGATAAAGAGGGATTTGATAGAGCGACTTCGGTTTATTTGGTTGATAGAACCATTCCGATGTTACCCGAAAAAATATCAAACGAAATTTGTTCCTTGCGTCCGAATGAAGAAAAACTGTGCTATTCGGTTCTTTTTGAACTCAATGAACAAGCAGACATTGTGCATTATAAAATTACACGCACTGTGATTTGTTCAGACAGACGCTTTACGTACGAGGAAGCTCAAGACATTATTGAAACAAAAAAAGGTGATTATGCTGATGAAATACTCATTTTAGACGATTTGGCGAAAAAATTGCGTCAAAAACGTTTCGACAATGGGGCTATTGCTTTCGATAGGGTTGAAGTACGTTTTGAGATAGACGAAAAAGGTAAACCCTTGAGCGTATATTTCAAGGAACAAAAAGATGCAAATAAATTGATAGAAGAATTTATGTTGCTAGCCAACAAAACCGTAGCCGAACATGTAGGCATGGAAACGAAAGGCAAGAAAGCCAAAACATTTGTTTATCGTATACATGATGTGCCGAACCAAGACAAAATGTCAAATTTCTCCCAATTCATCAAGCGTTTTGGATACAAGCTTAAAACCACAGGAAAGAAAAAAGACATTGCGAACTCGCTTAATGCCTTACTTAGTGAGGTAACGGGTAAGAGTGAACAAAATCTCATTGAAACATTGGCTGTACGCTCGATGGCAAAAGCCATTTATTCTACGCAGAATATTGGACACTATGGTTTGTCATTTGATCATTATTCACATTTTACCTCGCCTATTCGCCGCTATCCTGATGTGATGGTGCACCGTTTGCTAACGGAATATTTACAAGGAGGAAAATCTGTTTCTCCCGATTTATACGAGGATTATTGCAAGCATTGTTCAGGTAGAGAGCAACTCGCTTCTTCTGCCGAAAGAGCTTCTATTAAGTACAAGCAAGTGGAGTATATGAAAGATAAAGTCGGTCAGGTTTTCGATGGTGTTATTTCGGGAATTACTGAATGGGGCGTATATGTGGAAATCGTATCGAATAAATGCGAGGGCATGATTCCAATTCGCGATTTGGGTGATGATTATTATACCTACGATGAGAAAAATTATTGCCTTATAGGCACTCGTCATCACAAGCGTTTCCAATTGGGAGACGAAGTTTCGGTATTGGTAGCCAAAGCCAATTTGGAAAAGAAACAATTAGATTTTGTATTGGCATAAAGAACTAATTCTCACTTTATTTTTACAGAAAGAATGATACAGATTAACATTGTAAACAAATCAAAACACGCATTACCAGAGTATGCTACACCCTTGTCGGCAGGCATGGATATACGTGCAAATATTGCGGAACCTATTACCTTGCTACCGTTGCAAAGAAAACTAATACCTACTGGTTTGTTTATCGAATTGCCTCAGGGGTACGAAGCACAAATCCGACCACGTAGCGGTTTGGCTCTAAAAAAAGGCATTACCGTGCTCAACACACCAGGCACTATTGATGCGGATTATCGCGGTGAAATCGGCGTTATTTTAGTGAACATATCCGATGAGCCGTTTATTATTGAGGATGGCGAACGCATCTGTCAAATGGTAGTGGCACAGCACTCCTCTGTTAACTGGATACCTGTGCAGGTGCTTCCAGAAACGGAACGTGGTGCTGGCGGTTTTGGTCATACTGGAAAAAAATAAGAGCATGCAGAACATACATACTTTTGTCTGCCTTTTTTTGATGATGCTGCCTACTGCTATGGCGGGGCAGGGTTTGTCAACGAATACGCTTGGAGAAGAAGGGTATGTGATTGTACCATCGGAATTTGATTCTTCTTTTATCGAAGCCTTGCGACAAAAACACGCAGGGAATATCGCCGAAAGCATTGAGTTATTGGAAAAATGCTACGAGCTCAATCCTCAAAGTGCCATTGTATCGTTTGAACTTGGAAAGTTGTATCTGCAACAAAAAGAACCCGCTGTGGGTTTGAGTTATATTCAAAATGCGGTGAGATTCGATCCGAGCAATTATTTTTACCAAGATAAATTGGCGGTAGTGCTCAAAGCATACAACAGGATACCTGAATCCATCGAGGTATTGGAGCGTATGTTGGTGCTATTGCCCGACAAGGATAATGTGCTGTACGAATTAGCTCAATTATATGCCCGCATTGGCGAGAATGAAAAATCCATTGAGAAATTTAATTTGCTAGAAAAAAGAATTGGACTCAATAGAGCGATATCGTACGGCAAATCTGAACAATATATTTTGTTGGGCAAACCTAAAAAAGCACACAAAGAGTTGGATGCCATGTTGCAAAAAACGCCTACAGATCTTTCTTTGTGGATTGCAAAGGGCAATATTGAATTAGACCGAGGAAAACTTAAAAAAGCCAGAACTTTCTATCAAAAAGCGAGTGATATTAATGCTGAAAGTGGGTATGTATACCTTTCGTGGGCTCGTTATTACGAGTTAATAGGCGATAACGAAAAGTCGGAGCAATATATTTGTAAATTATTTGGTGCGGCAGATCTTCCCTTTCAGGATAAATTGGATTATCTTGAATTAATAGCAAGCTATTATAGTGGTCGTACCGATGCTGTCGAAAAGATGCAAGCGGTTTTTATATCGCTGTTAGAGGCGAATCCAACGGAATATTTAGCACATAAATTATATGCTCAATTTTTAATCGACCAGCAAAATTTCCCCCTCGCAATGGAGCATTTGTATTCTGCAGCATTATTGCAACCTGATTGTTTTGAGTGTTGGGCTAGCTTAGTGGAATTACACCATGCGAATGGAAATGTAGATGAAGCATACCGTATTGTACTCGAAGGGCTAGATGCCATGCCCAATCACCCTGCATTGACGTATTATGCTGCTGTTTTTGCCATGTCGAAAGGGGAGAAAGATATTTCTTTGCAGTATGTGTTACAACTAATAGAACATACAGAGCCGGAGGATGATACTTTTGGCGAACTAAATCGCTTGGCATATGCTATGTTGGTTGATGTGTATTTGCGAAATAAAGAAGATTATCCGAAAGCCTTAGACGCTTGCCAAGATGCCATACGATTAAATGCGGGAAACTACATGGTGCTGAATAATTGTGCTTATACCATGGGTATGACAAATACAACGCTCGAAGAAGCCGAAAAATTAAGTGCCAAAACACTCGAAGGGGATCCGTTAAATACCACTTATTTAGATACATACGCCTATATTTTATTGAAACAAAAACGTTATGATGAGGCACTATTCTTTATAGAAAAAGCGGTCGAGTATAGCAAAAATGACCAAGAGAGATCTGTAATATTCGAACACTATGGCGATATTTTGTATTTTTCACAACAACCCGAAAAAGCCGTAGAGATGTGGGAGAAAGCCGCAAATAAGTCCGATGAAATCACGCTTATTTTACAACAAAAGATTAATACGAAGAAATATGTGGAATAAATATGTACGTTTTATTTTTATCCTTGCTTTGATTGGCTCGTTCGTTGCGTGTAAATCGACCAAGCAAGTAAGCGAAAAAACGGCTCTGATAACTGGAATATCAGTAAATAATGTGGTGATGAACCAAGCTCAGATTAAAACGATAGATGCTTCGCGGGTTAATTTTGCCATTCCGATACAAAATCAATCGACAGCCCTCAAAGGCTTTATTAAAGCACGTGTCGACAGTTGTGTGCAAGTGTCGTTGCAAGCTCTTTTTGGCATCGAAGTGGTGCGTATGCATCTTACCCAAGATAGCATTTTTATTCTTGATAGAATCAACCAGAGATATGTAGCCGAGGCGTTTGAAACATTGACAGCACAAGCTCCTGTTGATTTTTTTCAACTACAAGGATTGTTGCTTAACCGCATTGTTGGTACTGAAAAAAGTGGTAAGGTTTCTTCTTTTTCTTATGCAAAAGAAGAAAACATGCACCTACTCTCGTACGAAAATAGTAATTTTGCATTGCAATATGTAGTAAATGATTTGTTTCAGGTATTGAGAACAACCCTTTCAGACACGACTCGTAGTAAGTATTTGATGGCAGAATACGATCAATTTGAACCAAGTAACTCGGTGCTGTATCCACGGAAAACGAAGTTGATGTTGATGTTTGGTACTCAACAATATGCCGTAGATTATACGCTAGAAAAAGTGGCTTTCAATACTCCGCTAGAACTCTCGCTTTCGATACCAGCAAGGTACAAACGGGTGCTATTGTCGGACATAGCAAAAGAATTTTCAAAATAAAATAAGCATAGCATAAGTCAAATATACAATGTGCTTTCGAATATGATAAAAAATGATAGTATGAAAAAAAGATTTCTTCTCTTCCTTTTAGCCCTTCAAGTAGTGCTGACTATGGTATCGCAAACTGTAACTGAACTAGAAGATCGCCGCAAAAGAGCTCTCAAAGAACTTGAAATTACCAGTTCGCTGATTAGCAAAACAGCTGAACAGAAAAAAACATCTTTGTCGCAAATTGGCGTGTTGCGAGTAGAAATTAATGCTCGCCAAAGCCTTATAAATGTGATGAATGCAGAGGTGAATAATATTAATAGAAATATAAACCAATTGCGTAGCGAGGCAAAGCAAAAGCAAACCGAACTAGATAAACTAAAGGTAGAATATGGAAAGTTGATGTACCATTCTTATTATAAAAAAACAAAATACGAAAGCTTGATGTTTATCCTTTCTGCCAATAGTTTTGCCGAGTCGTACAGACGCTATCGCTATGTGCAGCAATATGCCGAGTTTGCCAAAGGAAAGGTGAGTGAGATTGAAGCGGTAAAAGCGGATTTGGAGAAAAAATTAGCCGAAATTGAGAAAGCTCGTTTAGCCAAAGTGGCTGTACTGAACGAGAGAAGACAAGAAAACTCTCGTTTGCAAACAGAGCGTAACAAACAAAACGCCCTCGTATCGCAACTCAGTCGCAAAGAAAAAGATTTACGCAAGGAGTTGAAAAAACAAGAAGCCAATGCCAACGCCATTAACCGTAGAATCGATCAATTAATTGCCGAAGAGGCTCGCAAATCGCAAAAAGCACAGACATCAGGAACACAAGAGTACGCCCTTACCAAAGAACAACAATTGTTGTCTGGCGGATTTGAAAAGAACCAAGGTCGCTTGCCGTGGCCAGTTGAAAGAGGGATTATTGTAGGTCGCTTTGGCGTGCAGGCTCATCCTGTGCTCAAATATGTTACTACCGACAATAAGGGTATTTATCTTCAAACTACACCGCAATCTGACGCCCGAGCTGTATTTGACGGGGAGGTGACGCAACGCTTTTCCATCCCAGGAAGCAATTACACGGTCATTGTACGCCACGGTAACTACCGTACGGTATATTCTAACCTCACGAACATCTACGTGAAAGTAGGCGACAATATAAAAGCTCGTCAAGCTATCGGACGTATATTTGTGGATACAGAAGACAACAATAAATCGGAGCTTTACTTCCAAGTATGGAAAGAACGGGATATTCAAAACCCTGAGAACTGGATAACTCGATAAAAGGGGGATACTATTCGCTTTTTGATTGATAGTAAAACAATAATACGGATTGTCATTGGGTTGGCAATCCGTATTATTTTGTAGGGGTTTGGTTTATTCCGTCTGTTATTTTTTGTTTAACAACTTGGTAAGTATCGTGTTTGGCAGCATAAATATTTCCATAAACCATCTATAAACCATCTACTCTTTCGTCATCTGTATGCCCAACACAATAGATTAAATCTTTTTCTGCCCATTTTTCACAAGTTCGGCATTCTTGCTTTTTCATTAGTAGCCTGAATACTATTTGCAAAAGCATCTTTTACAAAATTTTCCAAAGCTTCTCCAACATTATTTACTCTACTTCTACTAGAGTAATGGGATTTGATTTCAAGAATAGGATTATTTGCAATAGTTACAATTGCGTCTAAAATGTTTGTCATACCGCTATCTTCTATTCCTCTTAATGCATTTGCCTCACTCCAACTTTGGCAAGGAGAGCCACCTATAATACCATCACATTCAGGAACTTCTGTTGAAGGAATGGTAACGATGCTTCTTTTGTCTAAAATTGTGTAACGATGCTTTCTGAAAACCAAGGTCAAAACCTCCTGCACCAGCGAAAAACTTCATTCAAATCTCATTAAATAGAATATAGGAGACTTAAATCGTTTTAATCTAAGCATGCAAAGTGTTGGAAAATACCAATAATAATGGGCTAAATTTTAGCTAAGACACAATCTTGTCCTAATTACCACATTTCAGTTGGATATCCATTCTTTTTCCACCCAGTAATGCCATCTTGCATGTAGAGTATTTTTCCTTGATAATTGATTTCTTTTAACTTGTCGATAAGGAGTAGGGAGCGGGTTTTATTGGTGCAATAGATAATTATGCAATCCTCGTTCAGGTACTTTTTCAAAAAAGGAACAGCTTGGTCGCTAAAGGCGTCGATATACACCGCATTTTTTAGGTGTCCTGAATAAAATTTAGCACTATCTCTGCCATCAATAATGCGTGTAGTGTATTCGCACGATGTAAGCATTTCATACACTTTTACTGATGTTAGCGTGTCAACGACTTGTGCCATAGAGGTAATTGACATGCACAAGAAACAAAAAGATAGAGCTAAAGATTTTATCATTGTTCGTTAATTTAGATTTTTCGATATACTTCGTCGAAAGGAATACGCATTCGATCTCCCCATACGCCATTTTCTGCACGTATTCCGCAGGAAATAACCATGTTTATTTCGGCTCCTAAAGGCAATTTAAGCATGCGTTTCACTTTTATGCTATCAAAGCCTTCCATAGCACAGGTGTCATATTGCTCATTTGCCATGGCGAGCATAAAGGTTTGTGCTGCTAAAGCACAGGTTTTATGAACGACCACTCTTGTGTCATGCTCAGAAACAAGATAGGTTATAGACCTGAAAAGTCCAATAATGGCAACCAATATCTTTCTAAAAAACCCTAAAATGCCAAAGAAACGGGAATATAAAAATGGCATAACAGTTCCGTAGTATATTTTCCATTGTTTCGTTCTTTTTTCATGCTTCTCTTTTGGGCTATTTTTGAGTACATTTTGGGTCTCCAATTCCATCACTTTTTTTGCTCTTTGGCGATGTAAATCTTGTCTGGAATACTACCATCTGTTGGGCAGTAGTTGCTGTTTGCTGGTTTAAACACGCTACTGTGAGTTTTTTCAACATCTCAGGGTCGGTGATGTGATAAAACTCCCATAATTGCATATTCGAACTATTCGGAGCTAAAGTTGCCAACTCAAGGCAATGTTTTACTTTTTCTGTATCTAGTGGACTTTTGGAGTAGTTTCTTACAGAACGTCGGTGGTGTATTATTTCTTCTAAACTCATTTCTTTGTAGTTTTGTAAGTCGTTTTATTTCTTCAATAATAATTTTGTGTTTCCTATTAAAGACAAATATACTACAATATAGCTCATAGATATGTCATTTTCCCTATTAAAACTTCTAGTTTATTGTTTCGGGCAGTGCATGTTTAGCTCTATTATGTATTCAATCGTATTGGATAGTTGCTCGGTAGTTTTTATTTCTTTACAACCGAATTTCTGTGTCCAAAGCTGTGCTTGTATTTCGCCTTGGGAGCTTTTGTTTTTTTTCCGAGAGAAGAATAGTAGATGTTCATCCCATTTCGATATTGCAGGCTCTTGCTGACATCGATTTTAGTTTGCCTACTATTTTCGACACTTCATTTTCTTCGCAGACCAGCACTATGTGCATATGGTCGCCACACGGGAGTGTCTAGCTTAACATGATTCTCGAACATTAGCTGGGAATAGCGTGAATTACGTGCTACAGTGGTTACATGACAAGTTTTCATTTTCTTGTTTCGTAACGCTACCTGATTTCTATTGTAAGATTACATTTCGGGCACTATCAAAGTTTCTTCTTTAATCAAAACTCAGCATTATTCGGCGTACGGGGGAAAGGAATCACATCGCGGATATTCGTCATGCCTGTAACGAAAAGTAGCAAGCGTTCAAAACCCAATCCGAAGCCAGAGTGAGGTGCTGTACCAAAGCGGCGAGTGTCTAAATACCACCAAATATCTTTTTCGGGTACACCCATTTCTTTTGCACGAGCACGTAGTTTTTCGTAGTCTTCTTCGCGTTGCGAACCACCGATGATTTCGCCAATTTTCGGGAATAATACATCCATAGCACGTACCGTTTTTCCATCGGTATTTTCTTTCATGTAGAAAGATTTAATTTCTTTTGGGTAGTCGGTTAATATTACGGGTCGTTTAAAGTGTGTTTCTACCAAGTAGCGTTCGTGTTCCGATTGTAGGTCAGTGCCCCATCCGATAGGAAATTCAAATTTTTTGCCATTTTTCACAGCTTCTTCGAGAATTGTTATGCCATCGGTGTAGTTTAGGCGAACGAAGTCGTTATCTATCACAAATTTCAATCGCTCTATCAATTCGTTGTCGTACATGTCGCTCAAAAATTGAATATCGTCGATGCAATTTTCCAACGCCCACGTGATGCAATGTTTTACAAAATCTTCTGCCAAATCCATGTTGTCGGTAATATCATAAAACGCCATTTCAGGCTCTATCATCCAAAATTCCGATAAGTGACGAGGCGTATTTGAGTTTTCGGCTCTAAAGGTTGGTCCAAAGGTGTAAATTTCGCCCAATGCCATAGCTGCTAATTCGCCTTCGAGTTGTCCCGAAACAGTTAAACTGGCTTGTTTGCCAAAAAAATCGTTTGAATAATCGATTTGCCCTTTGTCGTCTTTCTTTAAATCGTACATATTCAGCGTAGTTACTTGGAACATTTGTCCAGCTCCTTCGCAGTCGGAAGCCGTAATGATGGGTGTGTGCACATACACAAAACCTTTGCTGTGAAAAAAGTTGTGAATAGCCATTGCCATTTGGTGACGCACTCTGTAAATTGCTCCAAAGGTATTTGTACGAGGGCGTAAATGAGCTATTTCGCGCAAAAATTCTAGTGTATGTCCTTTCTTTTGTAAAGGGTAGGTGTCTGGGTCAGCAGCACCGTATAATTCTATTTCTGTGGCTTGTATTTCTACTGTTTGTCCTTTTCCTTGCGATTCGACCAAGATGCCTATTACACTGATACATGCACCTGTTGTAATTGGTTTTAGTAAGTCGTCGCTAAATTTTTCTGTTTCCACTACCACTTGTATGTTGTGGATGGTGCTACCATCGTTTAGTGCGATGAAATGGACGTTTTTATTGCCTCTTTTGGTGCGTACCCACCCTTTAATATTTATTGGTTCTCCGTAAGATGTTTGTTTCAGAGCGTGTACAATTTTTGTTCTTTTGATTGCTTCCATGTGCTGTAGATGATAAAATTTCGTAATTAAGCTACAAAGGTAGTTATTTTGTCCTTAATAGAAATGTTTTTAGGCTGTAAAGTCTATATAAAAAAAGTCCCTCAGTGGGACTTTCTCTATTTTTAGGCTTGGTGTTCTTTGCGGAGCAAATCATTCACCATTTTTACTGGGTTGAAGGTGTTAATGGGAACTTCTACAAAGATACTTATCCAATCGGCCATCGCTCCATTCCACAGCCCTGGTAGCTCTTGTGCTTTGATTGCTTCGCCGTTTTTAGATTTAGAAGAAATGAAGCCTGTAAGTGAATCGACAAAATCGGGTAAATGAAACAAGTTGCCGTGTACATCTTTCGTAGCACACACCAAATCCACTGGGTTAAAATGGCTAGCTTTGATGGCAATATGCTCTTGGCGTTTGTCTTTATAGTCTATTTGCGACGATTCTACTACCTGCAAGGTTTCTTCTCCTTGTGCATTTTTCACCCAAAAAGGACCTCCGCCAGGTTCGCCTTCGTTTTTCACCATGCCGCACACACGTATTGGGCGATTCAGGCTTTTTTGCCAAAAAGCACTTTTTTCTTCTTGCGAAAAATCCGTATATGTAAGAGGTGTATGGATACACAATATATTTTTTGCATACGTTTCAATCTGAGTTAATTGTACCGCAGTAATATTTGCTCCCGACAAGGTTTTGAGCATATCGAAAGTAGCTTTTTGCAACGAAAGTAAATATCCCGCTAAGGCTTTTTTGTAGGTATAGGTTGGTTTTTTCAAAGCATCAATTACTACATTATCAATGTTTTTGATAAAAATAACATCGGCATCGCAGTCGTTTAGGTTTTCAATTAACGCACCGTGTCCGCCTGGTCGAAACAGCATACCACCATCAGCATTACGCATAATTTCGTTCTGCTCATTGACAGAAATAGTATCGGTAGAGGATTTTTGTTCTGAAAAAGAGAGTATAAATTCCACCTCGAACTTTTTCTCGTACAGCGGTTTGATCTGTGCCACTTTATCCATAAAAGCCGTTTTGTGCTCTGGCGATATGGTAAAATGCAGATTTACTTGGTTTTTGCCATTTTTGGCATAGGCTACACCTTCTACCAGATGTTCTTCTAAGGCACTGCGTGTTTCTGCTCCATAACGGTGGAATGTAAGCAAGGCTTTGGGTAAATTGCCATAATTCAAGCCTTTTGGCGTAAGCAGATATTGAATAATTTTCTTGTAATTTTCTTTTTTCACAAGGGTTTCAATGTCTTCTCCGTTTGCTTGAATGCATCCTGCCAGTTCTTGGTAAAAGGCAAACTTGGATAAATGGTGTATAAAAGCCGCTACGTCTGGATAGTTCGTTTGTAGGTAGTGTGCATTGTTTACATTATCGCCCACAGATTCGGATAGGCGTTTGAACATGCGTGATGCAGCTCCCGAAGCGGGCACAAATTTTAGCGGAGAAATATCGGATAATCGTTGCTCGTAATATGCCACGTATTGATCGATTTCATCGGTCTTTAGTGCAACAATACCATTGTTAATAGTCGCGGCTTCTAGTAGCTCAGCAAAGGGAAAGCCTGTGGCAAAATATTGGAGTTGCTGCTCAAACTTTTGTTTGCTGATGCCTTTTTCAGCTAATTGTTTTTCATCTTGTGGTGTCAACATAGTTCTTCTATTTTTTGCTTATTGGGCATCTATTATTTCTTTTTTGTTTGTAAAACGTGTATTTGCTTGTGCAAATCGCTTAGCTCATTTTCTTGCTCGGTAATGGTTTTCAACAAAGCATTTAGTTCTTCGTTGTCGATAGAACTCGGATATTCCGCCTCTACACGCAATAGGAAATCCGACAGTATATTCATGTAATTGACAAAGGCATCGTAGGGCGATTCGTACGGAGAATCGTAGCTACTTTTGTAACTCATATAGCGAAAATAGTCGGAAGATTGTATGTGTAGCCAATCACGCTTTAGGGCATTTTGTTTGCACAAACGTACCCGCTCTGTTACGGCATATAGTTTGCTCAAAGCTTCTTGCTGCAAGGCATTTCCTGTCCAGATACTCAAATCTTTTTCTTCGCTTGCCCATGCTATGGGGTTCGGAATTTGCACCGCTTCTTGTGCTACCAGTTTATGTACCGCTTGCGATGGTGTGGTAAATTCTATACCATTCACCATTGCCTGATAAGGTAGGGCTTTCAAGAAATCGAATATGCCTGTTGAGGCATCTTGCAAGCTCCCAAAAGCTTCGTAACCAAGCCAAATGTTGATGATTTGTTCTTCTTCAGGAAAACTCGCTATCCATTGCATGTATTTATCTGCCGTAAGGGGATAGTCTGTCCAACTTTTATCCGAAAATCGGAACGAAATATCATCACTGAGTTTATAATCTCGGATTAATATGTTCAGGTTCTTTTGTTCGGCATGGTGATATACGTAATGAGGACTTTTCCAGCCTAATACATGTCTTCCACCTTCTATCAGCATCGTTTTATAACCCATTTTCCAGGCCTTTTCGCCGATTTCATCGGAATAAATAAGGGCTGAATTACGCAAAGCTGTGGGTTTATACCCAAATAACTCTTCAATTTTTTTTGCTTGTAAGTTTACTTGACGTTCAAATTCTACATCGTTGTAGATAGATGCCAAAGAATGAGCGTATGGTTCTGCCAAAAATTCTACACAGCCGGTGTCGGCTAACTCGCGAAAACTGTCGATAACTTCGGGTGCATATTGCTCTAGTTGCTCCAAGGTACTTCCTGAAATGGAGAAGGCACATTTGAATTGTTTGTTTGAATGATGAATGCACTCCAAAAGAGTTTGATTAGCAGGAATATAGGTTTTTTCTGCCAACGAGCGGATGTTTTCTTCTGTCTGAAAATCATCATAATAATAATGATCATTGCCAATCTCAAAGAAACGATAGCGTTTTAATCCATAAGGTTGGTGCAGTTGAAAATAGAAACAGATGTTTTTCATATCCTTTGCGTATTTTTAATTCTGTTGTGCGAACACTTGATCGTAAATAAACCTCACTTTTAAGCCTGCTTTTTCCCATGTAATGGTATCTACTTCGGCTTTTCCTTCTTCTCGCAAGCTTGTGTACATCGAGGGATAATGCACAATGGCATAAATGGCATCAGACATGGCTTCGATATCCCAATAATCAATTTTGATGGCATGCTCTACCACTTCGGCGCAACCTGATTGTTTGGAAATGATACTTGGAGTGCCTACCTGCATTGCCTCTAAGGGCGATATGCCAAAAGGTTCCGATACAGAGGGCATAATATACACATCGCTATCTGCCAATAATTGATGTACCTGATTGCCTTTGAGAAAACCTGTGAAATGAAATTTATCGGCGATGCCTCGTTTCGCTGCTAAGTGTATCATGGCGTTCATCATGTCTCCACTTCCCGCCATTACAAAACGTACATCTTTTGTTTTTTCGAGCACTCTATGTGCGGCTTCGAGAAAATATTCTGGTCCTTTCTGCATGGTAATGCGACCCAAAAAGGTAACTAACTTTTCTTTTCTTGGCGTTTTCGCAAAAACATGAGCAGCATCTATAGGTTCTACAGCATTATGTACAGTGGTCACTTTATTTGGGTTTTGGTGGTATTTTTCAATCACTATTTGGCGAGTCAAATGACTTACCGTGATAATATGGTCAGCCGCATCCATACCACTTTTTTCAATGTTATATACGGTTGGGTTTACGTTGCCACGACTTCTGTCAAAGTCCGTTGCATGTACGTGAATTACCAAAGGTTTGCCCGATATTTGTTTGGCAAATTTGCCCGCAGGGTAGGTCAGCCAATCGTGCGAATGTATAATATCAAATGTTTCGCTATGTGCCAAAATGCCAGCTACTGCTTCGTAGTTGCCAATTTCTTCTACCAAATTCTCAGGGTATTTTCCCGAAAAATGAATACAACCTAAATCGTTTGTACCAATACGAGAAAAATCGTAGCGTATATTCTCTCTAAATTTCAGATACTGGTTAGCTTTATCACCCAACCGTTCCGCTATATATTCCTCCGAGTATTCTTTGTACACCACAGGAACTTGGTTGGCACCAATAATACGCAAAAAACTCTGGTCTTCGTCGCCATTAGGTTTGGGTAATACGAAGGTAATTTCCATGTCAGATTGCAACGCCATGCCTTTGGTTAAGCCATAGCTAGCAGTACCAAGTCCACCTAAGATTTGAGGCGGAAATTCCCACCCGAACATCAGCGCTCTCATTGTATTCTGTCTTTTTGCATGGTTTCTAAGAGTTTCAATACCCGTATTATTTCGGCTACGTTCATAGCAAACGACATCCCTCCGTGTCCTTTGTAGGGCGGATTTCCGTCGTACAATTCTGATAAGGTGCCAATGCACAACTTTTTCATTTCAGCCTCTAGGCCGACTACAATACGGTCGATAAATGATACACCACTTTTTTTGTGTATGCGGAAATACGTTTCGGCGTATGCTCCGAGTGTCCATGCCCAAACGGGTCCATTGTGGTAATTCCTATTTCGCTCTAGCATGCCTCCGATGTAATTGGGTCGGTATGAGCCACTTTTAGGACTTAACGAGCGCAAGCCCTTGGGCGTAAGCAATTCTTTTGTACAAATATCCAAAACAGCCTTTTGTTGCACCTTATTCAGCGGAGAGTAAGGCAGAGAAGCTGCGAAAATCATATTGGGGCGTACTTCTTGGTTTTTCTTTTGTCCATCCACAAAATCATATAAATACATTCCGTTCCAAAAGGTATTTACAAATTCGCCTCCTAGCATTTCGGCTTGATAATGTAGGATATTGGCATTTTGCCCATCGCCTTTTTCTTTATATACCTCAGAGGCACATTTCAGTGCGTTGTACCACAAGGAATTGAGTTCGACTATAAATCCTGTACGGGGTGTGATAGGCAGGTTGTCTTCTGTGGCATTCATCCACGTAGCAGGATTTTCTTCGCCACTTACGTGCAACAATCCATTGGGATGTACCAATAGCAAAGGGTGCTTCTGTTTGCGAATAAACTGCACAATAGATAAAATTAAATCGCCGTATTTCTCTACCATCGCTTGCCGGGAAATACTCATCCCGTATTGCTGTATGCTCCAAATGCACCATAAAAGCGCGTCGGGGGCATCTAATTCGTTAATATAGTCAGAAAGTTTGCCTTGTTCCATAAACAGGGCAATTTCTTTCGTTGCCGTACCCATGATATTTTCAAACATGTCCTGTTCGTCAATGGATAGAGTACAACCAGGTAGGGCTACAAATTGGTCGCGAGCACGCACCGAAAACCATGGGTAACCAGCTAATAAATACCAATCATCCTGATTGCGTTTGTAAAATTGCACAGCAGAATTTCGCAAACAATTGTACATATCCGTACGTGGATTCCGTTTGTTTATTTCTTTGTCCCATACAGCTTTCAGCGTTTTGGGAGAAACAGCCTTGGTACCAATGGAAAAAATAATGGAATCGCCTTTTTTCAAAACGACTTCAAACCATCCTGGCACATAGAGGTCTTCTGTGCACTCAAAACCACGTTCTTGCTCTTTGTGATACAACACATCTTTGTTCCAATATGGGGCATGATGGTAGTCGGCTACTTTTGAGAATTGCATGTGCAATTGCGGATAAGCTGGATACATGCTGACGGAAATTCCATTCGGAGTCTCGTTATAATTGGTATTTATGTCGGTATTTTCTTTGCTCAAACTATGTACATTGCGAAAAGCCAACAAGGGTTTTAATCGCAAAAGGGCAGGGGATTGGGTTTCGAGCATCGTGTATTTTACGAGTAATCGGTTTTCGAAAAAAACCATACTACGTTCTTTTTCAATAATAACTCCTCCTACACGGTAAATGGTTTTTGCAATCAAATTGCAATCAAATTCACGAATATATTTGTGCCCATTCGGAAAAATATGATTATTAGGATATTGATGTACGCTCAAATTAAATTCTGCCCCATGTTTTACAATGGTTTCGTCAATGGACGAGAGGAGCACGTGGTTATTGTTGTCAATTTCGGGAATGGGCACTACTAATTGACCGTGGTACTTCCGTGTGTTGCAATCGACCAAAGAGGAACTGCTGTATGCACCCGCACGATTAGTCCGAATCATCTCTTTCGTGAGTGATTTTTCCAAATTGATGAGCAAGTTTTTATCAAAATTGAGGTAATTCATCAGCTTTTCTGTGAAATGAATAAAAAAGACCATCGAATGCATCTCTATTTGCAAAAATACATATTTTTTTGATACAAAAAAGGGAAAGAAGGCTTTTCTTCTTTCCCTAACTAAGAATAAGATGAATTGGCTAAAAAGTAATCGAAGCGCCAACCATTCCGTTTATACCAAAGGCTTTATAACCATAATAACTATCGTAATTTTTATTCAGCACATTTCGTAGGGTACCAAATAGGTGTATCCAATCGAGTATTTGATACGATGCTGAGGCATTGACGTCGTGAATATCGTTCATGGCAATTATGTTCTGATCAACCAAGGCATTCCGTCCGCCCATAAAATTGTACCCGATACCTGCCTTCCATTGTTCGTTTATCTGGTAGCTGCCTTGCACGCCTATTTCCCAGCGAGGTTGGTGCCAAGCAAACTCATTTTGACTTACATTCCATTTGTTGAAACGGCTGTTTAGGACAACATCTATCCCTTCTATTTTATCAAAAAGTAAATTTAAATCCACAGACAAAAGCGAAGCGTCTTGTTCCGTTACCACATCAAAGGTATTGAGGTACGAAGAAGTTTCGCCTGTAATAGGTACAGGGGCTATGTAATTCACGGTGCGGTTCACAAAAAAGTATTGATCGCGGATAATTTTGTATCCCAAGCATGCGTCAAATAATAAACCATCCATTACTTTTAGTTTTAATCCCGCATACGCATTCATAGGCGTGTACGTATCGAGTAAACTGATGTCTGGAGAAATATATTTGTTCTCTTTCATAATGGAGGAATATGAATTGTGCTGAATATCGCCTACAATTCCTCCGTACAAATAAAACAACTCAGGTACTAAAGCTGCTTTACCCACAATATTTGCAGCACCACTTACAGGTCGGTTTGTTGCACCAATAATGGTAAATAAACTTGCACCAAGACTTATGTCCCAGCCTTCTCCTTCAAAAAGCAAGTAGGGCGATAGTTTTACGACACTTGCATTGCCAAAACTATCTTCGTTGTATAGGTAATTGGCAAACACTGTTTCGGGCTTGCTATAAAAATAATTATCCACACCCAAGGCTACACCGATACGTCCATTTTCTAGCTCACCACTTAGGTTGGTAGCAAGGTTCACATTGTGCTCTTCTATAGCTGTTTGCGAGGTGAAATATTGATACGATAAGTTGCTATTGTGGCGAAATGATGCTTGTCTGTTGGTGGTAAACAATTTAAACGAAGTCCCCACTTGCGTGTAATTGCCAGAGCCAAGTTCGAGCATGCTGTCTCCTGCCAAGCTTACTATATTCCGCGTATCGTCTGATACCAAAAGGGATGTGTCTATGCTTGATTTGCCATAATAATCATACCCTGCACGCACAAATTGTACGTCGGATACAAGTCGCGAGTTGCGAAATTGGTTCTCAAAAGTAAAACCAGCACGGGTGGTATTAAACATTGCACGCTTTTTGACATCGTCGATTGTTAGTTTGCCCCACGCAGACTGATGGCCTATATTTACATCGAGCAAATAGGAGTCGCCTTGCAACAAAGGGTAATAAAAATCGCCCAAAATTTGCCAATGGCTACCAACACCCACTCGCAACACTCCATTCTTTATTTCCCCAGCTTGGGTATCTTTATAGCTATCCGCTTCTAAGGGGTTAAAACTCTTGTCAAGCTCTACTGGTGGCGAAGTGATGGTGTAGGTTATGTTCTTTTTATCTATCGTATATTCTTCAATTTTTGGCACAGTATTGATTTTTTTTGCATCAATAGCTGTTGGATTATATTCTCTTTCTACCGTTACATCGCGCGAAACAGACGACTGAGAGAATGCCACTGTGGCTTGGGTCGTCAATAAGGCTAACGAAAATCCTATATAGATGGCTGCTTTCATATATGTGTGTATGTGTTGGTTCATGGTACTTTCAGAGCTAATTATTTACTTTTTCATTTTCAATTTTAGCAATTTCGTCCAAACGGGTATTGATGGCGGTAGTAATTTCCACATCTCCTGCAGGGTAGTTATTGCGTAAACTTAACAGGTATTGTTTTGCTTCAAAATAATTATCTTGTTCCATATATACGTCTGCCAACAAAATAAACGATTTTGCTAACCATGTGTGATGAGGTGTGCCTTTGTCGATAAAATCGAACACTTCTTTTTCTGCCGATTCGTATTGTTTTGTTAGGTAATAGTGCGTTGCCAATAGGTATTTAGCCTCTGCTCCATAGACATTGCGGGTATCTTTTGCCAAAATCTGCATATCGGGTAAGGCATTCGGGGCTTTATTTATATTGAGGTAGCTTAGCATTCTTTTGTGTTGAGCTTCTCGTACTAATTCGATGTTGTTAGCATGCAGTGCAATAAAGTCGCTTGCGGCACTAATCGTTGCTTCGTAGCGTTTTAGGATAAACGAAGAACGCATCAGTCCAATGCGGGCAGCCATTTTGTTTTCGCTCGAACCTATCTGTTCTAGTTGTTTAAAATACTCCAACGATTCAGCATATTGACCCAAGTCGTAGCTAATTTCTGCAGCACGGGCGTAGGTTTCTTCTTCGTTCGGATTTTCTTTGTCCGACATCAGCGATTTGTATATGGGCAATGCCTTTTCAGGTTGTTTTTGCGTGTAGTAGCAACTGGCTAATAGGTAGCGAGCAGTGCTGCTATACATTCCTTTTGGATAGGTTTGCACGTATTTTTCAAAACTACTGATAGCTTGCGGTATTTCGTTGCGAGAGTAGGCTCTTTGAGCAGCTCTAAACATCAAAGAGTCTTCTCTTGATGGGGCAATTTGCACAGCTCCCTTGCCTAATGCTCCGATAAATTCGGTGTATTCCGACACACGATTACCTTCTACCAATATATTCTCGATTGCTTCTAAGGATGTACGTGCTTCTTCGCTGCTTGGATAGTTGCGTACAATTTGTTTGTACGATTCCAAGGCTAAATCCATTTTACCATCATTGTATTGCAGCATGGCTATTTGCAAGCGAGCTTGGCGAATCAACTGGCCGTTGCGGGCAAACTTGCGTTCAATTTCCATAAAGCTTTCGATGGCTTTGTCGTTTTCTTTCAGCACAACATAGGTTTTCCCAATTTCGATTAAAGCATCGTCCACCCATTCGGATTGAGGATACGAGGAAACCAACCCGTTGAGGATGCTGATTTTTTCAGTATGATTACGCTCCAAACCAGCTACAAAGCCTTTTTGGAAAGTGGCATAGTCAGCACCTGGCAACTGTGCACCTGTGGCAATAGCTTGATTATAAAAGCGTTTCGCTTCCGCAAATTGCCTATTTTGATAGTAAGAATCGCCTATTCGGTTATTCGCATCTAGCACCATATTGGCATTGTCTGGATTCAGCCCAATGTATTTTCGAAACCAGGTAACGGCATCGTTGTAGTTTTTAAGTCTAAAATACGTATAGCCCAAACTGTAATGAGCAAGCACATATTCGGCTGATTTTTTAGCACGTGCTGATTGTAGGAACATTTCAAAATTCTTTTCTGCCTGCGAGTAGTAGCCTGTATTCAGCAAGCTTTCGCCATACCAATAATACGTACGGTTTTTAATATCAGCATTGTATGATTTTCCTTTTATAATTTTCTCCAAATGCGAGGTGGATTGGGTGTAGTTACTGTTTGCTACAGCTACAATTCCCATATTAAAGAGAATCCGCTCTTCTGCCTCTTTTATCTTTACATTATCGGTTTTTAAGTTTTGGATAGAACGGTATGCTTCAGAATAATTTTTGGTGGTTAAATAGCTGTTAGCCAAATATTCATATACTTTATCCTTGCGTTTAGATTGCGGAAATTCAGTTAAGAATCGTTCAAAAGCAACCACCGATTCATTAAACGGAGAAAATGATTCTTCGTAACTTACTACGGCAAAATTGTATAAAGCTTCCTCTTGTATGTCTTTGTCAAAAGTGTATCTTGAGGCAGCCTCAAACGACAAGCGGGCGTTCTTTTTGTCTTTTAATTTTAGGTAACTCATACCTAAATACAAGTAACTATTTTGCGAAAGAAAGTCTTCTCTATTGGTCGTTTTTGAGAGGTTTGCTACTGATCTTTCGTATTCGCCCACCATATAGTTGGCTATGCCTAGCATATAAAAATCTTCGCGAGCAATGCGTTTTACTGCTTGCTCATATTGAGATAAATAGTTAATGCTAGCAGGATAATTTTTGGCTAAAAAACTACATTCACCCATCATACGCAATAGTTCGTTGCGGCGGGTGTTTCTCGGGAATTTAATTAATAAGTCTTTGCCATAACTCAATACAGTGCCACAATCTCCTTTTTGATAGTGTATTTGGGCTATAAAAAAGGGTGCTGTAGTGTCAAATTCAGGATGGTGTTCTACTTTCAAGAAATGCGTTAATGCTTTGTTCAAATTGCCCAACTGTTGTTCAGCATAGGCATAGTAATAATTTGCCGCAACGTAGTATGGCGAGCTTTCGCCCTTACGGAGCACTTGCTGAAATTCAACCCGCGATTTCTCGTAATCTTCTTGTTGGTGATACGCATATCCCTTGTAAAATTGCAATTGAACCAATTCCGATTCACGTAGTTTATACATTTTGATAGTTTCAAAACGGCGAATAGCCTGCTTGTATCTACCTGCCTCGTAATCTAAAATACCTATGTATAAGTTGATTAGCTCGATATCTGTAGCATAAGGATATAGGCTTTGGTAGATCTCTAATTTTATTTGTGCATCTTTTTTGCGTAATTCAAAAGCGGAGCGAGCAATGTAATAATCTGCTTGTCGAATTTGTTCATCATTATCTCGTTGCTTATATTGCAAAAATTCTTCAAAGCATCGTGCAGCAGCTGCGTAGTTTTGGTTCTCAAAAAAAGCTTTTCCATCGGCAAACAAATCTGCATCGTGGCTATTAAAAGGGGATTTTTGAGCCATCACCGAGCTGGAAACAAAACCAAACATGGCAAGAAAAAGCGAAATGTGTAAGTATTTCATAGATGTACGATTTTTTTAAAATCAATGTATAATTCTAGAACGAATTAGAATACAGAATATTATAGGCAAAGGTATAAATTAATTTTGGATTTTATAGCATAAAAAACCCCAATCCATTTGCTTTTTTTGTTATCTTTGTGTTTAAAATTAATACAGCTCTATTATGAGAACATACACCAATGTGGCAGATTTAGGCGATTTGAAGATAGCTCTAAAAGAAGCCTTCGAAGTAAAACAAAACCCCTATAAATGGGATACCTTAGGAAAAAATAAAACATTGCTACTCGTGTTTTTCAATTCCAGTCTTCGCACCCGTTTAAGCACTCAAAAAGCAGGAATGAACCTTGGGATGAATACCATGGTTTTGGATATCAACCAAGGGGCGTGGAAACTCGAAACAGAACGTGGTGTGGTGATGGATGGCGATAAAACCGAACACATTTTAGAGGCGATACCTGTGATGGCCTCTTATTGTGATATTATTGGTGTACGTTCTTTTGCTCGTTTCGAGAGCAAGGAGTTCGACATGCAAGAAACCATTTTACGCCAATTCATCGAACATTCTGGCAAACCTGTGTTTAGTATGGAAGGCTCTACGGGGCATCCATTGCAAGCATTTGCCGATTTAATTACGATTGAACAATTTAAAAAAACAGACAGACCAAAAGTTGTCCTTACTTGGGCTCCTCATCCCAAAGCCTTGCCACAGGCGGTGCCAAATTCGTTTGCTGATTTTATGAATGAAGCCAATGTTGATTTTGTTATTACGCATCCAAAAGGCTACGAATTAGACACACAATTTGTGCGTGGAGCACAGGTAGAATACGATCAGAAAAAAGCATTTGCAGGGGCTGATTTTATTTATGCAAAAAACTGGTCGGCTTTTCAAGATCCACATTATGGGGAGATTTTATCGAAAGACACCGCATGGACTGTTGATTCTGAAAAGATGGCTCTTACCAACAAGGCGTTTTTCATGCACTGTTTACCCGTAAGACGCAATATGATTGTAACAGACGATGTTATTGAAAGTCCTCAATCCATTGTTATTCAGCAAGCTGCTAACAGAGAAGTTTCTGCTCAAATGGTGCTCAAACGTATGTTAAATAGTTTATAACGACTATTTCCTCTAAGATTTTCGCTTTTTTCTACAATACCGCAAGTAAACAGTTCAGTTTTATTTGCGGTATGTTATTTTGCCGGGTTGTGATGAAAAATTAAAACAGAAATGCGTTTATTCCTCTTCTGTTTTACACCCTGTGAAATGAAATTCGTGTGCTGCCTCTTCTTTTGGCGTGCAAAAATAGCACATCTCTGCACTCGCACATACCTCGTTCTCAACATTGTAAATTTTAGCTTCAATAAAAGCTAAATTGCGTTTCACCTCAGTTATTTTTGCTCGAATGGTGATGTGGGTTTGACGAATATCTACTGCCTTGAGGTATCGTATGTTCAGCCTACTGGTTACACCAATGGTTTGCAATTTGCGAGCAACTATCCACGCACCCATTTCATCGAGTAAGGTGGCTTGAATGCCCCCATGCAGTACATTGGTAAATCCTTCGTAGTTTTTCGTTGGTTGCCATATGCTTACCACTTCATCGCCATCTTCATAAAATTCCATCTGGATACCTGCGGGGTTATTCGGACTACAAGCAAAGCAGTTGTAATCGTCCAATACAGTCCATGGGTTAGTAATTTTCTTCATCCGATTTTATATTGACCACTCAAAACCATCTTTGGTATCCTTAATAGTAAATCCAAGAGTTGTGAGTTCGTTTCTAATCTTATCTGAGGTTGCCCAATCTTTGTTATTTTTCGCTTCTAATCGAAGTTCAAGTAGTAAATCAACTGCCTTTTGGTATGCTTCGTCTTGTGTCTCTTCGTTGCTAGTGGCTTGCAAGCCTAAAATATCTTCTATAAACAAGCTAAATACAGCTTGTAGTTCGTTTATATCATCGCCTGAAAGTGTTGCCTTCCCGTCAGCTACCGTATTAATAACTTTTCCGGCATCAAAGAGATGCGAGAGAACAATGGGGCTGTTTAAATCATCATTCAGAGCCGCTTCGCATTTCTTGCGTAAGCCTGTTACGTCTATCGACGATGCTTTCGATGGAGTTAATTTTTGCAAGCGATTGTAGGTAGTCAAGAGTTTTTGCAAGCCTTTTTCAGAAGCCTGTAATGCCTCATTACTGAAATTTACCGTACTGCGGTAATGGGCTTGTAGCATAAAAAAACGAATAGTCATAGCGCTATATGCTTGCGTAAGTATTGGGTGAGAACCTGTGAAAAATTCGTCAAGGGTGATGAAATTTCCCAATGATTTCCCCATTTTCTGTCCGTTGATGGTAATCATATTGTTGTGCATCCAATACCGAACGGTTTCTTTGCCCAAAGCGGCTGTCGATTGAGCAATTTCGCATTCGTGGTGCGGAAATACTAAATCCATTCCTCCTCCGTGAATGTCAAATTCTTCGCCAAGGTATTTTGTTCCCATTGCAGAGCATTCCATGTGCCAACCTGGAAACCCTTCGCTCCAAGGTGAATTCCAACGCATTATGTGCTCAGGACTCGCTTTTTTCCACAAGGCAAAATCAAAGCTTTTTCTTTTCTCATTTTGTCCATCGAGTGCACGTGTTGTTTCGATCAGTTCGTCTATATTTCTGCCCGATAGTTTGCCGTAATGGTGTATTTTATTGTATTTCTCTACATCAAAATACACAGAGCCTTCGCTTTCGTAAGCAAAGCCAGCATCCAGTATTTTTTGTGTGTATTCAATTTGTTCGATAATATGTCCAGAGGCGTGCGGCTCAATACTTGGCGGCAATACGTTGAGGAGTTCCATTGCTTTGTGGTATCTGTTGAGGTAATACTGCACAATTTCCATCGGCTCTTTTTCCTCTAAACGTGCTTTTTTGCCTATTTTATCTTCTCCTTGATCTGCATCATGTTCTAAGTGTCCTACATCGGTTATATTTCTCACATAACGCACTTTGTATCCAAGGTGAGTCAAGTACCTAAACAGCAAATCAAACGTAACCGCAGGGCGTGCATGACCTAAATGAGGATCGCCATATACAGTCGGACCACATACGTACAAACCTACATTGGGTGAGTTTATTGGTGTGAAAATCTCTTGCTTACGACTAAGTGTATTGTATATTTGCAATGTATGTTCCATGTTGCCTCTCTTTGTAAATTAGTAATGCAAATTTACGCATTTTGTTTTAACTATTCCGATGCTTTTTATAGAAGAAAATAAATAATTACGATTTTTTGAACGATGTTCCACGAAAAACGGCGATTAGCTCGGTGGTTTCTTCTAAGCGAATTTCAATATCATAGCTCGCAATCGTTCTACCAACCGATAGTTTCTTTGCCGTTCCAATTAAAGTGCCTTTAGTCGCGGCTTTTAGGTAATTAACACTTGCGTTCATGGTTACGTGTTCTCCTCCTAGCGAATTTACGGCTGCACCCAACGTTAAATCAGCCAAGGTGAAGAGTGCCCCGCCATGTACAATGCCCAGTCCGTTGAGGTGAATATCGGTAATAATCATTTTTGCTATAGCCAATCCGTAGGCAGCTTCTACAATTTGTATGCCAACATGTTTGGCAAATTGATCATTGTATATATGGTCTTTCATAGTCTGTGTTTTTTATAAAAATGGAAGTGTGCTTTCTGTGTAAAAAATTAATGTGCAGACAAAGATAGTACATGATTATGTAAAAAAAAAGCCCTGATATTTTCAATCAGGGCTTTTTACTAGAATTAACGTGTTATGTTATTTTATTTTACTGAAGATAAAGTCAGTTCTTCTGTTTTTTTGAAGTGCATTTGGCGGATTCATCATTCTTCCTTGTGGATTCAAGGTGATTCTTGAAGGATCAATACCATGTTTGTTTATCAACTCTTGTTTTACCACTTCTCCACGAGATTTACTTAAGCGTAAGTTGTAGTCATAGCTTCCTGGGAAGTCAGCATAACCTCTCAACTCAACTTTCAATAATGGATTCGATTTCAATTTTTGAGCAGCTTTAGCTGTATTGTCAACAGAACGTTTTGTTAAGTATTTTTTGTCAAATGGAAAGTATACAGACATGTCGTAGTCAACTTCTTCGTCTTGCATTTTAGCTAATTCTTCGTAGAAGTCAGCAGCTTTTAGCACTTCGTAAGGAAGGCTTTCACCCCAATAGTTTACGAATGATCCTTTAGGCGTATTTGGTTCTCTATCTCTCCAATCTGGAACAGCATCACCATCAGCATCTGGTTGGTCAGAAAGTAGTCTTTCCACTTCGTTCATACGTGGAGTTAAATCGTTCGTAACAACACTGTCTAAAGTATTTACTTTTTTATCCAAAGAGTCTAGTTTGTCTAGCATTTCTCTTTCTTTAGTTTGCTCTTGTCTAAATCTATCAGCAGCAACGTTTCTGATGTGTCCATCTTCTTTGCCAGATTGAATTTTGTAGCGTAAGCTAAGCGTTCCTAATAAGAAGTTGTCGTTTTGTACACCTCTTACATATGCTTCACCTTCGTAATTGTCTTTGTTTGTAGCTCTATAATGAATGTTTAATCCCAAAGCCAATGGTTTTGAAACGTTATATTCAAAATTTAACGACATAGGCACTAATAATGAACGACCATCTTCAATCTCTTTTGGAGTACGTGTAAAAGTCCATCCACCTGGAGGGATACTAGCAGGAACAATATTCGATTGTGAAACTTCATAGAAAGAAGCACCTAATCCAATGTTTGCATATACATTAAATCTCCATGATTTTCTATATACGTTTAATAAATTGGTTAAGTTTAAAGAAGTGAATATATGTGCTTGATGTGAAGAACCTTCAAAATCAAATTCTCCATAATTAGCCCACCAGTTTTGACCAACAGAGCTTGAAAACCCAGAATAAGGCATGTATTGGTATTCAACACCTAATCCCCAAAATGGAGTAAATGTATATTCAACGCCTGCACCTGCTGTCCAAGAAGCGTCTGCGGCAGGGTTGATTTGGTTGTATTTTTGAGTAACATCTCCGTCTAATTGAGAAGCTCCACCGTTAATATATACAGACCAATTAGCATAGTCAACTGCCGATGCAGTACCAAATGTCAGTAAAGAGGCTATCAAATATGTAAATAACTTTTTCATAAATCGTTTTTTAGTTAAATATTCAGGGGACAAATATATGAACAATATTTTTATTTTATTTCATTTTTACAATAAAATTTTCATTTTCGCCTCCTTTTTAGGAGTTTACTCTACAATTTCTCCCAAAAGTGTTGCTATTGTACTGTCTTTTATTCTTATTTTTACATATTCGCCTACTTTTTTGTCTTTTTTATCAAATACAACGACTTTGTTTTCTGACGATTTTCCAACCAATTGTTCCCTAGATTTTTTCGAAAATCCTTCTATCAGCACTTCTACTATTTTCCCTACGTCTTTTTGATTACTCTCTTTGGATAATTTATTTTGCAGGGCTACTACTTCTTGTAATCTTGTTAGTTTTACGTCTTCGGGTACGTCGTCTTCAAGGTGTTTAGACGCATATGTGCCATTGCGTTCGGAATATTTAAACATAAACGAATTGTCAAACCCTACTTTTTGCATTAACGATAAGGTATCGTTGTGGTCTTCTTCCGTTTCGGAATGAAAGCCAGTAAATACATCCGTTGTAATACCACATTCAGGTAGGATGCGTTTAATCATGTCGATTTTTTCCAAGTACCATTCGCGCGAGTATTTTCTATTCATTAAGCTTAAAATACGGTTGCTGCCCGATTGTACGGGAAGGTGAATATGTTTGCATAAATTGGGGTATTTTGCGATAGTGTGTATCAATTCTTCGCTGATGTCTTTGGGATGCGAAGTGGTAAAACGTATCCTGGTGGTGGGGAATTTTTCTGCTGCGAGTGCCAATAGAGCAGGAAAAGAATAGTCTGACTCTTGATTGGAATCGTGATATGAGTTGACATTCTGACCCAAAAAAGTAATTTCTTTGTATCCTTTATCTACTAAATCCTGCATTTCTTGCAATATACTATGTATAGGGCGACTTCTCTCTCTTCCGCGTGTGTAAGGTACAATGCAATAGGTACAAAAGTTATTACAGCCCCGCATAATCGAAATAAAACCGCTTATTCGATTGTGTCCAATACGTTGAGGGATTACATCTTGGTATGTTTCGGTGGTAGAAAGATTGATGTTAATCGCTTTTTCGCCACTTTCTACAGCTCCTATCAAATTAGGTAGATCTAAATAGGCATCTGGCCCTACCACCAGGTCAATTACTTTGCGCTCCAGCAAATCATCTTTTATTCTTTCGGCCATGCAGCCAAGTACGCCTACAATTAGGTGCTTCTTTTTCCTTTTCAGTGATTGAAAATAATCTAAACGCGAAAACGCTTTTTGCTCTGCGTTGTCTCGAATGGAGCATGTGTTGATAAAAATGGCGTCAGCATCTTGTAGGGTGTCCGTTAGTTCGTATCCGCTCATGCCCATGATGGAGGCTACAACTTCGCTATCTGCAAAATTCATCTGACAACCATAGGTTTCTATAAAGAGTTTTTTTTCTTTTTCCATGTGGGTATATATAGTCTATAAAATTTGTACAAATGTATGGATTTTCTTTTTCATCCCATGTTTTCTTGAGATTTTTAGCAAAAACAACATTGTTTTGTTAAAAGGTGTTAAAAGTGCAAACGTTTGCGTAATTTTTCATGCAAACGTTTGCATAATAAAAAATAAACCCTTTTCTTTGTTTCAGAAAAAAACAATGATACAATATTTGAACAAAAGATTTTTTTCATAGTTAAGGTTTAGGTTAGGTTAAAAGGGGGACGGCGGTTCTCCTTTTAATTTTTTTGGGAATGCGTAAAAAATAGTATATCTTTGTGTAAGATAAAATGTACTAAAAAATACAACCATGTCTATAACAACAATTATTTTCATTATTTTTCTTGTAATCACAGTTGTGCGGAAAATTTCTGCAATGAAAAAGACGGTATCAGAAGTGCCACCCATTGTTCAGACACCAACAACCGTCTTTAACGAACCACAAGAGCATCAAAGAGAAATCAAAAAGGTGCAACATAAAACAATGACAAACACCATGGCTCCATCGTCTTATAAGCAAACCAGAGTTCCTTTTGAACAAATACATGCTACTGACGAAATTGCGACACCTGAGTCAAAGAATGTTACGGAGGAAGACGCTTTCAGTTTAACCCACGACGACCTGAGAAAAGCCATTATATATGCTGAAATTATTCCCAGAAAGTACTAGTATTTAGGGGTTTGTCTGTTATTGAAAATAATATGCGTAGGATTATTTTTTTGTTTCAACAGAAAGGTTTATCTTTGCAACGTTAATATCAAACACCGCAAGAGAGTCTCGATTCATTTCGAGATTCTCTTTATTTATGCAAAAATGTAGAAGAGTTTCTTTTACCTAAAAAATAGTTTTATTATGAGTAATATTTACATGACCAAAGAGGGGTACAAAAAAATGATGGATGATTTAAATCATTTAGAGTCTGTTGAACGCCCAGCAATTTCTATGCAAATTTCTGAAGCACGTGATAAGGGCGACTTGTCTGAAAATGCCGAATACGATGCAGCCAAAGAGGCTCAAGGGTTGCTCGAATTGAGAATTTCTCAGCTCAAGAATACGGTAAAAGACGCTCGAATTATAAGCGAAAAAGACCTAAATACAGATTATGTGCAAATTTTAAATAAAGTGCGTATACGCAATATAAAAACCAATCAAGAATTTACCTACATGTTGGTGTCGGAGCAAGAAGCTAGTCTCAAGGATGGCAAACTAGCTATTAGCACGCCTGTAGCCAAAGCTTTATTGGGAAAAAAAATTGGCGATAAGGTAGAAGTTTCCGTTCCTTCGGGTCAGTTACATTTCGAAGTTATTAATATCTCATTTTAGTACACTACACAGATGGCAAGCATTTTTACTAAAATAGTGGCAGGCGAAATTCCGTGTCATAAAATTGCAGAAAACGAACAGTATCTTGCGTTTTTAGATGTACGTCCGTTAGTAAGAGGACACGTATTGGTGATTCCAAAACAAGAAGTATCGTATATTTTCGATTTAGATGATGAGATGTTGAGTGGGCTACATGTATTTGCGAAAAAAATAGCGGTAGCGGTAGGGAAAGCCATTCCTTGCAAAAGGGTAGGCATGACGGTTATTGGTTTAGAAGTGCCTCATGCACATATTCATTTAATTCCGTTGACCAAAGAATCGGATATTTATTTTTCTAACACGAAATTACAGTTGGAAGACAGTGAGTTGGCCGCTATTGCAGCAAAGATAAAGCAAGAATTAGAATAAGGACTTATTATATATACGTAAAAAATGGGGAAAAGGGGTTACTTTTCCTCATTTTTTGTTTTTTCAAATACTTCTATGCTTAAATCAGCTTGTTCGTAAAAAGCGGCTCTTTGAGGGAGAACTTCGTTGATGAAATCGCTTATTTCTTCTGCCGTTTTATCCTTGAGCAAGGGGCGTTTCATTTTGCCAGCTATTAAGCGTTTCGTAAGCTCTTCAGTAGGTGTTTGTAGGTAAATGCTTAGTCCTGTGGTGTTTATTGTCTCCATGTTGTTGTAAAAACAAGGCGTACCTCCTCCTGTAGCAATTACTACATGTTCGATAGCAGACAACTCTTCGAGTATCTTCTTTTCAATAGTTCGAAAACCTGCTTCTCCTTTCTCTACAAAGAGCTGATTAATAGTTGTGTGGTAGGTATTTTCTATATACAAATCAGTATCTATAAAAGTATAATCAAGGTATTGAGCCAGTTTTTTTCCAAAGGTTGTTTTCCCTGTGCCCATAAAACCGATTAAAAATACACGGTGTAACTTCTTTTCTATAAGAGCGGGCTGAATAATCGTGCGGATGATTGTTTCAACTTGCTTGTTGCTGATCGTTGTTTCCATTGTGTGTATAATAAACGTTTACATTGTGTCATATCGTGTAAAAAAATAGTCCGTAGTTCGATACTTTTTTGTGTACTATACATAAAAGCACTTACTTCAAAATTTTGCTCAAAACTGCGAAAATCCATATTTGCCGATCCAATAATGGCGATTTCATCGTCAATAGTGATGGTTTTGGCATGAATAAATCCAGCCGTATATTGGTACACACGGATACCTGCTGCCAACATATCGCGTACAAATGACAATGACGCTTGGAGCGAGATTTGTGTGTCCGATCGACTAGGTATCATAATCCGTACATCTACACCACTCAAAGCGGCTGATTGCAAGGCATTTGATACGCTATCGTTTGGCAAAAAGTACGGTGTTTGTACATATACTGTTTTGGTCGCATTGTGTATAGCATGGCAAAATCCTTGCATAATGCCCTCCCAGATAGAGTCGGGTCCGCTACCCACAATTTGCATGGGTATCTTTTCTTCACACTCATGTAGCGGAAAGTACTTTTTGTTGTGAATGGCCTTTTTAGTGATATACAGCCAGTCGTTTAAGAATAATTGTTGCAAACCCCCTACGGCATCTCCTTCTATTCTCATGTGCGTATCTCTCCACACGCCCCATTCCAAGCCTTTGGTATAGCGGTCGGCAATATTTACACCACCCAAAAACCCTACTTTTCCGTCGATAACCAATATTTTGCGGTGGTTGCGGTAGTTGAGTTTATTCGTAAAATAAGGAAAACGCAATTCGAAAAATGATTGTAAAATTACCCCTGCATCTTTCATCTCTTGTATCGTGGATCGTTTCAGTCGCCAGCTGCCTACATCATCGTAAATCAACCGTACTTCTAGCCCTTGTTGAGCCTTTTTTATCAACATATCTTTAAACATATTGCCAGTATCATCGGTTTCAACGGCATAATATTCGGCATGGATATGTTTCGAAGCTCCCTCTATTTCTTGCATCATGGTTTCAAATAGCACTTTCCCATCGGTAAATATATCCACCGTATTGTGTGTAAATATACTAGCATTCGTGTTGTTTTTCAATAGCTGAATAAGGCGTTGATTTTTATCGCAAATAGCATCGTTACCACACGCTTCAGGCAGCGGAATTTCGGGGGTATAAGAGAGAATTTTCTTTTTTAGTTTTTTCGATATAGTAGCTTGACGGTGAAAACTTCGACCAAACACAATGTATAAAAATAATCCAACAAAAGGTACAAAAAGCAATACCACTATCCATGCCGAAGTACGCACAGGATGCCTGTTTTCGAGCAATACGACTAACACACTAGATACAATCGTATAGGCGTACGTAGCTAAAAAAAGCAAAATTAATATATCAGGTAGAAATTCCATAATTAACAGTTTCTATATGTAATACAGGTGTTGTGTTCGATAAAATCAATACCACAGTTAGGGAGGGGTGCCAAAGGAGCACGTGTGCCCTCGTGGAGTGAAAAATCGGCGATTTCTTCGTGTATTTCGTCGTATAAATTAGCTTCAATAAAAGAGTCAAGCAATATTTTTCCACCTTCTACTATCAGCGAATGTATTTTTCTCTTGTACAGTTCATCGAGTATTTGTGGCAGGATAGAACGGCTGAAATCCAGTTTTATTAGGGAAGGATTGCCTTCTTTCGATTGTAGAGCATTGAAGATCAAGGTGTCCGATTCGCCATTGTATAAAGAATAATCAGTTGGTATGCTTAGTTGTTTGTCTATCACTAGCCGCACAGGGTTTTTCCCATACCACCTTCTTGTTCTCAGCGAGGGGTTGTCTTTTAGTGCCGTTTTAGTGCCGACCAATATTGCCATATTTTCAGCCCGTAGTTTGTGTACCAAGCTTTTGGTTGTTTCGGTAGATAGTTGCACAGGATGGGGGAGATTGGCATCAATATATCCATCGGCACTTTTTGCCCATTTCAAGGTAATAAAAGGACGTTTTTTTGTATGGTACGTAAAGAAATATTTGTTCAATTCTTTTGCTGCTTCTTCCAATATACCGACAGAAACAGATACTCCAGCTTGCTGCAAGCGGTTAATACCGTTACCAGACACCGTTGGGTTGGGGTCGGTGCTTGCAATATATACGGTCGGTATATTGTGCTGAATAATTAAATCGGCACAAGGCGGTGTTTTTCCTTGATGTGAGCAGGGTTCGAGACTTACATACATTGTAGAGGTGGAGAGGAGTTCTTTGTTTTGTACCGATCGAATAGCATTAACTTCTGCATGAGCCTCACCGTAGGTGCGGTGATACCCTTCGCCAATAATGGTTTTGTTGTGCACAATTACACAGCCTACCATGGGGTTAGGGGCAACCCTGCCTTTTCCGAGCCGTGCCAATTGCAAACAGCGGTGCATGTATGTTTCGTGTATATTCACTTCTCTTATACGTATTTATACTAGAATGTCTCTATAATTTTTGTAACTTTGTACTGTTAATATAATCCTTTTTTGCTATATCAATGAAGCATAATTGTTATACCTATTTTCACGAAACGCTTGCGGGAATCTACCCTGCACACGAAATAGATACTTTGTTTCGCTGGACACTCTCACACGTTTTACACATTCCATATAGTCAGACGATTGCATACAAAGATATAAAAATTACCCTTACGCAAGAAACTGATAGTAAAACAATTGCAAAAAGATTGCAAAAAGGCGAACCGATACAGTATATTGTAGGCGAAGTCGAGTTTTACGGACTCACTTTTTTAGTTACACCAGATGTGTTAATTCCTCGTCCCGAAACAGAAGAGCTTGTTGATTGGATACTTACGGAAGATACAGATACGCAGAGTTCAAAAAACATACTGGATATCGGTACAGGAAGTGGCTGTATCTCAATTGCTATTGCCAAAAATCGCCCCCATCACAGTGTATATGCACTTGATATTTCGCAAAAAGCCCTTGCCATGGCCACGAAAAATGCTGTTTTAAATGAGGTTAAGATACAATTTGCAGAAAAAAGTCTTTTTTCGCTAAAAAAGGATGATTTCACCGAACAATTTGATACTATTGTGAGCAATCCGCCTTACGTGTGCGAAAATGAAAAAAACGAGATGCAAGCCAACGTGCTCAATTTTGAACCGCACCTTGCACTTTTTGTGCCCAACGATAATCCGCTGAAATTTTACAAAGCCATTGCTCAACTAGCCGAAGTACAATTGAAACCCAATGGGTTGGTGTATCTAGAAATTAATCAGGCATTTGGAGCGGAAACGGAAACTCTCTTTCAGCAACATGGATTTGATACCCAACTAAAAAACGACCTTTCGGGAAAACCAAGAATGATAAAGGCATGGAGAAAAAAGAACATTACGCATACGTAGCCTCTTATTGTGCAGCAGCAGAAAGATGCAAACAAGAGGTGGCAGAGCGACTGAAAAAAGTAGCCATTTCTAGCGATGAAATCGAAGAATACCTTGATTTGTTAGAACAAGATGGGTATATCAACGAATTGCGATACGCCCAAGCTTATGCACGAGATAAGTTTCGGTTTAATAAATGGGGTAAAATTAAAATTAGCTACATGCTCCAAAGCAAACGCCTTCCATCTTCCATCATACACGAAGCATTAGACGAAATTGACCCAGAATCCTATTTAGAAACGTTATTCGCCTTGCTACAAAGCAAAGCCAGAACCACAAAATCCACCACATTATCCGATAAAAAAGCAAAATTATACCGTTTTGCTGCAAGTCGGGGTTTTGAAAGCGAAGCTATTCAGCAGGCTTTCAAACAATTAACATTAGAATAATTTTTCTCTCCCGACTCTCTTGTTCTCTCCGCTGGCGCAGGTCTCCTGACTTGTGTCCTTTCTTTCCTTTTCGTTATCTACAAACGCTTTCAACGTTCCTTGTTTTTTTCTATATAGTTAATGTGACACGGGTCAGGAGACCCGCGCCAGCCTCAGTTGGGAGACTCGCGCCAGCGATTGCTGGATTTGAATGTTCCGTTGGCGCAGGTCTCCCGACCTGTGAGCGATATTATTCCTTTTGTCTAATTTTGTCAAGGCTCACTCCGCTCCCGATAGCTATCGGGAAGCTATCGGAAACACGCACCAGCATAGACTCTCAACAGCGAATATTCACTCAATTACAAATATATCCAACATTCCAATACCACCAGCATAATCAGAAGCACTACTATAACAATATTCCTCAGCATTAAAGACTATACCTTCTTCTACTGGATTTTGATGTAAATAGTTGATTTTCTGATTGATTACTTCATTACTCCACAATTCAATAGGATGATTGTCATTATTCCAAAAATGATAACCACCTTGTGTTTTAAAATGAATTAACAACCATTCTTTTCGACTTTCAGATGGGTTATTTTGTATAGCTTTAATGATAGAACGGCTTGTATATTTCTTGAAATCACGCAGTATATCGTGTAATAGAAACCCATTTTCAGCTCTTATAATTAAGTGTACATGATTGGTCATTATGCACCATGCAAATATCTCCAGACTTTTATTCTTTTGATAAAACTTAAGTGTTTCTATTAATATATCTTTGTATTCACGACGAGTGAATGCGTCTACCCAGTTTACAACAGAAAACGAAACAAAATAAATACCTTCGGGGTTTCTAAATTTATATTTGCTACTCATAGTATATTGATTTTTATTTGCAGCTTACTCTAGCTCCGCTGGCGCAAGTCTCCTGACTTGTGTCTATCTTTTCCTTTTCGCTGGCGCAGGTCTCCCGACCTGTGCCTATCCTGTTTCCTCCTTCCCTCTGGCACGAGTTTTTCTACCCGATAGCTATTGGTAGATTTGTTTTTTATTCCTTGTTTTTTTCTATATAGTTAATGTGTCACGGGTCGGGAGACCCGCGCCAGCCTCAGTTGGGAGACCCGCGCCAGCAATTGTCAGGAGACCCGCGCCAGCGATTGCTTTTAACTACATCACACAATCAACAACACCAATATCTGAGCAAACAATATTCGTAAAAACATCGTTAAGGGATATACCGTAGCATAAGCAGTTGATTGAGCTTGAATGGGAGCTACCGCATTGGCAAACTCCAAGGCAGGAGGATCCGTCATTGCTCCAGCAATAATGCCGCAAATTTTTAAATAATTGTATTTTCTCCAGCGAGCATACACGCCTACTACCAATATCGGAATCAGTGTAATAGCAGCACCATAGAGCATCCACATATAACCACCATTTACAAGTGTTTCTATAAATTTACCGCCCGATGACAAGCCTACAGCCGATAAAAACAAAATAATCCCCAATTCTTTAAGAAGCATATTCGCACCAGGATTCATATAAAAATCCAATTTCCCTATACGCCCTTTGTAGCCCAATAAAATAGCGACTAGCAATGGACCACCCGCCAAACCCAATTTAGCAGGGAAAGGCAGACCTGGAATAGCGATGGGCATACTGCCTATGATGATACCCGCAAAAATACCCAAAAAGATTGGGAGCACATTTGGTGTAGAAAGCTCCTTCAGCGAATCGCCTATTTCTTTTTGCACCTCTTTTAAGATGGCCTTTTTACCCACTACACGCACCGTATCGCCGAGTTCAAGGGTTGTTGTTAAGGTAGGTAAAATTTCTATCCCTGCCCTAAAAATCCGTGTAATATTTGCTTCATAACGTCGATAAATGCCGATTTGTTCGATGGTATTGCCAGCTATTTTTCTATTCGTAACCAATATGTTGTAGATGCCCAAATCGCCAGACACCTCTTTTTTGCCACCAATTTCTACTTGCCCCATTTTCATACGCAACGAAGTTAAGTATTTCTTGCTCGATGCACCATATACCAGATCGCCCGCTTGCAATTCCACTTCATCATTTGCAATAATGAATATCCCATCACGTTCGATGCGCGAAATCACCAACTCCTTGTCAACCAGAGTCTTAATATATGCTAATTTCTTACCCAATAAATTTGGATTCGTCACCCGTATTTCTACACTTTCAAGCGAAGCATTGCCTGCTCCATTCTGTTGATTATATTCAGCCACTTCCGTGTCAATTTTTATCTTGAAAATGGAGCGAATAAGCAACATACTAAGAATGATACCAATAATACCAAATGGATAAGCCACCGCATACGCCATGCCGGCCACTTCTGCCGTATTCCGTCCACTCTCTATTAATATCTGCTGAGCTGCCCCCAAGCTAGGCGTGTTCGTTACCGCACCACACATGATACCTGTTATTTCTGCCGCACTCATATCCGTAATAAAATACAACCCGTAGGCAATACCAAATCCCATTATCACAATACTCCCCGCCAGCAAGTTCAGTTTGAGTCCTTCGCTACGCAAAGTAGAAAAGAAACGCGGACCCACATCAATGCCAATAGCATACACAAACAAGATAAGACCAAATTCCTTGATGAAATGGAGTATTTCCACATCCGTTGTTGCCCCAAAATGCGATACAGCCAATCCCGCAAACAGCACCCCAGCAATGCCCAGTTTGATATTTTTTACCTCTATTTTGCCAATAGCGATACCGATAAGGGCCGTTAAACATAAAAACAACAAAGTAGAAGCAAGTCCCGAACTTGAAAAAAGAGTTGCAATAGTTTCCATACAGCGAGCTGTTATATTAAATAGTTTATAAAGAGGAAATTAGCACGAAATTTACCTGCTAAGGTTCAGACCGCAAAGGTATATAAATCGCCCGACAATAAAAAAAATACACAGATAATAATAACCGCCATTTTGAGCAGAAATAGCCGTATATTTCATCCCTTCACCGCTAACCTTCCTTTTTCCGCTGGCCTCCGCTGGCGCAAGTCTCCTGACTTGTGTCCTTCCTTTTCTTTTCCGTTGGCGCAGGTCTCCCGACCTGTGCCTATCCTGTATCCTCCTTCCCTCTGGCACGATTTTTTCCACGCGATAGCTATTGGTAGAGTTTTTTTATTCCTTGTTTTTTTTCTGTATATTAATGTGTCACGGGTCGGGAGACCCGCGCCAGCATCCGTT
>FLOH01000834.1_pt1 | contig 55207 bp, 54 predicted proteins | sample 756751 | NCBI WGS metagenome assembly FLOH01 (sample SAMEA4026879, study PRJEB14308) | marine metagenome | biome: coastal water; material: water | depth 74 m
CACGCCCGCGTCACCAAGTGCTCCACGCAATGCGACTCCCACAACGACGCTGTCGTGCGGACTTGGCTCGGCCGCGCTGGCCTGTCGATGAGGTTGCTGCTCCTCACGCTGTTCTTCGGGTTGGCTCTTGCGGCGACCTGTCAGGCTGCGCCCGTCATCACCAGCCCACCCATGATCAGCGGTGAGCCGCTGGTCGGACAGCGTCTTGAGGCTGCAGACACGCAGGTCGAGGAGGCCATGGATATCGATCTGACGTTCAGCTGGGAGCGGTCAGTGGACGCTGGAGGCTTTGTGGAGATTCCTGGAGCGCATGACACGACGTACCTGGTGGTCACTGCGGATGCCGGTAGCCGGTTGCGAGCGCACGTGGTTGTGGAGACCGCCGAGGGCAAAGATGAGTCCTGGTCGACAGCAACTGCGCCCGTGGCGCGCGCCTCGGACGCCGACCAGCCTGGCGTTCGGCTCCGCCTTGGAGCAGCTCGCAACGCGCCGGTCGCACTTGCAAAGTGGGTCGTTACTGCTGGAGCCGACGTTGCGGTCTCGGGACAGTTGCCAGCAGATCAGCTCGAGGCGACGGCGACGATCGTGCTTGAGCCGACCGTGGCTGGGTATCAGCCAGTCCGGACCCCGGTGGCTGGCGACGAGCTTGGACGGCTCAGCGGCACGATCGTGCCACTCGTCAATGCCGTCGCTTGGCTCGAGCTTGACAGTGGCCTGGCTGCGCCCCAACGCATCCGGCTGGGCGTGGTCGGGGTGCGCCCACAGATTCGACTCCGCCTCGCAGCGAGCCGCGATGGCCTGGATGCTCAAGGTCGAACGCTAATTCGCGACCTCGCCTTGTTGCCCGGCAGCGTCGTTGCGCCGGGAGTGGCGGGACTCCGCCTCAGCTGGGAGGGAATCCTGCCGGGCGAACGTCGGGGCACTGCCGTTTGTCGCCGGAGCGAGCGTGTGCTGTCCGCGGGCGCGGGGGCCCTCCGCGGCAACTGCGTGACGCGCGGTGCATGGAGCCGTGCACGTTGGCGTCTTGTCTACGACCCCGGCACGAACGACCCGGGCAGTTCGCCCTATCTCTCGGCCACGAGCGTTTGGGTTCGACCGCAGCTTCGTGTGCTGCCGCTTTCGAATGTGCCGAACCTCCCGCGCGCCTACGCTACCCTTCGTCCGTGGAACTGAGCATCGTTCAAGAACTGATCGAGTCGCACCTGCCGGGGAGTCGTGCCAGCGTCGACGACTTCATGGGCGCAGGTGGGGATCATCTCGCTGTACGCGTTGAGGCCGAGCAGTTCTCCGGTAAAAGCCTGATCGAGCAGCACAAAATGATCTACGCGGCCGTCCAAGAGCACCTCGACTCCGGCGCCATCCACGCGCTTTCCATAACCACCGTCCCTATTGCACCGGGAGCATCAACATGAGCGTCATGAGCGACGAGGACATCCTCAACGAGATCACCGCGATCATCACGGGCAACCGGGTCGCACTGTTCATGAAGGGCACGCCGGAGGAGCCGCGTTGCGGTTTTTCGGCACGTGTGTCCGAGCGTATTCTTGAGAGCGGCGCGGAGTTCATCGCGATCGACATCCTGCCGGATCCACGCATCCGTCAGCAGCTCTCGGCCTACTCGGGTTGGCCCACCACGCCACAGTTGTTTGTGGATGGCGAGCTGATTGGTGGTTGCGACATCGTTGAGGAACTGCACACGCAGGGCGAGCTCGCCAAGATCCTCACTCCTGACGCCGCCTAAACGCCTTCTTAACACTGCACGCAGAGCCTTTACAAAGGTTCGCTTAGGCGCCACTCGGGCTCAACAGAAACGCAACATCAGCCGCCCATGATGAATTTGGGCTCCGGCTTACCGTCGGATCCCAGATCACCATTTGGAGGTTGATCATGAATCCGCAGTTGCTTTCCACGATCAAGGAGACACCGTTCTTCGACGAGCTCGAGGGCGTTCGACTGACCCGCGCTATCAGCGCCTTTCATCCCGTTCGCTTTGAGCGCGGCGAGATCATCTCGGGCGTAGCCGATGTCGATGCCCGCACGTACGTCATCGTCGATGGCGTGGCGCGTGCCGTTCGTGTCAACGAAGACGGTCGCTGTCTGACCAGTGGCTTGCTCGATGCAGGCATGGTCTTCGGCCGGCTTCCCTTCGTCGAGGACATGCGCACCGAGCAGGTTGAGGCGCTGGTGGACTGCGACGTTCTTGTCGCTTCTACGAATGATCTGCAGACGCTCGCCGCAGTCGACCCGATCGTGGCTCGCAACCTTGCACGCTCCAACGCACTACGTCTCCGAGCCTCCGAGGCTCGCCTCGCCGGACTTGCCTTCCAGCCGGTCCCGGCTCGGCTTGCAACCGTGCTAACCGAGCTGGCAGACCACTTCGGCAAGGTTACTCCTGAGGGCGTGCGCATCGATGTTCGTCTGACGCACGGCTCGCTCGCCGAGATGGCAGGCACGACGCGTGAGACCCTGACGAAGGTATCGGGTTGGCTGCGTTCCGAAGAGATCGCCTCGATCGAGCGTCGCATGATCTGGGTCCAGGACTGGGATGCCCTGCTCGCCGTCGAAGACGGTACGCGCACGATGCCCGGACGGACCTCCAAGGTGGTCGTGGAGCTGTAGCGCTCGCTGCTACCGTCTGCCTCGTGAATAGCCTTACTGCAGTTGGATCGATTGCTTACGACAGCCTCGAGACGCCTTTTGGTCGACGCGACCGGGCGCTCGGCGGCTCCGCCGTCCACTTCGCACTCGCTGCGAATCTGTTTACGGACGTCGGGGTCGTCGGGGTCGTCGGCGACGATTTCGATGGTGAATCCGTCATGACGGAGCGGGGGATCGATACCGCGGGGATTCAGCGCATCGCCGGCGGCACGACGTTTGCCTGGGACGGCCGCTATGGGTTCGACCTCAACGTCGCCGAGACGCTCGACACTCGGCTCGGTGTCTTTGCGGATTTCGATCCTCAATTGTCCGAGGCCGAGGCTGCGTCGCCGGTCTTGTTTCTTGGCAATATCCAGCCCGACTTGCAGCGGTCCGTCCGTCGTCAGTCCAAGGCTGGCTTGGTCGCGCTCGATTCGATGAATCTCTGGATTGAGATCGCGAAGGATTCGCTGCTCGGAGCAATCGGCGAGGTCGACTGCGTGATCCTCAACGATGGTGAGGCGCGTCAGCTGACGGGGGAAGCCACGCTCGTCAAGGCGGCTCGCGCGATTTCGCAGCACGGACCACGTATCGTGGTGATCAAGCGCGGCGAGTACGGCGCAGCGCTGTTTACTGACGAAGGCTTCTTCGGTGTCCCTGGCTATCCACTCGAAGAGGTTTTCGATCCGACGGGAGCCGGCGACTCGTTTGCGGGCGGCTTCGTGGGCTACCTGGCAGGCTCGGGTCACGCGGAACCGGATCTCGAGCACCTTCGTCGCGCTGTCGCCTACGGGTCTGTCGTCGCCTCCTTTAACGTCGAAGAATTCGGCACAGAACGCGTGCAGCGTCTGACGCGCGACGAGGTCGAACTCCGTGTCGTCCAGTTCCAGGCGATGACATCGTTTTCTCTGATCTGATCAACTTCCTATTGGGGTCAGACCCTTTTAGGAAGTCGGATCAACTAACCGACCAACCCAGCGGCCACTAACTTCCTAAAAGGGTCTGACCCCAATAGGAAGCTGATCAACTATCCGAGCAATCGAGCGGCCACTAACTTCCTAAAAGGGTCTGACCCCAATAGGAAGTTGATCAACTATCCGAGCAATCGAGCGGCCTCCGACTTCCTAAAAGGGTCTGACCCCAATAGGAAGTTGATCCAGGGCCGCCACGCCCCCGAGCCGCCGATTGGTAGCCTCTGCCTGTGAAGGTCCATCTCCCCGACGGCACGGAACTCGAACTCGAGGACGGCGCGACTGGTCTGGACTGCGCCCGTGCCATTGGTGATCGCCTCGCCAAGGTCACAGCTGCCATCGAGGTCGATGGGCAGGTGCAGGACCTGCGCCTGCCCTTGACAGACGGTGTAAACGTCAAGATCTTGCGCGTTGGTGACGAAGAGGCATTGCCGATCTTGCGGCACTCGACAGCCCACGTCCTGGCTGAGGCCGCCCGTCACGTCTTTCCGGGCGTCAAGATCTCGATTGGGCCGCCGATCGACAACGGCTTCTATTACGACTTCGATTTTCCTGAGCCGATCGGCGAGACCGACCTCGAACGGCTCGAAAACGAGATGCGTCGCATCCTCAAGCAAAAGCACGCCTTCGAGCGCGCCACGATTGACCGCGAGACGGTGCGTCAGCGCTTCGTCGATGAAGACGAGCAGTACAAGGTCGAACTGATCGACGATCTCCCTGTCGACGAGCCACTGACGACGTACACGCAAGACGATTTCTCCGACCTCTGCCGCGGTCCCCACCTGCAAGACACGGGTCCAATCAAGGCCTTCAAGTTGACGCATCTCGCAGGTGCCTACTGGCGTGGCGACTCGACGCGCACGATGCTAACGCGGGTCTACGGCACCGCGTTCTTCACGCAGGAAGACCTCGAGTTGCACCTCCACAACATTGAGGAGGCCCAGAAGCGGGATCATCGCCGCCTCGGCCGAGAACTCGATCTCTTCTCGTTCCACGATGCCTCTCCAGGCGGTCCGTTTTGGCACCCCAAAGGCATGGTCGTCTGGAACACGCTCGTCGATATGTGGCGTGGTGAGAACAATGCGCGCGGCTACCAAGAGGTCAAGACGCCGATTCTCTACGCCTCCGACCTGTGGAAGACCTCCGGTCACTGGGAGAAGTTCCGCGAGAACATGTACCTGCTCGAGATCGAAGAGCGCGCCTTTGGCATGAAGCCGATGAACTGCCCGGCACACTGCCTGATCTTTAAGAGCCAGCGTCGCTCGTATCGCGAGCTGCCATTGCGGATGAACGAGGTTGGTCTCGTCCATCGGCACGAGCCGTCCGGCACGCTGCACGGGCTGATGCGCGTCCGCCACATCACCCAAGACGATGCGCACCTGTTCGTGACCACCGACCAGATCGAGGAGGAGGTCCAGAATGTGCTCGGCTTCGCGCTCGACCTCTACGAGCTTTTCGCGATGAAGTTCAAAATCGAGCTGTCGACGCGACCCGAGGTGCGGGTGGGCGACGACGCGATCTGGGACAAGGCCGAGGAGTCGCTGCATCGCGTGTTGCAAGCGCGCGGCATCGACTATCGCGTTAACGAGGGCGACGGCGCCTTTTACGGACCGAAGATCGACATTCACCTGACCGACTCGCTCGGTCGCTCCTGGCAGTGCGGCACGGTGCAACTCGACTTCAACCTGCCCGAGCGCTTCGACTTGACCTACACCGGCCCCGACGACCACGACCATCGTCCAGTCATGATCCATCGCGCCCTGCTCGGGAGCTTCGAGCGCTTCATCGGCATTTTGATCGAGCACTACGCCGGCGCCTTCCCGCTCTGGCTTGCTCCTGTGCAGGCGGTGATTCTGCCGATTTCTGACCGCCACCTGTTGGCAGCCGAGCTGGCGTGTGACGCCTTGAAGGCCGCTGGCATTCGTACGCAGGTCGATGCGCGTAGCGAGTCGATCGGCAAGCGTATCGCTGAGGCAGAGACGCAGAAGGTTCCGGCAATGCTCGTGATCGGTGATCGCGAGGCGGAGATTGGGGCGGTGGCGGTTCGTCGCCACGGACGCATCGACCTTGGTGCTTTGCCGCTCGATGGTGTGATCGACGCACTTGTTACCGAGCGAGACAGTCGTGTGATCTATGGCACCTGATTTACCTTGCGTGGCAGCCAAACGGGTGACGCGTGCTACCATCGCCCGCGTTGGGCAGTCGTGAACGACCGTCCCTCTCTAACCATCGAACGGAGCACACCACCCTTGCGCACGGAGCAGCAGTCTTGAGACCACGTCGCGGGTTCGACCGTGCCCCGGAAGAGCCGCGGACGCGTATCAATGAGGCGATCCGTGTCCCGCAGGTCCGCCTAATCGGTGCAGATGGTGAGCAAATTGGTTTGAAGGACCGAGACGACGCGCTGGAATACGCGTGGGATCTCAACCTCGACCTTGTCGAAGTCGCCGCTGACGCGCGCCCGCCCGTCTGTCGCGTGATGGACTACTCGAAGTACAAGTACGAACAGGAACAGAAGGCGAAGCTGGCGCGCAAGCACCAGAACGTGATCGTGATCAAAGAGATCAAGCTGCGCCCGAAGGTTGGGGCGCACGATTACGAGACTAAGAAGGGCCATGTTGTGCGGTTCTTGAAGAACCACGACAAGGTCAAAGTGACGATCATGTTCCGCGGTCGCGAGATGACGCACCCCGAACGAGGACGCGATTTGCTGCTGCGTTTGGCCGGAGATCTTAAGGAAATTGCGGTTGTGGAGTCGGAACCGCTGCAAGATGGACGAAATATGGTCATGATGTTGGCTCCATCGAAGCAACTCCTTAAAGAGGACAACGCTGAGACGGCCGCTAGTGGCGCCACGAAGGCACCAGTGGCGGAGATAGACGTCGATGCAGCCTTGGTTGCAGCGGCACTGGAGGCAGCGGCTGTGGCCGCCGAATCCGGACAAGAGGTGGCTCCGGCCGCCGCGCCCAAAGCAGCTCCGGCTGCTGCGGCAACGGTGGCTCCGGTCGTCGAGCAAGAAGCAGCCTCGGCTGTTGAAGAACCAGCGGCTCCGGTCGCTGAGGCCAAAGCAGCTCCGGCTGTGAAGGCGAAAGCAGCTCCGGCTGTTGAAGAACCAGCAGCTCCGGCCGCTGAGGTAAAAGCAGCTCCGGCTGTGAAGGCGAAGGCGGCTCCGGCTGCTAAACCGAAGGCGGCTCCGGCCGCAAAAGCCAAGGCCGCTCCGGCAGCCAAGGCAAAAGCAGCTCCGGCTGCTAAGACCAAGGCAGCCTCGGCTGCCAAGGCAACAACGGCTCCGGCCGCGAAGCCCACTAGGGCGCCGAAGAAGTCGTAGGAAACGAAGGACCACCATGCCGAAGATGAAAACAAATTCGAGCGCGAAGAAGCGGATGAAGGTGTCCAGCAAGGGCAAAATCATGCGCCGCCAGGCGATGGAAGCTCACTTGCGAGGCAAGATGAGCGCCAAGCGCCGCCGCAAGCTCAGCCAGGACCAGCCAATGGCGAAGTCCGACTACAAAGAGGCGCTTCGCCTCCTCGGAAAGCGATAAGGTTCCGGCATGACCCGCGTAAAGCGATCCGTAAGCGCCAATAAAAAGCGCCGTAAAGTACTTGCAGAGGCCTCCGGTTATTGGGGTCTCAAGTCGAAGCTCTATCGCCGAGCGAAGGAGCAAGTCCAGCGCTCCGGCAACTATGCGTACCGCGATCGTCGCGTGCGCAAGCGCGATTTCCGTTCGCTCTGGATTGTCCGCATCAATGCGGGCGCCCGGCAGCACGATCTTTCGTACTCGCAGTTTATGCACGGCCTCAAGCTGGCCGGCGTGACCGCAGACCGCAAGATCCTTGCCGACCTCGCGATGAACGAGCCCGACGCATTCGGCAGCCTTGCCGAGCGCGCTAAGTCCGCACTCGTCGCGTAGAGCACACGTTCGTGGAACCGATCCGCACAACGCGGAACCCTCGGTTGCAACGCGTTCGCGCGCTGCAACGAACAACAGAGCGGCGCGATAACGGCGTCTTCGTCGTTGAGGGCGAAGATCTCGTGGACGCGGCTATCCGTGCGGGCGCGCAGTTCGACGATCTTTTGGTCAGCGAAGATTTCGTTCCCCCGCATATCGTCGGCATCGTGCCGCTGGTCGTCCAGACAGAAATTCTCGCGACACTCTCGTCAGTACGCTCTGGTTCGCGCGTGATTGGCGTAGTACGGCGAGAATCGCTACCAACGCCACCAAAGACACTGACGGGCGTCGCGCTCGCACTCTGTGGCGTTGGCGACCCAGGCAACGTTGGCACGCTGCTGCGGTCGGCTGCGGCCTTCAATACCGAGGTGGTCGTCTTGGGTGCGCCCGCAGCCGACCCAACGAGCCCAAAAGCCGTGCGGGCCGCGATGGGCGCCACCTTCTTTGTGCCGACACTGACCCTTGACGATCCGGCTCAGGCCTATCCGGAGGCGCGCCTCGTCGCACTCGATGGAACAGGCGAGACGGATATCAACGACGTCGATTTCGCAGGACCAATTGTGATTGCGCTGGGTGCCGAGCGCGACGGACTACCACACTCGATCCGTAAGCGCGCGGATGTCATCTGCCGGATCCCGCAGTCCGACAAGGCCGAGTCGCTCAACGTGGCTGCAGCTGGAGCAATTGTGCTGGCACTGTCGTATCGGAGCAACGCATGAGCGCTGCGATGACGTTCGGCAGCGACAATCACGCCGGCATTGCCCCTGAGGCGCTCGCGGCAATCGCCGAGGCCAATGTTGGGCACGCGTCCGGGTATGGCGATGACCTCTGGACAGAGCAGGCAAACACGCTGCTGGGCAAGGCCTTCGGGGAGGCCGCTTTCGCCCTGTGTCTGACGGGCACTGGGTCGAATGTCGTTGCGCTTTCGCTTGCTCTGCGCGGGTGGGAATCGGTGCTGGCAGCGAAGGGTGCGCACATCGATCTCGACGAAGCCGGGGCCCCCGAGCACATCATAGGCTCCAAGATCGAGACGATTGAGACGCCCGACGGGCGTCTGACGCCCGATCTGCTCGATGCTGCGCTTCGATCCCGCGAGCAGCATCATGTTGTCCAGCGGGTCGTCAGCATCAGCCAATCCACCGAGTGCGGCACGGCCTACGCGCCAGCCGCCGTGCAGGCGATCGCCGATTGGGCCCATGCGCACGAGATGCTGCTGCATGTCGACGGCGCGCGGCTCTGCAATGCCGCGGCGACCAATAGTTGTGGACTGGGGGAGGTGGCCCCCGGGGCAGATCTCATCTCGTTTGGGTTGACGAAGAACGGCGCGATGGGTGCCGAGGTTGTCGTCGCAATCAATCCGACCCTGCGGGCTCCGATTCAGAATGCACGCAAGCAGGCTACACAGCTGCAGTCAAAGATGCGCTTCGTCGCGGCGCAGGTGACGGCACTGCTGACGGACGATCGCTGGCTGAATCACGCCACGCATGCAAACGCGATGGCGCTACGACTTGCCGACGGGATCCGCAACGCGACCGGCGTCTCGATCATCCACCCGGTCGAAGCCAACGCCGTCTTTGCCGTCTTGCCACCCGATCGCATCAGCGCGCTGGCGGAGAAGCATCGCTTCTACATCTGGGATGCGCCGACCAATCTCGCGCGACTGATGACCGCATGGGACACGTCTCCGGCCGAGGTCGACCAGCTCGTTGCGGATATCGTCGCGGACTAGTCCGCTCGCTGCGCGACAACCACGAGGTCGCCGGCACCGTCGCCACGCACCTTGGCGCCATCGAAGTCGCCCCAGGCAGTCACCACCTCAAAACCCGCCTCCTCGACGAGTTCGAGCCAGCGTGGGGCAGGCAGTGGGTGCAGCACGAGCGTCGTGGTGCGTCCGCGCATCTCGACCTCGATCAAGGTCGTGCCATCTTGGCGGTGCCAGTCGGCGCGCTCCATGGCGCCCGAGTCGCGGTGATACCAGACACCTTGCGTCGTTTGAACATCGGCCGGGGTGGGGCTAAAGACGTCGAAGGCCAGATACCCATTCGGATTCAGGAGAGCGTGCGCTGCTCGGAGAGCTGCGAGTCGCTCCTCGTCGTCGGCCAAGTGCAATAGGCTCCGAAAGGGGATCAGGACGCGGTCGTACTGGCCCTCAAGGTTTGGCGCCACGAGCTCGCCGATCCGCGCGTCGATCAGACCATCCGTCGCAGATTCGCGCGCCTTGGAGCGCAGCAACTCGAGCATCCTGTCGGAGCGGTCGAGCGCAATCACGTTGTATCCCGAATGGGCTAAGGGGATTGCGATACGACCGGTGCCGGCCGCCAGTTCGACGACGGCCGTTTCGGTCCCGAGCGCCATGCCGACGTAGAAGCCAATGTCCTCTTGTACCTCGAGGCACCAGGCGTCGTAGATCTCGGCGATCTCTTCGTACTGGTCGCCGCCGTCGATCACGTGCTGTCTCGCAACCAGCGCGGCGGTAACCCTTCGCGCTGAGCGAGCACGTCGAGAGCCCTCAGTGGATCGACGCCATCGCGGGCGAGCAGAGCGAAAAGGTGGAAAAGCACATCTGCCGCCTCCTCGACTTGATGATCGGAACCTGGGGCAGCGTCGAGCACTTCCGCAGACTCCTCGGCCACCTTGCTGGCAGCCAACGAGCGGTCTGCACCGAGCAGGCGGGCAACGTAGGACGCCTCTGGATCTGCGCCGCGACGTGACTCGATCGTGCCGGCGAGGCGCGTCAGCAGCGGGCCAGCATCGTCCCCCCAACAGGTGCGTGCGCCGGTGTGGCAGGCGGGACCGGCAGGGGAGACCATCAGGAGGAGCGCGTCCTGATCGCAGTCGAGTCGGACGTCGTGGACCGCGAGCACGTTGCCGCTCGTCGCGCCCTTCTCCCACAGCTCCGTCCGCGAGCGAGACCAGAACCACGCGCGCCTCGTCGTCAGTGTGCGTTCGAGTGCGTCGGCATTCATCCAGGCAAGCATCAGCACCGAGCCGTCGACCGTGTCCTGGCAGATCGCGGGGATCAGACCATCGTCATCGAAGCGGGGCGTACCGCTGAGCGCTATCGCATCGGTAGGTTGCGTTTCCGACATGTCTGCTTCACCTCCTCGACCGTGTGCAGTCCATCGTGGAAGATACTCGCGGCGAGTGCGGCGGATACTCCCAGCGAGAGTACGTCCGCAATGTCCTCGGGGCTGCTGGCACCACCGGAGGCGATGATCGGTACATCGACGGCGGCGAGTAGGTGCTGATAGAGGTCGAGGGCATAGCCGCGCTGCGTACCATCGGAATCCATGCTCGTGACGAGTAGCTCGCCGGCGCCACGCTCGACGGCCTCCTGCGCCCACACGACCGCATCGCGGCCGGTGGTGCGGCGTCCTCCAGAGGCGACGGCCTCCCACCCGGAGGCCGTTCGACGGGCGTCGATCGCGACCACGATGCACTGCGATCCATGGCGCTCCGCGCACTCTGTGACCAGAGCTGGACGATCGAGCGCGGCACTATTGATTGACACCTTGTCCGCACCCGCGCCGAGGAGGTCACGCACATGTGGTTCGTCGGAGACGCCGCCACCGACCGTCAGTGGCACATCGATGCGGGTGCCAGCATCGGCGACCTGCGTCAACAGCTCATCCCATGCCTCCTCGCCGGCAGTGATGTTGAGCCAGCACAGCTCGTCGGCTCCCTGCGCGGCATAACGCAAGGCTGCGTCGACGGGCTCGCCACAGTCGCGCAGGTTAACGAATTCTACGCCCTTGACGACACGCCCGCCCGAGACATCGAGGCACGGAATAATGCGACGGCGCAGCATCAGGCGTTCCCATCCCACGCGAGGAACCGCTGCAAGAACTGGCGCCCACCCTCGGACGAACGCTCGGGATGAAACTGCGCGCCCGCCACCGAACCGCCTCCGACAACCGACGCGATCGTTGCCGCATCGATGTGCGTCACGGCCAGAGCGGAGGGGACGTTGGCGGTGACGGCGTAGGAATGCGCAAAGTAGGCCACCGTCGGTAGGTCGACAGTCAAGGGATGCTCAGCAAGCGGCTCGACATCGTTCCAGCCAAGGTGGGGCAGGCGCTCGGCGCCGACGATGCGGTGGATTGAACCAGGCAGCAACCCTAGGCCGGTGCAGTCGTCTTCCTCAGAGTGCTCGAACAGCACCTGCAGGCCGACGCACACGCCGAGCAGCGGGATACGCCGAGTGGCGGCCTCACGCAGAGCCTCAGCCAAACCTGTTGTCTCGAGCGCCCGCATCGTCGTGCCCGCAGCTCCCTGACCAGCCAGCATTAGGCGGTCTGAAGAGGACACCACGGTTGGATTGGACGAGACGGTTACCTCCGCACCACAGCGCTCGAGGGCGGCACAGAGCGAGCGGACGTTACCGCCGCCATAGTCGACGACTGTGACCGTGGTCACGTCAGAGCGAACCCTTGGTCGAGGCGATCTGTGCACCCCGGCGCGGATCGATCGACCAGGCCTCACGCAATGCGCGTGCCAGTGCCTTGAAGGCCGCTTCGGCAATGTGATGATCGTCCTCGCCGCTCGCCTCGACGTGGATCGTTGCGCGCGCGTTGATTGCGATGCAGTCGATCAGGTGAGGGATCAGCGACGTGGGGAGTTCGCCGATCATGGTGTCGGCGAATGCGATGCGCACGGTGCTCGAGCCTCGACCAGAGAAGTCGACCGTGGCCCGGCCAAGCGCCTCGTCCAGTGGAGCCGAGGCGTCGCCGAAGCGCGTAATCCCAGCTCGGGTCCCAAGCGCAGCGTCGATCGCCTGGCCCAGCACGATGCCGCAGTCCTCGACCGTGTGGTGCGGATCGATGTGAGTGTCGCCCGTGCAGGAAAGATCGAGGTCCATCAGGGAGTGATGCCCCAGAGCGGTCAGCATGTGATCAAGAAAACCAACGCCCGTCGAGACCGTGGCAACGCCGCTGCCATCGAGCGTGGTGCGCAGGCGAATGTCGGTCTCTTTGGTGCGCCGCTCAATCAGTGCGCCACGGCCGAACGTGCTGGCTCCAATTGTCGGATCGCATGCGGCTGGGGCGGGCTTCCCAAGCAGTTCGGCGAGCGCAGCCAGCAACATGTCGTTGTCGGCCGGCACAGCGACACAGGCGCGGAAGGCGTCGGCGAGCAGTGGCTCGTGTCCGAAGGTGCGGACGATTAGGCCGCGAGCGGCAAGCTTCTCGAATAGCTCGGATCCCGACCATGGTGTGCGCGCGCAGACAAAGTTTGCTGCGGTGCCAATCAGTTCGAGTCCGAGTTCTTGGAAGCCCGCTGCGAGTCGCTCGCGCTCAGCACGATAGTTGGCAGCATCGGCTCGCATTGTGTCCGCGTGGGCGCACGCTAGTTCGGCACCAAGCGCGGAACCAGTCGACAGCGATCCTGGCGGACGGAGGGCATCCATCGCGCCTGCGATCAACGGGTTGGCAATTGCATAGCCGGCGCGCAGGGCTCCCATGCCCCAGCCTTTAGAGAAGGTTCGAACGAAGACCAGGTTGGGACACTCCTCAAGCAGCGGAAGGTGATCGATCGCTCCTCCGAACTCGAGGTAGGCCTGATCAACGCAGACGAGACCAGGACAGTTGGCGGCAATCTCGCGAATCGTGTCGGCAGGGATTTCCTCACCGGTCGGATTGTTCGGCGAGCACAACCACACGAGTCGTGATCCCTTCGCCTTCTCGGCGATCGTCGCTAGATCAAGCCGCAACGTCGGGCCGGGCAGTGGGTCCACGAGGTCGAGTTCGGCACCGGCCATCCGTACGCTTGCTGCGTGCAGCTGGTACGTCGGTCGGCCGACCACCGCACGATCGCCGCGCCCGAGCGCCAACCAGGCAGTCAGCAGGATTGCTTCATCGCCGCCTGCTGTCGGTACGACGCACGCTGGATCGATGCCGAGATACCCGGCAATCGCCCGTTTGAGTGGTGCGTAATCGGCTTCCGGGTACGCGCTGACCGATTGTGCTGCAATCGTGCGAGCGATGCCAGGCCACCACGACGGATTGAGCGGCAGCGTATTGAGGTCAAAGCGTGCGACGACCTCGTCGGGGATGCCCTCCTGCCAGCGGTACGGAGACGGCTGTGCCAACTCTGGGCGAATCCAGGGAATTTCGAGATTAGTCATGGAATCGGTCATGGAATCAGATGCTCAATCGGTAGCACGAGGAGGCCAGACGCTCCGGCCTTCTTGAGAGGATGAAGGAGTCGTGGAAGTTCTGCAGCATCCACAACAGCATGGACTGCATGCATGTCGGACCGAGCGAGCGGCAGAATCGTCGGAGCATCGAGTCCAGGCAAGAGCTCGATGATCGCCTCCAGCGCGACGTCTGGTGCATTGAGCATCAGGTAGCGCTTCGGTCGCGCTGCCAGAACAGACTCGACAGCGGTCTGGAGCACTGCGATACGCGGATCGGGCGTAACCTGGGCGCGAGCGAGCAACACGGCTTGCGATCGCAGCACCTCTCCGATTGCCCGCAGCGAATTCTGCCGCAGCGTCTCGCCCGTGGAGACGAGGTCGCAGATGGCGTCGGCTGCTCCGATCGTCGGTGCCAACTCAATCGAGCCCGACAGGGTGACGACGGAGGCCGCAATTCCATTCGCGTCGAGGTAGTCCGCCAAGACGTTGGGGTGAGATGTTGCGATGCGGGCACCAGCCAGCTGCTCCTTGGTCGTGATCGACGACGCGTTGGGCACAGCCAGCACGAGGCGGCAGGCACCAAAGCCGAGTTCGGTCAACAATTCGATTCCTGCCGAGCCGTGCTCGAGCAGTTGGTTTCCCCCCGCCACACCGATGTCGGCAGCCCCATCGCGAATCAGCGTGGGGATGTCGTCGGTGCGAGCAAGCAGAATCTCCATATTCTGCTCCTCGACGGGAACGAGCAAACGTCGGTCATCGCCCGGTACGGCGATCCCAGCATCGCGTAAGAGCTGGGTCGTGGCAGCAGCGAGGCGTCCCTTCGAGGGCACTGCAATGCGTAGCGGCGCGGTCATGCGGTGCCTGCGCGATCGAGCACGGCTCGGTAGCCGCCTTCGCCGTGGCGGAGCCACTGAGCGACTCGGGTGACGGTGGCGGTCGAGGCACCCAACTCACGCGCAATCTCGGCATAGGAGTGACCCGCGTCGACCAGTCGGGCAACCTCGAGGCGCTGAGCCAGCGTCGCGAGCTCGTTAAACGAGCAGACGCCGCGGAGGAACGCGAGCATTTGCTCCTGGTTGTCGATCTGCGTCAGTGCGGTTGCGAGCTGCTCGACGGCGGGTGTACGCCATGTGGTGCTGTCTGTCTGTTTCATCGTGTTAGCATGTTAACACAGTGAACACTTTTCGCAACTCCTTCCAACTCTATCCAGCCATCGATCTGATCGACGGGAAAGCCGTTCGCCTCAAACACGGCGACTTCTCCGCACTGCTGACCAGCGAGAATGACGACGCAGTGAGCCGCGTCCAGGCAATCTGGGCAGCAGGAGCCTCCGCGCTCCACGTCATCGATCTTGATGCGGCCCGCACGGGTTCACCAGCGGAGCCAAACAGCTCGCTGATCGCGCGAGTCGCCTCGGAGCGCCCGGATGGCAGCCTTCTGCAGGTTGGTGGAGGACTGCGAACGCCGGCAGCGATTCGCAACCTCCTCAACAACGGCGTTGATCGCGTGTTGCTGGGAACGCTTGCCTTCCGCAACCCCGAGCAGCTCGCAGAGCTCGTGGCTGAGTATGGCGACCGAATTGCCGTAGCGCTCGACAGTCGGGGAGGTAGCGTCAGGATTAGCGGCTGGCTGGAAGATGCCGGTGTGGCTGTTGCTACCGCAGCGGCGATGCTCGCTGAGCAGGGCGTCAAGACGCTGCTCGTGACCGGCATCGACCGTGATGGTTCGCTGGGTGGTCCGGATCTCGAGTTGCTGCAATCCGTCATCGCGGCCGTAACTGGTGCGAGTGGCGTGATCGCCGCTGGGGGAGTCACGACCGCCTCCGACGTCCAGGCGACACGGGAGCTCGGTTGCGTCGGCGCGGTCGTGGGCCGGGCGTTGCTCGACGACCCGTCGCAGTTGGCCGCATTGCTCACCGCAAGCAGCTAACCCTCAAGCATTATTTAGGGTTATATCTAACCCTAAATCAGACATGTCTGCTGTAGAGGTTGAGACTTTAGGGCTCCTTTCTGCGATTCGTGATAGTTCCGTTACCAGGGATAAACAGGGATTTTTTGGCTTAAACAAGCCAATGGTTTGCGGTGTCTCGATCAATGGTTGAGGGTTTTACAAAAACGCAACGCCTCAGAGCTTGCGTGTAGAGTGGGGGTACGCATAGAGTCTCGATCCTGACCTGAGAGACCAAGACTCAGAAAGACGGATAGACCCCTAACGGTCGAGTGGAGCCATGACTTATACCCGTATCACCAAAATTTTCGCCCTCGTCTTGATCGCCTCGATCGCCTGTGCCGGTGTTGCCGACGCAAAGCACAAGCGCAAGAAGCACAAGAAGAAGCAGCAAGTAGTTGCGGCTGCCGTCCAGCCCGCCGTGCGCAGTTGGATCAGCAATTCAATCGTGACCGTGCTTGCAACGGATGCGTTTCCTGGTGTGACGGCGGACACGTTCGCTCCGGATGACGCCCTTGACGGCCCAGCACTTGGCGCATTCGTCGCGGTGGCGTTCCCAAAGGGCGCGAAGAAGGTGCGGCAGATCGCGGCAGGGCAACCGGTCACGATGGGTGACGTAGATGCGGCGTTTGTGTCGGCAGCCGGGCTCGATGGCACGGCCGTGCGCGCTGAGCAGCTGATCGCAGGCGCTGGCTACGTGGCTCGTCCAGGGGTTGGCTACGAGATCGTTGCTCGACTGTTGCGGTTGCGCACGAACCTTGATCCGGCGGACGACATCAAGGAGCATGCCTGGTACGAGCAGGCCTCGCGTGGCGATGCGATCTGGAGTACGGCGCAGGTCCTGAAGTGGGGCGGCTGGGAGAAGCAAGGCGCAATCGACACTGTCGAGCTGCTCGCGACGCTACCGGCCACTGCTGGTCCGCAGCACGACGCCGTGCAGCGCGCCTTCGATTTCATCGGCATGCCCTACATCTGGGGTGGCACGTCCGAGAAGCCGCAGATCCTCTTTGGCTACAACACGGCTGGCGGCTTTGACTGCTCGGGCTTCCTGTGGCGCGTTTTGGCCCTCGATCCGACCTCGCCCAAGACCGTTGCCAAGGCGCTCGGCGGCCGCACCACGTTCGAAATGGCCGCCAAGACCCGAGCTGCACAGCGCCTAACGGCAGAGCAGTTGCTGCCAGGTGACGTGATTTTGTTCGGTCGCCGTGGCGTCAATACCCCCTCGGGCAGCATCGGTCACACCGGCATGGCAATCTCGCCGCAGCTGTTCATCCAGTCCTCCGGTCAGGGCATCGCCTTGGCTCGCTACGACACTGGCTACTACAAGGACACCTTCGCCTTCGGCAAGCGCGTCCTGGGCTAGCGCCAATGTCCAGAAGGGGTCAGGCACGATCTGGACATTAGATCGACGAGCGAGCTCGTCTTCCAATGTCCAGATAGGGCCTGACCCCTTCTGGACATCGGTGGCGCTAGGCGCCGTGACACTTTTTGAACTTACGGCCAGAGCCGCAGGGGCAAGGATCGTTACGGCCGACCTTGGCGCCACCAAACTGGGCACCGAGATTCGGGAGCGCGTCCGTCGGGGTCGTGATGGTCCCGACCTCCGTTGCCGAACGCAACTGTTCGAGTTCGCGGACGTCGTCGTGATCGAGTGTCAAGACGGTCTCGACGGGATCGGGGTTGGCAACAGCCCGCGGTGGATCGCCCGCGACGAGGCCGAGGCCCTCCAGGAGCGCAATCGCCTGCTCGGCATCAAGTTCGGAGGGGAGGACGGGCACATCGACGCGCGAGGGCGCGACGAGGCGAAACCGCTCCCATTCCATCAGTGCGAAGGGGTCTTGTGCCTCTGTCAGAGCAGTGAAGGCCTTGCGGCGACGGGTGTCGGAGGCGTCTAGAGCCTCGAGGATGCCCACGAGGGGCGTAGGCAACCAGTGCTTCCAGCCGAGCTCCATCGCTGCAGACTAGCGTCGTCGGGTACGCTCCGGATCCGAGCAGGGGAACGCGATGGAACTCGACGATACGCGATTGGCAGAACTCTTCGACGGCGTGGCGGCGTTGCGTGGACCGCGCACGGTGACATTGCTCGCCGGCGGTCTCACCAACCATAACTTCAGGGTCGAGATCGGCTCGGCGTCGTTCGTCGTCCGACTGTCGGACCCCGACACGGGACTGCTGGCGATTGATCGTGATAACGAGCACGTCAACTCGGTCGCAGCAGCTGCCGCTGGAGTCGGCGCTGACGTGATCGACTACCAGCCACAGAACAGCATGCTCGTATTGGAATTCCTCGAGAACACCGAGACGATGTCGCGCGAGGCGATGCAGCGTGGGGATCGGCTTGGCGACGCAGCCGCTGCGATACGCCAGCTGCATCAGGGACCGGCGTTCCGTGACCCGTTCGACATGTTCTCCATCCAGCGCGGCTACCGCGAGGTCTGCCGTGAGCGCGGCTTCGCGCTGCCCGACCGCTATCACGAGTTCGAGCCCAAGGTACGCCGCTTGGAGCAGGCAATGCGGCTGAACCCCGAGGCGCTCGTGCCATGCAACAACGATCTGCTGGCCGAGAACTTCCTCTGGGATGGCTCGCGCTTTCGCCTGATCGACTGGGAGTACTCCGGAATGAATGAGGCGTCGTTCGAGCTCGGCAATGTCTGGAGTGAGTCCGACCTCTCGCTGGCGCAGCTCGAGCAGCTCGTCGCGGCCTATTGGGGAGAGGCCACACACGCCAAGATTGCGCGTGCCCGGATGTGGGGCCTGATGTCGAAGTACGGCTGGACGCTGTGGGGCGTCATTCAGCACAACCTCTCCGACATTGATTTCGATTTCTGGGAGTGGCTGATGGACAAGCACGATCGTGCGACTCTCGAGTTTGACGGAGTCGACTTCGATCGCCTAGTCGCGGACATCGAGAGCGATGTCGCCTAAGCCGCTGCTACTGGTTCGCTACCGCCTAGCCGGTGGTCTGATGGACGAGGTGCTCGAGCGCTGCGAGGTGCGCTTTCTCGATGGTCCCGTGGTACCGCCGACCTCGGCCGAAGATCTCGCGCGAACGTGGGGGATCTGGACGTTTGGTGAGCAGATCGATGACGACCTGCTCGATCGCATGCCAGCGCTGCGGTGCGTCGTCAACTTTGGTGTTGGCGTCGACGGCATTGACCGCGAGTGCCTTGAGCGTCGGGGTGTGGCCTTCGCCTGGCCGATCGGAGCCAACGCCGAGGCCGTCGCCGACCACGCGATGGCGCTCCTCCTTGCCGTCACGCATCGCATCGTCGAGAACGATGCGCTCGTGCGGCGGGGCGATTGGGAGGCCGACGACTACCTGCCGCTAATGGCAGGTGACGTCTACGGGAAGCGGCTGGGCGTGATCGGGCTCGGCTCGATTGGTCAGGCCTTCGTGCGCCGTGCGCACGGGTTTGCGATGGACGTGCGCTACGCAACACCGCGGCGTCTCACGCCCGAGCGCGAGGTCGAGCTTGGCATCGATTACAGCGAGCTCGACGACCTGCTCGGCTGGGCCGATGTGATCAGCCTGCATTGCCCACTGACCGACGAAACGCGTGGTCTCCTGACGCGCGAACGGATTGGACTCCTGCGCCCAGAGGCGATCGTGATCAACACGGCACGTGGCGGCGTGATCGACCAAGACGCGCTGATCGAGGCACTCGTCGAGCGGCGGATCACTGGTGCGGGGCTCGACGTGTTTAGCGATGAGCCACGCGTACCGCTCGCACTGCGCGAGCTGCAGAACGTTGTGTTGACCCCACACATCGCGGATGCCACGCCTGGTGCAGAAGCGGCGCTGATCGCGCACTGTGCGCGGGTCGTGCTGCAGACGCTCGCGTCCGAGTAGCTGCTCCTACAACGCGATTGCGCAGTGTACGACTGAGCCGCAGGTTGGTGCGGGTTGGAGCGACCAGCAGAGCGTCGCCTCGCTGATGATCCTCGAACCGAGTCCGGAGTGACCGCCCTGTGGCCCATCCCCATCGTCGGTGATGGCACGCATGAGTTCGGAGGTGGTCGTGGTCGCGACGACGGCCGCGCGGTTCGCGTGACCAAGAATCATCGCGTTGCTCAGACACACCGTGCTTACCCGCGGCACTGCCGGGTCGACCGGTACACCGTCGCAAATCCGGGCAAAGAGCGTTGGTAGCAGCGGCTCCCACAACTGGCCAAGTTGAGCAAGCGCCTCATTTAGTGGGGTCGACAGCGGCTCGGACCCGCCAATTTGAGGTAGAGCAAAAAGAATCCACTTGGCCTGGTTCAGCGCTCTCTATGTGTTCGAGAGGGTGAAGTTCGAGGGTTTTGTCGGCAGAATCGCCGGGCTCGCCGTGCTGTCTCCGAACCACCGCTGGAATGCCGCCTTTTGGGTGGCTTGGAGGTTCGAAGGGAGCGGAGCGCGAATCTCTTCCCTCATCGCGACGTCGAGGACTTTCTTCATGGCCTTGACGAAATCGCGATGGTCGGGCGCGTAGTACACGTTGTCGAGTTCCAGACGGCCCGCCTTCGAGCGGTAGTCGTAGCACTCCCACTGAATGTCCTTGGAGATATCGAACTGATACCCGCCTTCTTTCCAGTAGGCGTAACGCGCGATCTTGCCGAACTTGGTTCGCACCATCGAGACGTGATTCGGTGCGTCGTAAGGCACTACGTCTGAGGTACCACTGATCTGCTCGGGCAGGATTGCCTCTTCGTCCGTGGCATGCGCGATGTAGCGCCGACCCGCAGCCCGCGGGTTTGCCAGTGCGGATGCGATGCTTGCGCGCCCCGCGATTTGGGCGTAGCGCGCATCCTTGCGCCAGTCCTCATTGCCCGTGGCGATCGTCAAAAACAGTGCAGCGAGATCGACGCTGGAGAACATCTGATGCCGATCGGTCTTGGTGTTCTTGACCCACGTGCCCGACGGATCCTTAACGATCAGTGGAATGTGTAAGCCCTCGTCATACGCGCCATACCCCTTGCCGCGCAGCCCGTGCGAGCCGACATAGTCGCCATGGTCGGAGACAAACACGACGATCGTGTTATCGGCGTGCCCGGAGTTCTCCAAGGCGCGTAGGCAGGCGTTGATCTCGACGTCCACCATAAACTGCAACTGGGCATACGAGTCCAGCATCTTGACCCAATTCTTCTTGGTCTTCTCGGTGGTCTTGTCCTGCCGGATCCGGCCGCTACGGCGATCCAACCCGAGACAGACGCCGACGGTGATTGGACGGGCGATCAAGATGAAGACCGCCATCACAGCCAGACCGGCCCAGAGGTTGTCGATCAGCTCCTGGGCGTCGAGGTTGATGTCGAAGACGACGAAGATCGCGAGCACGACGATGTCAACCGTCTGTGCGACGTACGTGTCGAGAACCCGCTCCTGCACGTGGTCCTGCTTGATCCGCAGTAGATTCTTGTTGTCGACGGTCAGGCCCGCAATGAACGCTGCGAGGTACGGCGAGCCGCCGGTGACCTTGCTCTGAAGAGGTCCAGACTGACGCGCGAGCGGCGCTGAACGCGATCGCACTGTTGACTGACCGGCTACACTGCGCATAGAGCCCCGGGAAGTCTGGTCGGCAGAGAACAAGAGTGTCGCCGCGGCCGGATCAACGTCCGCGGGAGCGAAAGGCCGGTCCGTGGAACTCATCGTCTCGATCATCTTCGTTGTGGCACTCACTGCGATCGTGCTCGACTGGCTCGATCGCACGAAGATCGCTCTGCTGGGCGCTGCGCTGGTCGTGTTGATCGGTGCGATTACTGCGGACGAGGCGATCGGGGCGATCGACTGGGCGACACTTGGGCTGCTCGTCGGCATGATGATCGTGGTCGGGCTGGCCGAGCCAACGGGGATCTTCGGCTGGGCCGGACTGCAGGCAGTGCGCATTTCGCGGGGGCGTCCGACGCGGCTGTTGTTCTTGCTCGCCGGTCTGACCGCGGTGATCTCGGCCTTTCTCGACAATCTCACGGCGATCCTGCTCGTGCTGCCGATTGCCTTCACGATCGCGCGAATTCTGCAGATCTCGGTGATACCACTGATCCTGACCGAGATTCTAGCGAGCAATATCGGTGGTACGGCGACGCTGATCGGCGATCCGCCAAACATCATGATCGGCGGTTTCAAGCCGGAGCTCGGCTTCAACGAGTTCATCGTCAACCTCGGCCCGCCGGCGATTGTGGCGCTCGTGGTGATGATCTTGTTCCTGCGCGTGGTATTCCGTCGAGACCTGCGCTTCGACCCCGAACGCGCCGCAGCGATTGATGCGCTCGACCCAGGCACAGAGCTGAAGGGCACACGCGCGCGCCGCATCGCCGTGATGGCCGTCTTGGCCGGCACGACCCTCGCGTTCTTCGCCCACGCGCAGCTCGGTCTCGCGCCAGCGGCTGTGGCGCTCTGCGGGGCGACGGCGATGCTGCTCGTAAGCGACCGCGATGTCGAGCACGGACTGGATCGTGTCGAATGGTCCACCATGTTCTTCTTCGTCGGGCTGTTTGTGATGGTCGGCGCGCTGGAGCAGCAGGGCGTGATCGAACACATCGCCGAAGCGGTGCAGAACATCACCGGCGACTCGCTGGTGACGCAGATGATGGTGATTCTCTGGGGCGCTGCGCTTGGCTCCGCGGTCGTCGACAATATTCCCTTCACCGCGGCAATGCTGCCCGTCGTGGATGTGATCGATGGTCCGACGATCAATCCGCTCTTGTGGTGGTCACTGGCGCTCGGCGCGTGTTTCGGCGGCAATGCGACGTTGGTCGCCGCAGCGGCGAACGTCGCCGCCTCCGGTATCGCCAAGCGGGAAGGGGTGCCGATCTCGTTCATACGGTTCTTGGTCGTCGGCGTGCCAGCCTGGTTGCAGCGCCACGAGCCCGACGAAGACGCACTGTCCGCCCTGCCAGAAGAGCAGCGCTTTGTTGGCGAGAACGACGCGCGCCAGGTCTTCGGCCGCCTTGCTGGCTGCTGGGCCTACTGGGGCTACACGCACGACTACTTTGACGAAGCCGGCGCGCTCGCATTCCGCGACGAGCTGCAAGCGATGCTCGCCCTGCAGGTCGCCGCGCCGAACTCGCCGCAGTGGTTCAACACCGGCTTGCACTGGGCCTACGGCATTGCTGGACCGGCTCAGGGCCATTGGTACTGCGAGCCCCGCTCGGGCGAACTGAAGCGTTCGACCAGCGCCTACGAACGCCCCGCGCCACACGCCTGCTTTATCCAGTCTGTCGACGACGACCTCGTCAACGAAGGCGGCATCATGGACCTCTGGGTCCGCGAGGCACGCGTCTTCAAGTACGGCTCGGGCACCGGTTCGAACTTCTCGAAGCTGCGTGGCTCGGAGGAGCGTCTCTCCGGTGGCGGTCGCTCGTCGGGCCTAATGAGCTTCCTCAAGATTGGCGATCGCGCCGCGGGTGCGATCAAGTCTGGTGGCACGACGCGCCGTGCCGCGAAGATGGTCACGCTCGATCTTGACCATCCCGACATCGAGCAGTACGTCCGCTGGAAGGTTGTCGAAGAGACCAAGGTCGCCGCACTCGTGGCCGGTTCCAGAATGCTCAACCGTCACCTCAACGCCGTGCTCGCTGCGACGCAAGAGGGCGAAGGCGACGCGCGCTACGTCGCGCGCGACAACCCGGAGCTCGCCAAGGCCGTTCGTGGCGCCCGTGCTGGCGGCGTCCCCGACGCCTCGATCCAGCGCACGCTCGATCTCGCGAAGCAGGGTGTCAAGGAACTCCAGATCGACGAGTACGACACCGACTGGCAGGGCGAGGCCTATCTGACCGTTTCCGGTCAGAACTCGAACAACTCCGTTCGCATCACCAATGCCTTCATGGAGGCCGTCGAGGCCGACCGTGATTGGCCGCTCTACGACCGCACCGAGCTCTCGCGCGCCAGCAAGCAGGAGCGCGACCCCGAGCCCAGCAAGGTGCTGCGGGCCCGCGACCTGTGGGATCAGATCTGCGAGGCAGCCTGGCTGTGCGCCGATCCGGGTGTCCAGTTCCACGACGCAACCAACGAGTGGCACACGTGCCCCGTCGATGGTCCGATCGTGGCCTCGAACCCCTGCGCCGAGTACGTCTTCCTCGACGACACGGCCTGCAACCTTGCTTCGATGAACCTGATGACGTTCGATCGCGGCGATCACTTCGATCACGTGCTCTTCCGTCATGCCAGCCGGCTCTGGACGATCGTGCTCGAGATCTCCGTCCTGATGGCACAGTTCCCAAGCCGCGAGATCGCTGAGCGTTCGTATCTCTACCGCACGCTCGGGCTGGGCTACGCCAACCTCGGTGCACTTTCGATGCAGCGTGGTGTCGCATACGACTCGCCGGAGGCCGTCGCCTTCTGCGGTGCGATCAGCGCGATCATGCACTTCACCTCGCTCGCTACCAGCGCCGAGCTGGCTGCCGAGCACGGGGCATTCGACGCCTACGACCGCAACAAGGACGACATGCTGCGCGTCGTGCGCAACCATCGTCGCGCCGCCTACGCAGCGCCCGCCGCGGAGTACGAGGGGTTGACGGTGATGCCCGCGGGTATCGACGCCAGCGTCTGCGAGCCTGAATTGCTCGAGGTTGCCCGTTACGAGGCCGACCGTGCGCTCGCACTCGGCGAGATGCATGGCTTCCGCAACGCACAGGTGACGCTGATCGCGCCGACCGGAACAATCGGCCTTGTGATGGACTGCGACACGACAGGTATCGAACCCGACTTTGCGCTCGTCAAGTTTAAGAAGCTGGCCGGTGGGGGGTACTTCAAGATCGTCAATGCGTCGGTCCCGCCAGCACTCGTCCACCTCGGTTACGCTCCCGAGCAGGTCGACGAGATCGTGCGCTACTGCGTCGGCTCCGGTTCGCTGGAGGGTGCGCCACACATCAACCCCGAGGCGCTACGCAGCTTCGGCTTCAACGAGGTCATGCTGGCAGCGGTCGAGGCCATCCTGCCGACGGCCTTTGATCCGCGCTTCGCATTCACGCGTTACTCGGTGGGCGACGACGCGATCGTCAAAGAGCTTGGTATCAAACGCGAAGACCTCGACGCTCCTGGCTTCGATCTCCTGACTGCACTTGGCTTTAGTGCCGAGGAGATCGACGAGGCGAACGTTTACATCTGCGGAACAATGACCGTTGAAGGTGCACCGCACATCAAGGATGAGCACCTCTCGGTGTTCGATTGCGCCAACAAGTGTGGGCGCCTCGGCACCCGCGCAATCCGTGCACTCGCACACATCGAGATGATGGCCGCAGCACAACCGTTCCTGTCGGGCGCGATCTCGAAGACGATCAACCTACCGGCTTCGGCCTCGATTGCCGATGTCGCCGAGTGTTATCGCGTCTCGTGGAAGAAGATGGTCAAGGCCAACGCGCTCTACCGCGATGGTTCGAAGCTCTCGCAGCCACTCTCGGGCGCTGCCGCCGACGCACTTGATGTCGGTGACGAGTTCGAGGTCGCGACCGAGTTGCCAAACGCGGAGCAGGGGGCGGAGCGCGTCGTCCAGATCATGGGCGAGCGTCGTCGTCTGCCGCAGCGTCGTGCCGGCTACACGCAGAAAGCCACGCTGGCTGGACACAAGGTCTACCTGCGCACCGGCGAATACGAGGACGGCACACTCGGCGAGATCTTCATCGACATGCACAAAGAGGGCGCAGCCTATCGCTCCCTGATGAACAGCTTTGCGATCGCCATTTCGCTGGGACTCCAGCACGGTGTGCCGTTGGAGGAGTTCGTTGACGCCTTCGTCTTTACCCGCTTCGAGCCGAACGGCATGGTTGTTGGCAACGAGCGAATCAAGATGTCGACCAGTGTCATCGACTACATCTTCCGTGAGGTCGCGATCTCATATCTCGACCGCAACGACCTGTCGCACGTGGACGACCAGGACCTACGCACCGACTCGATCGGTACGCCCAAGTCCGAGCGTCTCAGCACGACACCGGCCGCGGCGATTGGTGCGGCACCGGCGGCGCCTGTTACGACGGGCTCCGTTTCTCCTGCCACGAAGACGCGGATGGCACAACGCCCAGCACCGCTCCTGACCGAGCGGGACGAAGCGCGGCTGAAGGGCTACGAAGGCGACGCCTGCGACAACTGTGGTCAGATGACTCTGGTCCGCAACGGCACCTGCCTCAAGTGCATCAGCTGCGGCGAGACGAGCGGCTGCTCGTAGGTCGCACGACACCACGATGGTTTGTCGAAGGGGTGCCTACGGGCGCCCCTTCTGCAGCTCTCTGGACGTCAACGCATGCGCCATCGTGTGGACGCAGCGCGTAGGCTTTCAACCGAGACCGACTGGGAGCTGACTGGACATGGCTGACACCTTTAAAGCACTGATGATGCGCGAGATCGAGGACAGCAAGGTTGCTGCCGCGATCGAAGACGTGCCCGTCGCCGACCTGCCCGCAGGCGAGGTCGACGTACGGATCGAGCACTCGACGCTCAACTACAAAGATGGCCTCGTCGTTGACGGCAACAAGGGGCGGCTCGCCCGCAAGTTTCCACACATCCCCGGCATCGACTTGGCGGGCATTGTCGAGGCTTCGACCGATAATCGCTACGCCGTCGGCGACCGTGTTGCCGTGACCGGCTGGCACATGGGCGAGCGCTACTGGGGTGGCTTTGCCGAGCGCGCCCGCGTTCGCGCCGACTGGCTCGTACAGGTGCCCGAGGGCATGACGACCCGTCAGGCGATGGCCGTGGGTACCGCTGGTCTGACATCGATGTTCGCGTTGATGGCACTCGAGCAGCAGGGTCTCAAGCCAGGTGGCGACAAGCCCGTGTTGATCACGGGCGGTGCCGGTGGTGTTGGCTCCGTCGCGATCGCGCTGCTGTCGCGCAATGGCTACACCGTGGCGGCCAGCACTGGCCGTCCCGAGCTGGCCGACTACCTGACACAGCTTGGTGCGCACGAGATCGTGACGCGCGAAGAGCTCGCCGAGGAATCCAGCTCCCCGCTCGAGTCCGAGCGCTGGGCCGGCTGCATCGACGCGGTGGCAGGCTCGACAATCTCGAAGGTCCTGCGCCAGCTCGAACGCGGCGCCTCGGTTGCGGCCTGCGGTCTCGCCGGTGGTGCAACGTTCGAAGGTCACATCATGCCGTTCCTCTTGCGCGGCATTAATCTGCTCGGCATCGACTCTGTGACGATGCCGTACGAACAGCGCGTTGTGGCCTGGGGTCGCGTCGCTAAGGAGCTCGACTTGGCGTTGCTCGACGAGATCACCAGTGGTTGCTCGCTCGAGGACGTGCCGGTGCAAGCCAAGGCCATCCTCAAGGGCCAGGTCAAGGGTCGACTCGTCGTCGACATCGCTTAGGGTCGCGGCATGAAGGTCGCGATTATTGGCGGAGGTGTCGTCGGGCTCGCCTGCGGCTGGTCGCTGGCCAAGCGCGGTGTCGAAGTCGTCGTGATCGAACGTGACGTGATCGGCGAGGGCGCATCCAAGGGCAACACTGGTTGGGTATCGCCGACGATCTCGTTTCCGCTCGCCTCGCCCGGGACGCTCGCAATGGGACTCAAGAGTGCGTTCGACCCAAACGGTGCGCTTGTGATCCGCCCCGAACTTGATACGCGCTGGTTGCGTTGGCTGTGGGCCTTCCGGGGTGCCGCTTCGCGCGAACGTTTCCTACGAGGCGTCGAGGCGCTCCACAATCTCAATCGCCGCACCTTCGAAGTGCTCGATGCCTATCAGGCCGACGGCATCTCCTTCGAAATGCACGCGGGGGGAATTCTCACGCTCGGTAAGACCGAGAAGGGGATCGCCTGGTTTGCCCCTGTCTTCGAAGATCTCAAGAAGGTCGGCTTTGAAGGACAGATCGAGACGCTGACGCCGGAGGAAGCGCGCCAGATCGAGCCCGCGATTGGCGAGCAGGTCAAATTTGTCGTGCGCACCACGATTGATCGGTACGTGCAACCTCAGTCGCTGATGCGCGGACTTGCTGACCGAATCGTCGAACTGGGGCACACCGTGCTGGAGCACACGACGGTTAAGGGCATGCGTTCAACAGCGTCTGGCTGGGAGATTGACACCAACACGGGACCGATTAACGCTGATCGCGTGATCGTGGCGACCGGCGCACTGAGCCCAGCGCTCCTCAAGCCACTCGGTATCGAGGTGCCAATCGTCCCGGCCAAGGGCTATTCGATCACGTTGAGAGGCGAGGGCATCCGCCCGTCACACGCGCTGTATATGACGGAGTCGAAGATTGGCGTCTCGGGCTTCGACGAGGGCGTACGCATTGCCGGCGTCTTCGAGCTGCCGGGCAAGGATTTGACAATCGACAAGCGCCGGCTCGATGTTGTTGTCAAAGACGCGTGTTCGTACCTAGCGGACTGGCATCCGTCGACGAGTGAGACGAGCGTGGAGGGCTGGGCTGGCTTCCGACCTGCGACCCCCGACTCGCTGCCATTGCTCGGCCCCGTGCCGGGACACGACGGCCTCTATCTCGCCACGGGCCACGGCATGCTCGGTATCACGCTCGCACCATCGACGGGTGCGTTGCTTGCCGACATGATCCTCGACGGTGTTGCTCCGGCTTGGGTTGCGCCGATGCGCCCAGATCGGCGCTTCTAGTCCCGCTCGTGAGCGGGTAGCATGGCGTTATGCAGCAACCAGTTCTCCAGATTTGCGATCACCCGCTGGTCCAGCACAAGGTCGCATTGCTTCGCGATGCGTCCACGTCAACACGCGACTTTCGTGCTCTCTCGTCCGAGCTCGCGGGTGTACTTGCCTACGAGGCAACGCGCGACCTCGAGCTCGAGGACGTGACGGTGACGACCCCGATCAAGGACACGATCGGACGCAAGGTGACCGGCAAAAAGGTTGGTGTCGTGCCGATCCTGCGAGCCGGTGTCGGCATGCTCGACGGCGTGCTCGCCATGATCCCCGTCGCGCGCGTTGGTTTTCTTGGCATGTATCGCGATGAGGACACGCTTCAACCAGTCTCGTACTACGAGAAGCTGCCGAGAGATCTTGGCGATCGTCTGATGCTGATCATCGACCCAATGCTCGCGACTGGTGGGTCGGCGTCCTACGCGGCTCAGGTCTGCAAGGACCGTGGGGCACACACCGTAAAGTTGCTCTCGTTGATTGCCGCTCCCGAGGGTGTCGAGCGCATGCACGCCGATCATCCCGACGTTGCCATTCATGTTGCAGCCCTTGACGAGTGCCTCAACGAGAAGGGCTTCATCGTGCCCGGCCTTGGCGATGCGGGCGATCGTCTCTGGGGTACGCGCTAGCGATCAGCTTCCTATTGGGGTCAGACCCTTTTAGGAAGTTACATCACGTAACCGAGCAATCGAGCGGACTCTAACTTCCTAAAAGGGTCTGACCCCAATAGGAAGCTGATCGCGGCCAGAGGAGCCGAATCAGGCCGGCCACAATAAAGGCGGGGAGCGTGGCGCCGAGTGCGCTATCGAATGGCGGCGTGAAGTGGTCTGCGAGGCCGAGTAGGCGGGTGGGGCTAAGCCCCTCATATACGAGGAAACCAACGAGCCATGCAGTGACGGTCGCGATCGGCGCCACAGGACGCAAGCGATCGGCGAAGACCGCACCAAAAAGGGGGACGAACACAGCGCCGAGCAGGTAGAGGAAATCGAAGAAACGGTCGAGCGAGATTGTCAGCGCGCCGATCGTGACGATGATCCCAATCCCGATCGCGATCGGAGCCTGGGGAGCGCGGGGTGCGAGGTTGCGGACGGAGACGGCGGTGGAATAGATGTTGGCAAAGGCTTTTTCGGACTCGTCTACCACGAGAATCGAAGCCACCAGCACACCGAGTGGCAACGCGAGCATGACCGCCACGCCGCCTTGGGCCGAATCGATTACGCCCGAGTGTACGGCTGCCAAGGCGCCAACGGCAAACGTGACGGTGCTCGCCACGAAGTATCCGAGCGATGTTCCGACGGCTGCCCCGCGGACCGTCTTTGAAAATCGCGCGTAGTCGGGCACCAGTGGCAGCCACGAAGCGAAACTTGCGACCACCAGATCAATCGCGACCATTAGGCCAATGCCACCCGCGGCGGCGTTGGCCAGTTCCGACGACGTGCCATCGAGTGCGAGGCGAATCAGAAGATAGAGAATCGACGCGACGACGAGGGGCGCCATCAATCGGCGGAGGAGCTTACGCACCACGAGTTCTGGTCCGAGTACGGCCAGTAGTGTCCCGAGCACGCCAGCGGCGATCGCGAAGGGCCAACGAGCATCGACGCCGACAACGAGTCGCGCTGCCTCGGCGATGACTAAAATCTCGAATGTGCTCCAGCCGAAACCCTGGGCGATATTGAGCACCGTTGGGATGTAAGAGCCACGCGTTCCGAGGGCGCGGCGCAGGACAACCATGCCGGTCTGGCCCGAGCTCGCACCAAGCGCGGCGGCGGCTGCGAGCATCGCGCCACCGATCACGCCACCAACCACGATCGCGATCAGCGTGCGGGACAGGCCAGCGCCATACGCGATTAGGCCTGCGCCCGCGACCACGCCAAGCAGGCTGATACCCATCGTCGACCACAGCACGCCGACATCGATGCCTGTGAGGTGGCGTTCGGCGAGGGGGACCGGCTCGGTGATTGGCCGATCGGTACGTTCGGTGCGCAGGTCCATCGTCGAGCTCTCCAAGGGTGCGGTGCATCGGTTGGGCGCGCTGCACCGCGCCGTGGAACGAATGGGACTCTAGCGGCTGCTCGCCTTAAGGCAAAGGACGGAACCGTCGACCATGCCCATGGCTGCGGCTTCGCCGACTACTTCGGCAGCCATCGTGCGCGCCACATCCAGTCGGACAGGAGACTTCGCTCCGTGACCGTCAGAACCGATCAGGTCGACTAGACCCTCCGTCAGCAGGCGACGGGCCTCGACGTCGGATCCCGGACCGTCGGCGCCCGTCAGTCCCGAGGCATCGATTTGTAGGAGTGCGCCCGCAGTCTTCATCCGCTCGGCAAAACCAAAGTCGTGCGCGCCACGCCAGCAGGCGCGTCGCTCGGGGTGCGCAAGGATTGGCGTTAGGCCCTCGCTACGAATGCGGCGCACGTAGCGCTCCATCGTGGAGTCGCCATGCCACGGAACCGCTTGTGGTCCATCCATCAACACCAGTTCGGTGCCAGCGAGGCGAAAGCGGTGGATGTCGTCATCGGCGCGTAATCGTTGGGGGCGCGCGGTAATCTCGAACCCGAGGCGGACTTCGATGCCACCCGGCGCCTGTTCGACGATGGCCTCAAAGTTGCGTCGAATCCGAGCGAGCCGCTCCTGTGACGCGTTCCAGTTGTGATACGGGGGGACGACGTGGGGGGTAGCGAAAACCAGGCGTGTACCGGTGTCGCGCGCCTCGGTCAAAAGTCGGAGAGATTCTTCGAGCGACCGCGCACCATCATCGACGCCAAAGACAAGATGCGAGTGGACGTCGACGTAGCCAGCCATCGACTGCAGTTTCGCACGACTCGTGCTGGACCGGGTGGAAATCGGGTGACGAAACTAGTAGGCTGGCACTCAAATGGTATGACCATTTAGGACTCGAAGGAGACGGCCTCACCGTGCCTGCTGATCTCGGACTGACAACGTGGAATTGGGTTTCTCCGCTGACCGACGCTGGTCTACCTGCCGTCTTGCGGCAAATTAGGGAGGTCGGCTACGACCGTGCTGAGCTGCCCTTTGAAACGCTGAACGGATTCTCGCCCGAGTACGCTCGGGAGGTCTTAGAGGAGCTCGGGCTGGGAGCGACGACGGTCGGCGCGATTACCGACGATCGCGACCTGCTTTCGGCCGAGGTCGCGGTCAGTGAAAATGGCCACAATTTCTTGATCGGCGCTATCGATGCAGCCGCTGCGTTGGGGTCGCCGACGATGAGCGGACCAATCTACTCCGCCGTGGGACGCTGCTGGTTGCAGTCGGCAGACGAACGCAAGCGCGACATTGCAACGCTCGTCGAACGACTCTCCCCGATTGCCGAGCACGCTGCGACCCAGGGTGTCGTACTTGGGCTCGAGCCGCTCAACCGCTTCGAGACGAGCTTCATCAATCTCGTAGACCAGGCGTTGGAGGTAATCGAACGCATCGATAGTCCTGGGCTCGGATTGTTGCTGGACACGTTCCACATGAACATCGAAGAGAAGTCGATCGGCGACGCGATCCGCATGGCTGGGCGTCACGTTGTCCACTTCCACGCCTGTGAGAACGACCGCGGCACGCCAGGATCGGGACACGTCCCATGGGGCGAGGTTGCACAGGCGCTGCGGGACATCGACTATGCCGGCCCGATCGTGATCGAGACCTTCAACCCTCGCATCGAAACAATTGCGCGCGCCGTTTCGGCTTGGCGGGACTTTGCTCCCTCGCCCGAGTCGCTGGCCGTGGAGGGTTACGCCTTTCTCCGCGCCACCTTCGGCTAGGTGTCATTCCTCGGGAGAGCGCCTGCAACTATCTTGGCATGCTGATTCTGCTGCCACCCAGTGAAGGCAAGGCGACGCCGGAGCGCGGACGGCCGGTTGAGTTGACGCGGTTGTCGTTTCCGTCACTGACCGACCAGCGGCGAGCACTGCTGTCGGTGGAGCAGGCGGCAGCACCCGCGCTGCCGGTGCGGCTCTTGTACACAGGCGTGCTGTACGCGGCGCTTGATCTGCCATCGCTGCCCGCGAACGTTCAGCGCCAGTTCGTGATCATCTCAGCGCAGTTTGGTGCCATTCGACCGGCCGATCGGATTCCGACGTATAAGCGCGTGATCGATGCCAAGTCCTGGCGGCCGCTGCTGGAGCCCGAGCTGGCGCGGGCCGGAGGGCGCGGTGTGATTCTTGATTGTCGATCGGCAACATACGTTGCTGCCTGGCGTCCAGCATCGGCGCAGGCCGCGCAGACTGCTCACGTGGCCGTCGTCCAGGAGCGAAACGGCAAACGCACGGTCGTCTCTCACAATGCAAAACACACGCGCGGCGAGGTTGCGAGGTTTGTCGCCGCGTCCGGAGAGCAGCCACGATCGGTGCCAGAGCTCGCCGCGCTCGTTCGTCGCGCATTTGCGTGCGAGCTCGAGGCCCCCACGCGTGATGGCGCGCCTTGGCAGCTGACAATCGTGACGCGGTAGTGGGTCGGGGGACATGGCAAACCCCGGTTTGTGGTGTCCCGTATTAGTGGAGGTAGGGCTTGATCGCATCGCGCGCGATTAAGAAGCCACGCTCGACGAGTTCGCGGGAACCCTCGAAGGATCGATCCTCATGCTCGACCGAGACGACACCGTCGTAGCCGTGGCGAAATAGTGCGGCGATAAAACGATCCCAGCGCACCTCGCCTAGGCCCGGGAGGCGTGGCACCTGCCAGCCCATGCCAAGGCTTATGACGCCCTCGTCGTAGAGTCCGTCGCGGTCGATCTCGAGATCTTTGGCATGCACATGCAGGATCTTGGGAGCGAACTCGCGCACGACGCGCTCGATGTCGATCATCTGCCAAACGAGGTGCGAAGGGTCGAGGTTGAGACCAACGTCGTCGCCGGGCAGTAAGCGAAACAGTTCGCGCCAGATCGCGGGCGAATACGCGAGATTCTTGCCGCCAGGCCATTCGTCCTGCGAGAAGATCATCGGACAGTTCTCAAAGGCGACCGCGACGTTGTGCTCACGGGCAGAGGCGATCAGGGCGGGCCAGACGGCTTTGACATCCTCGAAAGCGTTCGGCACAGATTGGGCTGGGTTGCGTCCGACGAAGGTGCCGACGACATCGACACCGAGCAGGCTGGCGGCGCGGAAAACATGGGGTAGATGTTCGCGAGCCGCCTGCGCGGTGGAGGCATCCGGGTCGAAAACGTTCGGGTAGAAGCCGAGCGACGAGATCGACAACCCACGCTCGTCAAGGAGCGTGCGAATCGCCGCGGCCCCTTCGGCGTTAAGCGTCTCGGTTGGTACGTGGCAGACGCCGGAATAGCGACGCTCTGCACCGTTGTCCTGTGGCCAGGCTGCCAATTCTAGAGCCTGATAACCGTTAGCGGCCGCGAAATCGGCCACCTCGGTCAGCGTCGCATCGGGAAAGGCTGCGGTGAAAAGTCCGAGATGCATAGGGTGCTCCTTACTTGCTGACGGGTGCCCAGGTGCTGGAGGCCGCGCTGGCGAGAACGGCGTCGCCGATCAATACCTGAGTGAGTCCATCAGCGAATGTGGGGTACGTGGGGTGGGGGGACGGTTGACCAGCGAGGACGTCGGCGTAGACCGCGCGATAGAGCGCGCGGAAGGTATCGGGAAAGCCTTCAGCATGCCCACCTGGGTGCCAGGTCGACTGCTGTGCGAGTGGCGAGAGGAGACTCGGGTCTCGCTGGCTCAACTCGGATGGGCGTCCGCGGTGCCCGATCCAGAGCTCGTCGGGTGTTTCGTTGCACCAAGCGAGCGCGTCGTTCGATCCGTCAACCTCGAGCCAGAGGCGATTCTTGCGACCGGGGCTCACCTGCGACAACGTGAGGGCGCCGCCGCCCCCGCCTTCGAAGCGCACGAGGAGGTTGGCGACATCTTCGGTTCGAATCTGGTGTGGCGTGGTGTCGCCACTTGCCGATGCGTACGTTTTGACCGGGCCAGCAGGCGCGTGGCGGGTGGGGTGGACAGTGACGAGGTCGGCCATCACGCTCTCGACGGTCAGCCCCGAAACAAAGCTCGCGAGGTCGAGCCAGTGTGAGCCGATATCGCCAACGGCGCGTAGCGGGCCACCGATCGCGTCGTCGAGGCGCCAGTTCCAATCCGTGTCTTCGAGCAGCCAATCTTGAAGGTACGAACCCGAGACTAGGCGGATAGCGCCCACCGATCCGTCGCGAACCCGCGCCGCCATCTCTTGGGCCTGAGGGTAGAAGCGCTGATTGAAGTTGACGCAGTGCACGATGCCGGCCGCATTGGCCGCAGCGAGGAGCGAGCGAGCGTCGTTTGACGACGTGGCCAGAGGCTTCTCGCAGACGACGTGCTTGCCGGCCGCGATCACGGCGTGCGCCTGTGCGGCATGCTGATTGTTCGGGCTGGTGATGTGAACAACGTCGACACTGTCGTCAGCGAGCAGCTCGTCAAGCGAGCCGTAGGAGTGGTGGACGCCAAGCTCGTTGGCGCGCAGGCGGCCGCGTTCGGGTGAGGACCCGAGCACGCCGGCGAGTTCGACGCCGAGGCGCCTCAAGGCATCGATGTGCACGGCTCCGATAAAGCCAGTGCCGATCACGGCTGCGCGGATTGGTCGGTCCATTCCGGAGAACACTACTGCCTCAAGCCCGTGCCTGTTGGCCGAGGAGATCGTCGAGAGCGGGTAACGAGGATCGAACTCGTATCACAGGCTTGGAAGGCCAGTGCTCTACCGTTGAGCTATACCCGCGGACGCGCCTACGGGCGCATTGTCATAGAGATTCTACGCGGGTTGCACGCCGGGTGTGGAGTCAGCACAGTGCTGGCTTTCATTTGTGCAGGACATTAACACTTGTATTCGTGACTAAGTGTTGTATAAATTGATTAACGACGCACAGAAGGGTCTCTAAATGTCTGTCATCCGTTCTACCGATACTGACGAGTCGCTCGTAGCGCGCACCGCTGCGGGAGACATGGATGCCTACGCAGAGCTGTACAAGCGGTACCTCCCCGTGGTGCGAGCCTTTGCTCGACGCCGCACGGGTGACATGGACCGAGCCGACGAGTTGACGCAGGAGATTTTCCTCGATGCCTGGCGCAGCGCCGGTCGCTACGACCCCAAGGTGGCGCCCGTTGGTGCCTGGATCCGCACGATCACCGCTCGCCGCACTGTGGATTGGACACGCCGAGCAGCGGTACGGCCCCCGCTTGCGCAGCATGAAGGACGCGAAGTGGTGGAGGACTCGCACGACAACGAGTTGGTCGATCGTCTCGACTTCACGGACGCGCTCAAGGATCTACCCGACGCTCAACGCGAAACACTCACTCTGGCCTTTTACGGCGATCTGACGTATCCCGAGATCGCAGAGCGCACCAACACGCCACTCGGTACGGTCAAGAGTCGCGCACTGCTTGGTATGCGCCGGCTGTCAACCGCGTCGGTTGCACTTGCTGCTCGTCCGAACGCATCGCGGTAAACTACGACTATGTCTGATGCACCCGTATTGATCACTGGTTCGACTGGCTTTATTGGCAGCAGATTGACGCGACGACTCGTCAGCGCGGGAATTCCGGTGCGCGCGCTGGCGCGGAGTTCCTCTGCAAGTGTCGTCCCGGGCGCAGAGGTTGTCGTTGGCGACCTGACAGATCGCGCATCGCTTGCACGAGCGTGTGAGGGAGCGTCGGCTGTGATCTCGTGCGCCGCAATTACGGGCGACAAGAAGGGTCCATACGACCACGTTAATGACCAGGGAATCACTGCGCTGGCAGAAGCCGCCACCGCCGCGGGCGTGGGGCGAATGATTCATTTTGGTGGCATCGACACCGCCGGGTCCAAGCCGGGTCCGTATCTCACGGGTCGCCGGCGTGGGGAAGAGGGCATCAAGGCCGCCGGTGTGCCGTGGACAATCTTGCAGCCATCCGTCCAGTTTGGACCGCGATCACCATTCATCGCCGCCATGGCTGGTCTGGTTCGGGGACCCGTCGTTCCCGTGGCCGGCAATGGACATACGCGTATTCAGCTGATCCATGTTGACGATGTTTGTCGTGCGGCACAGGAATGCCTGACGGGCGATCAGCGCCTCGGGCGCTATGTGGAGCTCGGTGGACCAGAGGCTGTCGAGTACGACGCGATGCTCGACATCATCGGACGAAGTCTGGGCAAGACCAAGGTGCGGAAGGTCCACGCCCCAATGGCGATCGTCAAGTTGCAGGCGACGTTGCTGCAAGTCTTGCCGAAGCCGCCCGTCACTCCCGCGGCCGTCGAATTGCTGGAGCACGACAACGTGGCGGCGTCGCTGGACGGTGTACAGAGCGAGTTCGGCTTTACCCCAGTTGGCTTTGCGCAGCATGTTGCCTCGCACGGCCTCGAACTCTAATCCGAACTCTAATCGGCGATACTGCGGCGCAATGCGCCTGATTCTCGCCTCGACCTCGCCACAGCGGAGCGCCATTCTGACATCGCTCGATGTCGACTTCGAGGTCGTCGCTCCAAGCTATGATGAGGTACCCATCCCTGGTTCCCCGGAGCAGGTTGTGATGGAGCGAGCGCTTGGTAAGGCACTCTCGGTTGCAGCCATCACGCCCGACAGGCCCGTGCTCGGCGTGGACACTGAAGTGGTGATCGATGATGGCGACGTGCTCGGGCAGCCGGCTACCGCTCGTGACGCCCACGCGATGCTGTCGGCGCTGTCCGGTCGCGAGCATCGAGTCGTTTCTGGGGTCGCGCTACTTGGAGCGCAGCAGCAGGTGGCCTCTGCGGTGACGATCGTGCGGCTCCGCAGTTTGAGTGACGACGAGATCGTCGCCTACGTCGCAGAGGGTGAGTGGCAGGGGCGGGCAGGTGGCTACGCCATTCAAGAACTGGGTGCCGGACTGGTCGCTGCAGTTGAGGGCGACTACACCAATGTCGTTGGATTGCCCGTTGTTCTGCTCGCAGAGTTGCTCGCAACCGAAGGCCTCAGCCTCCCGGTCGTGGGAGGGAAACCCGAAACAACGTAGAATCGGTGTGCAGCAGCGGTATGACACGCCGTAAGGGGGATCTCATCGGTATCAGAAACTGGATGTTTGGCTTCGGCAGTCGAGACATGGCGGTCGATCTCGGAACTGCGAACACGCTCGTCTACGTGCGTGGGCGTGGCATCGTGCTGTCCGAGCCATCCGTGGTTGCGCTTGATCAGATGACGCGCACTGTGCTGGCCGTCGGCATTGAAGCCAAGCGCATGCTCGGTCGTACTCCTGCATCGATTGTGGCCATCCGCCCACTCAAGGACGGCGTGATCGCCGACTTTGAGGTGACGGAGGAGATGCTCCGACACTTCATCCACAAGGTCCATCAAAACCGCTGGGCCCATCCGCGCGTCGTCGTCTGCGTTCCTTCTGGTGTGACAGGCGTCGAGAAGCGCGCGGTTGAAGAAGCCGCGCTCTCTGCTGGCGCCCGCGTCGCTTACCTGATCGAAGAGCCAATGGCCGCCGCAATCGGCGCAGGGCTCCCAGTCTCGGAACCATCGGGCAACATGATCGTCGACATCGGTGGTGGCACGACCGAGGTTGCTGTCATCTCGCTCGGCGGTATCGTTGTGGCCCAATCGATTCGTGTCGGTGGCGACGAGCTCGACGAGGCAATCGTCAAGCATGTCCAGCGCACCCACAAGTTGCTCATCGGTACGCAGACGGCTGAGCACGTCAAGATCGAGATCGGCAGCGCGTACCCGCGCCCCGACGATGACACGCAGTGCGAGGTGCGAGGACGCGACCTCGTGACGGGCCTTCCTAAAACGGTGATCCTGACGGCCAACGAAGTACGAGGCGCACTCGAGGAACCGTTGCTCGAGATCATCGGTGCGATCAAGTCGACGCTCGATCAGACGCCGCCAGAGCTGGCAGCCGACATCATGGATAAAGGCATCGTGCTGGCCGGCGGCGGTGCGCTTTTGACTCGCATTGACGAACGGATTCGCGCGGAGACGCAGATGCCGGTGCAGATTGCCGAGTCGCCGCTGACCTGTGTTGCCGTGGGTTCGGGACGTTCGCTCGACGAGTTTGAGGTTCTACAGCGCATGCACATGAATATCCGCGGGCGTCGTGCCCGGCGGCGCTAGCGGTCGGCCCCTGCGAGACTTCGGCTGATCATGCCCTACCTAAGCGCATCCACTCCGGCACTCCCTGATACCCGTCCGCTCGCGGCCGGCATCATCGGCGCGTCCGGGTACGCCGGCGCAGAGCTCGTGCGACTGCTGTCGGATCACCCAATGCTGCGTCCAGCCGTGCTCCAAGCGCGGTCTGAGGGTTTCGATGCGATCGACGCGAAGGTGGCGTCCACGTGTGACGTTGTCTTCCTTGCCCTCCCACACGGGGAGTCCGAGAAATTAGGCACCGAACTGCTTGAACTGGGCACCCAGGTTGTCGATCTCGGTTCGGACTTTCGCGTCGATGGCTGGACCTATGGCATGCCCGAGTTGCACCGCGAAAGCATTCGTGTAGCGCGGGCTGTCGCCAATCCAGGCTGCTACGCGACCGCGGCGATTCTTGGTCTCGCACCATTGGCCGCGGCCGGGCTGATTGATGGCCCGGTGCATCTCGACGGCAAGTCTGGCGTGACGGGCGCAGGGCGCTCGCCGTCGGAGAAAACGCATTTGCCCGAACTCTACAACGGCATTACGCCCTATTCGGTGACGGGCCACCGCCATCTTGGCGAGATCGAGCAGGAGCTCTCGTCTGTCGCCGGATCAACGCTGGCGGCGACGTTTGTACCGCACCTGCTGCCCACGAGCCGCGGATTGCTCGTGACAGCCCACGTGCGTCTTCTCGAGCCGCTTGATCAGGCCGATATTGATGATCTCTATCGCGCTCGCTATGGCGGCGAGCCGTTCGTGCGTCTCGGTGGTCTACCGGCACCGCAACGACTGGCAGGCACGAACGTGTGTTGGATCAACGCGTGGGCCGATGAGCGCACAGGCTCCGTGTTGGTCGAGTCGGCGCTAGACAACTTGGTCAAGGGTGCGGCCGGCCAAGCGATTCAAAACGCGAACATCATGCTCGGCTTGGAAGAGTCTGCAGGGCTAACGGTGCGGGGCCTGTGGCCGTAGGAGTCACGTTTCCGCGGGGCTTCCTCGCCGCAGGTGTGACAGCCGGGATCAAGGCCTCCGGACGGCCCGACCTCGCGATCATTGCCGCGATCGAGAATATTCCTGCTGCAGCAGTTTTCACCCGCAGTGCGACAGCCGCGCCTCCCGTACGTGTTTCGCGGGCACACATTGCCCATGGAACGACCCGCGCGATTGTGATCTCGAGCGGCAATGCCAACGCGGCAACAGGCGAGCCCGGACGACGCGATGCCGAACGCATGACCGTGCTCGTCGCGGCCGGGCTCGGTTGCGAAACCGAACAGGTGCTCGTGGCCTCGACCGGCGTGATTGGCGTGCCGCTGCCGATGGACATCGTTGAGCAGGGCATCGAACGAGCTTTGGCTGGTCTACGTGACGATGGTGGTGCGGACGCTGCAGTTGCGATTACGACCACGGACGCCGCACCAAAACAGGCCGAACGCGAAATCGCGACCTCAATCGGGAACATTCGCGTGGGTGGCATTGCGAAGGGTGCTGGCATGATCCGCCCGGATCTCGGCACGATGATCGCTGTCGTGACAACCGATGCGCCGCTCAATTCTCAGCAGGTGGAGCAGGCGCTACGCGCAGCAGTCGAGAGCACCTTCAACTGCATCACGGTTGATGGCTGTACCTCGACGTCGGACACTGTCGCGTTGCTCGCAAGTGGCGCGTGCGCTGGCGTCCTCACAGCCGAAGATGTGACCCTTGTTGGCTCCGCGATTGAGGCTGTCTGTGAAGACCTGGCGCTGCAGATCGTCCGTGATGGCGAAGGGGCGCATCGCATTGCGCATTGGACTGTGACGGGCGCAAACGACGACAGTGAGGCGCGCACGATTGCCTACGCCGTGGCTGAGGCCCAGCTTGTGCGTTGTGCCCTCAATGGAGGCGACCCGAATTGGGGCCGCATCGTCGCGGCTCTCGGAATGACCGGCTGTTCGGTAGCGGCAGAGCGAATCGGCATCACGCTAGGTGGGCACGCGCTTTGCCGTGACGGCATGGCGGTCGAGACCGTGGACATGGCTGCTGTCAACGAGGCTGCTGCGCGCGACACCGTGGAGATCACGATTGAGCTTGGGGTGGGGGAAGGCGTGGCGAGTATCTGGGCCTCCGATCTCTCAAAGCTGTACGTCGAGTTGAACGCGGAGTACACGACGTGAGCGGCGCACTCGTAGCCAAGCTCGGTGGGAATGCGCTTGCGCTCTTGCCTGACGCGCTCGCTGCCGCCGACGGGCGACCGCTGATCCTGGTCCATGGTGGCGGCGCGCAGATCACTGCGCTGATGGCGCAGCGCGGAATTCCTGCGCGTTTTGTTGATGGCCGGCGCTTTACGGATCTGCCGACCCTGGCCTGCGCACGCGTTGCGCTTGCTGATGTCTCTGACGAACTTGTTGCTGCCTTACGGGCGGTTGGACGCGAGGCTCAGGCGTTTCGACAAGGCGAACTCTTGCAGTGCACGCGACGCGTCGATCTTGGTCTCGTTGGTGAGCCAGCAACAATTTCTGCCGACACGATTCGGGCGGCCTGGGGTGCCGACCGCATTCCGTTGATTGCTCCGATCGGTCGCGATCTTGACACTCCCCGGCTGCTCAATGTCAATGCCGATGACGTAGCGGCGGCAGTTGCGATTGCAATTGAAGCCGATGAGTTGGCGTTTCTCTCGGACGTGCCGGGAGTGCTGGGCGAAGCAGGCTTGGTGCTTCCGCAAATCTCGGCCAGCGCACCCCCGACTGTGACGGGCGGCATGTTGCCGAAACTGGAAGCCTGCGCCGCTGCGCTGGCTGGCGGCGTCCGCTGTGTGCGGATTGGCGCTGGTACCGAGGTGACGACATGAGCATCGCGGATCGTGGCTCCGAGGCGATGATGACGAATTATCCACCGAGACCGTTGACGATCGTACGCGGCGACGGATGTTGGCTTTGGGACGATGCTGGCACGCGCTATCTCGACCTCGTGGCAGGAATTGCGGTGGTCACGCTCGGGCATGGACATCCCGCACCAATCGCTGCACTTGCTGCCCAGTCGGCAGTGCTCGACCACGTCTCGAACCTGTACTGGACAGAACCAGCGATCGCGTTGGCCGAACGACTCAACAGTCTGTCGGGCCTTGAACAGGCCTTTTTCTGCAACTCGGGTGCCGAGGCGAATGAGGCTGCGATTAAGCTTGCCCGCCGACATGGGCACGAGATCGGTGGAGCCGACAAACACGAGCTCGTCTGTCTCGAGGGCGCTTTCCATGGGCGCACGCTCGGTGCCCTCCAAGCGACGTGGGCTCAGCCAAAGAAGATTCCGTTTGAGCCCCTACCAGCGGGCTTTCGTCACGTTCCCCGTAACGACATCGCTGCACTACGCGCGGCGGTAGGACCACGGACGGCGGGTGTGTTGATCGAGCCGATTCAAGGCGAGGGGGGAGTGCACGTCATTGACGAAGCCTTCCTGATCGAGGCCCGAACGCTGTGTGATCAACACGATGCATTGCTGTTGTTCGACGAGGTGCAGACTGGGATTGGTCGCTGTGGTGCGTGGTTTGCGTTCCAGCGAACCAGTGTTTGCCCAGATGCGGTTGCGCTGGCCAAGGGGTTGGCGTCCGGGATGCCGATTGGCGCGCTGCTTTCGAAGCGGCTGGCGACCGGCTTCCGACCAGGCGATCACGGCACAACCTTCGGCGGCTCGCCCCCCATCGCAGCAGCGGCATTGGCGACGATTGAGGTGGTCGAACGCGAGGACCTGATCGGCAACGTAACGCGTGTCGGTGAGCACCTGTCAGCCGCGCTCGCTGGTATTGAGGGGGTTACAGCGGTTCGTGGAGCAGGGCTCTTGCTCGCTGTCGAGCTCGTCGCCGGTGACGCGGCGGGCGTGGCTACGGCGCTCCGCGAGCATGGCGTGATCGTCAACGCCGTCTCTGATACGGCGATTCGACTGTGTCCGCCGCTGGTGATCACGTTGGAACAAGCCGAGCTTGCGATCGGAGCATTCCGAGCGGTGCTCGCCGCACGGGGCTAATGCGGTTGCGGTGTCCGACGAGGTCGCTCACACTGCCCGTATGAAGCGAATCTTTGACTACCTCGGCACCTTCGGGCTCGGCTACTTTTTCGGTCTGGGCGCGATGGCATTGGCCCATGCATTCGTCGGGTGGCCCGCGAGTTACCAGGAAGCTGCCTACCTCGCGTTGATCAGTGGTGCTGGGGCAGTTGGAGCGCGCCTGTACAACCGGCGCTTGGTTCCTTCTGGTAGCGACGAGTAGACCCGTGCAGCTGCACGGTATTCATCACGTCACCGCAATCACCGCTGATGGTCCTCGTAACGCCGAGTTCTATGGCGGCGTGCTGGGTCTGCGACTCGTCAAGAAGACCGTCAACTTCGATGATCCCGGTGCGTATCACCTGTACTACGGCGACGACTCCGGAACTCCGGGTACTGCTTTGACGTTTTTTGAGTACCCGGGCGCGCGGCTGGGGCGCGCCGGCGAAGGGATGGTGACGCGGATCGATTGGAGCGTCCCATCGGCTGCTGCGCTGGATTGGTGGGAGCGACACTTGGTCGGAAAGGCCACGACGGAGCGTTCGCCCGCGAGTCTCGATATCTGGGACCACGAAGGTCTTGTGACACGCCTGGTGGTGGTCAGCGGATGCGAGAGCGCTTCGCACGCACATGCGCCGCACGTACCCGACGAAGTAGCACTGAGGCGCATGATTGGTGTCGCTGCGCAGGCGCGCGATCCAATCCACAGTACGGCCGTGCTCGAGTCGCTCGGTTTTCAACATCGGGGCGGCGCGTGGCGCACAGGTGACGAGACGCGTTCGGCGGTCTACGGTCTCGAGACGAGTGAGGGCGAGATTTCCACGTCGGGTGCCGGCACGATTCATCACGTTGCCTGGGCGAGTCTTGATGAGGACCATCAGGGCTGGTTGGTGCGGGCTGCCGAAGCAGGAGTGCAGGCAACGCCGATTGTAGATCGAGACTACTTCCGCTCGATCTATTTCCGCGAACCATCGGGCGTCCTGTTCGAGTTGGCGACAGATGGTCCGGGCTTCGCGATCGATGAGGAGCCTGATGCGCTTGGTCTCGCGCTGCGGCTCCCGCGCCAACACGAGCACCTACGAAGACTTCTCGAAGATCGTCTCGTGCCCATTCCTGACCCGTGGGAACCGTACCGATGACCGGTATTCGTGACCGTATTCGTCCTGCAGTTGGTACGCCAGAGGGGGCTCTGGTGCTTTTCCACGGTCGTGGTGCTGACGAGCACGATTTGATGCCATTGATCGAGGTGCTTGATCCCGAGCAGCGTCTTGTTGGCGTGACGCCGCGTGCGCCGCTCTCACTCCCGCCAGGAGGGGCGCATTGGTACATCGTCGAGCGCGTCGGGTATCCCCACGAAGAGACCTTCATGGCCTCGGTCGAACTCTTATCCGATTGGCTCGACGAGCTCCCCGATCGAATTGGCGTGCCTGAGGATAAAATCATTCTCGGCGGCTTTTCACAGGGGTGCGTAATGGCCTATGCGATGGCTCTTGCTGCGGATCGCACAGCCCCAGCGGCACTCCTAGCGATGGTGGGCTTCATACCCCACGTTGGCGGCCACCCACTGAACCTAAGCTCGCCTGATCGACCTGCTGTGACCGTCGTACATGGCAGCATCGACCCAGTTATCGATGTCTCATTCGGGCGAGCTGCACGTGACGAGCTGCTCGCGGCCGGAATCGACGTCACGTATCGCGAGACGGCCGTGGAGCACACGATCGATTCGGCCTGGCTACCAGACCTGCGGCACCAGATCGGCATGACGCTGCGCTGAGGCGTTAACGAGTCCGCTTTGCCGTCGCGAGCGACCACGTCAATGGCTTCATATCGAGCCGCTCAGATGTGAGTGGTAAGACGGCAGTGACCAGCGTCATGTTCCGTCCTGCCCTAATCGTGGCGAGTGCGGTGGCATCGGCCTTGAGGAAGATCAGTCCAGCGTGGCTGATGACGGATCCGTCGCTGGCTTTGATCTTCCGCGCGCGAATCAGAAGACGGCCGCCCGTGCCTGTCGAGACAACCCAGACAATCTTGCCTCTGATCGTTAGGGAAACGGCACTATTGGTGGCGCCCATCATCGCCGGGTTGGCTGGGTCGAGCGGCAGGATCGTCGAAGCCTGAAGCCAGGTGTAGGGCGTGACAACCCTGTCGCCGAGGTGCAGTTCAAAGTGCAGGTGACAGGGCGCGCTGGCTGCATCGCCTGTCCTGCCAACGTAGGAGATAACCTGGCCCTCTTTGACAGTGGAACCGTTCTTGAGTCCCTTCGCGAAAGCGCTACTGGCGTCACCCTTGAGGCCCATATGGATGTAGCGGTACCAGGAGTCCTTGCCCGTCAGGGTGACCATCCATCCCGAACGATCGCCGTAGTCGAGGCGGACTGTTCCTGCCACCACTGCCACAGCGGGTGTGCCACAGGGCGACAAGAGATCGTTTCCCTCGTGAGTGCCGCCCCCGCGGGGGGCGGCAAAATCGTCCGTGTAGTGGGCGCCGCCCACGACGGGAAAGAGGCTGAATGGTGGCGTTGCGGCTGCGGTCGTACCACTCGTGGTCAAAAGCAAGCCGACGCTGATCAAGAGTGCAATACGCATAGGTGACGACCGGCAGGCACCCGGTTCGTTCTCAAGGCTACACGGGGTCGTCGTAGACAGCCTAACGCGGCTTCCGTTGTGAGGAAATTGAGACGAAAGGCGCAAACCTCCTCACGCTGGACGATAACGCGGTATCCTCTGGGCAATGTTCGTTGGAAACGAATGAGGCTTGAGGGATCGTTTCCAGCAAGAACACTGACTTGATGGCACCCACACCGCGCAAAACGCCACTGCACGATCGCCAAGTCGAGCTCGGCGCGCGCATGGTCGACTTTGCAGGCTGGGAGATGCCCGTCTACTACGTGGGCATCAACGAAGAGCACCGCGCGGTACGGGCGCGAGCCGGTCTCTTCGACGTCTCGCACATGGGACAGTTCGAGATCACCGGGACCGGCGCCGAAGGGCTGCTACGTAAGGCTCTCGCCAGCGATATTGACCGCCTTGACGAGGGCCAGGCTCAGTACTCGTTTCTGCTCAATGCCAAGGGCGGAATTATCGACGACCTGATCGTCTACAAGTTGCCCAACAAGATCTGGCTGCTCGTCGTCAACGCGGGCAACATCGCGATCGACCTAGCGCACCTCAAGAGTTTCAAGCATCGAGCCGCGACAATTACGGATCTCAGCGGCGAGACGGCGATGATTGCGCTACAAGGTCCCGTAGCGATGGATTTACTTGCGGATATTTGGCCCAAGAAGGCACCAACACCCGACAACGGCAAGCCCTTCACGATCGTTGAGCGCGTTGTTGCGGGCGTACCGTCTCGAGTTGCGTATACGGGCTACACAGGCGAGCCTGGTGTCGAGATCATGTGCGCTGCCGATCGCGCCGGCGACCTATGGGATGGCATCCTTGCCCGTCGCGAGCACGGTGTTGTACCGAGTGGCCTTGGTGCGCGCGACACGCTGCGCCTCGAGGTGGGGTATCCGCTCCACGGCCACGACATCAACCCGAAGACCACGCCGATCGAGGCTAACCTCGGACGCTTTGTACATCTCGGCCGCGAGTTCATGGGCAGTGACGTGCTCGACAAGCAGGCCGCCAAGGGTGTCAAGCGCCGGTTGGTCGGCCTCGAGATCGTCGATCGAGCAATTCCACGTGAGGGGTACCCGATTCTGTCGAGCGGCGAGAAGATCGGCACGATCACGAGTGGAACACTCTCCCCAAGCATCGATCGCGGGATTGGCCTCGGCTATGTGCCCGAGATGTTCGCGAAGCCAGGGACGGTGCTCCAAGTCGACATCCGGGGTCGCTTGCGCGACGCTGAAGTCGTCAAGTTGCCATTTTATAAGAAGGAAGCCTGAGTGATGTCTGCCGACGAGTCCTATCCCGCCGATCTGCGCTATCACCACGATCATGATTGGGTGCGCGTGGCGGGCGATGAGGCCACCTTTGGCATCACGTGGCACGCGCAGGATGCGCTCGGGGAAGTCGTCTTTTTTGAGCCACCAACTGTGGGTAGTCGTATCGAAGCCGACGGCTCGTACGGATCGCTCGAGTCGGTCAAGGCTGTCTCTGATGTGATTGCCCCGCTCGCTGGCACGGTCACGGCAGTCAATGATGCAGTTGTCGAGTCGCCCGAACTCGTTAACGAGGCACCGTACGACGCTGGCTGGTTGATTCGCGTCAAGCTCGACGACGTCGCGGCTGTCGAGGCCCTGCTCGACGCAGCCGCCTATCAAGCCACGCTCTAAGCATCAACGACACTCACACGTGCCCGCCGAACAGCGGTGATACTTTGACGGATGAGTTACGACCGTGAAGCCTCCTGCCGACGTTGCCGGGTGTACTGCGACTGGGTGATTGATCCCGTCGGCTGTCTCGGCTGCTCACGGCTGTACGCTTATGACGCCAAAGATGGTCGACGCTATGCCGGTTGCGTCGAGCGAGTGCACGCTGCCGAGGTCGACCTTGGCGTGCTCGAGCAGTGTGCAGAGGAGGAACGTGGCTTCGGCGGGATCCGCGCGGTGCGCGTGCCGCTGCCGATTTGTAGCGCTGCGGTTGACTCCGCCTATCCGCGGCGGCTGCCAGAGATTGGCTGTGTCAATCCGGAGTTCTACGAGCCGCCGGGTGGCGGCACGTTCGTGATTACTTCGCGCGAGCGGCCTTCGCGCGACGCGTAACGCCCTGCTTGTGGAGCGTCCGAAGCGCAGTGATCTCCGCTGCATCTGGACCATTGCCTTCGGCGCCCGGAGTTTCGAGCAGCATCGGGAGGTCAAGGAGCGCGGGATGCGATAGCGTCAACGCGAGTCCCTTGCCGAGTTCGCCTTGGCCGATGTTGGCATGGCGATCGCGATTCGAACCGAGCGCCGCCGCGGCATCGTTGACGTGCAGGCAGCGCAGCCGTTCGATCCCAACGCTGGCATCGATTTCCGTAACCAATGCGTCGAGTTGTGTCGAGTCGGTCACATCGACGCCAGAGACATAGGCGTGGCAGGTGTCAATGCAGAGGCCCAACCGTGGGTGGTCAACGGCATTGATGATGCTCGCCAATTCGACTGGGTCGCGTCCAATCGTGCCGCCGGCTCCAGCAGAATTCTCGAGCAGGAGCCAGGGGCCATCCAGCCGTTTGAGTGCTGTCTGCAATTCCTTGACGATCTGCGGAAGCGTCGCCTCGAGTCCACGTCCCTTGTGGGACCCGACGTGTAAGACGATGCCATCGGCAGCGATTGCATTGGCGACGTCGATCGTGTTGAGCAAGGCGGCGCGGCTCTTCTTCAGCAACTCGGGCTCATCCGTGGCTAGGTTGATGAAGTAGATCGCGTGGCAGGCGATGTACTGCACCTGTCCGCTCTCGCGCGCGGCGCGCAGTACGGCGAGATCCTCTGGCTTATGCGCGGTCGGCTTCCACGTGCGCGCACTCTGGATAAAGACCTGGACACCATCGGCGCCGATCGCGGCTGCGCGGGCCGGGACATTCTGCAGTCCGCCCGCAGACGAGATGTGAGCGCCAGCAATCACTCCGTCAGCATAGGTGCCGCCCCGGCGGCGACCTGACGAGCGCATGGGGAAGGGGAGGTACGGTTCCGCTATGTCCGTTCGCGTCCGCTTTGCTCCTTCGCCCACCGGCTTTCTTCACGTTGGCGGTGTGCGTACGGCGCTCTACGTGTGGCTCTTCGCGCGTCACCATGGCGGAACGACGGTGCTTCGCATCGAAGATACCGATACGGAGCGCGAAGAGGCTGGCGCAATCGAACAGATCCAACGCTCGCTCGATTGGCTCGGGCTCGACTTCGACGAGTCGCCGCGTGTCAGCGGACCGCACGGTCCCTATCTGCAGAGCGAGCGCAGCGAGCACTACCAGGCCGCCGTCGACCGTCTACTCGCCCAAGGCGACGCGTATCGTTGCTACCAGACAGCCGAGGAGCTCGAGATCGCGCGTGCCGAGGCACGTCAGACCGACGACCCCGCGCTTCCGACACGACTCCATCGCGACTTGACCACAGAGCAGATTGCCTCCTTCGAGGCTGAGGGGCGACCAGCGGTGATTCGGTTTCGGACGCCTCTTGAAGGCGAGACGGTGATTGAAGATCTCGTCCGTGGTCAGGTCGTCTTTGAGCATCGACTGCTTGGGGATACCGTCCTGATGCGCGGTGGTGGACGTCCGACCTATCAATTGGCGAACCCGCTTGACGATCTCGCGATGGGCATAACACACGTCATCCGCGGCGAGGACTTGCTGTCCTCAACACCGCGTCAAAAGCTGCTCGTGGAGGCGCTCGGTGGGACCTTCCCACAGACCGCACACCTCTCGATGATTCTCGGGTCGGATAAGAAGCGGCTGTCCAAGCGGCATGGAGCGGCCAGCGTGGAAGAGTTCCGCGAGGCCGGCTACCTGCCCGAGGCGCTGGTTAACTTTCTCGCGCTGTGCGGCTGGTCGTGGGATGGCGAGACCGAGCTGATGAGCATTGCCGAACTGGTCGAGCGTTTTTCGCTCGATCGGGTCAATCCGGCTCCGGCGGTTTTTGATCACGACAAGCTGGCGTGGATGAACGGGCAGCACTTGCGGGCGCTCGACGCGGTGGCGTATACGGCCGCGCTGCGTAGATACCTTGAGGATGCTGGCTCTCCACTCGCCGGTGCCGCTCGCCTTGACGAGCTCGTACCAGTGGTGCAGGAGAAGCTCGGCGCCTTCGGCGAGTTCGACGCACTCGTCGGCTCGCTGCTCGAGTCGCGCGAGCCCGATGCCGAGTCGTGGCAGAAGTTGCTCAACGACGAGCACGCCGCGCGCATCCTCGACGCGGCGATCGCGAGCCTCAGTCCGCTACCAGCGTGGACGGTCGAAAACGTTGAGTCTGCGCTCCGTGCCGTCTGTGAGGAGCTGGAAATGAAGCCGCGTCAGGCGTTTCTTCCAATCCGGATTGCGATCGCCGGCTCGACGGTCGCTGCCGGACTGTATGAGTCGATCGCGTTTCTTGGGTCTGAGGCTTCGCTGGCACGCCTGCAGCACGCCCGCGCCGCTCTTGCCGACGTGTAAGCCCGCGCGCAGGAAGTTAGTGGTTTGGCGCGTATCGTGAGAACAGATGGCGCAACGTGAACGCAGTAAACCCAGGAGTGACGAGCAGGACACAGTCGAGACACGCACACCGCGGGCTCGTGGCATCTTCGCGGCGATCATCGCAGCCGCAGCACTGATCATCGTGACGGCCGTAGTTACGGCGATTGTGGTTGACGCCGTCCACGGACGCTCGAACCCGGTTGTTGCATCAGTGTCTGGCTCTGACTCGCAGTCGAATGAGGTCGATACGGCGCGCGCTACGGGCTACAAAGATGGCGTACGGGACACGAAGCAATTGGCTAAGGATCAGCTCGATGCGCGCTACGACCAGGGTTTCGCGAAGGGGTACGCCAAAGGGCGTGAGACGGCCACGAATAACACAGGCCAAGATGGCGGTTACGAAGAGGGATTCAATACCGGCGTCAAGACCGCCGTTGACGCGTACAAAAAGGTGATCGAGCAGGCCCAGCAGATCATCGCTCAGGCGAATCAGACGCCGGTTGTAACGCTACCGACGGTGACGACGGGGTAGAGAGGGTCAACGCTCGGGCGACCATATACTGAGCGCGTCCCAATGATGGGGCACAGCCCCCGGCAGAACCGCGGGTTTTAGGGGGGAACGATCGTGGACTGCAATCTGCCAGTGGCCGCTCGTAAAAGTGCGCGAAGCACGCAATTCGCTCGGCGGCTCGGTGTTGCATTGGTTGCGCTCGCGCTGTTCAGCGTCTTGGCCGCGCCGTCTTTTGCCCGTTCCTCAACGAATGCCCGCGCAAAGATTGCGGTCTTAAGTGCAGCGATGGGCAGTAACGACGCGGCGGCCAATGCCTGTCCCAACAACACGGCCACGGGTCTCGACAATCTGCCGATCGTCTTCAATTGGTTTATTCGACCGCTCTCGGTCAAGGCGAGCGACTTTACGATCGTCAATCAAAATGGCACGACAACGCACCCGCTCTGTGCGCTGCAGTATCCGCCCGACGAGCGCAACGAACTTCAGACGATCAATCTGATCGGATCGTTCGGTGAGTCGCAAAAAGGACAGCGTCCGATTCGGGTGGAGTTCTCTGGAGCGCTCCAGGGACGACCGATCGGTGCGCAGCAGTGGCGGCCGCTTGGAGCACTGCCCGCTCACAACATTGTTCAGGTCGAAGCAGCGCCTTTTATTGTTGACGCGTGGACATTGACGCCCGCCTTGTACACGGGGGATCGCAACCGCTGCAGCCTGGGAGTGGGCGCGACCTTCGTCCGCGTCGTGTGGTCGAACGGTGTCACGGCCTATTCCGATAGCGGCGCGATCAGCGAGGTCGGCGAGGCCATCACTGCGTCATATCAGGCTGTCTACCGACTCGCGGGTGGGCGCCTCAAGACGTTCGCGCCACTCGCGGTTGGGGACCTACTGGATCATGGTGGCACAGCGACGATGGATGACAACATGCACGACCTCTGCCTGACGCGCATTCCACGCGGAGCGAAACTCCATGCGATCAAGATCGGTGCTGACCTCGTTCAAGATCCAAATGGCGATCCGAACGACCGCCAGACGTTTCGTGTTCGACCGTAGTTGAGAAGAGTGGGGGCCATCACAACTGCGCGGTTGTGATGTCCCCCCCGTTATCAGTCCGGCGTTCTAGGCCGTGAGGTCGGACGCCATCTCTTCGAAGGCGTCCACGAAGCGCTGACAATCCTCGAGCGAGTGCTGGATGGACAGCGTCCATTCCTCTTCGCGGCCTGGAGTCATGAAGACGCCGCGATTCATGTTGTACAGCCAAGCCAGGTCGCAGAGCTCGCCGTCCTGCTGGCTCTTGAAGGACTCGTAGTCGACGATCGGATCGTGCGCGAATGTCACGCAGCCCTTCGAACTGATGCCAACCGTGTAGCCGGGCAGGTTGTACTTCTCGAGCACAGCCGAGCAGCCACCGAGCATCGCGTCGTTGAGGCGATCCAGGTGCGCGTAGGCATCGGGTGTCATGACATCGAGCAAGTTAACGCGCGCTGCTGCCATGCCGAGCGGGTTGCCGTTGTAGGTACCGACCTGATAAACGCCACCGTTGCGGACGATTTCCATGACCTCATCGGAACCGCCGATGGCACCGATCGGTAGGCCGCCACCGAGCGCCTTGGCGAGCGTGACCATGTCCGGCATCACGCCGAACTTCTCGACCGCGCCGCCCGCTGCGATTGTCATGCCCGTCTTGACTTCGTCAAAAATTAAGATGATGCCGTGCTTCTTCGTGATCTCGCGGACAGCCTCGAGGTAGCCGGGCTCTGGGAGCACGACACCGAGGTTCATCATCGCCGCTTCCATGATCACGCAAGCCGGTAGGCGACCCTCTTCGGCGAGGCGCTCAATGCGGCGCTCCATGGCGGGCGCATCGTTGAAGGGGACGGCGATTGTCATATCCGAAACGGCCTTCGGAATGCCACCACCGTACGGCAGGGAGGCGTAGTTCTCGCGATCACCGATTGAGGCGTAGTCGACGCCGATTGAGACCATGACGTAGTCGTGGTGGCCGTGGTAGGAGCCGAAAATCTTGATGATCGTGTCGCGCCCTGTGGCGGCACGAGCGATGCGAATTGCATCCATCGTGGCCTCGGAACCAGAGTTGGCGTAGCGCCACTGCGGCAGGCCCCAACGGCGCTGCAGCTCCTCGGCGACGACGATCGCATCCTCAGTCGGGGCAGCAAAGTGGGTGCCCTGAGTCATCCGCTCAGCAACAGCCTTCGTGATCAACGGATGAGCGTGACCCTGCACCATCGAACCGAAGCCGTTGTGAAAGTCGATCATCTCGGTGCCGTCGACGTCCCAGACCTTGGAGCCAACGCCGCGCTCGAGGTAGATCGGCCACGGGTCGCGAAACTGGTAGGACGAGGCGACGCCACCAGAGAGCACATGGTTGGCGCGCTTATACATCTCGCCCGAGGCAGTGGTGGTGCCATCAAGGACTTTCGCTTCGCGTGCTGTTAGCTCCGCAATGCGTCCGCGATCTAGTTCGATCGGTGTTCGTACCGCCATGATGTCCTCCTCGGCGCACGTTCTGCGCGGTCAGTTCTGTGCACGATACGTGCTCTGCGGGGAGATCGTCAATTCGTCATCGGTGTTGCGCGGAGGGCTGTCCCGACCGCGACGTTCGCGGTGGAGAGTATTGCGTGCCGTATCGTGCACCTATGGAGCGCGTCGGGATCATCGGAGCGGGGCCTGCAGGGATCGCCGCAGCCCGGTATTTGATCACGGAGGGCTTCGACCCCGTACTGTTCGAGCGCACGCCCGTGCTCGGCGGCCAGTGGTCGGGCAGCGAGGGTACGAACGGTGTCTGGCCGTCACTGCACACCAACACGAGTCGCGTGCTCACCGCCTTCAGCGACCTGCCACACGAAGGCAACGTCGTGTTCCCGTCGAATCACGAGATCCATCTCTACCTTGAGCGCTACGCTCGGCAGTTCGGAGTCTACGAGCGTATCCGCTTCAGCACGGCTGTCGAGCGGGTCGATCTCACCACCGATGGTTGGCTGATCACGACTACGGCAGGCGAGGAGCGCTTCGACCGCGTGATTGTCGCGTCGGGGCGTTTCCATCACCCACACATTCCGCACGTCCCGGGCCTCGACGGCTTCACCGGTAGCGAAGGGGCTCTCTCGACGTACCACTACAAGGAACCCGACCGCTATCGCGGCAAACGTGTGTTGGTGGGTGGCTGCGCTGTCAGCGCGCTCGAGATCGCGGCCGACCTCGCGGCGCTCGGTGCGGCGAGCGTGGTGATCGCCCAGCGCCGCCAACGTTACGTGCTGCTCAAGTTCGCCGCAGGGGTACCGAGCGATCACCGCATCTTCACGCGCTACGGCGTGCTCGCAGCGGAGTCGCTGCCGCTCGACGAGGTCGGGCGGCAGCTGAAAGAAATCGTGCTCGAAGCAGGCGGTAGTCCCGAGCAGTACGGCGCACCTAAGCCGGCAGAAGACTTCTTCGCGGCGGGCGTCACGCTCAACCAGCAGTACCTCTCATTGGTCGCCGAAGGGCGCATCCGCGTGCACTCTTGGCTCGATCGCGTCGACGGTCAGACGGTAACATTCACAGACGGCGCCCGCGAAGATTTCGACGCGATCGTCATGGGCACGGGCTTCGAGCTCGACCTCCCGTTTCTCAGTGACGAGTTGCGTGCCACGCTCGCCGTCGACATGGATCACATCGAGCTTGATCGCCATACATTTCATCCCGAGCTGCCTGGCCTCGCGTTTCTTGGATTGTGGGATCAGTCCGGTGGGTACTTCGTGCCCATCGAGCTGCAGGCGCGCTGGGTTGCCTACGCTTGGAGCGGTGCGATTCCCGCGCAGCCAGAGGCTGAGCAGCGCGCTGCGATTACGGCGTACCGCGCTACGTGGGGACAGTCGCAGAAGACGCGTATGAATGTCGCGACAATTACGTTCGCGCGCGCCGCAGGCGTTGAGCCTGATCCCGGCGCATGGCCGGGGCTCGAGCGGGCGCTCGTCTTCGGTCCGTTGGCACCGAGTTCGTTCCGGCTCAGCGGCCACGATGCGCTGCCTGATGCGGCCGAGCGGTTCGCAGCAGAGGCCGCAGCTTTTGGCTGCATCGACGGTAACGAGCTGTCGGCGCGCGAGGCGCGCTATCTCAGCGAGGTTGCGGCCGCCCGTGGCGATGACACGCTCGCGCGCATCGCTGGGCGGTAGCGCCGGCTACGAGGCGGTGAACAGCGTTTCGGCGCTGTCCTGACGCTCGCGGATCAAGGCGCGCACGCCCTCCGTGTCGCCTGCGCGCAACATTTCGATCGGGTCCGGATCACCGTTGACGAGGCCCTCAAAGAAGACCTTGCGGTCGTCGTAGGTCGGAAACAAGTCCTTGGCCCAGCCCCGGATACCGTTGAGCATCACGGCGAACTCGGCATGCGGCTCACCGTAGGTCTCCAGGATCTCGCGCTTCAGTCGCTTAGCGAGTGCTGGGCTGGCGCCCGAGGTCGAGATTGCGATGGCGATTGGCCCGCTGCGGACGATCGCCGGCAGGATGAAGTTGCAGAGTGGTGGTACGTCGACAATGTTGACGAGCATCGCGCGCTCTTCGGCGCGGCGATAGATCTCAACATTCAGCTGTGTATCTTCGGTTGCGGCGACGACCAAGAGGCGCCCCTCGAGATCGGCGGGCGTGTACTCGCGCAACTCAAGCGTAATCGCACCCTCACGCGCCAACTCGTGCACCTCTGCGCAGGCGGTCTTCGTAATCACGTGGACCGCGGCGTTGGCCGCCAAGAGGCCCTCAATTTTCTCGAGTCCAATCGGGCCTGCGCCAACCACGAGGGTTGGGCGATCCGTCAGATCAAGGCACGCCATGTAGAAGGTTTTCTCGAGCATCTTGGCGTTGCACGTGGCATCGCAACGATCGAGGGCAAGTTCGCAGACACAGGGTCGGGGAGGCATATAAAAACCTTATCGCGGTTCGCAAGGTGGCGGATGGGTCACGATTGCCACATGGGACACGTCAAGCACCTGTATGTGCACGTTCCGTTTTGCGCACACCGCTGCGGTTACTGCGATTTCGTGACTGTCACGGGCAACGACGATCGCCACACAGCCTATGTCGATGCGCTGGTACGCGAACTCGAAACGCGTGGCTCGGTGCTTGCCGATCCCATCGAGACGGTGTACGTCGGTGGAGGCACACCATCCAAGCTGGGGCCGCGGCTCTTGGGATCGCTACTCGACGCGCTCCCGCAGTCCACGATCGAGACCACGGTGGAGTGCAACCCCGAAGGAGTCGATCCGGAAATGGCCCAGATGCTGGGGGAGCGTGGGGCGCGAGTCTCCCTTGGGGCACAGACGTTCGCCGCGCCGCTGCTCG
>FLOH01000835.1_pt1 | contig 55204 bp, 45 predicted proteins | sample 756751 | NCBI WGS metagenome assembly FLOH01 (sample SAMEA4026879, study PRJEB14308) | marine metagenome | biome: coastal water; material: water | depth 74 m
CTGGTATGCGGATGGGCCTATGACGACATTGGTTTTGTCTCAAAACTGTGTACCTCGGTCCCTAACAGGCATATGCGTGACATGTGCGATTGGACAGCGTACGCCTCATTGACCGCTCCGCATTGCGCCGTACGGATCGCGAACGGGGAAAAGGACAAGGTGATTGACAAGCATCAGGACGGCAGAGCATGGGAAGGTACCGATGCGGTGGTTGCCTCGGTCAAAGGACTGTATGCAGAACTCGGGAAACCAGGGTGGATCGATACCTGGTACGAGCCGGGTGCGGGACACCGTCCCTATTTTCTCTACAAGGAGTCGCTGGAGTGGCTCCACCGGCACCTGGGGACACCAAACTGGGACCTGGCGCATATCCGCGCACTGCCCACGCTAAATGCAGGAGACTACTGTGACCGACAGGGGCTGGAACTGGAACGCCTGTACGGCACCCCGCTCCATTGGCGCGGCGCCACACTGCCGGTTGTCGGCGTACGGCATCTTCCCCGTGAATCACTGGCGGTACTGCGACAGGACGAACGCGGATCACCGGAATTCACGTTGGAAGGCTGGCTGGATCAAATCGAGCATAATGCCGCGGAACAGCACAGAAAATAATATTGACAGTATCATGTCGTACATCACTTTGTCACTTTTTGGATAAAAGGTATGATTAACCGACAACTGAAATGCCCCGATTGCGGATCATCGGTCACTGAATACACCAATCCGGCGCCGGTGGTGGATATTATCATTGAAATGCCCTTGCCGGACGGGTCACCCGGAATTGTGTTGATCGAACGGAAACACGAACCGTACGGCTGGGCTATCCCCGGCGGATATGTCGATTACGGTGAGACCGTTGAAACTGCCGCCATACGGGAAGCCAAAGAGGAAACCAACCTGGATATCACGGGCCTGCGCCAGATGCACGTTTTCAGCGATCCCATGCGTGACCCCCGGAGCCACACCATATCAACCACGTTTATGGCGCGGGCAAGCGGCGAACCGCAAGGGGGAGATGACGCGAAGACGGCAAAAATCTTCCCGGTCGCTGACTTGCCACAGAATCTGGTGTTCGACCACAATACTATACTGGACCATTATTTACAGGTTCGGAAGTGAACTTCCCGGTTTCCTGATGCTTCGTCGTATGTGGTGTTAGGCAACTTTAATTGGTACATTTCACTATAGTATCGAAAAATTATCAAGATAATCTGTCATTTCGAGCGCAGCGAGAATTCTTTCTGCGGGTCTCATCACGAAAAGATAAGATTTCTTGCTGCGCTCGAAATGACACTGTGTTCTTGCACTCTGGTTCAGTCGGCTCGTTATCATTCGGATTGCGCAACACATACGTGTTTGGCAACGACAAGCATGAACGGAACATTGTCAGTCAATTCATTCTTGATTAGATAGCATTCTGCCGAATGACGAAAAACGTCCGATATTGTCATCCTGAGCGTAGCGAAGGATATTGCTGTTGACCAACCAACAAACGAGATCCTTCGCTACGCTCAGGATGACAGGCTCATATCTTTTTCACATACTTCAATTGGAAAATCTTTACATATATACAGTATGAACAGCTATAAACCTTTATACGGCAATGAAAAATCGTCGGAACGGCGCGTTGATTTCACACTGCGGGAGGTGCCGCCCTGGGTGATGGAGGAACAACGCCCCAGTCCATTTCCCTGGACGAACCTGGTGTTATTTTTGTTGACGGTCTATACGACACTGGTCGCCGGCGCGGCATTTGAAAATATCAACGGCTTTGCCAATCCGCATCAGTTAGGCGCCGGCGTGCCCTTCTCTTTTACGCTGCTGACGATTCTGGGTATCCATGAGTTGGGACATTTCGTGGTTTCACGAATGCATGGCGTAAAAGCCACATGGCCCTATTTCATTCCCGTACCCACGTTTATCGGAACCTTCGGCGCGATGATCCGCATCAAATCACCCATACCGGACAAACGGGCGCTGCTGGACATCGGCGCGGCAGGCCCTATTGCGGGATTCATCATCGCAGTGCCGGCGATCTTCCTGGGTCTGGAAGTCTCCACGGTAGCGCCGGCGCAGAGCATGGATGGCGCACTGCAGCTTGGCGATTCACTCCTGTTACAACTGGCGGAACACTGGGCTTTCGGCGATCTGGCGGCGGACCAGGCAATTCACCTGGGACCAGTGGCTTTTGCCGGATGGATCGGCCTGCTCGTCACGGCATTGAACCTGCTGCCGGTGGCCCAGTTGGACGGCGGGCATATCGCCTATGCCGTGTTTGGCAAATGGCATTATACCATTGCCCGGTTGGCGCTGCTCGGCATGCTGGGACTGGGTTTTCTCGGATGGCCGGGTTGGTTTCTCTGGGCGGTGCTCTGCATCATTTTCCGATTGAAACACCCGCCTACCCTTAATGACACACTGCCGCTTGACCGCCCAAGAAAAATTGTTGCAGCGGCCTGCCTGATTATCTTTATATTGTGCTTTATACCCGTTCCGTTCCAACAGATATAGGAGGCGTACGATGAGCCGCTTTACCGGATCAATGAGAATTTCTTTTGTGGCCTGCTTCATCACCGGCCTCATGCTGTTTTCCGCCGAGACCCATGCCCAGCGGCAGCAGCGGGAGGCGCCACCCAAAACCTATACGGATATTGCATACGCTCCTTATGAAAGCACCCGCCTCGATTTCTGGCAGGCCCCATCACTCAAACCAACACCGCTGGTGATCTATATCCACGGCGGCGGATTCACCGGCGGCTCCAAGGACCGGGTCAATGCCGGAATGGTACAAGACCTGCTGAAAGCGGGGATTTCCTTTGCGTCTGTTGAGTACCGGCCGGTCGGCGTTGCCCCCCTCCCCGCCGCGCATGAGGACTGCACGCGGGCCATTCAGTTTTTACGATCAAAAGCACAAACCTGGAATCTTGACAAGGATCGATTCGGCGCTACGGGCGGTTCCGCAGGCGCACAGCTTTGCCTGTACCTCGCCTTCCATGACGATATGGCCGACAGAAGCAGCGACGATCCGCTGAAACGGGAATCAACCCGCCTGACCTGCGCTGCAGTGGGCGGGTGCCAGATCACCATGGACCTCGACTGGTGGATCAAAAACATCCCGGAGTACACGGTACACAAGGATATGTTCGCCACCTACGGCGTCACCACGGATGCGGAACTGAAACCGCTGATCCGGGAAACGTCGGTGGTCAATCACCTGACCCAGGATGATCCGCCGGTCTGGATGTCCTACGGTATGGCGCCGGGTGACCCGGTTCCTGAAGACAAAAGAAAAGCCGGTGGTTGGAAAGTCCATCATGTAAATTTCGGCGTGGAGATGCAGAAACAGATGAAAAATCTTGGGCTTGAGATGCATCTCAGTTATCCCGGAGCAACTCCCGAGTACAAATCCTCCACGGAGTTTTTTATCGCCAAACTGAAAGAATAAACCGCGAAATAGGTAAAAAAACCAGTGAACCACGAATACACGCGAATTATACAGAAGATTCGGATATTTCGGTTAACATTGCGCAAATTGGTACGCTCCTTTGTCCTGCATTGGAATAGCGATGGTCCCAAGCTCGCGAATAGGATATTGGATAGATTCGATTACGAGCGTCCCCAAACGTCTTTCCCGCGAAAGCGGGAATCCACGTCTGTGCCTGTTCTCAAAAAGACTGGATCCCTGCTTTCGCAGGGACGACGAAGGCGATCGAGCAACTGCTACAAATTCTTCATGATTCCTGTATCCAAAACATACCGCTTCTGTATCTTGACTACGGTATTCTTCACGGCTGTTCTGTTGCAGGCTCAGACGCCTGAACCAACGGTGGCCGACCTGCCCTATGGCCACCATGAGCGCCAGGTGCTGGATTTCTGGAAGGCAAAATCCGACAGTCCCGCACCGCTGGTTGTGTTCATCCACGGCGGCGGATTCCAGGCGCTTGACAAGAGCCGCATTACCCTCCGGTTTGTACGGGAATTTCTGGATGCCGGCATTTCCGTTGCTGCCTTCAATTACCGGTTCGTTCAGACACATCCATTTCCGGCATGTTTCGAGGACGTCCGGTATGCTTTGCAATTCTTACGATCGAAAGCCGGCGCATGGAACATCGACAGCGATAAAATCGGTGCATACGGCGGTTCCGCCGGCGCCATGATGTCCCTGTGGCTGGGATTCCACGACGACATGGCGGATGCGGACAGCGCCGATCCCATTGCCCGGCAGTCAACCCGATTGTATGCAGTCGCTGCACAGGGCGGCCAGATTACCTTCGACCGACATTGGATGGAACAGTCGATCCCCGGCAACATGATTCACAACAATCCGGCCTTTATCCGGCTGTTCGGCGTGCAGCAAATCACAGACCTGGACCGGCCTGATATTCTGCGATGGGTGCGGGAGCTCTCGCCCATTTACCATTTGACAGCGGATGATCCACCGGTCTATATGGAATACGCGATGGCGCCGGATGCTCCGGTCCCGACTGATCCGCAACAACTGAAACCTTGGGCGTTGCACCACGTGATCTTCGGCCTCACGTTGCAAGTCCGGATGCAGGCGCTCGGCATTGAATCAAGCCTGCAATACCCGGGAGCAACACCTGGCTATCATAGCATTCCACATTATTTCAAAGTCAAATTCGGAAAAGCATCGTTGTAATCATGGACATTATCACATCACCCCGGATCATGCAGGAACGGGCGAAAACCATCCGAAATGCCGGCGGATGCATCGGTTTTGTGCCGACGATGGGATTTCTGCACGAGGGCCATTTGTCACTGATCCGGGCGCTCGGTGAAGAACCGCAGACACGGATCATGAGTATCTTCGTCAATCCGACACAGTTCGGCCACGGAGAAGATTTCGAACAGTATCCGCGGAATATGCAGCGGGATGCGCATCTGGCGGAAGAAAACGGCATCGACATACTCTACACTCCATCTGCTGCCGATATGTACCCCGAAGGCGCTCAAACTACCGTGAGTGTATCCACCCTGACCCGGGGGCTCTGTGGCGATTTCCGCCCGGAACATTTTGACGGCGTCACAACGGTGGTGGCCCTGCTGATTAACATTGTGAAACCACATCGGCTGGTGCTGGGACAAAAAGACTTTCAGCAGGCGGTGGTCTGCCGGCGCATGGTCCGGGACCTCTGGCTTGATACGGAAATTATCACCGCCCCCATCGTCCGCGAACCGGACGGACTGGCCCTGTCCTCCCGCAATGTTTACCTGTCGCCGGAAGAGCGGTCCCAGGCGCTGGCGCTGTCCCGTTCGCTGCTGGCTGCACAGCAGGCCGTGAAGGATGGCGCCCACTCAGCAGACGATCTGCGTCATATCGTCACCGAAACGCTGTCCCGCAGCCCCCTTGTGGAACCGCAATACATTTTTATCGGCTCGCCGGATACTCTTACAGTAACCGACCAATTGGAGGGCGAGATTCTTGTTGCCCTTGCCGCGATGGTGGGAAAAACGCGATTGATTGACAATATGGTGATTCGAGTACCGGAATAGATAAGTCGGTTTCACGTTCGGATAATCAATATGTCATTTCGAGCATAGCGAGAAATGCGAAGCATTAGATAAATCTTATTATCATCAGTGAAATTACAGAAAGATTTCTCACTGCGCTCGAAATGACACATCAGTTTTTAATTTTTCACAATTCATAATTCACTATTCACAATTCTATTCCCATGCGACGCGTTTTCATCACAGGAGCAAACCGGGGCATCGGGCAGGCGCTGGCAATTCGCTATGCCCGGGCGGGCTGTCATGTGTACATCGGTTCCCGCAACGCCGAACAGGCCCGGGACACGCTGGCGCAGGTAACAGCAGCCGGTGGCAGCGGAGTAATTATCCCGGTCGATATGCTGAACGATTCCTCAATGGTTGCTGCCGCCGACCGCGTCCAGAGCGACGGCCCTTTGGACATTCTCGTGAATAACGCCGGCATTCTACAAACTGCCCGGTTTACAGAACAATCCGCCGATAACATCGCCCGGCTGTTTACCGTTAATACGATCGCTCCACTCCTCTTCACCAGATTGTTTCTACCCCAGATGATCCGGCAACAAAGCGGTCTGATAGTCAATCATGCTTCCGTTGCGATAATCGGCGTCCCGGGCACTGCTGTCTATTCTGCAACAAAAGCAGCGTTGTTCACCTTTTCGGAAGCTCTGCGGCGGGAATTGCGGAGCACCGGCGTACGCGTCAGCACGCTTTTGACACCGGTCGTGGCAACTGACATGAGCCACTCATCGGAAGCAGTCCGCCGGGAACGCGGCTGGTATAAATCACACAGGGCTGTGCAGAAAACAATGACACTTGAGCGGTATATCGACGTCATATTTCCAAAACTTGAAAAGGGCAAGTCGGTCATTGCTCCAGGTATTGCCGGCTTTCTGACCAGATTGCAGCGCTTTGCGCCACATCTTGTGGATTTGGGTCTTTCGATGGTTTTCCGCCCGATGTATGAGGACCACTCGTAACACGCCCGGGAATACACCTTATATTGTCAACCGCATCACTATCCCGAGTGAACTGGACTACCATCAAACCTCGGGTGGCACGCCAAATTCCGCATCAGCGGGATTGGGCGTGCTTTCAATAATTCCTTCCTTGTCATTTTCAGTTAAAACACTCATGCCGGATAATTATTCCTACCCAATACGCCGAAGGTGTATCACATACCAGCCCAGGGCAACGCCCTGGGAACAGAACCATATAAAAATCCAAGCCCTGTAGGGGCGTAACATCTCTTTGTCACGCCCCTACAGGGCTGCAAGAGAAAAAACTCTCCACACCCAGGGCGTTGCCCTGGGCTGGTATGTGCAGCCCTTGCAGGGCTTGTTCACCAGCACGTATTTTTTACATGCCCACTTGGGCGTGCCACCCGAATTTCATTGGCAAGTTTGTTCCATCATGGGGGTAGGCCTGATGAGTACCATTGAAACTCATTGCCATGCCAGAGCACAGAACCACCATCACTGCTCGGGTGGCACGGTCATTCTACATGTAATCAAATCATCCCCCCTTCACAGGCAAGCCTTGCGATGTATTACCCATAGTTCAGGCCAGATTGCCCGTACCACCTCGGACGAAATCCCAGTGTTCCATACGTTTTTCATTCATCATTCACAACACTCGGCGTCCTTCCACTTGCCTTTTTCCCCGCTTCTGGTTACATTTTGAGATAGAGACGGCGGCGGATTTCACCACAGGGATGTTCGCCACTTCTGTTTACTACCTGGATCTTTCGTACCGAATATGGCAAAACTGCATCGGCGGCGGCTCGACGGCCGCGCCTCCGGAAATTCATCACGACATAAAAGCCGCCCGGAACCTGTGCGGAACAGTGCACGATCCGCTCGCAGGCAATGGTCCGAGTTTTTCCCGAACATTCAGTTCCGGAAGCTGGTACCTGGAACATCCGTCTTGATAAACCTGGCCGTGATCGTCTGCGGGATCTGGTGTCTGTACTGGGGAACGCTGTGGGTCCAGAATATTCTGGCGCACCCTTCGTCGCCCAGGGAAGAATCAGTGGCGGTGGAGGAAGTCCCTGACTTTCAACCTGTTCCCGAAGGCGTCCGTATTCGCGTGGAAGTGTTAAACGGCTGCGGTGTCAAGGGAATAGCCGGAGAATTAACCGAAAAACTGCGCGAACAGAATTTCGATGTCGTGTCCGAAGGCAATTATAAATCCAACGGCCGGATTACCTGGAATATCCGGGAAACCATCGTCATTGACCGCATAGGCATCCCTGGTCATGCACAACGGGTGGCGGCCTTCATGGGCACGACGAACATGATTCAGCAGGCGCGGTCGGATTCGCTGCTGGATGTCAGTATTATCCTTGGGAGAGACTATCAAAACCTTGAAGCCTTCCGCTAAAAAAAGTCCGGGCCCACGGGCCATGGCCAACCGCGTCGCCAAATTCTCTCTGGAGAAGAAAGCCGATGACGTGGTCATTCTGGATCTGCGAAAGCTGACTTCGATGACAGATTATTTCGTGATCGCATCGGCGGCCTCCGAGGTGCAGGTGAAAGCGATCATGGATTCTATTATTGCCGGCATGAAAAAAGAATTCGGCAAACCCTGGCATCAGGAGGGTATTGAACACCGCCAATGGGTGCTGTTGGACTACGTGCACGTCGTCGCACATATTTTCCTGCGGGAAACGCGGGAATATTACGGACTGGAACGGCTCTGGGGCGACGCAAAAACTATACGAGTGGAGGATTAGATGGCGTTACTGGCAGCCGGGACGGTCGCGTACGACAGTATCGAATCACCCTATGGCAATGCACCGGATATGCTCGGCGGATCGGGAACTCATTTCGCCGCAAGCGCGTCCCTGCTGACGCCGACACGAATCGTCGCCGTGGTGGGACAGGATTTTCAGATGGAGGAGCTCGATTTCCTGAAGGCCCGCGGCGTTGATTTCTCAGGCCTGGAAGTCGCCGAAGGCAAGACCTTCCGCTGGGGCGGCAAATACCTTGACGACGTAAATCAGCGGGAAACACTATATACCGATCTGAACGTACTGGCTACTTTTGACCCCAAGGTGCCGGCCGCTTTTCAGGACAGTCCCTATGTTTTTCTGGCGAATCTCGCACCGGAACTGCAGGCCCGCGTGCTGGACCAGGTCCGGGATCCCAAATTTGTCGTCATGGACACCATGAATTTCTGGATCGACAGCGCCCCGGACGCCGTGAAGGACATCATGCGGCGGGTAGACGGACTGATTGTCAACGATGAGGAAACCCGTATGTTGTCGGGTGAGTTAAACCTTATAGCGGGGGCTAAAAAACTCTTGGAAATGGGGCCGGGAATTGTAATTTGCAAAAAAGGCGAACATGGAGCTTTTCTGCTTAGCCGAAACGGGTATTTTACGGTTCCCGCCTACCCCACAACCGATGTGAAAGATCCAACGGGCGCCGGCGACTCATTTGCGGGCGGCCTGATGGGGTATATCGCGAGCACCGGATCGACGGATTTTGCAACAATCAAACGCGGCCTGGTGTATGGCAGCGCCGCCGCTTCTTATTGTGTGGAAGCGTTCGGTCCCCGGCGTTTCCAGGAAATCACCGCGGAGGACGTCGAAAGCCGGGTGAAAGAATTCCGTGGTTTCGTCGAATTTTAACATGAGGTAGTCAGTTGTGACTATCACGGTTGTAATAGAGATATATTTGTTTCTGCTGGCCTTCTGTTTTGGTGCGGCGTGGTATATTTTCCGCCAGAAAACCGCCTGGGGCTGGTTTCCTCTGATGATGGCGTTTCTGTTGATCGGGTATGGCGTTTTTTTTACCTCCATTCAAACCCATCCGACCGGTACGCGGACGAAACAGGCGATCGTCACGATTCCAAAAGGCGCCGGTATGAACGCTATCGCACGGTTGCTGGCGGAAGAGGGCCTGACGACCGAGCCTTCTTACCTGACCATGCTGGGACAATTACTGGGAGTTGACCGGAAATTAAAAGCCGGCGATTATGAACTCCCTCCGGGACTGTCCCATTATGATCTGCTCATGACCCTGACCGAAGGCCATACACTGCTCTATAAGGTGACATTCCCCGAAGGAATACGCGCACAAGACTTTGCAGAATTGCTGTCCAATGCCGGTTTGGTCGACCGGGACCGATTTCTGGCGCTGGTCCACGATTCGGTGTATTGCCGGGAACTGGGCATTCCCCAGGATAACGCCGATGGTTTTCTGATGCCGGAGACCTATTTTTTCCAGCGCGGACTGGATGAGAAAGTAATTTTCCGGTATCTGACGCAGCCCGTCCTGGATTTTTTAAAGGAATCTGAAACGGAAACGGCGCTGTCCGCCCTGGAATTGACGCCGCTCAATCTCGTCACGCTGGCATCGATCATTGAGGGGGAGGCCATCTACGACGACGAACGTCCGCTGGTGTCTGCGGTCTATCACAACAGGTTGAACAAGGGTATTCCGCTGCAGGCGGATCCCACCATTCAATTTATTATTAACGGCCCTCCGCGCCGTTTGCTCTATGACGATCTGAAAATCGAATCCCCCTATAATACATACCGGCACCGCGGTCTTCCGCCCGGTCCGATCAATAATCCGGGTCTTGCGTCACTGCGCGCGGCGCTGCATCCGGCCGATGCGACCTACCTGTATTTTGTGGCGCGCGGAGACGGTTACCATACCTTCTCCAACAACCAGTCCGAACATCTGGCCGCCAAGCGTAAATTTGACAAAATTCGCCGGGATGTAGCGCGGGAAAAAAACGGCATATAAACACTCACTTCCGGCAATCCTGCGGGGGTTGAACACACACTGGCCGGATACTCACCGGCCCTTTCATTTCGGATATCATGGCTGCCCCATCACGTACAACCGCGTTTGATCAATGGAAAGCGGGACTGAATCCCGTTCAGGAAAATATCGTCCGAACCACCGAGGGACCGGTGCTGGTATTTGCCGGCGCCGGCAGCGGCAAAACCCGGGTGATCATCCACCGTATCGGGTATTTACTCTCGGATATGGGAGTGCGTCCGGACGCCATCCTGGCCTTAACCTTTACAAAAAAAGCCGCCGGTGAAATGCAGAAACGCATCGTCGCGCTGCCCGGCGTTTCGGACCGTCCTCTCCGCTGGATGGGCACCTTTCACTCCTGCATGGGGCAGATTCTACGGCGGGAAGCCAGGCATCTTGGGTACAAGGCGCCTTTTGTCATCGTCGACGAAGATGACAAACTCAAACTGGTGCGCCATATCATTAACCGCTGGCCTGAGGAATCACGGCACGTGAAACCCAATCAAGCAGTGAAATGGATCAGCCGGTCGAAAACTTTTTCTCATATTCCGCGGGAGCAGTTGTTCAATCCCATCCAATTACCCCTGGTGGACACACTGCTGAAAGCCTATCAAAAAGAACTGGATGAATCCTGCGGTCTCGATTTTGATGACTTGCTGCTGCGGCCGCTACAGCTGTTTCAGGAGCGACCCGACGTCCTGTCATTATATCAGGCGAAATTCAAGTATATCTTTGTTGACGAGTTTCAGGATACCAACACCGTCCAGTACGCGCTGTTGAAACTGCTGGCACGGGGCCGCGAAAATCTGTGTGTTGTGGGAGACGACGATCAGTCCATCTACCGCTGGCGCGGGGCCGAAGTGGAAAACATTCTGCGGTTTCGCGAGGATTTTCCCCGGGCGCAGGTGTTTCATCTGGAGCAGAATTACCGGTCGTCGGGCCATATTCTGACCGCCGCCCAGTCCGTGGTCCGGCACAACGCCATACGACAGGATAAAAAGCTGTTTACGGACCGGCCGCCGGGTGAACCGTGCACCCTGATCCATTGCTCCAATGAATATGAGGAAGCCCGGTGGATCGTTTCGGAGATCCGTAAACAAATGCAAAATAAGCATCGATTGGGCAACATGGCGATCCTCTACCGTACCAACGCCCAGTCGCGTGTATTGGAGGAGGCGTTACGGTCGCAAACCCTCCCCTACACGATTGTCGGAGGCATCCGCTTTTATGAACGGAAGGAAATCAAAGATGTGCTGGCCTATTTCCAACTGGTTCTGAATCCCCGCGCAACAGTAGCGTTCAACCGAATCATTAATTTTCCCGCTCGCAGTATCGGCGCTGTGACCCTGGAAAAACTCCATGACCACGCCGAATCCCTGCGGCTGCAAGCATTCGAGACCATCCCAAAACTCGCTCAACGTTCTGACGTTACCCAGCGGACAAGGGACGCGCTGTTACATTTTCACACCCTGATCGGCAAATACCGCGACCTCCTGAAAACCCTCTCTCTACCGGAATGGGCCCGCGCGCTGGTGGACGAACTGGGCCTGCATCAGATGTATAAAAGTGAAGATACGCCGGAAGCGGAAGAACGTTGGAACAATATTGCAGAACTGCTGAACGGCCTGTCGGAATTCACCCGGACGGAAACCGATAACTCTCTCGAAGCGTTTCTGCAACATGTTACGCTCCTCAGTGACGTAGACCGGTGGCGGTGGTCCCCGGATGCCGTTTCCATGATGACGTTTCACAGCGCCAAGGGGCTCGAATTTGACATTGTCTTCATGACCGGTTTGGAAGACGGTCTGTTCCCCCTCTCCCGGTCACTGGAATCCCTCGACACCATGGAGGAGGAACGCAGGCTGTTCTATGTTGGCGCCACGCGGGCCATGAACAGACTCTACCTGTCCAGCGCCCAGAGCCGGTACCGAAACGGACAGCAGGAGCGATCCATGCCCTCCCGCTTTTTATTGGAACTGGACAAATCATGTCTTCGGGAAGAAATAATCCGTCCGGCGCCGGCAACTGAAATCGGGAGCATACAGGCGCGCAAGCATCCACGCAATACTCCAATACGGACAGTGAATGAAACTGAAGCGCCGTTCTCCACTGGACAGTCGGTTCGACATCAGCATTTCGGGATTGGTACCGTCAAACAGGTGGAGGGCACAGGCGATGATATCAAAGTCCATGTCCACTTTCGCAGTTCAGGAACCAAGAAATTACTTGTAAAATATGCTAAACTGTCTGTATTATAGTAGTTTGGCATAACAAGTAATTTGTTTGTTTTTGCCGATAGCACAAAGGCTGTCTCCTTATGGATTCCATGCGCACACTTCTCTTTTCATTAATCCTCGTTACGGCGACTTCCACCACGGTACCTGGACAGTCCATCCGGGGTCTGGACCATCTGGCTTATGGCATACACCTGTATGAAATGGGCCAGTTGCCCGAAGCGATCGCCATCTTTCGCGAATTGCTGACCAATGACCCGGATCCGGTGCGTACCGCTCAGGCGCAGTTCCTGATCGGTGACATCTGGTTGAAACAGCAACAATGGGAACAGGCCCATGCTGCGCTCCTGACATTTGTCACACGCTACCCCGAATCACCGATGATCGTGGACGGCTGGGTAAAGCTGACCCAAGCGCTGGAAGGCATGGAGAAATTTGAGGAAGCGGCTCGCATCTCCTACTATGCCTCGACCATGCTGGTCGACCTTCCGGAAGCCGCCATGCCCCTGATGCTCAGGGCCGGGCGCGCATACGCCGCATTGAAGAAACCCGAGAAAGCCGCGGAGACATTCCGGCAGGTCACGATTACTTTTCCTCGTTCCGGTGGCGCCGCTGAAGCCTGGCTCGAACTCGGCCACATGGCCCGCCAGGCATCCGATTATTCCAAAGCCCTGCAGTACTATATCACGGCCGAGCACGCCGCAGGCGCTGCAGGCCATAAGGGCATGGCCGCTTATTATCAGGGAGTTATCCATCAGGCAATGGGTGAAATCGCCCATTCGGTGGAACCACTACGCAGAGCGATCGGGATTCTCCCCTCCAACACAGATGAATCGGACCGAGCAAAGCTGGCCCTCGCATCGGCCCTCAACCGGACGGAACAATGGCAGGACGCCAAGAAGCTCCTCGACGGAATGACTGAATCCACCGCGGTTATGCTGGAAAAAGCGTCAGGCTATGCGATAGAGCGTGATTACGAAAGCGCCCAATCTATTCTGAATACTGTGCTGACCGGCACATTGACACCCGAACAGGAAGCCCGGGCGCTGCTGCAGCTCGGTCAGATACAGGAAACCGCCGGTCAAATGGCGGACGCCCGCGAATCCCTGCGACGGGTGGCGGACATACTCCGCAGCCTGGGCGACGCCACCGATCCCAACCTCACCCGTACGGCGCACGAAGCGGCAGTCCGGGTCATGACTGCCCAGGACCCTGTGGAAGCAGCGGAGTATCTCGGGTATCTGGCCGATCAGGACACGGAACATGCCGTCGAGCATTTATACAGGGCCGCCGGTTACTATCGCACAGCCGGGCGATATGATCAGGCACAGCATTTGTACAGTCGCGCAGCCGAACTGGCATCGGGACATCCGCTGCTCGATGATATCCTGCTGGCGCGCGCCCGCTGCCTTGATCAGGCGGAGCGTTACTCCGAAGCTCTCGCTGCCTATGGATTGCTGGCGGATCGGGTTCCCGGCAGCCCGCTCATTGATCAGGCGATGCCGGCACAAACGTTTATCGAACAACACCGGGTGATCGATCCGGCAACCCGCGATCTGAAAATGCTGGACCTGTCGGCGACTATTCGTGTCCAGGCCGCCAATACGCCGGCGGAAGACCTGCTCCGCGTTGTCCAATATTATATTGATTACGGAAAAGATTATACAACAGCCATCGAGAAGTTGATCCTCATTCTGAACCAGCAACCATCGGCGCCGGTGGAACAGGAGTCCCGCTGGCTGCTGGCGGTAGGCCACGACTACCTTGCCCAAACGACACTCCAGGGCGGTATGCCGGAACAGCGGTCGCAACATCTGCAGACAGCCGTGAGACTCTACAATGAATTTCTCGACCGGTACCCCGATGCTCCCCAGGCGACAGAATCGACCCTGCGGCGTGCGGACCTGTCCCTGAGCCTCGTTTCCGATGCAAAGCAACGCGCCGCTCAGGCCAAATCTTTGTTTGAACCGCTGTTGAATAATCCGGAGGTCCGCGAGCGCGTACTATTCCGTCTCGGATCTTTTGAAGCAGTCACCGGCGCCGGTGTACCCGAACCGATTATCCGGGAAGGCATTGCCCATTTTCAGACGCTGGCAGAGGAATTTTCGCAAAGTCTCATGGCCGAAGAAGCCCTGTTCAAAGCAGGGGCGGGATTGTACCGGTTAAACGAATTTGACGGCGCCCGTACCCTGCTGAACCAGCACCGGACGCTATACACCGCCGCGCGGTATACGCCGGACGTACTCGATCTGCTGGCCGAACTGGATTTGCGCGAGAACCGGTATACAGCAGCAGCGCTCCGGTACAAAGAGTTGATGGAGCGGTTCTGGTATTCGCCCATCATTGCCCGGCGACATCTCGCCATGGGCGATGCGTTCCTGCAATCCGGTCATTTTCAGGAGGCGCTGGAATCGTATCGCCATGTGCTTGATGACTGGCTCCCGACCGCCTCCGGAGACAGCGCCACAAGCAGCGAAACCCTGGAGCAGATAGTTACCCGTCTGGGCGCTGCGTACGACAGCCTGGGCGCCCCCGGCGGAATTACGGAAACGCTGCAGCGTCTGAATGATCAACTTCCCGTCTCCATTTCCCGACAGCCGATTCACTATGCCCTCGGAGAGAGTTACCGCAGCGTTCACGAACCGACGCTGGCCATTCAGGAATTCACAACCGCGGGTGCGCTGCCCGGACCGCTTCAGCGACCGTCACAGGATGCGGCCGCAAACCTGTTACTGGAAACCGGCATGTATGCCGAGGCCGTCAAACGTTTTGAGCAACTGCGCGACACTGCAACGGAACTACCGCAAAAAGCCGCCTGCGACGCCCGGATTATCATCGGCACCTACCGGCAAAGCCGTGTCGATGAGGCGGACAAGATGGTTAAAAATTTCGAGGACACGAATAAGAAATCCGTCGGATGGGAAGCGTACCGCTGGCAGTTCCAACTGGAGAAGGGCAAAGTCTACTACAGCGTCAAAAACTATAAACGCGCCCAGGATACCTTTGAGAAAGTCGCGGAACAGGCGGGGAAAGTGGAAGCAGGCGCGGAAGGCTTGTATTTCCTCGGCCTGACGTACGAAGCGCGGAACGACAAACGCACCCTCGAGACCTTTTTCGACGTGACAGAAAAATATCCCGATCATCCTATCGCGGGCCAAGCCAACAAAAAGCTGGCCCTGGCTTATTCCGACCAGGGGAAAAACGGCGAATCAGTCCGCCACTACCGCAAAGCTGCGGAACACCCCGTGACCGGCAGCAGGGACGTGGAAGCCTGGCTGGGGCTCATCAGCGCCGCGTACCACGCGGGTTTTTATGAAGCGCATTTGAATTCCATCCGACAGTACCTGGAACTGTTCCCCCATGCGGAAGACCGGTTTGAAAAGCAATTGGAGTACGGAAACTCTTTGATCGAATGGGGTAAAGCCGCCGGGGCGCAGCAGTATTTCGAAACCCTCATGGCGGAGGTGTCGTACGAGGAGGAAGCCCAGGTCCAGTTTTACTACGCCAGATCTATCCACCAGCAGGGATTGCTGGATCTTGCGTCGGCGGAATATCTGAAAGTGTTGTTCTACGGCGGCGATGTCCCACTGGAGTTCGTTGCTTTTTCGCTGATCCAACTCGGCGAGATTGCGGATATTCAGGGCCGGATCGATCATGCCATCGGCTATTACAGTGATTTGCTGGAACGTACCGGCGCCTCCAGCCAGTTCGGCTTGACGGCTCAGAACAGAATAAAGCAGCTCCAGCAAAAAAAGGATGCCGCGCATGGCAACCGCTGATCCTGTGCTGCCGGATCTGACGCTGATCGACCGTCTGGTCGATCAGGCACTGCAGGAGGATGTGGGCGCCGGTGATATTACCACAGCAGCCATTGCCGGCACTCCGGAGCCGTGCTGTGCGGTCATCTTTGCAAAGGCCGATGGGGTTGCGGCCGGAATTCCGATAGCAGAACGTGTTTTTCACCGGCTGGACAGTGCACTCGAAATCGAATCCTGTGTGAATGACGGAGCAACGTTACAACAGGGCGATCACGTATTGCGTATCCACGGACCATTGAACGGCGTCTTGACCGGAGAGCGGACGGCGCTGAATTTCCTGGCGCACCTGTCGGGTATTGCGACACACACCGCCCGCTACGTTGCGGCGGTTACCGGCACAAACACCCGGATACTCGATACCCGAAAAACAACGCCGGGCCTGCGGCTGCTCGAAAAATATGCCGTCGTCTGCGGCGGCGGCATGAATCACCGCACCGGCCTGTACGACATGTTCCTCATCAAGGACAATCACATCGATCTGGCGGGAGGGTTGTCGGCGGCGGTGGAACGCATTCAGCAATACAAAGAAGAAAACGCGTTGTCGGCGCTGGTGGAGGTAGAGGCGGAATCCTTCGATCAACTCCGCGAAGCGTTGAACCTGCCCGTGGACCGGATACTCGTGGACAACATGACGCCTGCACAACTCAGCGAAGCCGTCGCCATTGCCGGAGGCCGCGTTCCTCTGGAGGCATCGGGCGGCATTACCCTCGAAAATGTGCGGGCTTATGCGGAAACAGGCGTAGACTTTATATCCATCGGGGCACTGACCCATTCAGCCCCGGCATTTGATTTTTCCCTGCGGATGAAGGAGTTTTTACAATGAAAGTTATACCGGATGGATCAAAACTCCGCCAGTGCGTGGACATGGAAGGCGCCGAAGGCGTGGAGATGGAAATTCTCGTGGGTGAAGAGGACGGTGCTCCGAACTTTATCATGCGGCGTTTCACTGTCGCGCCTCATGGGCACACGCCGTATCATACCCATGACTACGAACATGTGGTGCTGATTGTTGAAGGCTCGGGCTCCCTGCAGAGCGCAGATGGCCCCAAACCGTTCAAGGCCGGCGATGCCGTATTCGTCGCTCCTGGTGTATTACATCAGTTCGTCAATGATACCGGAGATGCCCTGACCTTCACGTGTACCATCCCGAAGTGACTCCACCCTTTTCAACCTACGAGGCGAGGGAAAAATGGTTATCAGTGGGAAACCGAATTTTTCTAACCCTAAGAATCCTATATCTGTTTGGTGGACATCAAAAGCTGATATAGTTAAATTGGAAAGGTTCAAAGAATTAGTTGATAAATTATGGGAAAAAAATCACAAATTAGAGTCGATCCATTACTCATCCCACCACCGATGTCTTACCAAGAATTTGTGCAATCTCAGTTATCAACAGATAGTGAATACACTGAATTAAGAATGATTATCTCACAAGATGCACAACATATAAAACAAATTGCAAGGAGACATGATATACCGATTGTTATTGGTTATCAATATTACTCTCTTCCATTATATCATTTCCAAGAGTAATATTCAGTCTGGCTGGCTTTTCAGATCAATGGACTCAGAGGATCTGGTTTTTATTTTGGGCACTATTTTTCATATACATTTTCTTGACATTACTTGGATTCTCAGTTCATAACATTCTACAACTAATAAAAGAATCGAGAGAACTTTACAAAGCAATTTAACATTTGACAATAATTTAAGAATCGCTATAAGTATAAAAACCACAATAGGAAGCTACTTTCCATCATGATATTTATTGCCCCGACCTTTAGGTCGGGGAAAACCTACTAACTAAAAATCCTGGACTTTAGTCCAATAAAATCATGATAGTGTATTGATATGGGTTAAAACCCATGATTATTGAGTGGATTCCATCAACCCCGAGCTAAAGCTCGGGGCTATGGTTATAACAATTTCATCTATAAATGGTAGATCATTATTCCTAAATAATACATTCGGAGGCACGCATCAAACATCTGAAACGACTGCTCCCCTACTGTCTGGAATACAGGAAAAAATTTCTGCTTGGCTTTACCTTCGTACTGCTGACCAACGTTGTCAGTGTCATGGCCCCGCGGGTACTCGGGATGGCCATAGACGATCTTGAAGGCCGGATTTCCGCCGATGTGCTGCTGCAATACGCCGGTCTGATTCTCGGCATCGCCATTGTCGGCGGCATTTTCCGCTTTGCCATGCGGCAGGTACTCATCGGGTTGTCCCGTCAGCTCGAATACAATCTGCGGAACGATTTCTTCGCCCATCTGCAGCGGTTGCATCCATCGTACTACGACCGCCATAAAACCGGCGACCTGATGTCGCGCCTGACCAACGACCTCAATGCGGTACGAAACGTTCTCGGACCCGGCATCATGTATTCGGTGAATACGGTTATCCTGTTTTCGCTGGCTATTACGATGATGTGCATGCTCAATGTGTCGTTGACGCTGCTCGCCCTGGTCCCCTTTCCCATTCTGTCGGTGATGGTCATGCGTTTCGGTAAGAGCATTCACCGGCACTTTGACCGCATCCAGGCCCAGATGTCGGCCATCAGCGCCAAAGCGCAGGAAAACCTCGCAGGTATCCGGGTGGTGAAAGCCTACGCCCGGGAAGACGAGGAAATCCGGATGTTCGATGCGATCAACCGTGAGTATGTTGAGCGCAACCGCAAGCTGATCAACCTCTGGGCCGTGTTCTACCCCATGATGCAGCTTGTCAGCGGCCTCGGCGTTCTGATCATCCTGTACGTGGGCGGTAATCTGGTCATCGACGGTGTGATCACCCTGGGTGATTTCGTAGCATTTAACGGGTATCTTGTGATGCTGCTCTGGCCGATGATCGCACTGGGGTGGGTTATCAATGTGTTTCAGCGGGGAGCGGCATCCATGAGCCGGATTAACCGCATTCTGGATGAAAAACCCGCGATCCGCGATCCGGAGCAGCCGACGCATATCGACCTGGTTCGCGGCGATATTGAGATGCGCAACCTGACGTTCACGTATCCCGGCACGGACACGCCGGTTTTGCACGATATCACTCTGCATATTCCCGCCGGCTCAACGCTGGCCGTCGTAGGACCGACCGGTTCGGGGAAGAGCACACTGATCAACCTGATTCCCCGCCTGTACGATCCGCCGTACGGCTCCATACAGGTCGATGGCATACCCATTCAGGATCTTCCCCTCGAGAAATTGCGGGGTAATATCGGACTGGTACCACAGGAGACCTTCCTGTTCTCCGACAGCATTGCCTCCAATATTGCCTACGGCGCAGGAGAAGAGGAAGAAGACCAGATTCAACAGGCAGCCATCACGTCACAACTGCACAATAATATTGCCGACTTTCCACATCAGTATGACACCATGCTGGGCGAACGGGGCATCAATCTGTCAGGCGGGCAGAAGCAGCGGCTGGCGATCTCGCGGGCGGTGATTCTCGAACCGGCTATTTTTATCATGGACGATGCGTTGTCCAGTGTGGATACCTATACGGAAGAAGAGATCCTCAAAGGTTTGGCGTCGGTGATGAAAAGCCGCACGAGTATTATCGTGTCCCACCGGATTTCCACTATCCAGCACGCCGATCACATTATTGTCCTCGACGAAGGCCGCATTGTGGAACAGGGCAACCACCAGGTGCTCCTCGACCACGACGGCCTGTACGCAGGACTCTACCGCAAACAGTTACTGGAAGAAGAACTGGCGGAAGCGGAATAGGTGTTTCCTGCTCAATGTATTTTGACGTCCCTCCATACCTGCCTATACGCCGTTCCCCTACACCCTGGCCTGTTCCGGGTTCTGCTTCAGAACCGTGCCTGCCGCGGCAATCATCCCGGCAATGTCGGACAGGTTCGACGGGATAATCAGCGAATTACCGGCTTTGGCCAGTTTGCCGAATTCGCCGAGATATTGCTCGGCTATCCGCAGGTTCACCGCCTGCAAGCCGCCTTCTTCCCCGATAGCATTGGCAATCTCCCGGATCCCGGTCGCCGTGGCCTGTGCCACTTTCTCTATTTCTGCTGCCCTGCCTTCGGCCTCGTTGATCCGGCGCTGCTTCTCCCCTTCAGACCGGGCAATCAATTCCTGCTTGTCGCCCTCGGCCCGGTTAATCTTGGCTTGCATGTCCCCCTGCGATTCGGCAATCACGGCCCTTTTTTCACGCTCCGCTTTCATCTGCTTTTCCATGGCGTCCTTGATGCTCATTGGCGGCTCGATATTTTTGACTTCGTACCGCGTCACCTTGACGCCCCAGGAATCGGACGCTTTGTCCACGGCGGCGACGATAAGCGTATTCATGGAATCCCGCTCTTCAAAGGTCTTGTCCAGTTCCAGTTTGCCTATCACGCTGCGCATGGTCGTCTGCGCCAGTTGCGTGGCGGCAAACTGATAATTGTTGATGCCGTAAGATGCTCTTTGTGCGTCGGTCACCTGCAGGTACAGGATGCCGTCCACTTCCACGGAAATATTGTCCTGCGTAATACAGGTTTGCGAGGCTACATCGAGCGCCTGCTCCTTCAGAGTATGTTTGTAGGCGACCACGTCGATAAACGGCACGAGGATATGAAACCCGGCATCGAGCGTTGCCCGGTACTTGCCGAGTCGTTCCACGATCATGGCCTGCTTCTGAGGCACAATTCTGATCGTCTTGAAAAAAGTCACCAGTACAAAAATGATAACACCAACGAGAATAAGCGAACTCATATTCATGACAGACTCCTTTGTACCGGTTTCACGATGAGCGTAATATTGTTTTTGTCTACGATTTCTACGGTGGCGCCTTCCGGGATGGTTTCATCCGACGCCGCGTCCCACCCACTTCCGTGAAACTCCACTCGACCCCGAACATCCGGGGTGATGGCTTGTGTCACTACGGCATGCTCACCGACAAACTCCGGCGGCATATCATCGCCCGATTGCCGGAACAGGAAACGGCCGATGAATATCGTTTTCAGCCATTTTCGCAGAGAAACTATCAGCAGAATAGAACACAGGAGAAAAACAATGAGCTGGATATTGAGCGAAATATCCGCCACAAAACACAAGGCGGCAACCACCCAGGCGCCCACACCAAAGAAAAAGATAATAAGGCCGGGGTTCATGAACTCGATTAGCAGACACAACAAACCGACAAGAAACCAGAGTAACTCCGGTCGTGCCCATTCAGTAATACTTTCCATGTTCGGTCCTCCCTAAAATGATATGGAATCGAACCGGCTATTCACGAACGCGGATTCCCGATTCGCCGCCATATCGTTGACAAAATAAAGACGATGGAAATATAGAAATTCTTCACAGATAATGTATTTTCCCAAATTCAGGCAGTCTCCAGCGAATATTTTATTCTATACACCCTGGGTAATTAGTACGTCTTGTTCCGGCATGCTTCCTGCTCATTTGCTCCCTTTTTTGCCGTTTTTCTTCTGTGAGTTTATCTCTTCGTCGACGCCGTACGTCGCATACAAATGATACGCGCAATCGGGGCCGATAAGCTGCCTGGCGGATTCGTGCCGTACTCTGATTTTCCCCTGCAAGATCAACCGCCGGTACAAATATTTCAGCCGACTGAGTTCTGTTTTCTCGTTTTTCATTGTAATGAAATGCTTCTGTTTATTGAGCAACTGCAGTACGCAAGGTACGAACTGCTTCCTCTGGTAACGGCTGATGGTTGCTTTCAGCGCCGGGCAGGCCATACCAATACGTCGCAACGCCGTAATCCATCCGGCAATCCCACCAGTGCCAGATCTCCATATCCACCTGCAGAGATTCCCCGAACGGCATGCCGTCCAGGACGCGAGTCCGCGTTTCGGTGCTGTAACCCTGCGTGACCCGGACGATGGGAATTTCTTCAGTCGTGTTTTTATCATAATCCATCACCCGCACCTGGGCATGGAAGGGATGCTCGTAAAAGGACCTGTTCTGTCCGCCATACGCATAGGCGTAATAATCCTCGGTGCCGGTTCCGAAGATGGACGGAAAGGACTCGCCGTCCACCCATATTTTCGCATCGCCCTCGCCCCACCAGATTTTCTTTGGATTGAAGACGGTCAATGCATCTCCGACGTACACACCCCGTCCCCGGAGCGTCACATAATTCCAGTCGGATCGTGGGCGCGTCGGAATGTCTGCCTCGTGCCGCCAGGTGGCGTGAAAATACATCGAGCTATCGTTCCACTCCCAGCCGTCGGTACAGGCGCTCATTTTCACCTGTACAGGTTTAGCACCCAGGTTTAGCAACCGTATCGACGCTGACTGCTCATAGGGCATGATCCAGCGACAGGCCATGGTCCCATCGGCTGAAACCGTCCGATACCAACCCTCAAATGGATGTACCCCCACTCCGGCGCCGAAAAAATCTCCCACCGGACACCAGATGGTCTCCTGACCATCACAGACCATTTTCAGAACGAGGGACCTCATAACCTGCGGGTCTTCATAGGATCCCAGTTGTAACATGAGACTCCGCAGAGCATGTGGGCCGCCGGGGAGATCGACCGAAACCTCGCCACCCGCAGCAATTGACTGATTCAGCGTCACAGAATCATCGCTCTACGGCATCTGTGGCTGGACCAGCAGGGAGCCGATTTGCTCCAGATCGGATCGTGCATCCCTCAGGTCATCCATCGTAAATGTACGCACCGGCGTGTCCGGCGCATATTCGCGATAGGTAAAAATATAGTACTGTGGCTCGACGTCCATAGTGATTTTACACTCCATCGCCCAGGGAATCGGCAGGTACGACACTGCCGAAGAAAGGGAGTGATGTCCGAAGGGGTAGCCGAACACCGTGGTCCCGTTCAACAGATCATAGGTCGGGCCTTCCAAAGCCGGTTCTGCACTGCCGTCGAGGTAAAGCCGGAGCGTCCCCAGGTTATCCGGCGCCTCCCGCCGGCCCGACAGCACCATCGGCGTAATGCGCGGATCGGGCATCCATGTGCGCGTCATGGCGCCTGCTCCCGTATGCTCCATCAGCACCCATTCGGTGCGGCCGTGATGCTCTTCGGTACGGATAAAATGCCCACGGTCCACATTGGCAAACCAACCGGCTGTATCCGCCGGAGTCACCGAGGCGCGATCATAGCTGCTCTGCTGCCGCAGACGATATTCCGGCAACGGATACCGTGCCACCCGGTCCCGGTCCACCATTTCGTACAGCAATGACTGAAAGGTCACTGTGTTATCAACCACCCCGCAGGAATTGCACAGCAACACGACATAAACAGACAATCCACACAGAAATTTCATAACAGAAACCATTTTTTGGGGAATGACTCTATTCCAACTGTTGTGTCAGAGAGCACACAGCCACACTGGTCCAACCAGCATACGCTCGTTGCGTCTACGCAGGTTTGGTTATATCGAAACACCTTTCAGGAATCATACGCAGTATATCCGTCGCTTCCGTTGTCAGCAAGAAAATTCACCGCAAGCTACAAATGTCCCTGTTGAAAGTCAACCGGACACGGAAACAGTGCGCCGAACTTGCATTATTCGACTGTTCCGTTACATTAGTAGGACACATTTGGCATATATGGGAAAGGATACGCGTTGTAACGCCATCATGGACTGGACCTGGTTTCTCCTGCATACTTCGGTGGTCATCATGGCCATTGCAAAAACCGGTTTCGGCGGCAGCATCGGCGTGCTGTCCATGCCGGTGATGGCTGCCGCCATCGGCGCGCGCGCAGCCGTCGGGACTATGCTCCCGCTGCTGTGCCTGACGGACGTGGTCGGCATCTTCTATTACTGGAAAGCCTGGCGCACGAAGTCCGTGCTGCCGTTCCTCCCCGGCGCTGTTATCGGCATTCTGATCGGCAGTCTGGTGCTGAATGACATTCCCGATGCGTATCTGCGTAAATTCATCGGGGCGGCGGCGCTGCTCTTCGCCCTGCTGCACTACAGCGGCAAGTCGGACTGGCTGAAAGAAAAAAGCTGGGGCGCGAAATGGCAGGTGGGATTCGTGGCAGGCATTCTGACGGGAATTATTTCCACCATGGCACATGTCGGAGGACTGGTCACCACCATGTATCTGCTGCCCCTGGCGCTCTCCAACCGTGTGTTCGTCGCCACGGCGACGGCCATCTTCCTGTTCGTCAATTTTGCCAAGCTTCCCCCGTATATGACCATGGATTTGATCACGGCCGACTCACTGCACATGGACCTGCTGCTGCTGCCCGGCATCCTCGCCGGCGCGGTGATCGGCTTCTGGCTGAACCGCATGACTCCGCCGATCTGGTTCAACCGCATCATTCTGATCGGCATTACGCTGACGGCGCTGAATCTGATTGTGTTTTGATCACATACCCTGACAGGCGTACCGGGTAACATGTACTTTTGCGGAGAAAGATATTTCATCGGGTAGCCCACCACTTGTGGTGGGCGGTACGCACCTTTACTTCGCCCACCACAAGTGGTGGGCTACCGTATCCGTAACATGATGCTGGACAAGTCTCCAATGGACGGAGCCATGGTTTTTCGCCCTACAGTGTTATTTCTTATTTTCGCTGGTATCGCATTTCCGGCAGCTACCGATATTTTGATGGCACAATCCACTGACAGCACTACCGCCCGCCGGAAGGCCTATCTCGAACAAATTCGTACCCTACTCCCGCCGCCATTGCCGAACCGTGCACCGGTCTCTCCGCTGGACAGCACCTGGGAAGACTGGCAGCAGCGCACCGGCGAACTGCCGCCGGATTTTGCAATCATGACTCCGCTTCCATTTCTCCCGGATCCGCTGCTCTCCGATGAAGGCGGCGCCAATATTCCCATCACGACGCCGGCGCAATGGCGCGAGCGCCGGGCAGAGATCATCCGCGAAGCCCAGCACTGGTTTACCGGCACACTGCCGCCATCGCCGAACAACCTGACATCTTCCGTTATCAGTGAACGGCAGGACGGCGCTGTCTCCCGCCGCATGGTTGAATTGCGGTTCGGTCCCGGCCGGCAGGGTCGCATGACCGTGGAACTGCTGGTTCCGCCGGGCACGGGCCCCTTTCCGGTCTTCATGACCCAGTGGAACCACATCGACTGGGCGCGCACGGCGGTCCGCCGCGGGTATATCGGCTGTGTCTATGCGGGGGCCGATGATAAAGACGACACCGACAGTTTCGCCCGACTCTACTATCCGGAGTACGACTTCACCCTGCTGGCGCGCCGCGCCTGGGGCGCCAGCAGGGTAGTGGATTATCTGCATACTTTGGCGATAGTCGATACGAACATGATCGCCATGACGGGACACTCCCGCAACAGCAAGCAGTCAGTCACGGCGGCGGCGTACGACGAACGCATCAAGGCCGTCGTGCCCAGCAGCGGCGGGACCGGCGGCAATACGCCTCTGCGGCATACCGGCACGAAATACGATAACGAGACGATCGTCATCCTGTCGTCCTTCCGCCCGAACTGGCTGCATCCTCGCCTGCGCTTTTTCGTCGGCCGGGAGCCGTATCTGCCGGTTGACCAGCACCAGATTCTGTCCGCGATCGCGCCACGCGGTCTCATGCTGACCGCCGCCATCACCGAAGGCGCCGGCGGCAATGACTGGTCGATGCAACACACGTACCAATCATTACAGCGGGTGTACCGGCTCCTGGGCGCGGAGGACCGCGTGTCCCTCCGTTTGCGGCACGGCCGCCACGCCGCCGGCAACCGCGATATCGAAGCCTATCTCGATTTTTTCGATTATGTCTTCGGACGCAGCAGTTTCCTGCCCGAAGGACCGCAGTATTACCGGTACGATTTTGATGAATGGAGAAGCCGCAGCGGCGAAACGGTTGATCCGCTGCAATACCCGGAGCAGAAACCGGAAACATTACTGCATGATGCGAACGGCAACACAATAGCTTCGGTTGACCAGTGGCGGGAGAAACGGGACACTTATCTGGAACACATCCGCTGGATGCTCGGTGAGGAGCCTCCGGGCGTGACCAATCCCGGGCCCGGTACCTGGTCCGGGCGCGGGCCCCATGGCGATGACTTTATCGGAGACATCATCGGCCGGCCGCAGGCGGACGGGACCCTCGGGCGCATGCTGATCACCCCCTATTCGGGCTTCGGTGACGGCCATTTCGGCAACCTGTACTATGCGCCGGCGGCGGATGGTTCTCCGCGTCATACGGGCATGCCGGCGGTGATTTTTCTGCACGAATATTCCTACCCGAGGGGTTTTGCGAACGGCATTGAGCCATTCCTGCGGGCGTTGACGGCCCGGGGATTCGCCGTATTCTGTTTCGACCAGATCGGATTCGGCAACCGGATCGAAGAGGGCACCCGATTTTACGAACGGTATCTGCACTGGTCAAAGATGGGCCGGATGGTCGCCGATACCCGCGCCGCTATCGACGCACTGCAGAATCTCGCTTTTATTGACGGCAACCGTATGTACACCGTCGGGTATTCCCTCGGCGGTACGGTGGGACTCATCACCGCGGCGCTGGATGCACGCATCACAGGGACGGCCTCGATCTGTGGCCTGGTCCCCATGCGCCTGGCAACCCCGGACCGGGGCTATGAGGGAATCCGCGCGTTCTCCCATCTGCACGGCCTGCTCCCAAGACTGGGATTTTTCGCCAATCACCCAACGCGTCTGCCTGTGGACTTTAACGATATTCTGGCGGCCATAGCGCCGAGACCGGCTATGATCGTTGCGCCGCAGTATGACCGGGATGCCCCCGTCGAAGACGTGCGAGCTTACGTGGAATACGCACGGAAAGCCTATGGACTCTCGAATGCGGCTGAATCCTTGCAGGCAATCTATCCACTGACAGAGAACCGGTTTTCCACTGAACCGCGAACGCTGGAATCCATGCGCGGGGGCGAGGTGCCTGAGGAAGTGGTGGAGTGGCTGACGAAACAGGCGGGATTGTAACCACAGTTTCACTAACCAGAAGTAGTGGGTGGGCTTATTCTGGGATTATTTTGAAATATTTACACGGATATATAGCCAACACGGCTACTCGTTTACGAGGCTTTTTCAACATTCTGTTATTGTCTATTCCCTCACCAGCACCGCGACCGTCTCCACGTGTTCAGTCTGGGGAAACATGTCGTAGCCGGTGAGGCTGTCCAGCCGATAGCCTTCCATACGTTTGATATCATCCACCTGAGTCCGGGGATTGCATGACATGTAGACAATGCGTGGGACCTGCAACCGCAAGAGCCGGCGTACCACCTTGCCCCCCAGGCCGGCGCGGGGCGGGTCGAGCACCACCGTATCAAACCGGCCGTCAGGCGCGACAAGATACTCCCGTACATCCCGGACGATAAAACGGGCGTTCTCCCGGTAGTTCCGCGCGGCGTTTTCCTCCGCCTGCGCCACCGATTCCGGCACGCTTTCCACACCGATGATTTCCTGTACCTGCGGGCTCAGACACAACGTGATGGAGCCGACTCCGCAATAGAGATCCAGCACGCGGTCGCCCCTTACTTCGTCGCGGATATTCCGGAAACACTGTTCCGCCACATCGGTGTTGTTTTGAAAAAAGGTATCAGGACCGACAGCGTACTGCATGCCGCAGATTTCTTCGATAATGTAGGGCGCCCCGAAATGTTTAACGCGGGTACCCTGGTTACGGTCGGAGATTTCCGTACTCTCCACCCACCAGAGGCTGTCGATCCATTCCGCAGACCGCAACGCTTCGGCATACAATGCGAGCGTACGCTGCAACTGCTCCGTGCCCGGATTGGTATACAGAATCACCATCAGTTCGCCGTACCGGGTTTCGCGCAGGGTGATGTATTTGAGGAATCCCTCCCGGCGGTTGATATCGAAAAACGGCAGTTCGAATTCTTTCACCAGCCGCCGTGCGGCACGCAAAACATCCAGTGCGCGGGGCGTGATCAGTTGACAATCAGTGATATCCACGATTTTGCGGAAATTACCCTGCCGCCGCAATCCCACTTTCTCAAAAGTGGTGACGTAGTCCATGCGGGCACGGTAATGAAACGGCTCGGGCGCCGGCACGACTGTGACCTCCCGGCCGTATAACCGCGACAGGGCCTGTGTTTTCAGGCGCAGTTGTTCGTCATAGGAAAGATGCTGGATCTGGCACCCGCCGCACAGGGGGAAATGCGGACAGGGCCAGGGCGTCTCTCCGGAGGCAGCGAGTTCCTCCGGTTCGGGATACGCACCCAGCAGCGATTGCTTCCCGGGCCGTCTTGAATGGTAATGTCTTCGTCGGGGGCTCATAACACGTCTAATTCACAAGGATAGGCCCGCCTTCGCTACGCTTCGGCGTGGCAGGCAGGGTATGCAGGGTAACAGTGGAAGAACATAGCGTAAAGCGCACGGCGCATAGCGTTTTGTCACCGGCTTTACGCGGTGCGCCGTACTCTTTTCCTACCCTGCATATGTTATCCTGCCCATCCTGCATATCCTTGTGAATGTATCTTTATTCTTTCTTAGCGTGCAACATCTTTTGTTAGTGAAAATAGGGAATCTTATTCATATCAATCTGCATGATCCGCCCGCCCAGTTTCTTCAGCTTATCCATGGGGCCGGTATACAACCACGTGATGGTTGCATGTTCCTGCGATTCTCCCGGCGCCAGGTTCATGGCGGGTGAATGGTTCTCCACTTCGAGATAATGCCCGATAGTTCCGTCGCTGTTATAGTACTGGGCCACATCTCCGTTCCCGGTCTGATCGTCACGCGGGCGGTCCACGTAACGGGCGCGGGGATCCACAAGAAATTTCGTCACTACCAGCAATCCCGGATTTCCGCCCGTATGCCGCAGGTAGGCGGCGTAGGGACGTGTGCGATGGGCCAGAGTGCCGATTTTCCCTTTCTCTTTGCCGTCAGCTTTATACGCAACCACTTCGGCATTCTGACGCACCCGTTCCTGCGGCTGCACTGTATTGCCACCGGATCCGTAGTCGCGGAATGCATTCTTTTGACCCCAGAGAATCGGCGAAATGGCGGTCCCGCCGCTCGGCAGCATGGCAATGGACCATAAACCGATGGGATCGGCATCCACACCCCAAGTTCCGTTGCCGGTATTTGTCAGCCCATGGGTAATGCGGAATCCCATACCCTGCACGTCTTCAATGTGCGGCACCTGTTCGGCAGACAGCAGTTCAATGGTCCGGGTGACAACCCCACGGTACCGTTTGCCCTTGTCATTCTGCAGATGAAACGGGATCGCAAAAGTGGCCATATTGCCCGACAATTCCCGCAGGCGGTACAGGCCGCCGCTGATGGTTCCCCTGCCGGGGCTGCTCCCGACCCGTGTCCGTGGACCTCCCCATTGAGGCGCCAGGTTCGACCGGATACCGCCCATCAGGGGGGACGGCCTTTTCCAGAACTCTTCCTTTTTGATCGCCGGACTGACCCACAACAGATTCCTGTCGGTCATGCCTCCGGGTGCAGCGCCAAGAACAATCGCTCCCACATTCGGCGTCACTACCAGCATCGGACCCTGCGTTTCACCCAGCCGTACCACGTCGGTATGCCGGTCCAGTATCTGGACAAGCTCCCGCAGGGTGAGCGCCGGTTCCTGCTGTCCGGGCAATTGCCAGGCCCATCCCGATTGCACAGTGCACAACAACGTAACGATCACACAACATAATGTCCGCATGGGATACTTCCTTATTCTTCTGTGAGAAACCGCGTCGGTCCCGTATCGGCATGGCTCTTCAATGTCCAAACCTTCAACGGCGATTCGTCGAGACCGTGATAGCTCTTTACCACCACGTCGGCGCCCTGGACTTCCACCGCACAGTATCCCGCCAGACCGGGAGTTTTCTCGTAATACACGATATTGGAGGAAAAAGGGTTGACCCCCCGGGGGGTGAATCCGCCGACTTCCTCAGCGCTCCCGCCGGTCAGATTTTCTATGGAGTACCCATGCACCGTTGCACCGGGCGCCGGACGGGTCAAATTGGCATCCCCGTTGGGGATAATCTGCACCAGTTGTTGGGGCCCGTCCTCGTACACAACCACACTGTTCAAATGGGCATGGCCGGTGAAATATATGCGCACATTGTACCGCAACAGCAGGTTCACGAATTCCCGGTGCCGGGCTTCGTCATTGGCATACATGACGCTGGACCCGCCGACGGGAAAGAGCGGTCCGTGATTAAAAATAAAGATGTGGTCGTCGTCCTGGTTGGCGCGCAGATCGTTCTCGAGCCACGCCCATTGTGCTTCGCCCAGTTTCCATCCCCAGGAACCCTCGTGATCACGGCGTTCCGGCGGCATGCCGTCGAGAATGATAAAATGGGCGTTGCCGTGATCGAAGCTGAACCGCCGTTCGGTAATCGGAAATCCCAGATGCTCCGACATGTACGGCAGCATGCGCGTGTCGAACTGTTCTTCCATTTCCTGGCCGGCCTCGTGGTTACCGAAAGAGGTCACCAGAGGGACCGGCATGTGAACCGATTCGTACACGCGGAAAAAGTTATCGTACTGCACCCTGCCGTGTACTCCGCTGGCGCCGTGCAGCAGGTCGCCGCTGCAGAACAATGCAAAAATGCCCGGAGAATACGTGTCCGCCCGGGACTTCAACTTATCCATGAACGGTACAAATTCAGCAGTCGACTTCTCAACCGTCCGTTTGATGCGCGAGGTCACTCGCTCCGGAAACTGATCCATCACAGCCCAGTCGTAGTCATTCTGTCTGGCAAAATGAATGTCGTCCACCACCAGGAAACTGAAGGGCTCGGAGGCAGGCGCCGTTCCACAGGATACGAACAGCAGGAATAGCAGGAGATAGCGTAATAGAGTTTTCATAGTGTGATTCCAGGTATATGGCTGAGAAGGATCCGGTACTGGAATCCTGCTTTCGTAGGAACGACGAATATGCCACAACGAGTGTCGACACATCCATCAATATTTACCGATCTGGCAGGAGTTTTCACTGAAACCGCGTCGCTCCCGTCTCTGCATCGGCTATAATGGTGTATTCACGGTACATTTTTTTCCCGGTACCGCGGAACATACGCACAGTGACGGCAGGGCCATCGACGGAAATCAGGAAGTACCCCGCCATACGGGGTGTATGCTCAAAGTATACGACATTCTCGCGGTAAGATGCAACAAGCTCGCGGCCGTGTATGTCCCATTGCCGTTCGCTGTTGGGCACCACTGTTTCAACATCGTAACTGGTGATGACCGGATCCGCCGAGGGAATATCGACGGACGGCAGGTCGGAATTGGGGATCATCTGAATCAACTGCTTCTCCCCCTCTTCGTATACCACGACGCAGTTCTTGTGCTGATGACCAGCGAACAACACTCGGATGTTGTAGCGAAGCATCAGGTCGATAAACGCCCCGAACCGCTCCTTATCGAAGGCATACAACACGTCGCCGTTGCTGACCGGAAAGAGCGGCGCATGGCTGAACACAAAAATATGCTCCTTGTCCCGGTACGTTTCAAGCTGCCGTTCCAGCCACTGCCACTGGGCGTCCTGCAGCGCCCAGATGCGCGCTTCATGATCGCCGCCGTCCCGGTCTGGCGGCAGGCCGTCAAGCAGGATGAACGCGGCGTCACCGTATTCCCAACTGAAATGCCGGCTTGAGATGTCCCGCTCCGCCTGGCGGGACAGAAAGGGGAGAAAATTCCGGTCGTACGCTTCTTCCATACCCGCCTCAGCCATCTCATGGTTACCGTTGGCGTTAAACAGAGGGATTGAAAATCCGACCGATTCGAACAGGCGGATGAAATGTTCACAATGAGCATCCGCTTTGACCGCCACGGCGCCGTGAATCAGATCGCCGCAACTGAAGATCGCCACCGCCCCCGGAATGGCGGTTTCCGACTGTTCTTTCAATTCCTGCAGAAACGGCAGGAAGGTGGCTTCCGACTTTTGTACTGTCCGCCGGACACGGGCTGCCATGGTGGCATCATGGCTGTCCAGGGAATCCCAGTCATAGTCCTCACTGGCGGCATAATGCACGTCATCGACAACAATAAAGCTGAACGGCTCCGGTGTGGCGCCGCACCCGCCGATCAACACAGTTGTGATACCGGCCACCAGCAACAGGCGCAAACGCAAGGGTATTGTCATTTGATGCCTCCCGTAAATGTCTTGAGCGGATGTTTCAGCAGATCCGACAATGATGTGGTGGCGGCATCCAGGTTTTTCAGTATCTGTTCGATCTCGCCGCGGTTTGCCGTCGTTAACGTATCCAGCGTCACGACAAAGTTGGATATCGCCGACAGGCTGGTATTGATACTTTCCAGGGTCTGCACGATCTGCTCATTACTCTGCTGCACGGTTTTCCGCACGTCGCCGATCAGTGCATTGGAATTCTGCAGGTTCTTGTCGAGATTATCCCCCATGCCGCTGATCATGTCCCGGGTGCCATCGAGCACGGTGTCCGTATGCGCCAGCGTCGAAACCAGCCGGTTGCGGACATCATCGAATTTCATCCGGATACGGCGCACATCATATCCCATGCCGTGAATAATTTCTTTCCATTTCACATCCCCAATCCGGCGACCCATGTAAGTGATTTTCTCGATCATCTCCGGCAACCGTTCCAGCGTGCGTGAAATATCCGACGTCATAACTCCGTGCAGCCGCGTGCCCGGCTGCACGGCGACGGGCTGCACATCATCGCTGTTGATACTGAGATAATTCTGCGCGATGACCATCTGCGACTTGACCTCAACATAGCTGCCTTCATATATGGGATACGCCTGGTCAATCGCCAGTTCTATCAGAATATACGATTCTCCGTCAGACGGCGCGGGATCGAACGTAATGGCTTTGACCAAACCAACGGGAAATCCCCGCATGCGGACTTCCGTCCCGGTACTGATCCCCGGCAACCGTTCAAACGTCACGAACAGCGGATACCGTTCCACTCGGCTGGTACGCTGGTAGATGGTAAATCCGACAGCCAGCGCCAGTGAAACTGTAATAAATAATCCGATCCAAACGTCGCGTCGTCCCATGGTATTCAATCACCCTGATAGTTGATGGGGCCGTCCGGAGACCCGGAGAGGAATTGGCGCACGAACGGACTTTCGGACCGTTCGAGGTCCTCCCGGGGCCCCTGAAATACAAATTTACCATTACACAGCATACCTGCAAGGTCCACACACTCCAAAACACCCTGCAGGTTGGTGCAGAGTTCCAGCATAATCGGGCCGGGCGCGTCACCCGGCAATTGTCGCAGCTCCTTCCACCAGCGCGGAAAACGCTGGTAGAGCAGTCGATTGACATATCCCCGCATGATCGGATCCATCCGCGCCCGCAAACCGTCAACAATGACAATATCCGGCAGCCGCCCGATAGCCTGCCCGATCGCCACCCGTTTCTGCACCATGGGCGGCAGTTTGACGGTTCGCTGCGCCTCATACGGCCGCAGCCCCAGGAACCGCACAACCTGGTCGACACGCTCGTCCACCAGATGTTGGTTCATGCCTGTTAAATGGTGCAGCGGAAGCGCCAGATTTTCCCGCACGTTCAAATTGCTGATCAGTTGGTTGTCCCGCGGCACAAACCCGATCTGTCTCCGCAGTCTGAGCATAGCCTCATGGTGCAGCCGGCTCACGTCCTGGTCCAGCACATGCAGGCGGCCTGCATCCAGGGGAATCAACCCCAGCGCCGTCCGGGCAATCAGCGATTTCCCGCATCCGTAGGGACCGAAAATCACCCATCGTTCCCCCTCGCCTACCTGCAGACTGAAATCGCTCAAAAACGGGCGGCCGCCCAGCTCGAGATACGCATGTTCAAATTCCAGATATGTCTTGAACAGTCCCATTTCTATACTCTATATCATGCATTCAGTGGCATATCATCTTAATCTGCATTCACAAGAGGCGCAGAGATCGCAGAGGAGGGATTTTTCATCCGCAGATGTCGCAGATGAGCGCAGATTAATACAATAGATTTGCAGGTCCTATCCTGTTCACCTTTCATAAATTACTAAAATTCCTTCATTTCCGAGAAAATCTGCGTTATCTGCGAATATATCATTTCAGGGTTTCTCAGCGCTCTCTTCCGCGAAAAGCGGATCCGCTGTTTGCGGAGCCGTGCAAACAGTTTTTTTACCGCAGAGGACGCAGAGGTGGCTGAATGCACTTTGAGTTAACAGCAATTGATTCCAACCAGTAACAATAATCATCTGCATTGTGTACTTTTTCGTAATTCTGGACTTAAATGACATTTTTCACACGGAGCAAAACATGAATTCCAACGCACACCGGTTCTTTCAGGTTATGTTTGTCGTCATCTGTTTGTGTCTGGGGGCATCAACCGTATCGGCACAGCCGCTGCCCGATCCGAAAACCGTTACTCCGGAACTGTATATGACCGGTATCGAGTTCGCCGAGGGACCGTGTTTCGATAAAGACGGGAACTTCTACGTGGTCAACTATCGGCGCAACGGAACCATCGGCAAACTGGCGCCGGACGGCACGGCCAGTATTCTTGTTGATCTGTATGCCGAGTCGCACCTGTTTCCGGAAACCCGTGTGAACGGGTTGAAGGTGGACGCTGAAGGCTGGATTATCGGCGCAGGGCGGAAGCACCTGCTCCGGGTGTCGCCCGACGGCAAGCAGGTGGTCAGTCTGGCGAGTTCCTACAACGGGGAGGAGTTCAACTGGATCAACGATGTGGCGTTGGATCAGCAGGGTAATATATTCTTCTCTGATGCCCGGGGCGGCAATGTATACCGCCTTGAAAAGAGTACCGGGAAACTGACGCGGATACTGGAAGGTTTGGGTTTCCCGAATGGTATGGGACCCACCCCGGACGGGAAATATTTCTGCCAGGCGGAATCACAAAAACGGCGTGTGCTCATTTATGATCTGCAGGCCGACGGTACCGTGACGAACCAGAGGGTATTGTTTGAATTTCCAGATCCCAGTCCCTATGCCGACGTGCAGGGCGAACCGGACGGGATGATTTTTGACAAACAGGGACGCCTGTACCAGACCAGCTGGGTGGGGGAAACCATCTATGTGCTGGAAGTGCCATCGGGCAAGCTGCTGGCAGCCTATTGGGCGGGGGGAAGTCGGAATACCAACGTGCATTTTCACAAGGGAAGCCTCTATACGACCGTGGCGGCCAAGGAAGCGGTCTTCCGGTTGGATTTGGGTATCGAAGGTTGGGACTACAACGGGCGGTGAGTGGGTTGCGTGCCTGATAGATTGCGCACACCGTGAATAGTGGTTCGCCTCGTGTTATTGCCACCCGAGCGCACTAATTTAACATGTAGCTGTAATTACTTTGGTGGCATGTTCTAACGGCTCCTGTCTATTGGGGAGCCGTTAGGGCATGCAAGGACATATCCTTTAGTGTTATAGATGCAGCCTCATGCCCTAAGCGTTTCACGCTTAGAGCATGCCACCCGAGCTTCATACGCTGCATTCATTCCGGATGCTATTTTTTACAATGACAAAATGCATTCACCGCCGGCCGGTTTTGGTATAGGAATACAACAGGTTGCCCAGTTCGTTGCAGAAATTGAACACCATCCGGGGGCGTGTGCGCGTTGCCGGTGATTCTCCAAGCACTTCGAATACCAGGAATCCGCCGGACGGAGGATGCTGCAGGTATGGCTGTTGTATCCCGGCCTGCGGATCAGTCGATTCCGGATCGCCGGGAGCCCGGCCTTCACGCGCATTATTATCCACAAGGGCGCCGGTTGAAAACTCATGAATGCCCGAGGGGTGGATGGAATGATACTGCCAGTGCCGGTCCCCGCACACGATGACAAATCCTTTCCGGTTAAAGTTGTGTTTTTTCAGCCAGACAAAGAATGCGTCTCCTTCGTGCCGGAATCCTTCGTGATTGGTGTGATTATCTTTTTTATAGGCATCATCGGGGCCTACCAGCGGCGTCGGTGAAATCAGGACTTTAAAGGTGGCATCGCTGTCCAGCAGCGTTTGTTGCAGCCACGCCTTCTGTGTATCGCCCCATATAGTCTTGGCCGGACCATCCGTCATATCGTTCGGACTGCGATAGTCCCGGTTCTCGGTAAACCACACCTGCAGGTCTTTGCTCACGCGCCAGGTCCGGTACGTGACGGCGGAATCATCGGACAAATCCACCACCGGCAATTGTTCGCGGAACATGCGGATGCCCAGTGCGTGTGAGGGCTGGCGGGTGCCGGAGGTATCGCTGTCATTGTAGCGGTAATCGTGATCGTCCTTTTCCCAGTAGGTTCCCAGGCGAAGAAACATATCACGGTACCGGAGCTGGACGAATTGTTCGTGGTACTTGCGACGGATCTGCTCCGCCGTCTCTGCCGCATCGGATCGGGGACCGTCGTAATACACATTGTCACCGGTGGCGACGAAATAATGCGGGGCATAATCCATGATACTCTGGAGGGCAGGGAATCCAAGGTGCTTGTCCGGGCCCGTATAAAAATATTTGCCGCCGTAAATGGCGGAGCCCCCGGGGGTATTGGTCCCCAGGTGAAATTTGTGCCAGTTCATGCCGGTTACCACGGCAAAGCGCACGGTATCTGCGTATGCCCGGCCGCTGTGAGTGCGGAACGTACCGACGCGGCTCAACTGCGTCCTGCCCGTTGCGGGGCCAAACTCCACACTCCAGAAGTACCGTGTGCCCGGTTCCAGTCCATCAATGGTTGCTTTGACGATGTGATCCAGTTCCGGAACGGCCTGTTGCCAGGGCGTGCGGAGAGCGGGTTCGAGGGTCTGATCCTTCGAGATGAGAAACCTCGCACGGCCTGCCTTCCCCGGCAGTTCACGGTCGATAAGTGTATCGCCGGCAGTGAGCCGCGCGTGAAGAATTACGCCATTTTCTGTAACTTCGCCCGCCATGATACCCTGTCCGAGCATGAGTGGGGCGGTTGGCTGGGCCGGCGCGAAACCCGGCGCCAGCATAATGAGAAACAGCACAGGTAAGACTTTCATGTATTCGTCCTTGTTTTCTCAAGAATCAAATTTAAAACATTTATTGCTTCACCGCAGCCAACACGGCCTAACACGCAGTGTTGCGTCCTTTGCATAACGTCATTGTTTCCAAGTACCTGTGATATATACGTTCTGTAGTTAGACCGTGCCACCCGATAACTGGCATTTTTCATGTTTTGAGGTGAACCGACGGTTTGTGAGAGACTGCGATGAAAACAGACATTTGTATTGGTCTGGGTGCTTAGTACGCAGTCTTTGTATGTGTATACAGCACAACTCCGTTTTCGTCAAAGAACGTAAAAACCAGTTGCGGTGGCGTTCCGGGAACCACGGATACATGCAGAAAACCGCCGGAGGCCGGATCCTGCATGTAGGGCTGGGTGATCAACGCATCGGGATCGGTAGATTTGGGATCGCCGGGTTTTCTCCCGAGACGCGAGTTGGCGTCGACCAGCGCGCCAGTGGATAATTCTTCAAATCCCGTCGGATTAATGGAGTGATACTGCCAGTGACGGTCGCCGCAGAGGATGTAAAAGTTTTTCAGGAGAAATCCTTCCGACTGCAGCCAGCGAAAGAACTCATCACCTTCGTGGCGGAATCCGCCATGATTGACATGGTTATCCGTTTTGTAGGCGTCGTCCGGGCCGATCAAGGGAGTCGGGGAGATTAGTATCTTGAATGGGGCGTCACTTGTCTGTAACGTACGTTTCAGCCAGGCTTTTTGTTCCGCGCCCCAGAGGGTTTTCTCCGGGCCGTCGGGCATGGCGTTCGGGCTCCTGTAATCACGCCCTTCAGTCAGCCAGATCTGCAGCAGGCTGTTGATGCGATGGGTCCGGTACGTCCTGGCATTCCCATCGGCGGGATCGGTGACCGGTACCTGTTCCCGGAATATGCGGATGCCAAGATCGCTCGCCGGGGGCTTGTCGCCGGTATTATCATTGTCATTATACCGGTGGTCATGATCGTCTTTCTCCCAGTAGGCCGGTATGTCCCGGAACAACTCGATAAATCTCGGCTGCCGGAACTGTTCGTGCCATTTTTTCCGCATGGTTTCGGGCGTGGTCGCGGAGAATTGGACAAAGTGATCATAATAGACATTATCGCCGGTACCGATAAAGAAGTCCGGGCGCAACATGCGGATAGTCCGCAGCGCCTGGTACCCCAGATGCTTGTCCCGTCCGGTATACAGGGCTTTCCCCTTGTAATCGCCATGATGGAAAAACGCATAGTTCATGCCGGTGACCACGACAAAGCTGACCGGTTCTGTGACGTCGGGTCCCCCGAGAGTGCGAAACGATGCGGTCGGGCCGGTTTTTAACGAAAGCCGGTTGGAACCGTATTGCAAGCGGTAGTAATAGCGTGTCCCCGGCTGCAGTTCGCTCACTTGTGTTTTGAGGATGTAATCGTAATTGGGAACTGCATCCAACCATCCGGTAGCCCTGGTTTTTGTGAACCAGCGGCTGGTGGAAAGTTCGAACCGCCCTGTGCCCGGTAGGCCGGGATGATCGCCGTTGGCGGCAGTATCCGTTGCTGTCAGGCGTGCCTGGAGAATGACGCTGGTTGCTGTGACTTCACCGGCCATGACTCCCTGACCCGGCACCGGGCCGGCGTCGCCGGCGACTCCGGTTGAAGGGGCCATGCAGAGACACCATACTATAAGGAGGAGCGATATGCACTTTTGAGAATTCATCTGATTTTTCCGCCTTGTATTTCTATCACAATTGTGTATCTTGCCCACATCCAGGGGTGACAGGGAAATTAGCTGATTTCAAATCATAAATGCCACCGAAAACCGCCGTCAATGTGTTTTTTTAAGGAGTCACGCCATGAATATCCTGCACAATCTGAAGAGTTTCGCCAGAAATCAATTGTTTCGCAGGTTTGATCCGGAACGCCGGGAGATGGCTAAGTTGGCATTGACAGGTGCATTGGGCGGGAGCGTGTTGTCGACGCTGGAGGGATGCAGCAACGTCCCCAGCAAGTCAACGGCGGCGCTGTCCGACATCAAATTCGCGGTGCAGCTCGGCGAAAAACCGACGGATGAACAGTTGACCTTCGTCACGCAAATGGGCGTGGAATACGTCACCGTGCATTCCAGCGGAGATCGTGGGACCGCGGAAAACTTCATCAAATTGCGCGAGTGGGTGGAAGGCGCCGGACTGAAAATATGGAATATCGGCAACCGGGCGGTGCATAACATGGAGGAGGTGACGCTGAACCTGCCGGGACGGGACGAGAAGATTGCCGAGTATTTGCAGTTTCTCCGGAACCTGGCCCAGGCCGGCATGACCTATACGACCTACGCCCACATGGGCAATGGCATCTGGAGTTCCGGGCGGGAACCGGGACGGGGCGAAGCAGGCGGGAGGGCTTACAACGTAGCGAATAATCCCGTCGGCCATTGGGGCGGCAAGACGTTTTCTGGAGAATTGACTCACGGCCGCAAGTATACCGATGATGAAATCTGGGAAAATTACGAATACTTCATCAAACAGGTCGTGCCGGTGGCTGAGGAACTCGGGATTCGCATCGGCATACATCCGGACGACCCGCCGGTGCCTGACCTCGGCGGTGTGCCCCGGTGTATCTTCGGCAGCTTCGATGGTTACAAACGGGCGCTGGAAATTGCGGATAGTCCGAACATCGGCCTGTGCCTGTGCTGCGGGTGTTGGCTGGAAGGCGGTGAACTGATGGGCCGGGATGTGATCGAAACTATCCGGTACTTTGGCGGGCGGAAAAAGATATTCAAAGTACATTTCCGCAATGTGCATCAGCCGGTACCGCACTTCCGCGAGACCTTTTTGGATAACGGATATTTCGAGATGTACCGAATCATGCAGGCGCTCGTGGAAGTCGGGTACGATGGCTGCGTGATTAACGACCATGTGCCGCTGACTGTGGGCGGTCGATTCGTGGGTGATGCCTACAGCATCGGGTACATGCGGGCATTGCTGGAGCGGGCGTTGGCGGAGACAAGTGCAGTTTAAATATAATTGGACCACGAAACACACGAAAAGAAAAACAAGAACCACAGATAGACACGGAAAAATACGAAATATTTGTTATCCCATATTTACCAGATCAAAAAAAGAATCCTATTTATGAAAAACATAACTTGAATACCCCGTCCTGTGGACGGGGATGAAAAGTTATCCATATAGGAAAACGCGGTGGAAGTATTACATTGAGTGCATGAGTTTGAAACGCACGAGTCACGCGGTCTATGATACAAAATACCATCTGGTATGGGCACCCAAGTATCGCAAAGGGATATTGCGAGATGAGATCAGAACTCGCATCCAAGAGGTATTTGAGGAGATCGGTCGGAATCACGATTTTGAAATTGATACGTTGGAGAGAGCCAGCGATCACGTACATGTGTTTTTGACGTTTCCCCCTCGGTATAGTATTTCCAAGGTGGTGGGGATGTTGAAGAGTATCAGTGCCAGCGTGATATTTGCGGAGCACCCAGAGGTTAAGAGAGACCTGTGGGGATGAGAATTGTGGGAAGGTGGCTATTTTGTGCGCACTGTTGGTGATGCTGTGACGGCAGCGGTAATCCGCCGTTATATCAAGTATCATCGTGAACATGAAAAGACTCCGCAGCAACAAAAGTTGTTTTAGATGCCCCGCCCTGTGGGCGGGGAGATTCACTATAACGCCCTAAACCCTTAAATTATAAAAAGAAATGACTATACAGGAGGGCGTGCCATGGAATACCCATCGGGTGAACGGATTCTGTTGGATTTTGACCGGAAAATCAAGCTCGAATTTCATAGCGCGAAAGTGACCTCGAACGCGGGATTGCTGGCGTATCGTGAATTGGACGATGCACTGGGATAATTCGATGACGTACCATCTTTCTTGCAAGATAATCGGACTAGTCGAAATATTCAACATGCCATCGCCCCGCTGTTGCGTCTATCGGTGTATAGTCGTCTTGCGGGGTATGCAGATGTCAATGATGCCATGCGCCTTTCGGTGGATCCTGTGATGCGCGATCACCGGTACCAAAGCCGGGCAACCATATGCCGCCAGTATGAATACGATTGGGCGGTTCGAGACCGACAGTCTAACTCAGCCTCATAATCTCAGCAGCTTGTCAGCGGTCAATGGCCAGTGGGTGCAACGCGCAATGCAGTCCTTCCTGCATAAACGTATCATTCTGGACATGGACAGTTCCGAAAGCCCGGTCCATGGCACCCAAGAGGGATCATCCTACAATGGACATTTCGGATGCACTTGTTTCCATCCTTTCTTTTGTTTCAATCAGTTCGGGGACTGTGAAGGGGCCCTGCTGCGACCAGGTCACGTCCATAGTGCCGATCGTTGGCGCGAGCTACTGGATCCCATCCTTCAGCGGTACGAGCCCACCCCAATGAGAAAATATTTTCGTGGCGATGCGGCCTTTGCCAAGCCGGACCTCTATGCGTATCTGGAGGCGCACCAGTGTTTGTATGCCATCCGCCTTCCCGCCAATGACATTCTCTACGACCAGATACAACATCTCCTGACGCGACCGGTGGGCCGCCTGCCGCAGCGTCCGATCGTGTGAATAGACGAGTTTCGTTACCAGGCCGCCAGTTGGGAGCTCCCGCGTCGCATAGTGGCCAAAGTGGAGTGGCACGAGGGTGAGTTATTTCCCCGCGTTGGTTTTATCGTGACCAACATGAGTGCGAGTCCGGAAAGTGTCGTCCATTTCTACAATGGGTGTGGCACGGCAGAGCAATGGATCAAAGAAGACAAGTATGCGCTGAACTGGACCCGGCTCTCATGTAAACGGTTCGTTGTTAATCAGGTACGACTTTGGCTGTTCGTGCTGGCATATAATCTGGGATACTTTTTTCGGCGGTTGGTCCTTCCCAGGCGCGTCCGCCACTGGTCGCTGTGCAGCCTCCTGGTGAAACTGATCAAGACGGGCGCGAAGATGGTGCGACACAGTCGGTCTGTCACCTTTCAACTGGCCGAAGTCATGGTCAGCCAGCAGTTATTCGAAGCAATCCTGCACCGCATCAGCCGATTGCGTGCCAGCCCTACGTAATTGATGGAATATGAAGCCCAAAGACGTGTACGATATCATCCGGTGGGCCTTCGTATCGGCAATAGTACAAAAATTCGGTCCTTGCTGAAGAAAAGAAGAGAAAGTGCATCACAGAAATTAAGAAAGCGATTGATTCGGAACCTTATAATGCGTACAATCCATCCTATAATCAGTGGGTAACAATAAACAATCCGTTTTCGATTTTGAAATAGGGAATATCAGTTTAAGGAATTTCTTTTGTTCGAGTTTAATGGAGTTAGATGATGAAATACGAATTAAAAACTGATACAAACCTGAAACTGTCTCCCGGCACTGATAAAAAACTCGGTGCGACTTTGGAGGGCAACGGAGTTAACTTCGCGATTTTCTCCCAATACGCGAACGAGGTTTTCCTGCTTCTTTTCGATACACCGGAGGGGAAGCCGACCGATATTATCGGGATCGATAGTCACAATGAAAATATCTGGCATGTATTTGTTCACGGTATAAAGGCAGGACAACTATACGGCTATAAAGTCAGGGGAGATTACAATCCGGGGGCCGGCATGCGTTTCAACGAGAATAAGCTGCTTATCGACCCCTATGCCAAGTCTTTGACTGGGAAATGCAGCAATAAGGAAAATCTACTGCTCGCCTATCAGGTGAATACACCAGAAAAAGACCTTGTCCGGGATGAGAGGGATAATACGCATCTGGTACCTAAATCCGTTGTCATTGATGATTCATTCGACTGGCAGGGTGACAGGAAACCAGTAATACCTCTCAACGAAGCGATAATCTATGAAGTGCATCTGAAGGGATTCACGGCTGATCCTACATCCGGAGTTAAAAATCCCGGTACATATTTGGGATTTATTGAGAAAATTCCGTACTTAAAAGATTTGGGAGTCAACATAGTCGAATTGCTTCCGATCCAGGGTTTTTTAAATCGAGGCAGCCTTACAAGCAAAGGATTGGTCGAATACTGGGGGTATAACACAATTGCTTTTTTTGCGCCCGAACTGGCATTTAGTACTAAGAGATTTCTGGGTTGTGAAGTTGAAGAAATCAAAACCCTTGTACGCGAACTCCATAAAGCGGGTATCGAAGTTATCTTGGATGTGGTTTACAACCACACAGGCGAAGGAAACGAACTGGGCCCCACTGTCTGCTTTAAGGGCATCGACAATCCTACATATTATTCTCTGAGCGGATCTCAAAATGAACCGTACCGTTATTACATAAACGACACAGGTTGTGGCAACACATTCGATGTGGAAAATCCTCCTGTGATGAGACTGGTGCTGGATTCGCTTCGCTACTGGGCGGAGGTTATGCATGTGGACGGATTCAGGTTTGATCTCGCCTCGATCTTAACCAGAGTCAGGGGCGATTTCAACCATGATTCAGCTTTCTTTGCAGCTGTTACCAAAGATCCGATCTTAAAAAAAGTTAAAATGATAGCCGAACCGTGGGACCTTACTACTTACCAGGTTGGCAACTTTCCCAAAGGATGGTCGGAGTGGAACGGAAAATTCAGAGATACAGTGAGAAAATATCTCAAGGGTGATTCCGGACAGTTGAAGGAATTGGGTTGGAGATTGACCGGCTCGGAGGACTTGTACGGTAATGATGGAAGGACTCCCTGCAATAGTGTTAATTTTATCACCTGTCATGACGGATTTACCCTGTGGGACCTGTATTCATATAACAGTAAACACAATGAAGCGAATCTCGAAGAGAACAGAGACGGCACAGATCACAATAACTCGTGGAATTGCGGGATTGAAGGTGAGACTGAGGATATTAATATCATTCAACTGCGGAAAAAATCGGTAAAGAATGCTTTGTGCTGCTTGATTTTATTTTCGGGAACTCCAATGCTGCTAGGCGGCGACGAAATATTGAGGACTCAGCGGGGCAACAATAACGCCTACTGTCAGGACAATCAAATAACCTGGTTCAATTGGGAATACTTAGAGAAAAATAGAGATATTTTCGAGTTCAGTAAGAAAGTCATCGCTTTGCGCAAGCGATATACCGTATTGCAGATGTGTAAGTTCCTCTCGGGGAAAGACCGTGATAAAGATAAGGTGCCGGATATTGAATGGTTTGGCGACAATCAGAACAAACCTTCCTGGGATAATCCGGAATCAAGAGTTCTCTGCTATCAACTCGATGGCAGTGAGAAACCATCAGAGCTTGGGAATTACCATCTGTTTTTTATTTTGAATGCAGATGACAACGGACGGGAAATAAAACTTCCACAATACGAAACAATGAAATGGCACCGGGTGGTTGACACCACCTTTCAGAGTGGAGATGATTTTCTTCCGGCCGGAAAAGAAGTGATGTTAGACCCTCAGGATCACTACCAGGTCAACCCAAGAAGTGTAGTTGTACTTGTAGGGATATAACCTCGATAGTGTTGAAAATATATTCCTGCACAAATAATTCCTCGACACACATTGGGTCGACCGGTCGATGTCAAAATGATTGCCCCATACTGATATGTATGTGTCCCAATGATTCCCCGCTTTTTTTGTCGAGTTTTAAAACCATAATCCAACCTGGCAAGCCCCACCGGCGTATTGATTCTTAATCCAGCCCCAGCTGCTAATCTGATATCTGCCGTTATCTAAATCAGATAACTGGCGCCATTAATATTGCTGTTCCCTTCTCTGTTTTTCCTTTGCGTCACTCTGCGATGAAAAAGATGTACAACTTTAATGGAGAGGACGCAGGCGTGATGGGATGTAAACAACCACAGGGCTGTTATCGAAAATATTAATATAGTTGAACCACGCAATACACGAAAAAGAAACAAATAACCACAGATTGATACAGAAAGATAGAACATAAATATCGGGACGCCTGATCATTCGTCCCGGAGAAGGGGGTACTGCCCATACGTGCGGACCGCTTCAGCCATGGCGATAATGTTTTCCGGTGAAACGTCGGGCTGGATATTGTGAACCGACGCAACCACGTAACCACCGCCGGGCGCAAGATCGGTAATACGCCGCCGCACTTCCTCCGCTACATCTTCAGTTGATCCATTCGGCAGTACAGTGTGCGTATCGATGCCTCCCCAGAAAGTGATTCTGCTTCCGAATATTTCATTTAGCCCACTCGTATCGCCTATTGCAGATACCTGCACCGGATTGAGGATGTCCACGCCGACATCAATCAGATCTTCAATGAGTTCAACGACATTGCCGCAACTGTGATAAAAAATCTTGGCGTCGGTTCTTGATCTGATAAACTCGTAATACTCGCGGTAAGCTGGTTTAATGAGAGCGCGGTAGGTATCGGGCGACATCATGAGGCCCTGCTGGGAGGCCATGTCGTCTGCCGTTCGAATCACTTGGATATAGGGCCCTACAGCTTCGAGGAAACGTCCAGTTGCCGCGATATTCAGTTGCAACAGCTTATTCAGCAGCGCCGAAACGAAGTCCGGATTCAACACCAGGTCCATGAGCATCTGTTCGAGGCCGCGCAACATATACCCCAGTTCCCACAGGCTCTTGAATCCACCGTCGCCGATGAGTGCATAATCCGTATTCTCGTACATCGATTTGGCTTCATCGGCCAGTCCGGCCGTGTAGCCGGGATCCAGCGGATCGGGCCAGGGATAACGGTCGAGATCCTCGATGGTGGCATCCGCAAGGGGGCTGCGGGCCAGTTCCCAGTAATAGCAGCCCTCTCCGTACATCGCCTTCTTCCAGGTAACGCCCCAGATGTCAATAAACGTTCCGGGATCAGCCGCCGGTAACGACCAGTTGGCTGGTGGTTTGACGCCGAGAGGCCGGCAGTCGCTGCCGAGCTGCTGCAGAATACGCTCATCGGTTCGCGCAACCCGGAAAATTTTGTTCATTTCCGTCACGTCGCTGTGTATGCCGAGATGCTGCTGCAACTTCTCATACCCTTCCACAACAATCCCGGTGCTGGAACCACCGCCGATATCCAGCGGAACCCGATCCGGTTCCTGATGATTCACAGCAGCCAGCACCCGTTCCCTCGGAGTCATTTCAGTCATATATATCCTCTATCGTTCATTATGGAACCTGTGTTCAGGTACATTATACATTTGAATTATACGATGCAACTCATATTATGAATCAATTGTTTTGCTCCAGTTCCATGTAACTTTTATGGTAGCCCACCACAAGTGGTGGGCTACCCGAAATATCACCTTTGCCCGTAATTGTTAGATGAATCCTGGTACTTGCAAACGGTATGAGTGAATTGATGTGTATGGCGAGTAGCACATACTTTCAGAAAAGCCTTGAAATACATTCCATACCGGTGTAAATTTATATTTTATAAGTATTTTTACAATCAGTTACCTGATATGGGAATGGATTTTCGTGTCGACTTGGCGGCGTTTATTATATAATTTTCTGCCCTACCGGAAGCGCATTTTCGCCGGTATTCTGGTGACGATCGCCATGGGGATGAGCGAACTGCTCCTTGCACCGGCGATGGGATTGATTGTCAATGTTCTGAACGATCTTGGCGCGAGTATATCCCGGGGCGAGGGTATTGCCTCTCTGGTTGAGATTGGTAGTCCGCAATATTACCAGTTTTCCTACGCTATCAGCGGGTACGACAGCGCCATGCGTTTTTTGGGCCTGTTCGGCGCGCTTGTCGCTGTGCTAATTTTCTCAAAGGGTATTTTTCTGTATGCCAAGGAACTGATTCTCGAATCGGTGTCTCAGAAAGTGCTGCGGCAACTGCGTATGGACCTGTTTTCCCACATGATGGTGTTGCCCGTCCGGTATTTCGACAAGGGACGGACCGGTGCGATGATGTCGCGGATGACCTACGATGTTTCCAATGTCGAGCAGTCCTTTCACTCCTTTATCAGCATGGCGCAGTGGATCATTTATACATTGCTGTTCCTCGGGTATATGCTGATCACGCAGCCGGCATTGACGTTGCTGAGCCTGATACTGTTTCCCGTGGCGGGGGTTGTCATAAAAGTGCTGGGCGACAGACTGCGGACCGTCAGCCGCCGGATCACCGATCACCTGGCGCACGCCAATGCGTATCTGAACGAAGTGCTGTCGGGTGTGCGTATCACCAAGTCCTTCGGTCGGGAACCTTTCGAAATCGGGCGATTCCGTGAAAAAATGGACCGGCATTATCATTTCTCCATCAAGTCGATCCGGTTGATCGCCCTGATGCGCCCATCGAACGAAATCCTCAGTCTCGGCGGAATGGTCCTTATAATCATGTACTGTGGGTACCGTATGATCAACGGCGCCATGACCCTGGGGGATTTAACCGAATTCCTCGTATTGCTTACGATGGTGTACAAACCGGTGAAGGGGCTCGGGCAGGTGACGGGCATCGTGCAACGGGCGCTGGCATCGGCGGACAGTTTGTTCGAGATGCTGGACCTGGAACCGGAGGGGGCCGTGTTGCCCGACGGTCCGGGTACTCTGGACAATGTGATGGGGAAAATAGCGTTCGAGGACGTCAAATTCGGCTATAAGCCGGATACACCCGTATTACAGGGGGTAGATTTTACCGTTGAGCCCGGGCAGACGGTCGCGCTGGTAGGCCCATCGGGTGTGGGCAAGTCGACGATTTTCAACCTGATACTGCGGTTTTACGATCCCGATTCCGGGGGCATTACGATTGACGGAACCGATCTGCGGAATGTGACCAGGGAGAGTCTGCGCGCGCAAATGAGCGTGGTACCACAGGAGGTGGTACTGTTTTCCGGATCGGTATACGACAATATCCTGTACGGCCGGCTGGATGCAAGCCGGGAGGATATCATCGCCGCAGCACAGGCGGCCCACGTTGCAGATTTTGTGCAAAAGCTGCCCGAGGGTTACGACACTGAGATCGGCGAGCGCGGCGCCCAGTTGAGTGGTGGGCAGCGGCAGCGCATCGCCATTGCCCGCGCACTGCTGGCGAATCCGCGTATTCTGCTGATGGATGAAGCCACGTCATCGCTCGATACCGAATCCGAGCGTTTTGTTCAGGAGGCCACCGACCGCCTGATGCAGAATCGCACGGCTTTTGTGATCGCCCATCGTCTGAGTACCATCCAGAATGCGAATTTGATTCTGGTAATGGGGAAAGGGCGGATCATAGAACGCGGGACCCATGCCGAACTGATGGCGCAACGCGGCGCCTATCGGGACTTATGCGAGAAACAATTGGAACTGGTGGGGGGGTGAGGGGGTATTCTGCAAAAAACTGACTCACCGCAGAGGCGCAGAGGACGCAGAGAGAATTTTGGATAATGAAAAGATTTTAACCTCCTAATCAATAATTTATTGCGTCTTTATTTGATTGTATTCATATCCGTGTTCATCTGAGGATCGTTTTTTCCTCTGCGTCCTCTGCGACTCTGCGGTGAAAATATTTTATAATAAAAATAGCGCTTGGATTACAATAATGACAGTTTCCTCCGAAACTCCTTCATTTGACGATGTTCAGCGCATACTGGTGATTCAATTCCGGCCGATCGGCGATGTGTTGCTGTCCACACCGTTGGTTCATGCGTTGCGGGACCGGTATCCCGAGGCACACATTGCATTTCTCACCGAAGCAGCGCCGGCGGAAGTCCTGCAGCACAATCCCCACCTGGATGAAGTGATTCTCTATCGCAAGGAGTCGCTGTGGAAATCCCTGACTTTCTTCCGCTCGCTACGGGCATGGAATTTCGATCTCGCCATTGACTTGCGCGGTACTACGGGTACGGCAGGGGCTGCGTATCTGTGTGGCGCGCGGTACCGTGTGGGGTATGTCGTCCGGGCGCGGCGGTTCGCCTATAATCTCCCGGTTGAAAATAATATGACGGAAGTGCGCTACTCGGCGCTGAAGAAACAGATACTGTTGAAACGCATCGGTATTTCCGATGAACGTTCCGAAGTCATGTATCGGGTAACTGAGGAAGAACGAGCATTCGTGCGGGCGTTTCTGTCTGCGGAAACCGGGGATCCCCGGTTCAGCGAACGACCGTTTTTTACGCTGGGACCGACATCCAAGCGCCAGTCGCGCCGGTGGCGGCTCGAAGGCTTTGCCGAGGTGGCAGACCGCCTGATCAGCGAACATCACGGTGTTGTGGTGGCATTGTCAGGCTCGAATGAAACGGAGTATATCGACGAACTGGAACGGCACATGGAAACCGGTCCGTTGATTCGACCCCGGACCTCGATCCGGCAGGCGGCCGCCCTGATGGAAGCTGCGGACGTACATATCGGTAATGATAATGGGCTGCGCCACATCGCCGCGGCAGTGGGAACACCGACAGTCGCGGTGTTCGGTCCGGCGAACCCGGTGGTATGGACCCCGCCGGACCAGCCGCAGCACCGGATTATCCGGAGCGATGTGCCCTGTCTCGGCTGTCCGAAAACGGAATGCGGGCATCATACGTGCATGGCGGATGTGTCAGCAGAGCAGGTGTTGCGGGAAGTCAGGAGCCTGCTTGAATTCAGTCCAGCAGGTCATAGTTCCTGTATTCCATCAGACGACGTCCCGTTCGGATCTCAATGAAATCAAGCAGCCGGTGCCGGAGGCTTTTCTTCGGCAGTGCCGGCTGGTCCGGTGGTGTAAAGCTCCAATCCATTGCGCGGATTTTTTCGGCCATAACGGCAGGATGCGTTTCATTGAATGGAGTGACGCTGTCCACCTGAGAATAATCGAATTCTCCTGTGTCTCCGAACTGATGGTGGACATCATCATCCGAATGCCAGAGCCGGGAGAATTCCCGAACTTTGTGCATCATCACCGAAGGCGGCCGGACCCAACCGTAATGAAAGACACGGGCGTCGGCGGGGCGGACACGTGGTTTCTTCCCGTGGCGGCGGAATCCCTGGGCATCACGCCAGGATTGCACGTTTCGCCCGTTTCGGACGGCGCGGACTTCCCGGTGGTACCAGCGGCGGGCAGTCCCAAGATAGCCATAACTGCCATAGAAGTGTCGATAGTCGAACAGCAGGCCGTCCACCCGGTCGTCGGACAGGTTGTCGCGCATGGCCCGTCGGATATTGTCGTATTCCTGCTCGTGCAGCACCTCGTCGGCCTGCAGATAGAGGCACCAGTCACCGTCACAGTGGCGAAGTGCAATGTTGGTTTGGGTTGAGAGAACCGTACCGTGGGTTCGTTCCTGCGGATCCCATACAGTTGGAATGATCCGCAGCTTGTCCGGCGCAATGTCCCGCAGTGCATCTGCGGTGCCGTCGTGGGAATCACCCAGGGCAACAACGATTTCATCGCAGATTGGTACGAGTGACCTGAGAGATTCCCGGAAGGGATAGCCAAGGTCAATGCCGTTACGGAGACATGTGAATCCGGAGATTTTCATAGTGGCAGCATGTTCGGAGTATAATTAATCAGAGAGTATATATAGATATCTGTTTCAACGCCGTCGTCCCTGCGAAAGCAGGGATCCACTTATAAAAGAGTTGGAAAAACACTGGATTCCCTCTTTCGCGGGAAAGACATGTTAGTATCTATTTTCCGATGAGATATAACTATTCAGTAATCTTTAAGCATTATCAGGAAAAAGAAAAACACCGGTATCAATGTAACGAAATCCATCAATCAATACAGTGAATATCATCGTTATCTATACATCGCCCTGGTGGAACGCGGCGGCCAGTTATGCGGTCACCGTGGCAGCGGGATTGCGGTTGCGAGGACATCGCGTTGCGTTCGTGACCGACCAGGACAGCCCTGCGGCGGTGCGTGCCCGGAAGCAGCAAATCGCTGTGGTTCACTTGCCGCTCCGCTCCAGACGTCCGCGCACGGTGTTGCGCGCCGTCCGCGATTTACGCACGATGGCCAAGGATTTATGCATTGATGTGATCAATACCCACAGCCCGCAGGGACACCTGCTGGCGGCACTGGGACGGATTCCGGTTCCCGTTGTGCGGACACGGTGTGACGACCGGCCTGTGCAACGTAACCCGATGAACCGATGGCTGTATGCGAAACATGCGCGGATGGTTGTATTGCCCTCGGAAGCCAACCGGCGGCGCCTGGAGGAGCGTATTCCTGTACGGGAGGAACGTGTACGGGTCCTGTATTACGGAATGGATATCGATGGCTTTGCTGCTGCCCCTGTTGCACCGGTTCTGCGGGATCAGTTGGGACTGTCCGCCGGCCGTATCATCGTCGGACATCTCGGTCGCCTGTCGCCGGAAAAAGGGCCCCTGTGTTTTCTGGATATTGCAGCACGGGCAGGTCAAATGAATCCCGACCTGCATTTTGTGATGACCGGACTGCCGGTGCAATATACCTGCGAAGATCTGCTGGCGGCAGGGAAGGAGCGTGGTCTGGAAGGACGACTGTCAGTACTACCGCCCTTTGATGATCCCCGCATGGCCATGAAGGATTTTGATGTCGGCGTTATCACGTCCCAATATTCGGAAAGCATCTGCCGTGCGGCATTGGAATACATGGCATTGAAAATCCCCGTCGTCAGTACCAATGTGAATGTTCTGGCGGAACTCTTTGATCAGACTCCCGGCGGTTGTATCTTTCAAAAGGATGACGTTACCGGAATGGCCGACGCCGTGGTCCGTTTGACTAAGGACCCGGAAATTAGTAAGCGCGCTGGCATGGCCGGGTACGAACGGGCCAAAGCGCTGTACGATCTTCCGGGATTTGTGAAGAGGACCGAAACGGTCCTCAATGCCGTTGTGAAAGGGAATCCTTCATGAGCGGGGCGCCGCGTATACTGGAAGTACTGTTCGCTCCGACGTGGGGTGGGATGGAAATGCTGGCGTTCGAGTTTGCCCGTGCCTTTCAGGATCGGAGCCGGCCGGTCACCGTCTGCGCCCTGCCGAATTCGCCGCTGGCGGAACATGCCGAACAGGCACACCTGCCTGTGGAAATGGTGCGGCCCCGTTGGACGTATCTGGATTTTCTGACGGCGGGTGAACTGGCGCGCATCATCCGGGTGGCGGAGATTGACCTGATTCACGCGCACCGGTCCGCTGACCTGAGTACGCTGGCTCTGGCCATCCAACTGGCACAGCGCGGACGGCTGGTGTTGACCCAGCACATGGATTTTCACAGAAGTAAACGGGACCTGTTTCACCGGTGGGTGTACCGGCGGGTCGCGCAGGTGGTCACACTGACCGAAGAGATGCGCAATAATCATCTGCATTATACGCCCGCGCATCCCGACCAGGTGACCACGATATACAACGGTGTCCGGTTACCGCAGGCTGCGGGAGACATTGCAGCCGCGCGTCGGTCACTGTCGCTGGATCGAGACGATCTGGTTATCGGAGTGGTGGGAAGGCTGGACCGCACCAAGCGGCAGGATTTGCTGCTGGATGCGGCGGCGGAGATTTGCGGCGATTTTACCAACCTCCGTATTTTGATTGCCGGGGCGGAAGCGCCTACTCCGGCAGGCGCCGGATACGAAGCGGCGCTGCGCCAACAGGCTCAGCATCTGGGTATAACAGACCGCTGCCGGTTTGTCGGATTCATTGATGACCGGGATACCATCATGCAGGCCATCGATATCCTGGCCCATCCCACTCCGTCCGAATCATTCGGGCTGGTGCTGGCCGAAGCCATGGCGCATGCGAAACCGGTGGTGGCTTCCCGGGCCGGTGGGGCGCCGGAGGTTGTTGAGGACGAAGTCACCGGATATCTATTCAACCCGCTGGATGTTGCGGAGCTGACAACCGTATTGCGCCGGCTCTGCGGTGATGCAGAATTGCGCAATACCATGGGACGTGCGGGACGGGAACGCGTGGAGCGCTTGTTTACGTTTGACCGGATGGTCGATGAGTACGAAACCCTGTTTTGCCGCGTGATGGAGTGCGATGCATGAAACAGGAATCGCCGGTTTCAGCATGGGACAGCAATTGGCAAAAATATCGCCGTGACGGGCGTATCGAGGAAACGCCCGACATACAGGAGCGCATTCTGGCGCATTGTTCAGGCGCCGGGCGAGCAGCGCTGGAAATCGGCGCAGGCACAGGTGGGGATTCCGCCGCGCTGGCTGAGACCGGAACCCGCGTGATCGCGCTGGATTTTTCCGCCGAAGCGGTAGCCCTGCTGCAGACCACAGTGGCGGCGGCGTGTCCGACGCTGATCCCGGTACGTGGTGATGCCTGGACCTTGCCATTCCGGGATGCGACGTTTGATCTGGTGTTTCACCAAGGCTTTCTGGAGCATTTCCCCGAGCCTGCCGCCCTGGTTCAGGAGCAGGTGCGCGTGCTGAAACCGGGAGGGGTTCTTCTGGTTGACGTACCGCAGCGGTATACATTGTATGGCATGAAGAAGTTTTTCCGCGTTCACACCGGTCGCTGGTTTGCCGGGTACGAACGATCGTTTTCCATTTATGAATTGCACCGGCTGGTCCGGCGTTGCGGATTGGACGTTATCGACACCTACGGCCGGGGTTACAGCCCCCATATTGTGCATCATCTGCGCCATCTGCAGGGACTGTGGTCGCACCGGTTGATGGGGTCGCCGTACATACGGCGCAGTAATGACCGTCTCTGGCATGTGTTTGAGCGATCAGCGATTGCAAAAGTATACTTTAAAGACATAGGGATTGTGTGCAGAAAACCATGACTGAATCACACACGACACTATTGGAATCTGTGCCTTGTGTACTGTGCGGCGTGCATGAAGCCGAACACCAGCACCAGGCTGAGGGGCTGAATTACGTGCGTTGCAAGCGTTGCGGCCTGGTTTATGTGAATCCGCGGCCGCGGCCGGAAGCCGTGCAGGCGGTGTATGAGAAATCAAAACCCATGGCCTGGTTCAAAAAGTTTACATACCGCCGCCGCAGAATGGCCGGCTTTAAAAACCTGGCGGGACGCCTGCAACGCGGTGAGATGCTGGTGCACGAAGTAGAACAATATAAAACCGGCGGACGGATCATGGATGTGGGCTGTAACCGGGGATTTATCCTGGCTGCGGCTGCAGCGCGGGGATGGGACGCGCACGGTGTGGAAATCGTGCCCTGGGTAACCCAGATGGTGGAACGGGAGTTCGACGTCACCATTTATAACCGGCGTCTGCGGGACATTGCGCCCCCATTGCCGGACCGGCATTTTGACGCCATTACGATGATCGATATTATAGAGCATCTGCACGAACCGGTGGAAGACCTTCGGGAGATTCACCGGATTCTCAAAGACGACGGGTTCCTGCTGATAAACACCGTCGATATTGCTTCGGCGTATGCGCGGATTACCGGTCCCGCCTGGTCAATGATGAAACCACAGGAACATTTGTTTCTATTCGACAGGCAGACGTTGTCAGCGATGCTGGACCGGACGGGATTTTCAGTCATCTGTATCAACCCGAGCAAGGGCGGCCCCGGAGAGTTTGAGGCGCACATTCGCAAGAAACCTATCAGCGGGATTGTCGCATGAGCAGTATACCTGTACAACTGACCGTTGGCATCGTTGCGCGAAACGAACTGGATAATCTGGCACGGCTGTTACCCCGGTTGCAGGGGTGGGCGGATCTGATTATTCTGCTCGACACAGGTTCTTCGGATGGCACCATGGCGCTTGCCAAAGCGTTTCAGGTGCATGTCCATACTGCCGAATGGCGGAACGATTTTGCGGAAGCAAAGAATACGTTGTTGACCCATGTACCCGATGGCTGGGTGCTGCTGCTGGATGCCGATGAGATTCCCACCGATGCCCTGAAAAGTGAAATTGATGCAGTACTGAAGTCGCCGGGTGAGACAGCCGGTTACACCATGCCGCGTTTGAACCACCTGGTGGGGAAACCGCTGCGCCACGGGGCGGCTTATCCGGATTCCCAGTTAAAATTATTCATTAAATCCAAAACCTGCTTTGAACCGCCGCGCGTACATCCAAAAGTTGTCGTGGACGGGCCTGTCGGGCGATTAAAGGGAGATTTGGAACACCATCCGTATCCGACAATCGGTGAATACCTGCACAAGTTTGACCGTTATACCACCTGGTGGGCGGAGGAACAGCGCGATGCTGGAATGCCGGTGCATATAGGGGCTTCGCTGCGCTGGTTGGTGTT
>FLOH01000836.1_pt1 | contig 55167 bp, 41 predicted proteins | sample 756751 | NCBI WGS metagenome assembly FLOH01 (sample SAMEA4026879, study PRJEB14308) | marine metagenome | biome: coastal water; material: water | depth 74 m
GAATGCCTCTCCCCTCATCTTTAATGGAAATCCTCACATATTTCCCATCCTTGAGAGGCACTCCGGAATCATTGCCTTTGTTCTCGATGACCTGGTTTTCCGCCTGAATGGTAATGGTTCCCCCCCGGGACATGGCCTCCACGGCGTTTGTAAGCACATTGTTTATGGCGTAATGCATCTGTTTTGAATCATATTCAACCGGCCAGAGATCATCCTGGATTGAAAAAGTGTAATCGATGCCGTCATGCGTCTGGGTCTGTCCCGCAATCTCCTTTAGCAGACTCTCGATAGAACCCGGTTTTTTCATAGGATACCCTCCCTTGGAGAGGGTCATGAGTTCATGAGTCAGGTCCCTTGCCTTGGAGGATGCCTGTTCAGCTTCATGGAGGAATCCTGCCATGACCGAATGGGGCGCCGTTTCCTCCCGGGCCATGGAGAGGTTCCCCATGATCATGGCTAAGAGATTGTTGTAATCATGGGCAATGCCTCCTGTCAGCGTACCGATGGCCTCCATCTTTGTGGCTTCCTGGAGTTGGGCCTGGAGGCGTCTCCATTGAGTGATATCCTGAGCTGTCCCGAAAATACGAACGGGGGTCCCTGTTTCATCACACACTACCTCTCCTCGTTCGCGAATAGTCCTTTCCGAGCCCTCTATAGGAACGGTCCGAAATTCAAAATCAAAAGAACCCTTGTTTTCTACTGCATCTTCGAGCACAGAGCTGACATGCTCTCTATCGGCCGGGTGTACGCGAGAAAAAAAGAGTTCTCCATTGGGGTTTTCAGGGATTCCCGGGGAAAATCCAAGGATACTGTACATCTCATAAGACCATTGGCTCTTATCCGTTTGCAGATCGCGGCTCCAGCTTCCAACATGGGCGATCCTTTGTGCTTCGTCTAAATTGGTCTTGCTCTCCCGCAGCGCCTCCTCAGCCCGCTTCCGGTCAGTAATGTCACCGATGTTCGATAGAACATATTTCTGGTCGTCGATCGAGATGATCTCGCCCGAGAAAAGTCCGGTGAGCATTTCTCCCGACTCCTTCCGAAACTGGACTTCCCTCCCATGCACCTTGCCTCTCTCCGATAGTTCTTGGGTGACAGCGACACGGTCTTCTTCCTTGTCCCATAGGTGCAACCCGAGCGTTGTCTTTCCCATAACCTCCTCGTATCGGTATCCGGTAATCTTAAAAAAAGCATCGTTGACTTCAACAATCCGCCCGTCGGAGAGTCGGGTAACCGTTATGGCATAGGGTGCGGAATGAAAGGCCTTGGCGAATTTTTCTTCCTGGTTGCCGATCTCCATGAGCAGGCGCTTGTTCACCATCATGACCAAACTGTAGGTCAGCACGATAAAGATCAACTGGTAGGAGACAAGCACCAGCACCTCAAAAGCGCCCGATTGAAAATAATTGTTCTCTGCATGCGCCTCCATGAAAAACTTGATGATCCGGAAGACACTGATCAGGCAGTAGAAAAAGTTCACCAGACCAACCCCGAAGGTCAAGGAACGCAGACCGGACTCGACGCGCCGCCACAGGAGCCAAACGGTTTGAAAACAGACCAGAAACAAAGCCACTGATATATTAAGACTTCTCACTGCCAGGCTGGGCTGAACAAAGGAGAAATATCCTTGAACGAAGATGAAAAGGAACACCAGTAGATAATTGTGGATCTGCGGGCCTTTTTTCCCCACGAAGCGTTCGAACCCCTGGAAGCCCAGTATCGCCCCCACAATGACCATGGTGTTGGCGAGAACTATGGACATCCAGTCCGGAATAGCGCCACGCAGAACGATCAGGACGAGTGCCGCCGCTTGGAAGGTAAAATCAAGCACCAAAAAGGCCATGCCCGCGTAACGGTCCCGGCTCTGCCGCCACAGCAGCACAATAAACCACACGCAGATGATGTTCGTGACCACATAGCTGAATACGATAGTCCGCACGTCGAAAAAGTTCACAATAGCAACTCCCTCTCATTGAGATGTAATATATATGGTCTTCAATCAGACTTTCAGAAAAATCGGACTGATTCTATGGATCATTTCCCTTCCAAAACCTCTCGAAGCGATGAAGCCAGATTCCGCAAGCCTATGGGCTTCTCAATGTATTTGCGCACACCGAGGGCCTCCGCTTTCTTTGCGGACATCTTCTCACTGTATCCGGTACAGATGATTACAGGCATGTGCGGCCGAATTTTCAGCACTTCTGCCGCCAGCCTGTCTCCGGTCATACGAGGCATGGTCATGTCGGTTATGATGACGTCGAATTGATCCGGATCTGCCTTGAACCATTCCAGGGCCTCCACAGGTTTTGTGGTGCTTCTAACCTGATAGCCCAATCGCTCCAAACGCTGTCGGTTCAGGTTCACCATGGACTCTTCGTCATCCACAAAAAGGATTCTTTCAGAACCTCCTTTGATTTCTCCATCGGGCTCCTTTTCTTCCGAAGCCGTCTCTTCCAATGCGGGGAAATAGACTTCAAAGAGCGTTCCCTTCCCGATCTCGCTCTCAACCCGGATGCCGCCACCATGTCTCTTCACGATGCCGTGAATCACTGAAAGGCCCATTCCCGTACCCTTGCCGACCTCCTTGGTGGTGTAATAGGGGTCAAAGATTCGCTCCATAATTTCGGGCTCAATGCCCTCACCCGTGTCCCTCATCCTGAGTCTGACGTAGGGACCGGGGGAGAGGACACAATCAAAGAATGATTTTTCTTCCTGAAGAATAATATTTTCAAGGGTCACTTCCAAAAGTCCCCCTTCTTCGGACATGGCATCGGCTGCGTTAATTACCAGATTCATCATAATCTGATTGATTTGGGCGGCATCACCCATAACGCTATATGAATCATCCGAAATATGCTGTTTAAACTCGACGCTGGTGGGGATGGAGGACCTGAGCATTTTCATGGATTCTTTTATGATGGGAGCCATATCTATGGGTTTACTATCTTCGTCAGACTTGCGGCTGAAAGCTAACAATTGCCGGACCATATCCTTTGCTCTGATGGAAGCCCGATAAATTTCCTTTAAATGCTCACTTGCTGGGTTCCAATCGGGCACATCATCGGAGGCCAGTTCCGCATTGCCTAAGATAATGGCCAAAATATTATTGAAATCATGGGCAATGCCACCTGCCAGGGTCCCGACGGCCTCCATTTTTTGTGATTGTTGGAGTTGGGCCTCGATTTGTTTCCTTTCAGTAATGTCGTGCATCAAACCTTCGTAAAATATTTTTCCTTCCTCCTTCACTTTTCTTGTAGACAGGGCAACCCAGACGCTGGCCCCACCCCTTTTCCTGAATTCCACTTCCCTTCCATGAATAAAACCAGTTTCATCCATTTCCCGAAGAACGGCCGGTCTTTCTTCTGGACAGGCATAGAGATCAGCGACATTCGTGACCTCCCCAAGAAACTGTTTCTGGTTATCATACCCGAACATCTCAGCCATCTTTTCATTCACAAACCGAAAGCTACCCTCACTGGTTTCCTGATAGACGCCCACCACTGCATTTTCAACAAACCTTTTATATCTCTTCTCGCTCTCCCGCAGCGCCTCATCGGCCTGTTTATGTTCTTCTATTTCCTTCTTTAGTCTCACATTTTGAAATGTAATCTTTTTTTGGCCATTTTTTAAAAGAGCCAAAGTATTTTGAAGTCGCTGTTGTAATATGCCGGAAGTCCATACCATAGAGGTTGACAAGACCAAAAAAACCCCGCCAGCAAGAACCCAGGCAATTATCGATGTAGAATTCCATACCATCGCGGGATCAAATGGAAGTATTTTCTCAACCATCGCCCCCCCTATCAATAAGATTGAACATATTGAGACAGCAATTGCTAACACCCCATATTTTAATCCCAAGAGAACTGTAGCCATTACGCAAAAAGCCGCAAGAAACATGGTGCCCGCACCACTTAGACCACGTTGCATCAGGATAATGTCACCCACCACCAATAGAAGAGCCAGTATTATCGTTGCTCTTATCTTGTACGTTAATTGTCTTGATAAGAAAACTCCGCCCACAAGCCATACAATATAAGCACCAATATAAGTTGTTGCTTCAATGAATGAATTGCCTTCTAAGGCTTCCTTGATAGAAACAAAAAGAGCTGGAAGAGTTATGATACTGAAGGTGTAGGTGACTGAACGTAATATTCTATCGCGGGTTTTGTCAACTACCGTAATAGTGGAATCCGAATACTGCTCCATATCGTTGTTGTCAAGTTGCATTGAGTCAACTCCAAAACTGTATTAATCCAATATATTGCGGCGTAAACTGCCTCGCGCAGAGCATCCGCCGTGGGAATCGGGACGTCCATAAATAAGTGAATAACTCACATCACAAAACTACATGGCCCCGACCTGACTGCATAAACTATCAATATTGTTTACAAAATTCTAAACCGCGTCTTTCAGTTTCTTCCCTACTTTGAACTTAACGGCATTAGATGCCTTGATCTTGATCGGTTCGCCGGTGCCGGGATTTCGACCTTTGCGTGCTTTTCGGTGAACTTTCGAAAATGTGCCGAATCCAATCAGCGTGACTTTGCCGTCCTTTTTCTTCAGCTCTTTCGTAATCCCGTCGATAATTGCATTCAGCGCAGCATTGACAGCAGATTTGCTGATGCCTGCATCTTTAGCCATTTGTTCGACCAGCTCAGCTTTCGTTATGTAATGATCTCCTTTCTTTGGGTTGGTTTATTCTTCTGCTTCACAAAATCTTCTTCAAAACACTTTCAAGATCGGCCTTTTGGTAGGGCTTCGCCATGGCGCCTCGAAAACCGTGTTCCTCATGCTTGGTCAACACCTGGTCATTGAAATAACCACTGCATACGATGGCTTTTACATCCGGATCAATCTTGATCAGTTCCTTGATGGCCTGATCACCACCCATTCCGCCCTTGATGGTCAGATCCAGAATGACTCCGTCAAAGGGCTCTCCTGATTCCATGTGCTTCTTGTAAGTTTCGATGGCTTCCGCACCATCCTTTACTGTCTCGACTTCATACCCTAACCGCTCCAACATTTTTTGAGCCAGATTTCTCAGCATTTCCTCATCGTCCATGACCAGGATTCTTTTGATTGTTGGTTGAACACCGCTGATTGAAGGCGTGGTATCATCACGCTTGGCGCCTGGCGCTTTGCTCTCTGCGCATTCGGCCGGCAGGTAGATGGTAACGGTCGTTCCCACATCGGTTGTGGAATTTACCATGATGTTGCCATCATGTTTTTCAACAACCGCGTAGGCAGTGGTGAGACCCAGCCCCATTCCCTTTTGGACACCTCTTTCCTTTGTAGAAAAATAGGGATCGAAGATTTTATCTATGTCTTCCTCTGGAATGCCTCTCCCCTCATCTTTAATGGAAATCCTCACATATTTCCCATCCTTGAGAGGCACTCCGGAATCATTGCCTTTGTTCTCGATGACCTGGTTTTCCGCCTGAATGGTAATGGTTCCCCCCTGGGGCATGGCCTCCACTGCGTTTATAAGCACATTGCTTATGACGTATTGCATCTGTTTTGAATCATATTCAACCGGCCAGAGATCATCCTGGATCGAAAAAGTGTAATCGATGCCGTCATGCGTCTGGGTCTGTCCCGCAATCTCCTTCAGCAGACTCTCGATAGAACCCGGTTTTTTCATAGGATACCCTCCCTTGGAGAGAGTCATGAGTTCATGGGTCAGGTCCCTTGCCTTGGAAGATGCCTGTTCAGCTTCATGGAGGAATCCTGCCATGACCGAATGGGGCGCCGTTTCCTCCCGGGCCATGGAAAGGTTTCCCATGATAACGGCTAAGAGATTGTTGTAATCATGGGCAATGCCGCCAGTCAGTGTTCCGACGGCCTCCATTTTTTGTGATTGTTGGAGTTGGGCTTCAAGCCTCTTCCTTTCCGAAATGTCGGTAATAACGCCCACCGAAGACGAAAAGGAGCCATCCGGATGGCAAAGGCGGCTTCCTGAGATCTGCCCCCAGAAAACTGTACCGTCTTTTTTTCTATAGAGTCTTTCCAGAAAAACATGATCGATATCCCCCCGGATCAATTGGAGCATCGTATGTTTCCCTGCATCAGATTGGGTCTCATGCATATATTCAGGATAGGAAGTTCCGATGAATTCTTCCATATCATAACCGAACTTTTCAGCCATTCGGCGATTGGCAAAAGTGATGATGCCTGCAGCATCCACGAGAATCACACCCGAATACACCGTATCAAAAATAACCCGCAGCTTTTCCTCACTTTCCTTCAGCGCCTGCTCCATTTTTTTTCGTTCGGTGACATCGCGGCAGAAACAGACAAACTGGTGAACGTCCCTATCCAGCCAGGTTACAGAAATCTCCACATCAAAGACACTTCCATCTTTCCTGCGGTGGCGGGTTTCGAATAGTTCTGATCCGTTCTTGATAATGCGTTTGATCCGGGCGGCTGTTTCATCCGGTGTTTCATCAACCTCCAAATCAGGGATACGCAATTGCAGTAGCTCGTTTCTGGCATAGCCCGACATGTGGCAGTATGCCTCATTTACATCGGATACTTTTCCCTTCGCGTCGAGTACCCAGAAACCATCCCGTGTAGCATTAATAATTGTGCTTAAATAGTGCTCCCGTTCCAGCAGCGCCTCCTCCGCCCGCTTGCGGTCGGTTATCTCGCGTGATACACCCGTGAAGCATACCGGCTTATTGAAGCTATCTCTATGCAAAAGAGCATTGATTTCCATCCAAACCGTTCCACCATCCTTGTGTCGATGTTCTGCTTCCATTAAAATCCGAGTTGAATCACCATCGGCGCTTAATAATTTACTGAAGGCAGACATCACCTGCTTTTTCGTCGGTGGGGAAAAAACATCGTCCAATGTGGCAACACGCCCCACTTCCGGCGGATAACCAAGAATCCTTTCAGCTGTATTTGAAAAATAAGTGAAAGTCATCGACGACAAATCGAAAGTCCAAATAATATCATTGGATTCCTCAACTAAAAACCGATAGCGTTCCTCGCTCTCCCGCAATTCATCTGCCGCCCGGGTTAACTCTTTGGTTCGGGCATCAATGATCTTCTCCATATTTGAATGTATTTCAAGGTAGCTGGCTGTCGCAGTTTCGTTCTCCTCGCCCGTAATCCAAAGGTCATTAGTCAGGTGCTTTACCTTTGTCTCGAGATGTAAGATCCGGCGCTCCAGCTTCGCTTCATAATCTGATTTCGCCATCATTAGAATAACCCCTGTTCTTCCATCTTGAAAAGTTCTTGTTCGACATCTGCTACTATTAGGTCAAGCGCATAAGATGTCAGGTTTAATCTTTTTAAGCATCTTCTGAAGGATTCTTTGTCTCGAATAGGTGCGTCACTGTATCCAAGACCTTTTTGTTGACAAACGTAATCGGCAACATACAAGGTTAAACCGGCTTTTTCGAACTCTCGGGCAATATTATCAGGATTATGGTGACACCCTATGACCTCAACCAGCTCTTGCGGAAGATTCCAATCATCAGCTATCGCCTTGCCGACCTCGGTATGATCAAAACCGAGCACCTTTTGCTCTGCTTTTCTATGATTTTTTTTCTCGGTCTTTGTTTTGCTTAGAATAATTCTGAACTCGTCTTCACAAAATTGGTCTAATACGATAATCCCTATGTCATGCAACAGACCGGCAACATATATGTTTTCTCCCTTCTCCCTGAATTCTTTTCTGTAAATCATTTTGCCCAACAGGGAAACGGCAACAGAATGTTTCCACAACAAAGGTCTTGAGTACCCCTCAATAGTTTCATCTCCATCGAAAACCTCGCAAACTTTTTGCCTTAATGCCAATTCCTTGAGTGCGTCATACCCTACCCAAATTATGGCCTGCTGTATCTCACTAATCTTAGTTCGAGGAGAATAGTAAACAGAGTTTGCCAGCTTGAGTAGTCTGCCTGTCAGCGGAGGGTCAATTTGAATTATTTTCTTAAAATCCTTTGCACTTGATGTGGGGTCATTAATGATCTTAGTTATACCTACTACGGTATTTTTGATCGAGGAAATATCGGATTCATTGACCATTTGCACAATTTTCTTAAGTTTCGCAGACTTTTCTTCTTCCTGGTTCATTTCCTGCCACCTCCAAATCTCAATGCTCTGAGCTATCCTGCTTGAGAGGTTCAAAGCCCTATGCCGGAGCTATAATCCGGGTCCGGGTCGGAATCTGCAATAAAGGCATCAAAAATTGAATTGCCCCCCTGACTTCCAACGAATGCACAAGTTAGCCGGATTCGATATTCGATATGCAAACTTTCACATTTAGATGGTTCTCTGAACGCGCACTTACTTGCATTAACCCGTTTAGCACATCCGCCAAAACCGTGCAAGACTGACAGATCAATCTTACACTATTTCCCCATGAAATCAAACGGATGTTTCATATAGGCATTGTGGAATCTGGGATTAATGGTCGATGAACGGCGCAACCACGAGATGTGGTATTGTTTTAGCATCATGACAAGGCCGGCGATTTGAACCAAGCGATGGACCAGGTACGTGGTTCATATGTCAAATTATGTGCCATTCCCGCCAATGCTAACCCCAGAAAAATCATACCCCATTCATTCAGTGTCGGAACCGAAACGACCTGGGCTGCCGCGGCGCGTTTTTAATGTTTTCCCGCTCATGTTTCGCCATGGAGAATAGCCAAATTTAAATAAATCAATCGATGTAACCGGGTGTTTATAAGCCATTCCGGAAACCGGGAGACTATTGCCCGCCTCGAACCGGCCATACAAAGGAACAATCGCATATTTTGGGCGCGTGAAAGATAAAGGCCTTGTCCAAGTTCACGTAATAGGCATCGGCCTCCACGTCTGGAAAAATGGTGCTTGTCCAGTATTTGGCTGATTGAACATTTATAAACGCATCACCATCTGTTGTCCACCGTCCTGTCCCTGCCGCATCGGAAAGGGCAGGACTCTTATAGGCGAAATCGATCAGGCTCAACAATTCGTTTACATTGGGCAGGCGCCAGTCGGTATATCCTCCAAGCTCTGAATTGTTGCAATAGTCAAGGGCAGCTTGCCAATTCACTGGAGTTGCTCCAGTCAGGTTTGCATTTTTGGCCCACATGAGCCCGGTCAGGTTATCGGCCACCGTGTCGGTTGCAGCCGTAAAGCGCGGGGTGGGCCAGGCCACGCCCTTTTTCAGATTTCCGTCACTACCGGCTCCGGCATCGGTGGTCTGCCCGGTTTTCGCAACCCCGGCCAGCGGGTAAGTCCCCGTCACCCCGAAGATAGCGACCCCGTCTTTGATATTGCCCTCCACCAGGTTCGCATCATTGGCCGTCGCCGTTTTGGAATCCGAATACAGACCATCGGAAATCGTGAAGGTCTTCAAGCCATTGTCGCCAATGACATTCCCCCCGGCGGCCGCGCTTCCGGTTACCTCGATTCCGTCCACCCATGCTTTTTTGTCTATCAATATATCTCCTGCCGCCGCGTCACCGCTGCCGGTGTTGACGACGTTTGCATCCCCGCCCACCCCGAAGATGGTAGCGCCCTTCCTGATGTTCGCAGACGCGAGGTCATCGTCAACGGCATTCAACGTTGTGGCGGCATAGTTTCCGGCTGCGACGGTTGTGCTGTCTGGTGAGAGAGTTTTGGTGGCCAGTGTTCCGGTGACTTCACTCCCGTCCACCCATGCCTTTTTGTCCTTCATGATTTCATCGGCTGCCGCATCACCGCTACTGGTATTCACGACACTGGAATTTCCGTCCAGTCCGAAAACCGTCACGCCGTTTCGGATATTTTCCGCGGACAGGTTCGTGTCCAATGCCCGAACCTGGGCGTCCGTTGCGGATACCCGGTCATCGCCATCATAATAGCCTTCCGGGGCCGTAAAATATATCACTTCTTCGGATCGGGCCTGTGCTGTGGAGGCGTTATTATCTCCTTCCCGGTCCGTCATGGTGCCCGTCTTTGTGCCCCAGGCCCCGCTGGTCAGCCCCCAGAATGTCATATCCGCGAGCACATCCGCCACACCGGCGCCGTTGGTATCATCAACCTTCGGCGCAACTGCCATCACCTCGTCCAGCGTATGCCCGGTAGGGCCAGGTCCCAATGAAGGCTCGATAAACGCCCCTGTACGTTTAGCCCCTTGTGTCCCGTCGATCAGGCGATTGTAAATGTCTTCCAATGTGAACATGGCGCTCCCGGCTTCCGACGGCCCTGCCGGGGCCTCCCGGTTTCCGGCCAAAGGCGCATCGAGCAGAAAACTGCAGAGGATCGCAATAGAAAAAAGCACACTCAACACAATGCGGGGTATATTATGCATGATACATTTCTTCCCTTTTCTTCTGGTTGTCTTTTGGCCCATCTACAGCGTTACATCCACCGACACATATCTATAATATGCACCGGTGGATGTGCTTTGCCTTATTTTATATGTAACCGGCGAATTTTCATGAAATTGTTTTTTTGCCGAGGCCCCAAGTTCTTGGGGGTGTTCTCGGGTATAAAAAAAGCCGAACTGCCTTAATGTGACCTTCACGACGTCACACTCGGCAGCCCGGCTATCTTTCCGAAAAGAACAAGATATCTTAAACGAGGGTCAACAGGAAATATCAAGACCCGTGGCTTTCCGTCCTCATCTCACGATGGGTTTGGCTTTATATAGAATAGGTTTCAAGCTCCCAATGGACAATCTATGCCTATCGGGAGCAGGGCATGTACAGTTTGAGGTGCTTTTTCATTGGGAAACCCCCTGGTTAGAGGTTGAAAGGTTGGTGAGAATACTTGAAACTGATGGAACGACAAAAAACGTCTTATGTCAAGAATAATTGGCTTCTAGGACCCGTTTGCAGCGAAGAATGCGTGCATGTTCCTCGAATCCCGCCATAATCGAACAAACCATTGGCATGTTTAACTGCAAACTATCGAGACATCCGCCCGGAGTGTAGGAGGCCGGATACCCACATATTGTGTACCGTTTTTCAGTAGTTAAAATGGTATATATTGAGAATATCCCAAAGAATTCACGCCACTAAAAATCTGTAATATTTACATCACCCAAGTTTGGTCAAAGTCCTCAAGTAACGGGGAGAATTCCTACGACCGCAACACATCGGGGTCGGCAAGTTTGCCACCTATCCGTTTTCAGGAAAGGTGTACTTGAATTAAGATTCCGAATAACAATGATAAATTTGCCAAAAATGAAAACAGTATTCATTACCTGAAGCTGAACAGTTTCCAGTTACCTGAATGATTCTCAAATGTCAAATGAGAGGGAGGAACAATAGTGATTTTTAGTCACGTCAGAAAGCACCTTGGAATTGCTTTGAGGACACGGATTTACATGCTAAACCTTTGGAATGAATTGGTTTTATTTTTTTTCGGATTGGATGTTTTTTTTCTGGGGACTGGTGCTGAAATCAGAGGGCCTGGCAAGGGATTTCCTTTTTTTTAGACCTTTATAGGAGCCCATAAGATATTTACCTGTTGCCCGATGCCATACGTTCTGCTTCCGGCATTCGACGGAGCTTTAGCATGCTCCAGATCCCGAAAACCGGTCCGGGTAAAAGGACCACGAAGGCCCATTCCCAGCCAATGGCATCAACTATTGGCGGTATAATTCGAATTGAGATCATTGTCAGCAGAAATCCAAAGGTTGTCTGAACGGTCAGTGCAGTACCCACATAACGAGGGTCGGTGAGCTCGCTGACAGCCGCGCTGAACTGAGCGCTGTCGGATACCACCGTGAACCCCCACAGGAGGCAGAGAATTGTCAGGAGCCCCGGAGTGGAAAAGAAGACCCCTGCACACAGCGTGCATGCACCCGACAGTACCAGGCTGGCCACCGTCACTCTCGAACGGCCGAAACGGTCAGCTAGAAAACCGCCCGCCAGGCTGCCGAAAGCACCTATGGCAATCACAGAAAATCCGGCCAGGCGTGCTGACAGGCTACTCCAACCGGCAGCACCATAGCTCACAATCAAGAGGATAGGGACCCATGTCCACATGGCGTAGAGCTCCCACATATGACCCAGATAACCGAAATTGGCAAGCCGCGTGGGCCTGTCGCTCAGCACCCTGCCCGCAAAGCGCCAGTTGAAGGGAGCCACGCCCGAAAGAAAAGGGCCTTCACGAACCCCGGTTCCCACCACAATGGCACCCAAAACAGCTAAACCAGAGGTCGCCAGAAGCACCATGCGCCAGTGCAGCATGCCATCGCCACTCAAAAGCGGAAGGGCGTTGATCAGATGCGGAACGGATTTCCCCAGAACAATCCCCCCCACCAGCAGACCGATACCCAGGCCACGGTCTTCCTTGCACCATGTTGCAGCCAGTTTCATGCCGGGGGGGTAAGTTCCGGCCAGCCCCATACCGGTGGCAAAGCGTAAAAGGAAGACAAGAAAGGGAGAATAGTCAAAAAGTGCAATGCCCGCATTGGCTGCCGCACCCCCCAAAGCACAAACTGCTATCAGACGACTTGAAGCAATGCGGTCGGCCAGGTTCAAAAGGGCGATAATGAGCGCACCCAACACAAAGCCAATCTGAACACTCATGGTCATCCAGGATTGTTCCGCACCACTAAGCTGCCATTCTTCCGTCAATTGGGGCAGAACCGCAGAAACAGAAAACCAGAGGCCGAAGATAAGGACCTCCGCCATCACCAAGAGCATGAGGTTGCGCCACTTCACAGTTGTTGAAAAAGTCATTAGATGCAGACACTTGAAAATAATGCGGGCCCTATTTCACACCCCGCCTTTGTACAGGGTTATGTTACCCGAAACAACATACCCGGGAACAGCTGAGGGAACGATGACCGACATCCCTTTTTTGAAAGGCAGTCCCTGACCGGCATCCAACTCCTCAATCAAACCTTGTCCCGCCATGCATATCAGGATCTCCACACTTCTCTCTTTTCTGCTGGTGAAGCGTTCATGGCCGTTCAAAACGATCTCAGAGAGTTGAAATTCAACTGCCGGAGTTTCATAGATACTCTCGAAGTTGTCGTCTGCACGCGGTCGCTGCTTTTGAACAGGATTGGAGGTGAAATTGACGATGTTCAGCAGCTCCGGGATATCCATATGTTTAGGGGTCAGTCCACCTCTCAAGACATTGTCTGAACTGGCCATGATTTCCATGCCAACACCTGAAAGATAAGCGTGAAGTTCACCTGCCGGCACATAGATGGCTTCTCCCGGGGAAAGATCCACCAGGTTCAAAAAAAGCGGTGACAACACACCCACATCCCCCGGGTACTCACGGTTCAATTCCAGAACCCAGTAAAAGGCAGGATCTTCATCGGCAAACCGCTGTGCACCTTGAACTACCTCATTGACCACCTGGGCTTGCCGCTTGAAATCCATTGACACAAGGGACGTAAAAAAGCACTTCAACCCGAGAGAATTTGGCTCTTTTCGCAGCGGATCCAGCTCCTTAATCGGAGTCCCGACAAAAACCCGATCCATCAACTTGAGGATATCTTCCGGCGCCCGAAAGCCCTTCATGGCCTCAAAACGCGTCACAGCGCACAGGCACTCGGGCTTGTGGCAGGCATCCTTGTAGTTCCTGTTGGGCGCATCGAGCGAAATATTGCGCCGGTTCTCCCGTTTAAACCCCTCCCGGGCCTGCGCCATATCCGGATGAACCTGAATGGACAACGGCCGATCAGCAGCCAGGACCTTAAACAGAAAGGGGAGTCTGTTTGAAAACTGTTCGGCTGCATCAGCACCTAAAACGGATACGGGATCGGCTGAAATAACGTCAGCCAGTGATCGCCAATCACCGTCCACTTCGACTTTTGATGGCGCTTTGGGATGGACTCCCATCCACAGTTCAGCTGCCGGCTCCTTCCAGGGTTGGGGCCAATCTAAAAGGGACTGCAACGCAGTTCTGGAGCCCCAAGCATATTTCTGAACCGGATTTTTCAGGATGCTGATGTGTTTCACGGCTTTCTTCCCGATATGCGTTTTGCAACGGGTATATTTAAACGCATGATATCTTCAAAAAATCCCTCACAGTGGATTCGATTTCACCCGTCTCGCCCCAGTAAAAATGATCTGCCCCTTGAATAACATGAAAATCCGAATCTTTATTCCATCCTGGCAACATCTTTCGGATCATGTCAGGTGGCGCGATATCATCCCGGGAACCCGCGATGATGAGTTGAATGTCAGGTGTATATTGCAGAAAAGAAAAATCCATAAAATTCACCGGCGGAGATACCATGATCATTCGGGCCACATCATTGAGATCCCCAATGGCCTTTGCATTGACCCAGGCTCCAAAGGAATACCCTGCAAGATCAACGGAGTTCATACCCAGATTTTTGAGGTATGCCACTGCTCCACGGACATCCACCTGCTCCCCAACCCCCTCATCGTAATGCCCTTCGCTTCTGCCCATGCCCCTGAAGTTAAAGCGAAGGGTGGTATAGCCTGCCTTTCCATAGGCCTTCACCAGGGATTCCACAACATTGTTGTGCATGGTTCCGCCATATTGGGGATGTGGGTGGGTTATCACCACCCCCCTATCGCCTTCCGCCCTATTCAGAAGGCCTTCCAGTTTCAAATCGCCTGATTCAAAAACCACGCTTTTTTCCGTCACTCGTACACCCCATTTTCAAGATGAATATTATGATGCCGATACCACCTCTTTCAGCATCATATACTCCCCCTCATCCTCCAAGCTGTAGCGTTTATCCAGAACCTGAAGCTGGGGTGCATATTCAAAGGTGGTTTCCCCATCCCGGGCCTGGGAAAGCTTTTCCAGGATCTCGGCTACAATGGCCCCCATAAGTTGAAAATCCATGACCACCAGATGGCCTGGAATCGAAATTTCTTTTTCCGCAAATTGGGTATAAATCCCGCTGGTTACAAATGAATTATCACCCTGTACATACTTGATGTCAATACGCTGTGAAGGATCGGACTGGTTTTCAATGGTCCCTACGATCGTTTCTAGATCCTGTGGTGCCGGTTCTGTTGACATGACTTATTTCTCCCTGGATACAGATGCTCGTCCATTTCAAGATTTTATGGTGCAAATTCGGCTGATGATATCTCAGAATCCGAATGTTTCTTTCATTCATGTATCAATTCAAAACATTGCTCATTCACCAAAGTACCCCACTGGTCACCGCGCTGTTGTTTAACCAATCTGAAACCAGCAGTTTCATACAAATGCCTGGCGGGGCCGAGCCCTTCGAAGGTCCAGAGGAATATCCTCTTGTAGCCCCTTCTGCTGCAAAACGCCATTGCATGATCCATGAGTTTCCGGCCTATCCCTTTACCCCTCAGTGCATCCGACGCGATAAACCACCTCAAATGAGCCCCTTCATTTTCAGCGTGAATACCGTCTATAACAATAGCGCCTTCTATTCGCCCATTTTTTTCAGCAAGCCAAAGGCCATCCCGTTTTTCATCGAACCGCTGGAGAAAGGCCGATAGTTCCGTGGCAACTTTGGCTTCAAAATAGAGCCCGAAGCCCCAATAACGGTGGTAATAAGTCCCGTGAAGTTCAGAGATCCGACCGATTGATCCAGGGATGTATCCAGCTTTTATGAGAATTTCCGATACAGCATTCATGGTCATCTGCGCCTCTGTGGCCTATTGTCTATTTTCTAATCGCACAGAACGACAAATGGGAAGAAAAGAATAGATAAGAAAATATTAATTCGCGGTCAGTTGCATGACCGCGTTGGAAGCTTCCTGCATGGTCCGATCAAACAACTCTTTTACCGTGGGAATATCATGAACCATGCCGATGCCCTGAGAACGACTCATAGGCTCGGCTCACAGGGCTCAGCTTGGTTTAACCCTTCATTCACGCACCCTTCATCACCGCAAGGGGGATCAGTGACTTTCCCCGCTTTTGTGCCAGTTCCATGAGGGTTAACTGCGACTTTGCAGGCGGTTCACGGCGATCCGCGGAGGATTTGGGTTCCAGGGTCATGGCTTCTGCATCACAGGTGGTTACGCATAGCCCACAGCCGATACACCGATCCAGGTCCACAAGGGCCGTGCCTTCGTCCCCCATGGTAACGGCGTCCATCTGGCAGCGGTCCAGGCAAACTTCACATCCCACGCACAAATCCTCATCCACCCGTGCATAATGATTGGTCACCACCATTTCCACGGGCCGGGGATGTTTTTTCAATGTGCGCAGCATACCACAGCAGTCCCCGCAGCAGTTGCACATGCCGCCCGGGTTGATGGCATTAAAAGGTTGGGGCACCAGCCCGGCTGCCTCACATTTGTCCAGGATCTCCAACGCCTCTTCCTGGTCCACCCAACGGCCCATGCCCCGATCCACATAATAAGCGCCATGAGATCCGCCAAGGAAACACACTTCCAGAGGTTTGCCACAGGACTGGTCCAGCAACCCCTGTTGAACACGGCAGATACAGTCGGCCACTGCCAGGCGCTCCATTGATTTGATAATTCCCCTGGCATCCTCATATGGTGTCACCTGCCAGGACACGCCAATGGACTTGTTCACGGGGATGGTCCGCATGGGCACCACCTGTCGGGACCAATTCGTTGTTAACGCTTCTTCGAAATAATCATCACAGAGCCGCGCCAGGGACGCATCCATGGTCTTCAGTTGATATTCGTAGATTCCCACCACAAAGGGCGCCGCGCCGTATTTGGCTTCATCCCCTTTTCGCACCCGGAACAAAAGCCCTTTTTCAGCCATTTCCTCCAGCCGCAAAGCGATTTCGTCTGAACCCTGTTTCAGGCGGCCGGCCACGCTTTCGGGTGTTTCCAGCATCATGCTCATATGCAGGTACATATCAGCCTCTTCTTCGGTGAAGAGCCGTTTCAGAATCTTCATTTCCACGCCGGATTCCGTGGCGGGAAACCCCACCGAATACTGATCCAGCTGTTCCTGCAATTGACGAAAGACATCTTCTGACATGAGGCGCTCCTAAAGTTAATGTACGTTCAAATCCGCAATCCGAATTCCGCAATCGATCAGGTTCCCATCTCCCAGGAAGAGAGATAGTGTTTCTGCTCTTCGGTCAAGGTGTCAATCTTAACCCCCATGGATTTCAATTTCAACCGTGCGATTTCCTGGTCAATGTCATGGGGGACGGGATAGACCTGCTTTTTCAAATTGGCGTGTTCCTTTGCCATATACTCGGCGCTGAGGGCCTGATTGGCAAAACTCATATCCATAACACTTGAGGGATGCCCTTCCGCCGCCGCCAGGTTCACGAGCCTGCCCTCACCCAGCACATAGATTTTCCGGCCGTTGTTGAGGGTAAATTCCTCGACAAATTCCCTGATCTGCCGACGACTCCCCGATGCCTTCGCCAACCCTTTGAGGTCCAGCTCAACATCAAAATGACCCGAATTGGCGACAATGGCCCCGTCCTCCATTTCCAGAAAGTGTTCCACCCGGATGACATTGATATCGCCTGTCAGGGTACAGAAGAAATCACCCAGAGGCGCCGCATCGGCGATGGGCATCACCTGGAATCCGTCCATGACCGCCTCAAGTGCTCGAAGGGGATCGACCTCGCAGATGATCACATGAGAGCCATGCCCCTTGGCCTTTGTGGCGACCCCTCTTCCGCACCAGCCATAACCGCTGACCACAAAAGTACTTCCCGCCAGCAACCGGTTGGTAGCGCGTATAATGCCGTCCACCGTGCTCTGACCGGTACCGTAACGGTTATCGAACAGGTGCTTGGTATCGGCGTCGTTCACCGATACCACGGGGAATTGCAGGACCCCGTCTTTCTCCATGCTTCGAAGCCGAATCACACCGGTGGTGGTTTCTTCGGTACCGCCGATGACGTTGTTCAAAATACGGTTTCGCTCTTCCTCGGATAAACCTTTGCCCCAGGCGCTGACGGATGCTTCCAGGTCATCCCATTTCTGAAGGGCAATAAAGAGAAGGGAGCTCACCAGGTCCGCGCCGTCATCCATGGTAATGTGGGGTTCATGCTGAAGGGCCGACAGGATGTGGCTGTAATAGGTGGCATGATCTTCACCTTTGATGGAAAACACGGGAATCTCATCATCCGCCACCAGGGAAGCGGCCACATCATCCTGGGTAGAAAGGGGATTGGAGGCACACAAAACCACTTCCGCACCTCCGGCCTTAAGGGTTTTCACCAGGGCAGCCGTTTCTGTAGTCACATGAAGACAGGCGGAAAGTCTGAGCCCTTTCAGCGGCTTTTCGACCTCAAAACGTTCTTTGATCGTTCTAAGGACATCCATGCTCTTCTCGGCCCACTCAATTCTCAATCGGCCTTTTTCCGCCAGTTGAATGTCTTTGATATCATAATCCATTAATCTATCCTCTTTTGGTTTTCTTTTGATTTTCTCCGGCCCTATTTCACGGCGCTCTTGAGTGTATTGACCATATCCGTTTTTTCCCATGAAAACTCGGGCAACTCACGCCCGAAATGGCCGTAGTTAGAAGTCTTGCGGTAGATGGGACGTAGCAGATCCAGACGTTCAATAATGGCCGCCGGTCTCAAATCAAATTCCTTCTTGACGATTTCCGTGAGTTCCCGGCTGGGCAGCACTCCCGTACTGTAAGCGCCCACCATCACTGACACCGGGTCCGCGCGACCGATGGTATAGGCCACCTGGATTTCGCATTTCTCGGCCAGTCCTGCCGCCACAATATTTTTGGCCACATAACGACACATATAGGAAGCGCTTCGATCCACCTTGCTGGGATCTTTGCCGGAAAAGGCGCCGCCGCCGTGGTAACCGAATCCACCATAGGTATCCATGATGATTTTGCGGCCTGTGAGCCCGCAGTCTCCCTGGGGTCCTCCCACCACAAAACGGCCGGTGGTATTGATAAAATACTGGGTGACGTCATCCAGCATTTGCTTAGGGATCACTTCCATGACCACTTTTTCGATAATCGCCTCCCTGAGGGTATCGTAATCCACGTCCGGACTATGCTGGGCCGCAATGACCACCGTATGGATCCTTTTGGGTTTCCCATCCTCGTATTCAACGGTCACCTGGCTTTTTCCGTCGGGTCTGAGCCATGGCAATTGACCGGATTTTCTCACATGGGCCAGCCGCCGGGTCAGCCCGTGGGCCAGATAAATGGGCATTGGCATCAGAACATCGGTATCCTTGCACGCATATCCGAACATGAGCCCCTGGTCCCCTGCCCCCTGTTCCTGAAACAAACCAGAGCCGAGATCGACGCCCATGGCAATATCCGGTGACTGTTTGTCGATGGTGGAGAGCACGGCACAGGTTTCCCAGTCAAACCCCATGTTTGAATTTTTGTACCCGATATCCTTAATGGTTTGTCTGACAATATCCGGCATGTCCACATAGGCGGTGGTAGTGATTTCGCCGGAAATCATGGCCATACCAGTGGTCACCAGGGTCTCGCAAGCCACCCGGGACTGGGGGTCCTGTTTAAAGATCTCGTCGAGAATATGATCGGATATCTGGTCGGCTACCTTATCGGGATGACCTTCGGTCACGGACTCCGAAGTAAATAGAAAATTCGCGCTTTTCATAAAAAAACTCCTTTAATTTAAGTCTAAAGTTTAAGGTTTCTAAAAGCTAATTATTTTTTCAACCGGCCGTTATCAATCAACCGGGTTTTTCCCACTCGAACCGCCAGGGCCATCAAAGTGCCGTCTGCAAGGGTGTTCACATCTTCCAGGGTAACCGGATCGCACAGGGAAATATAGTCGATCTTCGTATGGGGGTGTTCCAGGATATAGGATCTCACAAAATCCTTTACCATCTGCGCATTCTTCTCTCCTTCGTGAAACAGCCGTTGTGCCAGATCCAGGGATTTTTTGAGTGAAAGGGCAGACATTCTCTCTTCCGGGTTCAAATAGCTGTTCCGGGAACTCATGGCCAACCCGTCCGCCTCCCTCACCGTTGGAACACCGATGATCCGGATATCCATATCAAGATCCATGACCATCCGGCTGATCACGGCCAGCTGCTGATAGTCTTTCTGCCCGAAAACAGCCGCATGGGGCTTTACAATATGAAACAGTTTCGCCACAACGGTCGTCACCCCGTCGAAGTGCCCTGACCGCGATAGTCCACACAAATGCTGGGGCAAATCTTTCACCACCACGCTGGTTTGAGTGCCCTGTGGGTACATCTCTTTTGCTGAGGGCATGAATACAATGTCCGCCCTCACGTCTTCAGCTTTTTTGAGATCTCCCTGGGTGTCCCTGGGGTAAGCTTCAAAGTCTTCATTGGGACCAAACTGGGTAGGATTAACAAAAAGGCTCACGACCAGCCGATCGCAATGATCCTTTGCCGCCCGCATCAGCGTGAGATGCCCCTCATGAAGGTACCCCATGGTGGGCACCAGGGCAAGGGACTCTCCCTCCATACGAATCCCATCGGAAGCCTGCTGCATGTGATCAATGGTTTTTATAATTTCCATGGAAAACGGTTTCCTCCGGCGGTATTTTCTAATGACTTTGAAGCAGAACTTTATTTTGTATCATCTGTCTATCCGGTTGTCAATTGCCAGGGTGGAAGACAGCCGCAGAAAATCCGCCATATCGAGCACTTCCGCCCGTTTTCCAGGATCTATGCCACATGCCGCCAGGGCGGTTAAAAGGGATTCACGGGTTTGATCCTGAAGTGCCCCTCTAAGGGAGTTTATAATCGTCTTTCGTCGGTGGGCAAAGGCCCCCTTGACCACTTCCTTAAAAACCGCCTCATGAACCGTCCGGTGGGGATACGGTTTTTCAAAATCAAGAGAGACCACCATGGAATCCACCTTGGGCACGGGAAAAAAAGAGCCCTTTAAGACTTTGAGCACCGAAATGGCCTTGGCATGGTATTGTACCAAAAGGGTCAAGGCCCCATAGGTTTTGCCTCCCGATAATGCAGTCAACCGGTCGGCCACTTCCTTTTGAAACATGAGAATCGCTTGACCCATCCATTGTGAATGCCGGCACATCTTCTCAAGAACAGGGGATGCGATATTGTAGGGCAGATTCCCAATCACGGGAATTCTACCGTCAAAATATTTTTTCAAAGTTTGCCAGTCTACTTTCAATATATCTTCGTGCAGCAAGGTCACATTGTTGAGGCCCTCTTCATGAAGCCTGTCGTTGAGCCAATCCACCAGTTGGCCGTCTTTTTCAACGGCCACCACATGTTTTACCTTTCCTGCCAGTGGCAGTGTCAGAGCCCCCTTCCCCGGCCCGATTTCCAAAACCGTGTCTTCAGCCGAAAATCCCGAAAGGGATATGATTTCATCGCTGATGAAGGGATCCACCAAAAAATTCTGACCCAGTCTTTTTTTGGGTCGAAAGGGCGCCCCTGCTTTTAAAGATCCGGAAAAAGTCAATACATCCTCCTAACTTGCATCCCGCCAACGCTGTATGCGCTTAAAGATATACAGGAAAACAAAATAGGAAGGTAATGCAACGACCGAACCCATCATCACACCTCCCACAAGAAACGCAGTCCCCATAAGCCCGCCGGCTTCAATGATTTTTTCCACAATGAGCATGGATTCGGCCTCCGATCGAACCATATCCATGATGGTTGTAAACATGGCGCTGTAACCTTCCATGTTAAGAACCCAGGCACCCAGCTTGTAGCTGAAGTAGTAGAGAAAATACCAGTTCAGGGGATTGCTGATCCACGTTCCCAGGGCCGCTGTAATCTTACTTCCCTTGAAAACAAGTGCCAGCGCAACGGAAAGGGCCATTTGAAACGGCATGATAGGCATCATCCCCGTAAAGATCCCGAAGGCCATGCCGAGCGCCAGCTCATGGGGATGCCCCCGCAATCGAATGAATCGGAGGTAGTAGTATCGGAGCAGTCTGCGTACTTTCAAGATTAATCAGACATGGAAAAATGCCGAGGGGATAGTCGTCTCCATGTTCCCGGAAAATATTTTTCAGAAAAATAATATCTTATGATCATCATCCATTATTCGGACATCAAGTCCTGAATCGGATACTTGGCCCTGACGTCCACCGCCATATGGGTGGCGTCATTTCTCTTGAACCGGTGGTAACCCGTCAAGGCGATCATGGCCCCATTGTCCGTGCAGTAAGCGGGACGGGGGTAATATACCCGGATACCTTCCGGAGCGGAGGTTTCCACCAGAGATTTTCTTAAATGATTATTGCATGCCACCCCGCCCGCCAGCACCACCGAAGCGACCCCCATGCGTTTTGCAGCGACCATGACCTTGTCCACAAGCACATCCACGACGGCTTCCTGAAAAGACGCAACAATATCGTTTAAACTGATCTCCGCATTTAACACAGGGTCATCGCGCCATTTATTCAGAAACAGAGAAACGGCTGTTTTAAGCCCGCTGAAACTGAAGTCTAAGGATGTCTTGGACATATAGGCCCGTGGGAACTTCACACCATCATGACGGCCTTCTCTGGATGCATTTTCGATGGCGACCCCTCCCGGATATCCCATTCCGGAAATCTTGGCCACTTTATCAAATGCTTCACCGGCCGCATCATCCAGGGTCTGACCTAAAAGGGTATAATAGCCGAAATCTTCAACATAGTAGAGACTCGTATGCCCGCCTGAAACCGTCAAGGCCACAAAGGGAAAGGGAGGATACTCCGATTCCAGGAAAATGGAAAGGATATGAGCCTCCAGGTGGTTCACGGCAATCAAGGGTTTATCCAGCACATAGGACAACCCTTTGGCAAAGTAGAGTCCCACCAGAAGTGCTCCCACCAGTCCGGGTCCCACGGTGACGGCAATGCCGTCCAGGTCGGTCATACCGAGCCCCGCATGTTTCAAAGCCTCATCCACAACGGGCACGATATTTCTCACATGCTCCCGGGAAGCCAGTTCGGGGACCACCCCGCCGTGAGGGCTATGCACGGTCACCTGAGAATGAATCACGTTGGCAATGGTTTTTGTTCCATGGGCCACAATGCCGGCGGATGTATCATCACAGGAGGTATCGATACCTAAAACAATCATTCAAATCTCTATCTACTCATAATGTTAGATAAGGGCTTATTTTTTGATAAAGGGATGCGCTGATCCCCCGGATGGACATCAGATCCTTCAACTGCTTAAATCCACCTTCCCGCTCACGAGCACGAACAATGGCCGCGGCTGTTTTCGGACCGATTCCAGGTACAGCCGTTAACCCGAGAGCAGTGTCCGTATTGACGGATATGGGGATCCCGAGGGTCAAACGGTGAAAAGGCGAGATTTTGTCTGAGGCCTGAACAAGTACTTGCCTTACGGGCTGCCGCTTCAGAGGGAAAGGCGATCTCATGGCGCTACCCAGAAAGTTCATGAGCAGCAGCAAAAAAAGCAGGAAAAATACCCCGACAACGCTGACGGAGGACGGAGAACGGACGACGGACGACGGATGAAGGATGACGGATGAAGGCTCTCTGTCTTCTGCCGTCTGTCCTCTGTCCTCAGTCTGCCCCCTGTCATCTGTCTTCTGTCGCATGGTCCAGACCAAAGGTGTCGTGAAGAACACGCACCGCCAGTTCAGTATACTTTTCCTCGATGACACAGGAAATCTTAATTTCCGACGTACTGATCATCATGATGTTGATGTTTTTCTCGGCCAGTGCCGAAAACATCTTTTTGGCAATACCCGCATGAACCCGCATACCGACACCGATGATGGAAACCTTTGCGATGTCCTCATCACCCATGACCGTTTCCGCGCCCACATCCTTCCCCACGTCACTGACGAGCTTCATGGTTTTGTAAAAGTCCGCTTTTGGCACCGTAAAAGTAAGATCCGTGAAGCCATCCTGGCTGGTATTCTGAACGATCATGTCCACAATGATGCCGGATTGGAAGACCGGATCAAAGATTCTTGATGCCACCCCCGGTTGATCCGGGACTTTTCGGATGGTGATTCTGGCCTCGTTTTTATTGTAAGCCACACCCGATACCGCGACTTTTTCCATGTCCTTTGTTTCAGCAACCACCATGGTGCCCCTTTCCTTGTTAAAAGTGGATCTTACATGAATCGGCACATTGAATTTTTTGGCGAATTCCACCGAACGGATTTCAAGGACTTTCGCACCCATGGATGCCATCTCCAGCATTTCATCGTATGAAATGAAATCCATCTTTCTGGCTTTTCGACACACATTGGGATCCGTGGTATAAACCCCGTCCACATCCGTCAAAATCTCGCACACATCGGCATCGAGCGCCGCCGCAAGGGCCACCGCCGTGGTATCGGACCCGCCACGACCCAGGGTGGTGATGTCGCCGCGGGCGTTGAACCCCTGAAAACCCGCCACCGTGACGATCCGCCCCGCATCCAGGTTTCGCATCATCCGATCAATCTCAATATCATGAATCCTGGCCTTTCCGTAAAGATCGTCCGTGTGAATCGCCACCTGAAACCCCAGTAGGGAACGGGCGTCATACCCGAGGGATTTCACCGCCATTGCGAATAGCGCCACACTGACCTGCTCCCCCGTACTCATGAGCACATCCAGTTCCCGCGAATCCGGATCGGGATGGATCTCTTTGGCCATGTTGATCAGCCCGTCGGTTTGGCCGGCCATGGCGGAAAGCACCACGACCATCCGGTTTCCCTCTGCATAGGCTTCTATAACGCGCTCAGCCACCGCCATAATCTTTTCGATACTGCCCACCGAAGTGCCGCCATACTTCTGTACAATAAGTGCCATTCCCTTTCCTCAAATTATGTGCCTGATTTCAGGCCTGCTAAAATTTCACTCACCCTTGGGTGCTCCCCGGTCATCAATAACTCCCGCGATGCCTCACCCAGAATTGAAAAGGCCACATTCAAACGACACTCCGGAAGGATTTCAGGCCACTTGTCGCCCCATTCCATCACCACGATACCCCTGCCGTCAAAACATTCGTCCAACCCCGTATCCAGAAAATTGCCAAGGGCCTCCAAACGATAAACATCCATATGGAAAAGTCTACAGTCACCCTCATATTCGTTCATCAATGCAAAAGAGGGGCTGGTCACCACCTCACGGGGAGAGACGCCCACGCCCAGGGCAATCCCTTTGGTGAACCACGTTTTTCCACAACCCAAAGCGCCCCCTAAAACAACCAGGTCACCCCTTTCAAGGAGCCGGCCCAGCTTATGTCCCAGTTGAACGGTTTCTTCAGGGGATTCGGTTCTGAATGCCAGGCGTTTCATTTTGAAGGAACATACGTCCTGATCACATCGCCCTTGCCCACAACACCCACCAGACGGTCCCCATCCATAACGGGAATCGTATAAAACTTTTCCTGGGTCATGAGGGTAGCGATCTCATCGATGGGCGTCTTTTCATTCACTGTGACCACCTTCCGGGTAAAAAGATCTTCAACGGTGGTGGCGCTGAATTGTTGAATCTCCTTTTCCATTTTTTTTGAGCTTTCAAGATAAAACACCGCATCAAAAAGTGCCACCACCGTGGGAATATGCAGTTTTTTGTCTTTTCGAATCAGATCGCTTTCACAGATAATACCGATCAGCAACCCTTCATCGTCAACAACGGGGACTCCGTTAATGTTATGTTTGGTTAGAATTTCCGCAAGATCCCCAAGAGGGGTTTCCTTTTTGACTGTAATGACATTCGTGGTCATAATGTCGCTGGCATTCAACATAATTGCTTACCTCTCCATTCAAAAGGATTTCACCAGATCAATCATTTTCCGAACAGCCTGATCAAATCCCACCAGAACCGCCATGGCAACAATGCTGTGCCCGATGCTGTATTCTTCCACCAGGGGCAGCGCTTCAAACCGTTTGATATTCATATAGTTGAGTCCGTGACCGGCGCTGACACCCAAATCCAGTGACGAAGCCGCTTGTGCCGCACGCGCCACCCGTTCAAAACGAATTTTCGCCTCATCTTCGGATTGTGCCTCTGAATAATGACCGGTGTGAATCTCAATAATATCTCCTTCACAGCCGCGGGCGGCCTCGACCTGTTCCGGATCCGGGTCTATAAAAAAACTGACCTTGATCCCCGACTGGTGAAGCCGCTCAACCACCTCCCGGTAATGGTCCGGTCGGGCCATAACATCCAATCCGCCTTCGGTGGTGAGTTCCTCCCTTTTTTCAGGCACCAGCGTCACCATATCCGGTTTGACAGCCGCTGCAATTTCAACCATTTCATCAACTGCCGCCATCTCCATGTTGAGCCTTGTTTTGATGGTTTCCCGCAACAATCTGAGATCCCGGTCGTTGATATGGCGCCTGTCCTCCCTGAGATGGCAGATGATGCCATCCGCACCCGCAAGCTCTGCCAAGCCCGCTGCCAGGACCGGGTCAGGGACATCAATCCCCCTTGCCTGACGAACCGTTGCCACATGATCTACATTTACAGCCAGTCTTGCCATCATCCATCCTCCATACGGCAATCGTTCACAGTTCACGATTTTTCGAGTGTTGCCATCAAGCTCTCTTCTTCTTCCCTCATGCGAATGGCGCCCACGGAAGATTTCTCATGATCATATCCCAGAAGATGCAAAATACCGTGAATCATCAGCCGATCGACCGTCCTTTCAAAGGACTGTTCCAGTTCTTTTGCATCCCGCAACGCCGTGTCCACGGAAATAACCACGTCTCCCAGCATGACCGATTCAAAAACAGGGGGGGCAGCCTCACCATCCAGCTCTTCTACCATGGAAAAGGAGAGCACATCGGTAGGACCTTCCTTTCCTCGATACTGCCGGTTCAGTACCGCCATGTGTTCATCGTCTGTGAACAGGATGCTCAACTCCTTGTCATGACATTCCAAGTCTTCTAAGACTCTCTTCGCTTTCACCTTTATTTTCTGCTCGTCCAATCCGGGGGCCGGACTGTCCATCCTGATCTGTATCTCCATTTTCGCCCTTCCTGTTTAAACCGTTCCTGCCGCCTCCCGCACCGTCGCGATGACGCGTGGGAGAGATCTTCGCCACAGGCTCGGGGTATTCAACCCGATGGTGGAAAATACCACTCAAGGTCTGATTAAAGCTTTTGGCAATGGCATGAAGATCTTTGAGCGTCAATTCACATTCATCCAGCTGCCCGTCTGAAAAAACCTTGTTCATAATCTTCTGCACCATCCCCTGTATCCGCGCCGACGTCGGGTCCACCAGAGTCTTACTGGCCGCCTCGATCACATCCGCCAGCATCACGAGACCGGCCTCCTTGGTCTGGGGTCTGGGTCCACGGTAACGAAAATCTTCCTCTTTTACGCCCAGGGCTTTATCCCCTTTTTTCTCGGCCCGTTCTTTGGCCTTTCCGTAGAAAAACTGGATCAGGCTGGTTCCGTGATGTTGCTCAATAATTGAAATGATCTCTCGGCCCAGCTTGGCCTGACGGGCCAGCTCCACGCCGTCCTTCACATGGGCGATGAGAATGAGGGCACTCATGGAGGGCGCCAGTTTTTCATGACGGTTACCCCTGCCCGCCTGATTTTCAATGAAATAAAGGGGCTTTTTAATCTTTCCGATATCATGATAATAGGCAGCGACCTTGGCCAGCAAAGGATTTGCGCCGATGGCCCTGGCCGAGGCCTCTACCATATTGCTGACAATAACGCAGTGGTGATAGGTCCCCGGCGCCTGAACCATGAGTTCGCGCAGAAGAGGCTGGTCGAGATTGGCCAGTTCCATGAGCTTGATATCCGTGGTGTACCCAAAGGCCATTTCGATCAGCGGCATCAATCCCGTGGCAATCACACCCACCAACACACCGCCGATGAACGCCGAAGAGCAGGCGATAACACTCTCAACAGAAAAAAAGTCCCCATGCAGCCCCTCCATGGCAAAGGCAAGAATCATATTGCACAAACCCACCTTAAGACCAGCCTCAACAAAAACACCCCTGTCTCTGTAACGGCGCACCCAGGTCGCCGCCAGGAGGGAGCTGACGAAAAAATAGATGAAAAATTCGATCCGGCCGTCCACAACCGCACAGGCCAGTACTGAAACGACGAGGGAAAAGCTGGCGGCGGTGACAATGCCGTGAAATACACAGATTAACATGGCACCACCCGCCACCGGGATGGCGTACAAAAGGGCTCTTGGAGAGAAAAAATGGAACCCACGAGCGGTTTCAATGGCCACGGAATTAAACGCGATGACCATAAAAAATATGACCAGCAACATCACTGCGTTTAACAGTAAATCTCTGATTTCAGAATCGGTTGATCTGCTCTTTCTAAGACCCAATTGATACATGGAAATTAACAAAAATGCCATGAGAACCGCCATGGCGGGAACCCTTCCCAGCATCTTTTTTTGTTTTAGATTTTTGTACTGAGCATTCAATTTAAGAAGTTGTTCCGGCGTAATTCGCGCACCTTCCCTGATGAAAATTTCGCCCTTTTTAACTTTAAAAAAGAAAGGTTTAACGGATTTTCCCGCCGCTTCCTTCCGTAGAGCGGTTTCCCGCTTGTTAAACGTGAGATTGGGCTTAATGAGAGATACGGCCAACGCCAACGTGGCTTGCGCCAGTTCTTCGGGCCATAAAGTTCGGATGAGTGGCCGGCCCTGCTCTCGAACAAAGTGAATGGCGGTTTTAAGATCATAAAAACGTTCAAGGTCGGAAATCTGCGCCTCTTTTCCATCCTTGATATTTTGAAGGATAATTCCCTTGCTGCCATATGACTTCAACATCACCTGATTGCCCACCACACCCCGCGTAAAAACATCGGTGGACAGCCTTGTGACGGCTGACTCCGCCTTGGGCGAAAAATCACTGGTCACCAGGATATGGAAAAGAGCATTGTTTTCGGGAATATCCAGAATTTCGAAAAATCGTTCTCGAAAAGCGTTCGTCATGTCGAGGTATTCTTTTTGAACATCTTCAGGGGATGTGGACGTCCACGCCAGCTTCAAGGAATCGGACAAATACTTTCGACCGACGGCAAAGGCTTCGCGTACCCTGGGAACCACATCGGTTGCAGTGGGATCAAAATCATAAACGGGCAAAACGGCGCGAATCGCTTCTTGTCTGTTCTTTTCAGTAAGATCGGTGTTTTCAACCAGAAATTCCCGGGAAGCCTTGATATCACGATCGGCCACATCCCCCAGGTTATATGTTTTGGGTGGGGTCAGGATGCTCGGAAAAAGCAGAATGGAAAAGATCAGGCTGAGACCGATGAAAATAGACCATTTCTTGGTATCATCCCGAAACCAGAACGTGCGATCCGAACGACCCGATTTTGATCGGACGGATGGTTCCTTTTCCCGCCGCCCAGCATTTTTTTTCTGTTGCAGGGTCTTGGGTTTTCGGTCATTTGAAGTATGCCTTACCATAACAACACTACGCCTCAAGACTTTTTCCGTTCTTCCAGCTTTTCGTAAGCATCGATGATTTTCTGAACCAACGGATGCCTGATCACGTCTTCCCTGGAAAACGAAACAAACTGAATTCCTTCAATTCCCGAAAGCGTATGCATGACCTCAATGAGGCCAGACATCTGACCTTTGGGTAAATCCGTCTGGGTAATATCTCCGGTAATTACCGCCCTGGAACTGAAGCCCAGACGTGTCAGAAACATCTTCATCTGCTCGGGCGTCGCATTCTGTGCCTCATCCAGGATTACGAAGGAATCGTTCAGCGTACGACCCCGCATGAACGCCAAGGGCGCTACCTCGATGACACCCTTTTCCAGCAGGTCGGATGCGTTTTCAAAGGGCATCATATCATGGAGGGCATCATACAAAGGCCGCAGGTAGGGATTCACCTTTGCATACAGATCACCCGGTAAAAACCCCAGACGCTCCCCCGCTTCTACCGCAGGACGGGCCAGGATAATCCGGTTACAGTCTTTTCTGATCAATGATGCCACAGCCATTGCCATGGCGAGATAGGTTTTTCCCGTCCCCGCCGGCCCGATTCCAAACACGATATCATACTTTTTAATGCTGTCGATGTATTTTTTCTGGTTAATGGTTTTGGGTGTAATAATTTTTTTCTGGGAAGTGATATAAACCTCTTCTTTGAATATCTTCTTCAAATCCACGGAACGGTCACCGCTTAAAATTCTGATGGCATGATCTACATCATTAATATAGAGCGGATACTGAGACTCCAGCAATGCATAAAGCTGCGAAAACACCTTTTCAGCCAGTTCAACTTCCCAATCCCCACCCTGAAGCATCAGAACATTTCCTCTCAGGTTCACGGAAACCCCGATCTTCTTTTCAATCAGGTGCAGATGGGCATTTTGCTCTCCACAAAGAGCCCGCATCAGTTCATTATCCGGAAAATTGATCTTCTTGCTGATCAATGGGATTTTTTTCTTAGAAGATGATTTACCCAAATATTTGTACCTCAATCAGATTTATCGCTCAAAACCCAAAATGCAAGGGTCTATAACACAAGCTTCCGTTTTCATGCAACAAAAACAAAGGAATATTATTGAAACATAAAACGCCTCATGCTGATATTCATCAAAAGACCCATTGCCGCCATGGTTGAAATCAAAGAAGAACCGCCATAGCTGAAAAGCAGCAGCGGAATCCCCACAACCGGTAAGAGGCCTGTGACCATACCCACATTGATAACCACCTGCCAGAATACGATAGCGACAATTCCCACAGCAAGGATGGCGCCGAATCTGTCTTTGGATCCTTTGGCAATATTCAGCCCCCAGAGAATCAAAAAAAGGTACAACAGCAGCAGCGCCGTGACACCCACCAAACCCCACTCTTCCGCCAGGACGGAAAAAGCAAAATCCGTATGTTGTTCCGGCAAAAAATGCAGGCGGGTCTGGGTTCCCTCTAAGTACCCTTTACCCCAAAACTGGCCGGACCCGATGGCAATCTTGGATTGGTTGATATGATATCCGGCTCCCAGGGGTTCCGTATCGGGTCGAAGAAACGTCATGATACGCCGATGCTGGTAATCCTTCATGCCAAACCAGATCACGGGAGCTGCCAGTAAACAGCATCCCAAAAAGATCAATAAGGATTTCCGGTTGACCTTGACAATTAGAATCATTGAAAAGGATACCATTCCCAGAAACAAGGCAGTCCCCAAATCCGGTTCTTTCAGGATAAGACCACACGGTACCAGAATAAGGATAAATGGCTGCCACAGATCTCGCAGCCGGTATTCTTCAATGCTGTCCCTGTCATTAAAAAATTTGGCCAGGACCAGCACCATTGAAATCTTTGCCAGCTCCGACGGTTGAAAAACAAGCGGGCCCAAACTCAGCCAGCGCTGTGATCCCGACATGGCTTTTCCCACCAGCAAAACGATTATCAGAAGTGCAACCGTAAAGAAATAAGCCGGATAAGCCAATCGCTCAAGGTAATAATAATTGAATGTGATCATGACCAGGAGAACACTGAAACCGATCAGAAACCAATAAATTTGTTTCATGACGATTCGTGAACCACCCACATCCCGAATGGCGTAGGTGGCACTGTAAAGGTTGAGGATACTGATTCCCGCCAGAAACAGCAGAAGCAGCAGCAAAACCCAGTCAAAATTCTGAATCAGTCTTCTATCAAGCATAATTTATTTAATCAACCGGGAACCGGAGATATGCCTCAATGAGTGTTTTGGCAATGGGAGCCGCAGCACTTCCGCCGTGCCCACCGTGTTCAATGAGAACCGCCACCGTGATCCTGGGGGCATCGGCCGGCGCAACCGCAACAAACCAGGCATGATCCCGATACTTCCAGGGGATTTCACCCTTCGCTTCTGCGTCCTTTTCCTTTTTGAGATTTACAACCTGGGCCGTTCCGGTCTTCCCTGCAACCGTAATATCCTCCAGCTTGGCCTTTGATCCGGTGCCTCGGGGATGGTTAACCGCCCCTGAAAGGGCTTTTTTTACAAGCTCAAGATATTCCGGTTTGATCTCCACATCCCGGATCAATTGGGGCGTAAACTCAAAGATGTTTTCACCACCCGTTTTCCGTACCCATCGGGTCACCTGGGGCCTGTAAACATGACCGCCGTTAAAAACCGCTGAAACGAAGGTGGCGACCTGCAATGGCGTCACCAGTACGAAACTTTGACCGATGGCGGTAGAAACTGTTTCCCCACCCTGCCAGGGAACACCCCACCGTTTCCGTTTCCATTCGGCCGTGGGGATGAGACCCCCTTCTTCATGTCCCAGATTAAGACCGGTTTTTCGCCCTAGACCCAACTGATGGGCATAACGGGCAATCTTGTCCACCCCGAGCCGCATCCCCAGATGATAAAAATAGATGTCGCAGGATTCTACCAGCGCCCGATTCAGATCTACCGTTCCGTGCCCCCAACGCTTCCAGCAACGGTATCTCCCACGACCCAGTGAGTATTCACCATTGCAGTAAAGCGCTTCCTGAGGCGTAATAACACCCTCCTGAAGACCGGCCAGCGCCACGACGATCTTGAAAACACTACCCGGGGGATATTGTCCGGTAAGGGCCCGGTTATGCAACGGATAATCACTGGACGACACCATGTTTTTCCATGTACCCGCATCAAAACCCGTAATAAACAGATTGGGATCATAGGAAGGGCTGCTCGCTAAAGCCAGGATCTGCCCGTTTCTGGGGTCCATGGCCACAACGGCCCCGTGCTTTCCATCCAAGGCCTTTTCCGCGAGCGTCTGCAATTCCCGATTAAGGGTCAGGCAGACATCCGCGCCTGAAACGGGCGGCCTTTGAGAAATCACTTTAATCCTTCGTCCCGTCGCATCCACCTCCACCTGCTCTCCGCCGCGACCCCCATTAAGCAACTGCTGCCATCGCCGTTCTATTCCGGTTTTGCCGATCAAATCACCGGACTTATTATTGGGGAATTTACCGCTTCTCAGCTGCGTCTCGCTGATCTCTCCCAAGTACCCCAGCACATGGGCTGCCAAATCGCCATAAAAATAGTGTCTCTGAGGCCTCACTTTGATCATAACCCCCGGCAGGTCGAATCTGCGAGTTTCAAGCATGGCGAGTTCCTCGCGGGAAATATCTTTTTTGAGGCAAACCGGCTTAAAGGGATATCCACTGGCAACGCGATTGATTTTTTCTTTTGTGGGCGCCATCCCCAGATTCCCCAGGACCGTCAACCGGTTCAGCAAATCGTCGACATCGTGAATCTCTTCAGGGATGACATAAAGATCGTAGGACGGTCGGTTATCCACCAGAATTTTTCCACTGCGGTCCCGAATCACCCCCCTAAAAGGGGCCATGCTTTGAAGTCGTATTCGGTTATTTTCGCTCTTGGCCCGATAGGTTGATCCGCTTACGATCTGCAGAAACCACAGCCTGAGGATAAGGATACCGAAAATCACCAGGACGAATATGACAGCAATTTTCAGTTGCTTTGCAAAAACATCCTGAGCAACAGGATCAAAATTTGATGTTTTCAAGGTTTCTTTACCCTTGTTCTATATCATTGCAGCAGCATGGTCGGGAAATGAAGAATTGCATTTCAACCAGAGACGTCATGCTTTCAATTCTTTTCCGGCGACGCTCCTCCAACCATCCTAATGGGAATCCCTCTAAAATGGTTGAACAATTGAAAAAAAAGCGGCGCAGTTAAACCGGTGACGCATATGGAAAAGAGAGAAATCAGCAGAAATGTTTTTGAGTAAACGATATCCTGGGAAAAAATGCGAAGAAGAATTAACAGCATGGCATTTTTCAGCAAAACCGAAAGAGAAACAATGATGATTTGCCCTTTCGGGTTCAAAATATTAAAGAACCGGGATCCCAGCAGGAGCACAAAAAATACGCTCAGGTAGGCGGCAGTAAACAGACCATGCAATCCTCCTGAAAAAACATCAATCAAAAAACCCTGACCCAAGGCAAAAAAACCCGCCGAAATCTGACCGAAGGCCACAAAAAGATATGCCGTCAGAATCACCAAGAAATCCAGATCAAAAAAATCCAGGCCCCAGGGATCACTCCAGATACCGGTTAAGAGGGTTACGACTCCCCCGCCCAGCCATGCCCATATGTAAAAGCCTATCGGCTTGTTTCCTGAAGTTTTAACGGCGCATTCCTCCCAAAACCCCACAAACCCTGGTACCATAACGGGGCACTTTAATTCATTGGAGGGCCCAGGTCGATTTTGCGTTCATCGCTTTGTGCCTGCAGAATAACCAGAACATCCTCCAGTTTGGAAAAATCCACGGCAGGTGTCACGTCTATTTCCTTAAAAAGCGTTCCATCCCCTTCTTTTACGCTAGAGATCGTACCAACGGGAAGACCTTTGGGAAATGCTTTCCCGAGACCCGATGTAATCACCACGTCCCCTTCCTTCACATCGCCGGATTTGACCATATAATCCAAGCGACAAATCTGGGCTGACTGCCCCCTGACCATTCCCCGATCGCGGGATCGCTGCACAAGACAATCGACGGCACTGTTCTGATCCACAACCAACAGCACCTTTGCATAATTCGGGGATACGGAAACGATTCGGCCCACCACACCGGAAGCGTTCACCACAGGCATATCCAGATCAATACCCGCTTTTCTCCCCTTGTTGATAACAACAGACTGAAACCAGCCTGTGGGGTCCAGACCCACAACCTGGGCAGCAACAGCCGGCCGACTGACCGCCTCCTTGAACCTCAGAAGATCGCGAAGCCGCTCATGGGTAGCCGCCAGTTCCTTGAACTGACCATTTTCCCGTTTAAGACCGTCCAACTCCAATTTCAGACGCCGGTTTTCCTGGCGAACATCGACCAGATAGAAATAATCCTCCCACAGGTCCACCAGCAGTTTTACGGTCTGCTTGAAAAAACTCTGGATTGGCGTTGCACCCTCAACAACCAGTTGTTCAGCTGAGTTCCAGCTGCTCCGCTGATTGGCATTTGAAGAAAGTAAAATCAGAGCGAAACAGATGAACGCCAACCAGATCCATATTTTTGGAAAACGTCTTTCACGCTGCAATGGCTAATCCCCCGCCCCTCTAACCCACACCCGCCAAAGGACGGTCTCAAAAGAACAAATGTTTTATGATCGACACGGAAGCCAAACACCCTGACCGAGGACACGGCAATGGAAGGGCAAAGGGGAACTAAGAGATTCTATCGAATGGTAACCTCTTTCAGTATATTGATATTGTCGAGGGCCCTTCCGGATCCCAACACTACCGTGGACAAAGGGTCTTCCGTAATGGTCACCGGCAGCTTTGTTTCTTCTCTGAGCAGAACATCCAGGTTTTTAAGTAACGCGCCTCCCCCGGCCAGAACAATTCCTGAATCCACAACATCCGCAGCGAGCTCGGGAGGCGTTTGTTCCAGCGCAATCCGAACGGTTTCCACAATGGCCTCAACCTGCTCGGATATAGCCTGTCTTACTTCATCGGAGTCTATGGTGAGGATTTTGGGAATTCCCGTCACCAGATCACGCCCCTTAACTTCAATGGTTTCAACCTGATCTCCCGGATAGGCGTTTCCAATGCTCGTTTTGATGGTCTCAGCGGTGCTGATACCGATCAGCAGGTTGTATTTTCTCTTGATATGCTGCAATATGGCCTCATCCATCTTGTCTCCACCAACCCTGACGGATTTGCTGTAAACAATTCCCGCAAGGGAGATGACTGCCACCTCTGTGGTTCCGCCGCCGATATCGACCACCATATTGCACGTGGGTTCGGTGATGGGCAATCCGGCACCGATTGCCGCCGCCATGGGCTCTTCGATGAGGAAGACTTCTCTGGCACCGGCGGATTCCGCACTCTCCCGAACCGCCCGTTTCTCCACCTGGGTGATGCCGCTCGGTACACATATGATGATGCGGGGCCTGACAAGGGTTCTTCGGTTGTGGACTTTGCGAATGAAATGCCTGAGCATGGCCTCCGTAATTTCAAAATCCGCAATGACCCCGTCCTTCATGGGCCTGATGGCCACGATGTTCCCGGGGGTCCGGCCGAGCATCATTTTCGCCTCTCTGCCCACAGCCAAAACTTTACTGCTGCCTCGACCGTCTTTTCTAACCGCCACCACGGACGGCTCACTTAAAACAATCCCTTTGCCCTTCATATATACGAGGGTATTTGCCGTACCGAGATCAATGGCCAGATCATTCGAGAATAGGCCCAGAAGGGCGTCAAAAATCATCACGTTTTCCTCTCTGCTCGATTCACATACTAAAAAATAAAACTTCTTTCTTGTCTATCCGGGAAACTTCCGCCCGTACACGCGGCAAATAAATAGCTGATCAACTTAAATATCAATAGATATAGGATGCAGCAAAAATTATCAATTAAAAATGTGAAAAAACCATAATTCCCGGAATCAGGGCTGAAGCCTCAACATATAACCACGGTCGCCGCCGGAAAGATGGATTAAACCGCACTGTTTTCATCATGATAATTGCCGGCCAACGGAATTGCCGCTTGACAAGCATAAAGTCATGTGTTTATATTGCCGTTTAAACAGAATTTCAATATAAGGGGCTCTACACCATTATGAAAATGACCTATCAACCCAGTAGAATAAAGAGAGCACGAACCCACGGTTTCAGGGCAAGAATGCAAACACGGGCCGGAATAAATGTTCTGAAAAGAAGAAGGGCCAAAGGGCGAAAAAGACTGACCGTATAAATGCCTTTTAAACCGGACCGATTTTCCACAAGCTTGCGGAGCGCCTTCGCCTTCCCGAAAAGTGAGAGGCTATTGCGCCGCGTGGATTTTGTCAATGCAAATCGTCCGGGAAAACGTTGCCACATGAGGCACTTCATCGCCATCGCCGGAAAGAACGAGCTAGGAATAACCAGACTTGGGGTAACGGCCAGCAAAAAAGTGGGTAATGCCGTCAGAAGAAACAGGGCCAAACGACTGATCAGAGAATTTTACAGGCTCAATAAAGCACGCCTCCCCCAGGGATACGACATCGTCGTCATAGCAAAAAAGGGTGCCGGCTATCTGAACTTCCGAAAAGCCGAAAAAGAACTTGAAGAGATCGTCGTCTAAAAAAGGTTTCATGTATAAATGCAGGTATATACCTATCGCCCTGATAGCATTATATCAACTGTGTATTTCGCCTTTTTGGTCGCCTTCCTGTCGTTTCTACCCCACATGCTCTGCCTATGCTCGCCATGCCTATCGTAAGTATGGAATCCTGAAAGGCAGTCTATTGGCCATTATCAGGATTTTCAAATGTCATCCGTTTCACCCCGGCGGATATGACCCTCTGGTATGATGAGATCGACCCCATTTAACATGACGTACCTTTGCTCCGGCATTTTGACATGGTTTTGAAAAACGGTGACATGCTGGTTTTCAAACAACACCTTTAGGACTGAGTAGCCCAGATTATGGATAAAAAAACAATATTGGCATTTGCCCTATCCTTTGTCGTACTGGTTGGATGGTCTCTTTTTTTCTCGCCCGAGCCGAAAAAGCCACCAGCCGAAAAAAGCGCCGTCACTGAGAACATCCAGCCACTGGCGCCCCAGAATGGCAAAAGCCCATCCAACAGCGCCGCCGTCTCATCCCCCAAGATTACACCATCAACCGAACAGCCTGTAATCCAGCGGGAAGAAAAGAAAATCGAAATCGATACACCGTTTTACAAAGCTGTCTTCAGCAATGTGGGACCCACCATAAAGAGCTTTCAACTGAAAAAATATCATCAAACAACCAATCCGGATTCCCCTTTTGTGGAGCTGGTGACGCTGGAACAGGGAATGGGAGACTACCTGACCATTCAGTTTGATGACAGCGCCTCCGGCGGCACAAGCGACACGGTTTTTACGGTGGACAAAGATTCCCTGAAGCTCAATCAGGGATCAGAACCCGCAACCATCATTTTTCACGGGACCAGCCAAAACGGCCTTTCCATCACCCAAACCTACCGCTTCTATCCCGATCGATATGGAATCGATCTCGCCGTAACGGCAGCCAATCCGACCGCAACCCCTGTAAACGGCGTTTTCAGGACAACCTTGAGGGCAATTCCGCCCAAGGACAAGGGAAGCTACTATGCCTATGTGGGGTTTGCCCTTTTCTCGGATAATAAACTGGAGGAAGTGGAGGTGGAAGATCCGGGGGAAGAAGAATCCATCAGAGGAGATATCGGATGGGTCTCCTACGAAGACAACTATTTCATTTCAGCTGTTGTCCCTGAGATCCCTGCAAAGGGGTCCTTTACGGGGAAACGTCTTTCTTCAGGGGTTCTGGAAGGGATACTCCTGCCGGCCCCGGTTTCGCTGCAGCCATCCACCCAGGCCACAAACCAATATCAACTTTACCTGGGCCCCCGTGAATTGGGCACCTTGAAAAAATTCGGCAAAAACCTGGATCGGGCCATCGATTTCGGATGGACGGATATCATCGCCAAACCCCTTCTCTATATCCTGCGCTTTTTTGACCAATACATCCATAATTATGGGGTATCCATTATCCTTTTGACCATCCTCGTCAAAATTTTGTTCTGGCCCCTTACCCACAAAAGCTATAAATCCATGAAGGAAATGCAAAAACTTCAACCCCGGATGGCCAAGCTCAGGGAAAAGTATAAAGGCGACAAACAAAAGCTGAACCAGGAAATGATGGGGTTGTATAAAACCTATAAGGTAAACCCCATGGGCGGGTGCCTGCCCATGGTTGTTCAAATCCCGGTATTCTTTGCTCTGTTCAGGGTTCTGGGCGCCTGCATTGAACTGAGACATGCCCCCTTTATATTCTGGATCAATGATCTTTCGGCACCCGATCGATTATTTCATTTCCCATTTGAAATCCCGTTTATGACACCACCTTACGGCATACCGGTGTTAACCCTTTTGATGGGCGGTTCCATGTTCATCCAGCAGAAGATGACCCCGACTCCGGGGGATCCGACTCAAGCGAAAATCATGATGTTTTTGCCCGTCATTTTCACCTTTATGTTCATCAACTTCCCTTCCGGCCTTGTTCTTTACTGGTTGGTGAACAACCTCCTCTCCATAGGACAGCAATACCGAATTTACAAACAACCGGCGTAATAACTGGAGGACACTCATGGAAACCTACGAATTTGAAGGAAAAACCGATCAAGACGCCATTGAAAACGCGTGCCGCAAACTGGATCTCAGCAGAGATCAAATGGATATTGTCATCCTCGAACCCGGCTCAGCCGGCATTTTCGGCCTCGTGGGCGGCAGAAAAGCTAAGATTAAAGTGACCGTAAATCTGGAAGAGCCTGAAGCGGTTGAAAACGTGCCGGAGGAAAAAGTTGAAGAAGTGACCCCGTTTTCGGAAAATGTGCCCGCAACAACTGAACCGGAAGAAGCACCCGCAAGGCTTGATCCGGAAGAAACCGCTCTAAATACCCGGGAAGAGGAGATTGCCATTGCCAAAGAGGCCCTGGAAAATATTCTGGCCCTCATTCCCATGGAAGGGATCACCGTTAAGGGCAGCCTGGAAGACGGCTCCATAAACCTCAACATAGAAGGGGATAAAACGGGTCTTCTGATCGGTCGAAAAGGCAAAACCCTTGACGCGCTGCAGTTTATCGTCAATAAAATTGTCAATAAGTCTCTGGAAAAAAGATCCCGTGTGATCATAGACTCTGAAAACTACCGGCTGAGACGGCAGGAATTCCTGGTCCAGATGGCACTGAAAATGGGTGACAAGGCCAAAAAGATCAAGCGGCCGGTGACCACCAATCTCCTCAATCCCCACGACCGAAGAATTGTCCACCTGGCCCTCAGGGACGACAATGAACTGAGCACCAAAGGAAAAGGAGAAGGGATTCTGAAAAAAGTGGTCATTATTCCCAGGAAAAACGGTTCTTCACGGGCCTCCAGAGCCCAATAGATTTTTTGATTTAAAATTTTGCACATCGGCCTCAAAACGGGCGGGGTCCCTAAAACCGGTTCCCGTCATGAGGTCCATTTCTTATGCCCACAACAGAAGATACCATCGCAGCCATCGCCACCCCCATTGGCCAGGCGGGGATCGGGATCATCAGAATCAGCGGACCTGGATCCCTTGAAATCGGAAAAACCGTTTTCACACCGAAAACCGATCAGCCTCTTTTCATAAGCCACCGCCTGTACATGGGATATATTTGCGATCCCGAATCAGCCCATATCATTGATGAAGTCCTGGTCTCTTTCATGGCCGCACCCAACAGCTACACCCGCGAAGACGTTTTCGAAATTAACTCACATAGCGGATACGCCCTGCTGTCCAGAATAATGGCGATTCTCATGAAGCTGGGTGCACGGATGGCTGAACCGGGAGAATTCACCAAACGTGCCTTCTTGAACGGAAGAATTGATCTAACCCAGGCGGAAGCCGTGGTTGATCTGATGAATGCGCAATCCGAACGGGGGTTGCTTCTGGCCGCCCGGCAGATCCGGGGGTCCGTTAAAACAGACACCGAAACCCTGCGGGAAAAGGCCATTCATATTCTCGCAAACGCAGAAGCCGCCATCGATTTCCCCGAAGACGACATTGAACATCTTTTCAGGGAGGAGGGGGCGGAATTCATTGAAAATAACCTGATTCAGCCCATCCACATTCTGATCAAGGCCCACGCCGACCGCATATGGGTTGATGGCATCAACACCGCCATCGTGGGCCGCGTCAATGCCGGTAAATCAAGCCTGTTGAACCGCCTCCTGGATGAACCAAGGGCCATCGTAACCGACATCCCCGGAACCACCCGGGACGTCATTGAATCCACCCTCAACATTTCCGGCATTCCCATTCATATCATGGATACCGCGGGCCTCCGAGAGGTCAAAGACGAGGTGGAGAGACAAGGCATCCATCTTACCCGGCAAAAAATCGCCGAAGCGGATCTTCTGCTCATCGTCATCGACCGGAGTCGACCCCTCAATTCGGACGATATGGACATTCTGACACAATGCGAAAAGAAGAAAACCCTGGTGGTCATCAACAAAATTGATTTGCCGGTCGCCTCAGGTTACAGAGAAAAGGCCGATTTTCTGAATCGCTTTCCCACAGTGGAAATCTCGGCACTGACCGGCCTGGGTCTTGACCACCTGAAAGAGGCCATAAAGGATTCCATCCTTTCAGACAACTCACTTGCGACCACAACGTCCCACGCGGTCCCGAACCTGAGACATCGAGAAGCCCTGAAAGCGGCAAAAAAATGTTTTGAAAACGCGCGCATAAAGGCAAGAACCCATGCACCCATGGAAATCGTTGCCTTTGAACTCAGAACCGGCCTGAATGCTTTGGGAGAAATCACGGGTCAAACCATCGACGACGAAGTACTGGACAGTATCTTCAGTCAGTTTTGTCTCGGAAAGTAACACTTATCAATCCTTAAAATAGTCTCTCACCTGCTTGATGGCACAAAATTTCCCGCACATGGTGCACACATCATCCTCTTCAGGTGGATTCTGTTCACGATAGCGCCTTGCTTTCTGAGGGTCAATGGCCAGTTTCATCTGGGTTTCCCAGTCCAGATTGCGCCTTGCCACGGCCATTTGCCGATCCCGTTCGATGGCCTGTTTGTTCCCTTTTGCGATATCCGCTGCATGGGCGGCGATTTTGGTCACCACCACGCCTTCACGCACATCCGAAACACTCGGCAGGCAGAGATGTTCAGCGGGCGTCACATAGCAGAGGAAATCAGCACCGGCGGCACCCGCCAAGGCGCCTCCAATGGCGCAGGCCACATGATCGTATCCTGCCGCAATGTCCGTCACCAATGGTCCCAGCACATAAAACGGCGCATGATCGCACATCTTCTTTTGAAGAATAATATTGGTTTCAATCTGGTCCAGCGGCACATGACCCGGACCTTCGATCATCACCTGAACATCCTGCTCCCAAGCCCGCCGGGTTAATTCGCCAAGGGTCATCAGTTCGTGTATCTGGGCTCTGTCCGTTGCATCCGCCAGGCAACCCGGCCTCAGGCCATCCCCGAGGCTGAGGGTGACATCATACTTTTCCGCTATCTCCAGGAGGCGGTCGTATTCCTCATAAAGGGGATTTTCCTTTCCATGGTGCAACATCCATGTGGTGAGAAAAGACCCGCCCCGGCTGACAATATTGGTTATTCGCCCCTGCTTTTTCAACATGTCAAGGGCTGCCAGGGTCAATCCGCAATGAACCGTTATGAAATCCACACCATCTTGCGCCTGTTTTTCAATCACCTCAAAAATCTTGTCACTATGAAGCTCAATGAGAGCGCCTTTCTCCTCCACCGTCTCAACAATGGCCTGATAGATGGGAACCGTCCCGATGGCGACCGTGGATTCAGCCAGGATGCTTTTTCTGGATCCGTTAATGTCTTTTCCCGTTGAGAGATCCATCACCGTATCGGCTCCGGCCTCAATGGACACCCGGAGTTTTTCCAATTCCTCTTCAAGAATGGCCTTGTCGGAGGAAGTGCCGATATTGGAATTGACTTTCACCAGCAACCCCTCGCCGACGCCGCAAGGAACCAGACCCTGATGACGCCTGTTAGCGGGAATGACCACCCTTCCCGAAGCCATCTTCTCCTGAAGCCAATCCACATTCACCTGTTCATACGCTGCTACCGTCTCCATTTCCGGCGTTATCACACCGGATCTTGCATCTTTTAACTGAGTCATTTCAAATGTTTCCTTAAATAGTCATTTATTTATAAACGCGAAACTATCTACAACATATTAATTTTACAGTTTCTCATAAACCGGTAAACCATTGCAACCTTTAAGGCGGTAAAAAATCAAATTTTCATGTTCACCACGATTTACAGCCGGCATCAGCCGAACCTTGCCTTTCGGATGTCCACACATTATACTGGGAACATGTTCGGCTAACGACAATTTGCCAAATTTCCAACGGAGGTTTCATTTCCAATGGCAACGACCACGATCATTCTGGCCTCTATCCTATTGCCCGTCTTGCTCTACTATGAAAGCAAAGAAATCCCAAAAGGCATCCTGCCCGTTAAAACCTCCATGTCTCTGCTGTTCGTCATTGCCGCTTTAATGCAACCTCGACCCGTTCCGTCCTATTTCGCCTGGATGCTGCCCGGTTTGATATTCTGCCTGGGCGGGGACGTGTTTCTGGCGCTACCACAGAAAAAAATGTTCCTCCTGGGATTGGTGTCATTCCTCGTGGGTCATGTCTTTTACGTGATCTGCTTTTTTTATTCGGCACCTCCCACGGCATCGGTTTTATGGGGTGCACTTCCGGTCTCAATTATCAGTTTGTGGATTTTCTTTCGACTGAAGCCCCATCTGGGCGACATGATGATTCCGGTAATGGCCTACATCGTCGTTATCACCATCATGCTCTGCGGCGCTTTCTCCCTTCTCCTGGAACCAGAACTGGCCTTCTCGGGTCGTATATTGGCCCTCTGTGGCGCCCTGTGCTTTTATGTTTCGGACCTTTTCGTGGCCAGGGACCGGTTTGTCAAGAAAGGGGCCATCAATCGTATCCTGGGTCTCCCCCTTTATTTTGGCGGTCAATTCCTTCTGGCCTTTTCCATTGGGTATCTATAGTGCCCGTAATTCGAAAAAGATCGGAGCTAAAGAAAAAGATAAGCGCGACCTGCTGATTTTTTTACTTTGGGAAACCGGTCGTCTTTCAAACAAAGAGATGGGTGCCCACTTTGGTCTGACCTATTCGGCGATAAGCCATCGTGTAAAATTGATGAATGACAGAATCTCGGCGGAACCGAAGCTTAGAGATACCTACCAAATAGTTAAATCACAAATCAAGGTTTGACCCCAAATCCCCATTCAGAGGCGTGTTCATCTGGAAGGAGAATTCCGACTATTCTGCATTAATTTGCAGAACAGTCTTGACTATTATGCAAAACAATGCAGAATAGTCACAAGTGATTTTGGAGAAGACACCCATGGAACGACAATACAAACGCTACATTTTAAATGACTTGCCGAAAAAGATGGTTTTCCTCACAGGCCCCCGACAAGTTGGGAAGACCTGGCTGGCAAAAGACATTGCCGGATCTTTTCCCGAGAACGTCTATTTAAATTATGACAGTGCCGAGGACCGGGAAATCATAAGACAAGAAGCCTGGCTGGATACCACAAAACTCCTGATCCTGGATGAATTGCACAAAATGCCGGGGTGGAAAAACTATCTCAAAGGTGTTTATGATACCAAACCGGAACACCTGATGGTTTTGGTAACCGGAAGTGCTAGGCTTGAGGCATTCCGGCAAGGCGGTGATTCCCTGGCGGGAAGATTTTTCAGGCACCGTCTGATGCCCTTTTCCCCGGCTGAACTCTCCCATGTGGGCGTGTCCGTCGACCCGGAAAACCTTCTCGCCCAGGGGGGGTTCCCGGAACCATTTTTAGCGGACAACCCCGTGGATGCGGACCGCTGGAGAATGCAATATATTGATGGTCTGATTCGGACGGATATCCTCGATTTTGAGAGAATTCATGATTTTCGCGCAATGCAGTTGCTTCTGGATTTGCTGCGTTCCAGGACCGGCTCTCCCGTTTCAAACCAGTCCATTGCGGAGGACATTCAGATCGCACCTAATACCGTAAAAAAATATGTGCAGATTCTGGAATCTTTATACATCATTTTCAGGGTTCATCCATTTTCCCGAAATATAGCACGATCCATTTTGAAGGAACCCAAAATTTATTTTTTTGATACAGGTCTTGTGAAAGGAGATGAAGGCGCAAAATTCGAGAACATGATGGCCCTGTGTCTCTTAAAGCATGTATATGGCCTGGTTGATTTTCAGGGGCGCCCCTATGCTTTACATTACCTCAAAACCAAAGAAAAGAAGGAAGTGGATTTTTGTATTGTAAATGACGATAAACCTGAATTGTTCATAGAAGTTAAACGATCCGATCCCACGCCTACCGATGCGCTCCTTTATTTCACCAACAAATATGCCGTTCCCGGCATGCAGTTGGTGCTCCGCCTGAAAAGAGAAAAGCAGGCTAAGGGAGTTGAGATCCGCAGGGGGTTGGACTATTTAAAATCGCTGCTGATTTGATTTCTGTTCACATAAAGGGGATATTAGAATCCAGCCATTTCAATAATTTCAGGTTCCAGTTCCGGGAGGCATCGATTACGACCTTTTTATGGTCAATATTCGGCAAAAGGGGGGGCGGGAAAATCCGCTACCAATTCAATCAAACGCATCTCTCCTGAAAAAAGAGCCTCTATCAAGGCATCCTTAAGTTGGGAAGGCGATGTCACCCGGCATCCTTCAACACCGTAAGCGCCGGCCAGTTGAACAAAGTCGGGATTTTCCAGCCGGGTCTCGTATTCGTGCTGGTGGAACGTTTTCTGAAGATACCCGATGATGCCGTATGATCTGCTGTTGACAACGATCAGGGGAAAACCGATGCCGTGTCTTTTACAGGTGGCAAGTTCCTGAGAGCTGTAAAGGAAGCCGCCGTCACCGATCAAGGCCACGATGGGTCTTTCGGGGGCGGCGATTTTGGCCCCCACGGCCGCGGCAAAGGCAAACCCGATGATGGCGGATCCTTTGGCGCCCATCCATCCGCCGGGGACAAAGGAAGGATAGAAATATTCAGACCAGTACCCCAACTGGGTGTTGTCCGCCACGAGGGTGCTTTCCCGGGGCAGGACGTTTCGAAGGGCTTCCAGGTAGGCCAATTCAGAATGCACTTCATTGATTTTGGATGTTTCTTCTTGCCGACTTGATATGATCTCCGCCATCCTGGTCTTTCGGTTTTCCCTTTGGGGCAAATGAGTGATCTTTTTTGCAAGGGCCCGAACGATCTGCACCAGATCCCCCGTAAGTTCGATTTCAGCGGGAAAATTCTTGTCAATCCACTGATCGTCCCAATCCACATGGATGAGCCGGGGCAATAATAGACCCCTTCTTTTGGTATCCACCTCCCTGAGGCGGGTCCCCATGGCCAAGACAAGGTCCGAGGTGGCGACGGCTTCCCGAATGACGCCCCGCCGGGCCGCGTTACCCAGGGCGAGTGGGTGGTCGTCGGGAATCATTCCCCTGGCATTGGGGGTAAACAGGACGGGTGCTGTCAGGGCCTCGGCAATACCGATTATATCTTTGGAAAGACCGGCCCGCAAAGCGGCTGTTCCCACTAACACCAAAGGGTTTTGCGATTCGCCGATAAGCGTTATGGCTTTTTCCAAGTTCGGCGGCGGGGGCGTTTTCGGGAAAGGGTCCATTACGACCGGGGATTCTTCTTCCACCTCCTGATTGAGCAAATCGTTCGGAATTTCCAGATACACGGGCCCGGGTCTTCCCAAAAGCGCAGTGGCAAGCGCCCGACGGGTCAGGTCTTGGGCCTCCGATTTGGCTCGTACCGCAAAAACCCCTTTGGTGACATTTCGGAAAATTTTTTCCTGTTCCGTTATTTCGTGGAGCGTGCCGATGCCTTTTCCAATTTTGGAGGATTCAATGTTGGTGGCGATCACGAGCAGCGGCACGCTGCTGCCGAAAGCCTCCTGAAGGGCAGGAACCGTGTATCCGGCGCCCGGACCCGTTGAAGCAATGGCCACCCCAACCATACCGCTCTCCCTGGCGTAGCCATCCGCCATATGGGTTGCGGTGCTCTCATGGCGGCAAAGAATATGCTTGATGTCGGGCGTTTTTCGCAATGCTTCATAGAGCCCCAGGTTGTGGATGCTGGGAATCCCGAAGACAATCCTGACGCCCGCTTCTTTCAAAATTTCCACCATTCGATCGGCAACTGTTTTCATGAAATCTCTTTTTGGGGACAGACCCCGTTTATTTTCGTTTGCTAACAACAGGTTTTTTCCTCGGTCGTCCAGCTTTTCCCGGAATGACGCGACGTCCGAACATTTCACTTATTTCCTCGGCAAATCTACCGGACCCTAAGGCAAAGTTCCCATTTGTTGCTTTTCTGATTTTATCAATTTCTCCTGATTCCAGCCCATGACGAAATAGTTCCCTGTACGCGAACTGTTCTTCTTCACCCCATTGTCTGCTGATCCCCTCTCATGGCCTTCCGCTTCTTTGCGGTTGCCGCTGCATCAGCCACGCCCGTTGAAGAATCGATGATAACGCCATAGTCCCTTTCCGCCGCCTGAAGGCTCACATAGCCCTCCCGAACATCGGACTCAACCCTCTCCACTTCCCGTTCCAGCGGGTTTCCGTATCCACCACCGCCCGCCGCATCGATGGTCACCACATCGCCCGGTTTCAGCTGGCTGAGGCCGTAAGGATTGCCGGGCTGCCCATTCACAAGAAAGGCCGCTTTAGCACCCTTACCCCCGCCAAACAGACCTTCCGGCGCATGCTGGTGCCGTCCCGACTGAATCCCCAGGTTCACCGGCGGAAGCGGCGCATAGGCATCGTCCGGAATTCTCAATATCATGCGCCTGCCCAATCCCCCCTTCATACGGCCGATGCCGCCGGAATCCGTCATCAGTTCCCGTTTTTCCACAATGAGGGGGGTGTCGCTTTCAAGGATTTCCACCGGGGTGTTGGCCCCGTTGGCGGGAAAGATATAGACGTAGTTGCCGTCAGCCCGGTCGCTGGCACCCATACCGCCGCCGCGGATCCGCACCGAATGCCAGGGCCGTCCATCCCCGTATCTGCCGTAGAGCACATTCATGTTGGCGGGCGTTCCACCGCTGCCGGCAATCACCCGGTCCGGCAGTACATCCGCCATAGCCCGATAGATAATCTCGGTTATGAAATGCCCGATCTGCATGCGGGCGGCAACCGCCGCCGGAAATTTGCAGTTGACCACGCTCCCGAGGGTTGCCTCCATACTGATGGGCGCGGTGCAGCCGTCATTGTTGGGGATATCCGGGTCAAACATACTTTTCATGGCCATGAACACATAGGCGTAGGTAAAATTGAAGACCACATTGCCGCCCCAATCCACCTGAGGGGAAGATCCTGCCAGATCCACCAGGATGTCGCTCCCCTTGACGTGAACAGCGGCCTTGATAACGATATCCGCCTTGCCTTTTCCCTGCTCTATAATCCCTTCCGCCTCATAGACGCCGTCGGGGACTTTCAAAATGGCTTCCCGCATGCTTTTTTCCGTACGGTTGATGATTTCATCGGCCAGATCGTCCAGTCCCGCCAGATGGTACTCATCCAGCATCTGGGAGATTTTTTCCGCACACACGTGGTTGGCGGCAATCTGGCTTCGAATGTCCCCGATGACCTCGTCCGGGGTCCGCACATTCCACTTGATCATCTCCACCACGGATTCATTGAGTAGGTCTCCGTCGTAGAGTTTCACCAGGGGGATAAACAGACCGTCTTCATAAACATCATGGTTGTCGGAAGAAACCCTGCCGCCGATATCCGAATGATGAAACACGCAGGCCGTAAAGGCGGTTAGTTTACCTTTATGAAAGATGGGGCTGAACACGCACACATCGTTTAAATGACCGGCCAGGGCCCAGGGGTCGTTTGTGATATACACATCTCCTTCATGGTAGCTGTTTTCAGGTATCCGGGTCACCAGGTTTTTGATTCCCAGCGCCATGGCACCGGACTGACCGGGGGTGGCAAAAGACCCTTGTGCCAGCTCGCGCCCTTTGCGGTCCGTAAACATGCAGGTATAATCGTGAGCATCCCTCAAGAGGCTCGAAAAAGCCGTGCGCGCTACAGCACTGTCCGCTTCGTCCACAACGGAAATCAGTCGCCGCCAGAGAATTTCGATGGTAATGGGATCAAATTTCTGCCCCATGGTTTCCTCCTTTTTTCAAAGGGGGCAGTAGAGACAAGGCATGCCTTGTCTGTACAGAAACTGCACCCTGCACCCTCTAGTAATCAATCCAGTTCAATCCACAAGAACCCGTATTTGTCCACGGAAACAGAGGCATCCTCGCCCACAATCACCGTCGATTCACGCTCTTCAATAATGGCGGGACCCCGAAATACCGCCCCGTTGTTCAATTTATACCGGTCGTACACCGTGTGGGAAACAAAGGATTTGGCAACACTTGAAAAGGCCTGTCGCTCCCCTTTAACCGCATCGGACAGGGTATGATCGCTTTCTTGAAGCTCAAGGAGTTTCAGCAGACGCTCGGGGAGCCCTGCCCGAACCTTGAAGTTGATAAACTCCACTGCGGAATCGGGATAGGTACGTCCGTAGAGTTTTTTGTATACCTGATCAAACCGCTTACGAATTTCCAATGGATCAACCTTTGAAAAATCCCCATCCGGTACCGTAACATTGGTTTCAGATCCCTGCCCCACAAACCGCATATCCACGGATCTTTCGAACCGAATCCCTTCATTATCACCGCCCGCTTCGAGGGTCCTGGCCCCTTCCGCTTCCATATGGGAAAAAATCTTTTCAATTTCCCCGAAATCGGCGTCCAACAAGGCGCTCTTATGGCTTCTCACCAGATCGAAGGCCCTGGGGGCCGTAAAAAACCCCAACGCCGACCCCACCCCCGCATTGGGGGGCACAATCAATCGTTTGGCGCCCAGTTTCTTGGTTAACCCATAGGCATGCACCGGCCCGGCCCCGCCAAAGGCGATCACCGTTACCAGTTTGGGATTGCCCCCTTTTTCAGCGATATGGGTTTTGGCGGCACCGGCCATGGTTTCATTGATAAGATCATGAATGCCCCAGACCGCCTCCACGGGCGTAACGTTTAACGGTTCGGCAATGGCTGTTTCAATGCCTTTCATGGCGGCATTCTTATCAAGCTTCATCTCGCCGCCCAGAAAATAATCCGCATCCAGGTACCCCAAAGCCAGATCCGCATCGGTGACACAGGGTAAATTTCCACCCCTGCCGTAGCAGATGGGTCCGGGCTCCGCACCGGAACTCTCAGGCCCCACCTGAAGGGTGCCCAGCTTACTCACATGAGCAATACTGCCGCCGCCGGCGCCGATCTCCATGAGATCCACCACCGGTACCTGTATGGTCAGGCCGCTCCCCTTCATGAACCGCTGCACCCGCCCCACCTCGAAAGTGGGCACTACGCTGGCGACCCCTCCCTGAATGAGGCAAGATTTGGCGGTGGTGCCCCCCATATCAAAGCAGAAAATTTCCGGAATATTAAAAAGTTTTCCATAATACTGACCGGAGATGACCGCCGCGGTGGGACCCGATTCAATGATGCGCACCGGGAATTCGGCCGCCGTCTTGATGGAGGTAATGCCGCCGCTACTGAGCATAATGAACAGTTTACCGGTGGAGCCCAATTGCGCCAGCCGTTTGGCCAGCTTGTAGAGATATTTTCCGGTTAAAGGCTTCACATAGGCATTGGTGGCCGTGGTGCTGGTCCGCTCGTACTCCCGGATCTGAGGCAGCACCTCATAGGAAATACATACGGAAATATCCGGCGCTTCCTCCAAAACAATTTCCTTGATCTTTTGCTCGTGGGATGGATTTTCGAAAGAGTTCATCAGGCAAACGGCGATGGATTCCACCCCGGCTTCAAGCATTTCCCGTACCACCCGGCGCACTTCATCCAGGTCCAGAGACTTCAGCACCGTACCGTCGCTCCGCAACCGTTCATCCACTTCAAACCGAAGGCTGCGGGGAATCAGGGGTTTCGGGAATTCCGCAAACACATCGTAAGGGGCGTAGCGAATCTCACGACCCAGTTCCAGCACGTCCTTGAACCCCTTGGTGGTGATCAAACCGGTTCTGGCGCCCTTTCGTTCGATAATGGAATTGATCACCAGGGTCGTACCGTGAATTACCTCATCCAGGCGTTTCACGAAACCGGGAACCATGGCATCCAACTGCTGAATACCGTATTCCACCGCATCGGATGGGTCACTGGGTGTGGTCAGGCATTTGTTGATGGTCAGTTCCCCGGTCCGATCATTGAGCAGAACAAAATCGGTAAACGTACCGCCGATATCACAACCCAACCGGTATATTTTATCAGACATGCATGCCTCCTTATCAGACGACGGATGACAGACAACAGACGATGGCCCCCCGTCCTCCGTCATCTGTCCTCCGTCCTCTGTCGTCTGTCATCCGACAGTGCCGCCAGTATCTTTTCCGGCGTGATGGGCAGATCCCGAATACGAATGCCGATGGCATCGTAAACCGCATTGCCGATGGCAGGGGCCGTGGGAACCAACCCCGGTTCACCCACCCCTTTGGCACCGAAAGGACCCGTTTTATCGTGGGTTTCGATACAATCAATCTCAATGGGGAAATTCAGATCCGGCGCCGAAAGAATCTTGTAATCGAGAAAATTGGGATTCAGATTACGACCCTCATGGGTTTTATACTCTTCGGACAGGGCATAGCCGATTCCTTGGGCCAGCGCCCCGTAAATCTGCCCCTTGATGGTCTGTTGGTTCAACACCTGGCCTACGTCGTGGGCCGCAGCCATTTTAAGGATTTCCACCTTTCCAGTTTCAAGATCCACTTCCACCACGGCCCCCTGAGCACCCACAATATAGGTTGAACTCATGTTGCCACGTCCCGTCCGGGGATCCAGCATCTGATTCGGGGGATCATAAAAGGCTTCTTCAATCACCATGGTCCCCTGCTCCTTGTAGTGAGCAGCACGGAGGATTTCCTCCAGGGTCACGTGAAGGTCGGGGTCATCGGGTTCGGCTTTCAGAAAAATGCGATTATTCTTCATGTCAAAGTCCGATGGATCAAAGAGGGTCTCATAGTTCAGATCGGGAATCTCAAAATCCGGAGCCTTTCGTTTCATCTTCTTCATACGGTTTTTAACGCGGAGCATAAAATGCTCGCTGGCCAAGTCAAAAATCTTTTTTCGGGCCTTATCCGCGGCCATGATGGTGGCATTGCAGGAAGTAAAGGCACCACGGCTGGCATGGGTCCCCACATCCCAGGGGCAGGTGGCCGTATCGCCGGTAACAACCTTGACACGGTCCTCAGTGACCCCCAGCGCCTCTGCCGTGGCCAGAGCCAGAGCCGAATCAAAACCCTGTCCCATTTCCACACCACCGGAAACCACGGAAACATCTCCGAAGTCATCAATCTTCAAAATCACGCCGGAACCATCCGACCGGTACACCCGACCGGAACCGCCCACATGAAAAAGCGCCGCCATGCCCACGCCCCGCGCCTTTGCCGGTGTACTTCCCACAAGGGTTGTGCACACAGGGGCGGAGCCGCGTTTCAGGTCGCTCTTTCCACAGATGGACTTCCAGTCCAGCTTTTCAGCCACCGAGTCCAGACACTCCTTCATGCCGCAGGTGGAAACCTTGAGGCCCATGGGAGTGGTCTCATTCGGGATGTTGCTGTTGATTCTCCTGAATTCATAGGGATCGATACCGGCCACTTCAGCCAGTTGATCCATGTTGCTTTCCATGGCCCAGGCCACCTGTGGATTACCGTATCCCCGCATGGCCTGACAGTAGGTATTGTTGGTGTAGACGATGGTTGACTTGAAAAACACATTGGGCACCCGATAAATGGAAGATGCGGGAACCATCATGACGCTCGGCGTGGTGGCCCCCCAGGACGTATAGGCGCCATTGTCCAGAATCATTCGAATGTCCCGCAACACCATTTTGCCATTTTGGTCGCAACCCTGGATAATGTGGGTTTCCGTGGGCTGACGGGGCGAAAGAGCCGTGAATTCCTCCTCACGGTTCAGGACGATCTTGACCGGTCTGCCGGTTTTATACGCCAGGAGGATGGAAATGAATTCATAGCTGTGAGTGTCCAGACCCGTACCGAATGATCCCCCCAGAGTCGGAACAATCACCCGGGTTTTGCGGCCTTTAAGGCCCATATCCCGCAGGGCCTGATTGAAATCGTTCTGGGCCAGAAAAGGGATCTGCGTTTTGGTTCGGATAATCAGGTTGCTAGACAGATCAAACTCCGCAATGCAACCGGCGGTCCCCATACAGGACTGCTGTATCAAAGGGGTTGAGTAATATTCCTCAACCACATGGGCGGCCTCGTCCCTGGCCCTTTCGACATCACCGGTGACAAATTTCCACGGCACCGGAACGATGTTGTCCGTTTTGGGCCGACCTTTGAGATCTATCTCATGAATAATGGGAGAGTCTTCCCCAAGGGCTTCCGTCGGTGAGAAAACGCCCGGAAGGTCCTCGTACTCCACCCGGATCAGATCGATGGCTTCCGCGGCAATATCCGGGTCCGTTGCCGCAACGGCCGCCACTTCATCCCTGAACTGCCTGACCTTGTCCCGTTTCAGGGCAAAGTTGTCCTTGATGAACCCGATTCGAATCTCCGGCGTATTATAGGCGGTAATGACCGCACGGACCCCCGGCAATTTCTCGGCCCTGGACGTATCGATATGTTTAATTTTCGCATGGGCGCGATCACTGAACTTGATTTTGCCGTACAGCATTCCGGGGCGTGTCATATCATGGATATACATGGCCTTGCCGGCCGCTTTGTCCGGAGCATCGGGTCTGGGGACTTCGGTACCGATCATATTAAACCGGGTCATATTCGCACCTCCTCACCCCTTTCATCTTTCAAAACCGCCTGCTTGATGGACTCAACAATCTGCACATACCCGGTGCAGCGGCAGAGATTTCCGGAAATGCCCTTTCGGATCTCTTCCTCCGTGGGGTGAGCGTTATGTTTCAACATGGCTTTGGTACTCATAATCATGCCGGGGGTGCAAAAACCGCATTGAATGCCGCCGTTTTCCACGAACGCCTCCTGTATGGGATCCAATCGGTTCCCTTCACCCACAAGACCTTCAATGGTGGTCACGGTTTTTCCATCCACTTCAAATGCGGGGTAGAGACATGAATTAACACTTTCCCCATCCACCAGAACCGTACAGGCACCGCACTCCCCCTGACCGCATCCTTCCTTGGTTCCGGTGAATTCAAAGGTGTCCCGCAAAACATTTGAAAGCATTTTGTGGCTGGTCACTTCGGCTTCCACTGTATGACCATTTAAATTGAAACAAACCCGCTTTCGAAGGGGGGAATCGTACGGCCCCACTGTGGGTTGTGCACGATCCATATGGATCGGATTACTGCCTGGAACGGCGACATCCTGATTTTCGGATGTTTGCTCAATCTGTTTAAGGGCTTTCTCCAATGCCCGTTTCACCATTACGCCGGTAACGGTCCTCCGATAGGTTTCAGTGGACCTGACATCGGTAATGGGGGTCACTTCACCTGCTGCCTTATCCTGGATTTCCAAAAGCAGATCCGGGGTGATCTCGTTTCCTTCCGCAAAGGCTTCCACACCCCGAAGTCTCAGGGGGACAGGCCCCACGGCACCTGCCGAAACACGGAACTTGATACAAACTCCGTTCTCCATCTGCACACATACCGCCACATTGGCAAGGGCAATGTCCTGGCTCACCCGGCCGGATTTTAAAAACGCCATACCGGTGTGCATCGGCATCTTGGGAATGGTAATGGCTGTCAGCACCTCACCGGGTCCCATGCAGTGTTGTCCCGGACCCTGAAAAAATTCCGAGATGGGCACATCCCTTACACCATGGGGACCCGCTATGGTCAGCACCGCCTCCATCACCATCAACGGCGGAGCCCCGTCAGCCGAAGGAACAGCATTACATAAATTCCCCCCCAAAGTGGCCACATTCCGAATCTGGGGATTGGCCACCTGGCTTGCCGCCTCAGCCAACGCAGGAAGGTGTTGCACCACAAGGGGATCCGTTTCAACCTCCCGCCACAGGGTCATACTGCCGAGCCTGAGGGCCCGGGCTTTGAAAGTACCGGTTTCCTTGATCCCGCACAATTCTTCAATCCATCGAAGGGAAATCAGGGCTTCGGGCTGCCAGATTTTCTGTTTGACCCGTATCATGGCATCGGTACCACCCGCCACATATCGGGCCTCTCCTTCGTATTTTTCCATCAACCCGAAGGCCTCATCCAGGCTTTGGGGCTGGTAATATGCGTAACGTTTCATCCATTCTCTCCTTGTGGGGACGTTCTTTATATCTTTACATTTCGCTTCCAAAAGACCCGCGATGTGAATCTACTAACCAAGAAATGTAAAAATATAAAGAACGTCCCCTACTCACGGTTGTCAAACACCCGCTTGCTTTTTCTCTCGGACCTCGGCAGGATCCCGTATTCCAGCATCTCCACCCCGGCACTCACCATGATCTGTTTTTTGACTTCCCGGGAAATCCGGTTTTCCAGATCCTCAAATTGATGGGCCCCAACCCCTATGGCCGCCTCCACTTTGATGTGCATATAATCCCGGCCGTCTTCCTTCCGATCCACAATAATCTGGTATTCACTGCCGATCCCCTCAATACCCGACAGAACGTGATCCACCTGACCGGGATAGATATTGACGGCCCTGAAGATAATCATGTCGTCTGAGCGTCCCAGTAGTCGGTCGTGTCTGGGGAGCACGGAACCGCAGGGACAGGTCCCCGGAATTATCCGGGTGAGATCCCGGGTGCGGTACCGGATCAGCGGTACGGCTTCCTTAGAAAGAGTGGTGACCACCATTTCGCCGATCTCCCCTTCGGGGGCCATGCAAGCGTA
>FLOH01000837.1_pt1 | contig 55030 bp, 51 predicted proteins | sample 756751 | NCBI WGS metagenome assembly FLOH01 (sample SAMEA4026879, study PRJEB14308) | marine metagenome | biome: coastal water; material: water | depth 74 m
GTCGGCGCTGACTGTGGAGGTCGACGGGAAGCCCAGGAAGCCCACCCGCCGCGTCATCATGGCGACCAGCGTGGCCGAGACCGGCGTGACGATCCCGACGGTCGGCCACGTCATCGACTGCGGCTGGGCCCGCAGTCCCGAGGTCTTCCAACCGTACGACGTCCGAGGCATCCTCGTCACCAAGCCCGCGGCCAGGAGCAGGATCGAGCAGAGGAGGGGCCGGGCGGGCCGGAAGTTCCCGGGCGCTTTCTACCCGACGTACACCGAGGCCACCTACAACCTCCTCGAGGTGGATCAGTTCCCGGCCATCATCTACAAAGGCCCCGAGCCGATGTTGTTCGAGCTGTTGGAGAGCGGCGCCGGCGAGGTCGAGGCCGACTCCGCGATGATCGCCTCCAGCGTCAAGCAGAGGGGCCAGTTCCGTGTCCAGAAGATCGACGCGCTCGAGCCGCCTCCCGCCGAAGCCATGGCTATGATCCTCGAGAAGGCCGTCGTCCTCGGGTACGTCTCGCCGTCGACGTACATGCTCACGTGGCCCGGAGAGGTGGCCAAGCGGGTCACCGGCGTGACGGCCGAGGGGATACGGCTCGTCCTCGCCGGCCTCGTGTGGGGCGTCAGCATGCGCGACCTGGTCACGATCGCCACGCTGGTCGACCCGACGATCAAGTTCGCGAGCGCCTTCGACAAGCGCCACTGGCCGGCCGACGTCTGGCCCGCCGCCCGCGAGGCGCTCGGAAACTGGGCCGCCCCCCGAGCGTTCCCGGCCGCCGACTTCCTCGACCTGCGCGTCGAGGTGGCCGACGACTTCGTCGACGCGCTCCTCATCCACAACGCGTTCGTGTCGGCGGTCGTGCGGAGCGACCTCGACGCCGATGCCGTCCGCAGCTGGTGCGAAGAGTTCTGGATCTCCCATGACAAGATGGTGGAGTTCGAGCTGCGGCGCGACGAGGTGGTCGACGCGTTCTTGGTCGCCGGCGTCGACTGCATGAACCTGGGGGGCGAGCGATCAGAGCTGTCGGCTTCGAAGAGCCGGGAAGAGTTCTTCGAACGCGTCCGGCTGATCAAGATGTGCGTGTACGAATCGTTCAGGCTGAACGTCCTCGACTTCGACGCCAAGCGGCAGACCTATGTCTCGAGGTTCGGCATGTCGGTCAAGGTGAAGCGGTTCCTCGCCTCGGCGCACTCCCCCGAACGCATCGTGACGAACAGGCTCGACGTCTTGCGAAAGTCGTTCGACAAATCTCTGATTTACAACATCAACGCGGACATGGTGTGCGTCCTCGACGGCTACGTCCCGAGCGACCCCCTGATGATCGCACCGAAGCCGTCATCCGACTCCCCGTAATCGTCCGGCCTTATTTTTCGTCGTATATATACGAACATGCAGATTGTCCCCAGCGAGTACACACTGTACTACGCGGCCACGCGGCTGGCGCAAGATTTCCGCCGCGAGAAACAGAAAGCCGCCGGAAATAAGCCGGCCGGCGGCGCGCCCGGTTCCGTTAAGAAACCAGCTGACGTGGAAGACGTCGAGGTCCACGTCGGGTCGAGGACGCCGGCCGGCGAGTACATGAGAACAGGACATGACGCCCATTTCGTCTTCGTGGTCCCAGCAGGCTCCGCCCCCCCTCAGTTCGGCGACCGGATCCGGTCGGTCTGGCAGATACTCGAGCGCTCGACCGGGTCCGCGGTGATCTCGACTTCCGCCCGCGCCGGGTTCTTGGAAATCCCGCTGTCGAGGGCCGCGGAGAAAGTCTACGTCGTCGGGGAGGGCAGGGGCGCCGTCGAGAGGAACGCCCAGCTGAACCGGTGCGACAACGTCGAGTTCGTCGACCGCGTCTCAGATCTCGGCGAGCTCGCCGAAATAACCCTCCTGATATGCGACGAGCCAGACCTCCACGCCGACGTGATCAGGAGGTTCCGGCCGGCGATCCTCGCGAGCGCCGACATCGCCACCGTCGCCGAGCTGGCCCGTTCAAACGAATACTTCTCGATCGTCAGGCTGCCGGACCCGGCGAGATCCGTCAGCAGCCTCGGCCCTGTCCTGGCGCTGACCAGGAAACATTCCAGGCTCGTCGAGCCCGGCCTGTTCCGAAAAACCTCCAAAAAAATAGGGGGGGTACGTCTGTTCGAATGGGCGGGCTGACCGAGATCAGCAGGCCAGCTCGTCCAGTAGGTCGTTGATGTCGGCGTCGGCGAGGTCGTCGAACTCCTCCGTGGTCACAGGGGCACTCATCTGGCGTCGAGAGGAAATGTCGACGTCGCCCAGTTTCGAGTCGGATTCCATCGGTGAATTCCGAAGGAATTCAGGGGCGACGCCGATCGCCGACTGATCCGGGGATTTCCTATTTCCTTCGGAAATCGAAGGAAATCGAATAATGGGGTTCTCCTCGGGGAAGAGCCACCATTTGGTGTTCTGGGACGCCAGCATCACCTCGACGCTCGGCAGCTCAATTTTTTGCGCGCTCATAGCCCTCTCCCCGGCCGCCATAACGTCGTGGTCAGGGTCGACCAAGACCCGGCAGCCGATCAGGAATTTGTTGGCGTTGGGATCACCCGTCCCCGAATTCCTGGAAATCAAGGGCTCATTGGGCTCGATGATCTTCACGTGCTTCTGGAGGGCCGAGTTCTCGATCTGCTTCCAGCAGGACGACATGACGGGCCGGACGGAGATCTCATTCGCCCCTCTCGTCCGGCGGGCCAACCAGCCGGCGTACTCGGCCACGACGTTCTTCAGCGGGACCGTGAAGTTGGGGTCCGCGGTCAGCACCATCTTCTCCGACACGAACTGGTTGGTCACGTCCTGTTGGTTGCGGTAGATCTCTGTCTCGCGGTCGATGGTCGGCGAGGGCACCTTCCGGATGTTGCCGCCGTAGAGCCTCTGCAGTTTCTCATAGTAGTAGACCATGATCGACAGGTTGGCCTCGAGGTACGCGCGGTCGTTGACGTACTGCTCGGCGTACCTCTTGTCGACCTTCTTGGCGTAGACGTCGCCGGGGTCCGGCGACTCCACGAACTTGACCTTGGCGTTGTACTTCCACAGCCTGCGCCATGTGCCGTGGTCGGTCGTGTTGATGACCAGCGGGTTGTTGCTGAAGAGGAAGCATGTGGCCGTCATCTCGAACGACTCCTGCCGCTCGAACTTCTCCGAGCCGGTGCCCTCTCCGTTGTTGATGATCTCCTTCAGCCGGGCGGTGTTGATGTGCTCGACCTTGTCGGACTCCTCGAAGTACGCCAGGCGCCGTTTCTTCAGCCGCATGTACGCGCTGTTGGGCCTGTCGGCCATCTCGTGCGCCGCCGTCAGGATTGTGATCGGCAACTTGGTGGCGTAGCTGTCGCCCAGCATGTTCTTCATGAGGTAGATCATGAAGGTCTTGCCGTTGCTCCCTTCCCCGTCGATGATCATCATGACGGGCTCCTTCAGTCCCCCGAACAGGCCCGTCGACATGAGCATGAGGATGCGCTCGCGCGCGTCGGGTTCGGGGATGATGCACGCGTAGGAGCGCAGCAGGGTCAGCTGTTCCGGCGTCGGCCGCTCGGGGTCGAACGGCCGGAACAGACACGGCGTGTGTCTCACGACGACGTGCTCGTGGAAGTGGTCGATGAGCTGGCACTTGACGCCCAGCCTGAGCACGCCGTTGCCGACGCCGAGCAGGTCGCCGTCGGCGTCGATCTGGTCAATGAAGCCCCGGCGCCTGAAGTACATCTCGGCGTCCGTGACCGTGTGGTACCGAAACGTGCGGTCGCCCAGCTTCTTCATGTTGACCTTCAGCGTCTTGTATATGTTCTCGTGGTACTTCGCCAGCACCGCGTTCCCGTCGACGCCCGCGTCTTTCCGGTCGCGGTCGATGATCCCGAGCGCGTCCGGGATCATCGTCTTCGGCAGCCTGCTGATCGCGTCGTACAAGAAGTCGGGCTTGGCCTCCTTCCTCCACTTCCAGACCTCCCCGGGCTTCATCGGGTCGGTCGGGACGACGAACTCGTACCACGAGTACTTCTCCTGTTTCCCCGAGTCCACAACGTCGACCGCGTACTTGTGCCCGTACATCGCATGAATCACCCGGCCGATCATGTTGTGCGTCAGCACGCCCTCGTTCGTGAACACCCAGTTCAGGAACAGGTTGAACGGCCCCTTGCGGATGATCTCGTGGAACCTCGCTGGGTTCGACTCTCTCGCCCAGTGCATAATCGACGCCTTCGTGCGCGCGCAAGCCCCCGGCCGCCGGCCGAGGAACGCGTCGTTCCACAGCTTGTCCAGCTCGGCTTCCCCTCCGTCGGCCCACTTCTCGGGGCACTTCTGCGAGAACCAAACCGCGAGAGTCTTGTACTTCGGCGACGTGTTGGCGATCGCGTAGACGACATCGCGCCAGAGGTTGCGGTCCTGGCAGTACCTGGCGTCGAGGACGTCGAGCATCTCCTGCAGGGTCCTGACGTCGGGGTCGATCATGGCCATCGCCGACAGCTCGTTGCTGACCCGGAACATCTCCTCGGCGCCTGTTACGTTGTTGTGGGTGCGGCTGGCCAGGTCCTGGATCTCGTACGCCAGCTCGGAGCGGCATTCCCGGACGGCCTTCCTAACGAGAGGCGGCTGGTCGGCGTACCTGGCCTCGTGGAGCAGGCTCATCTCGGCGACCAGGTTGTAGCGCTCCAGGTCGTCGCCGCGGATCTGGGAGACAGTCCGGAACTGGCCGTCGACGACCACGCGGTACGCGCAGTGGAGATCGTACACCAATCCGTTCGGCTTGCACGAGCCGAAGAGGAAGACAGGGACGCTCGCGGCGTTGGCGTCGATGGCCTCCTCAGGAGGCCCGGATTGGCCGATCGACGCCAGCGACTGCAGGAATTCTGCGTTGTCTTTGAGTAGTCGGATGACGTATTTTTTCGTCCCGGTGCTGATTTGCAGGGCCGGGGCGAGGATGTGCACCCCGGTCTTGTACATGTTCCGGCCGTCTTTCTGGACCGGCGACGTCTTCGGCCGGACGGTGCAGAACGTCACCACGCCCGCGAGGTCGCTCGCGGCCGGCTCAACAACGTCCAGGACGGTCGACACAACGATCGCAGCCATCTTCTGCAAGACGGCGTCGGAGAAATTCGGCGAGCTCTCGTTCATGTAGATGTCGAAGTCGAGCATGAGGCCCGAGTTCACGACGGCGGCCGACCCCTCGCCGAAGGCCTGGCGTTCGGCAACCCCCATCGGCACCTTCTCCTTCCGGCACGCTTCGATCTTGTTGTAGTACTCGGAAGCCACCTCGCCCGGCACCGCGTACGTGCCGCCTCTGAGCACGTCCAGAACGTTCGTGTTCACATTCTTGCTTTGGGTGGCGAAGTCAACGAGGACTGTGTCTTTGTAGTTCCGGTAACTGCCGTACGTTTGGGAGCATCGGATGTTGATCTGCTCCGTCCTGTCGCGCACCTCTGGACCGTCGCCCATGTGTTTCTATACAGTGCATGTGTGTCCCTACAATTGTAGATATTCTCAAAAATAAACACCAATTCTCGATTTTTCGGACATGTATTACGGATGGTCCGTCGACTCTTCGAACACCTTCGTCTCGAAGTCCTTGAAATACTCCCCCTCTCCGTACTGGTGGTATATATCCCTGAGTATCGTGTTCCTGTGCTTCCTGAACGCCACGTTGAAGACGGGGTCGTCGATCGCGAGGCACGTCTTCATGAGCTGCACGAGCTCGAACGCGCAGTGCCGGGTCGGCCTGTCGGCGTCGGTGACCATGGGGTCGAAAATCTTCCGCGCGAATCCGTCGACGCTTTCGAGCTTCGTCAGGAACGCCGAGAGCGTGCGGGCGCAGCCCTCTGGAACCGACTGGCGGAGCAGCTGGACGTCGGTGATGATGTCGGCGGCCTCCTGGAATAACGCTTCCATGCCGCTTCTTGTCTGAAGCCACGGGCATTCAATTGTCGATCAGCGTCTCCAAGTCGACGAGCTCCATGTCCAGGTCGATCGTCCTCACGTCGACCTGCTTGCCGTCGGAGGCCGTCTGGTCCGAGACGACGACGACATCCGCCTTCAATGCCGTCATGTTCAGGCTCACGGAGGCCACCATGCCGTGCCGGACGACGACGAATTCACAGGACGCCCCCACCAGCTCGGCGAGTCTGCCGACCGTCTGGCACTCACAGTGCCTGTAGAAGTAGCGCAATTTCCGTCTGAGGACGTCGTCGCCTGTTTTCGAGTCGAAATAACCGAACGCGTGAACGATGCGCGAGCCTTCGTCGTCGACCGCTCCGCGCGAGATCCCCAGGGGGTCAACGACGACCGAACAGCACCACACGAACAACATCCAGCACCGGCGCGCCAGAACCAGGGAGTCGAGGACGACGTTTCCGACCGCGAACATCGTTGTATATATACGGGATCTTTACACAATTGAACCAGAATATCCGAATGATATATAGTCCGAGTCGCAGACACCGATGGATACAGGAGACGCCGACTACGGGCAGGAGTCCATGGACGACATCCTCGTGTACGACGTCGAGGGCGAGTCTTACAACGAAGACCTCGACCCGTTCGAGCCTTCGATGATTTCAAGTCGAAATCGGGCGAAGCCGGCCGACGACGAAGATGGGGAAGCCGGCCGGCTGAGTCCGGCCGAATCCGAGGAGGACGAGGAAGACGAGGAGGACGATTCCGAAGATCAGGGCGACGGCAAACCAGCGGTCGGCGTCGTCCCAGACGACCCCGTCCTTGTCCAAAGCGGGGAGTCGGCCACCGTGCTGATAGTTAGGCCAGAGGACCGCGTCACGTCGAACTTCCTGCAGCTGACTGAGCTCGCGCAGGTGCTGGCGATACGCGCCGAGCAGATATCCAAGGGCTCGCAGCCGTTCGTCACGACCGATGACTACGACCCGATCTCCATCGCGAAAAAAGAGCTCGAGAGCGCGAGAAGCCCTCTGAAGATCAGGAGGTACGTCGGGATGTCCCAGGGCGGCGTCCCGACCTACGAGGAGTGGAAAGTCAGCGAGCTGTCGATCGTTCCCATCGATGACATAAGGGACGTCGCCTGAACCAGGTCAGCGGGATATTTTTTTGAGCGCCGGCAGGAGGTCGGGGTGCCTGTCGTCCAGGCCGTGGACTTGGAATATGTCAGCGAACCGCGAGTGGAAGTCCGACAGCGCCGACACGAACTTTTTCACGGTGTGGGGCCGTATGCTGTTGGCCGAGCAGAAATTGGGGAAGTCGACGGAGTCGCCGCTCCGAACCAGGACCACGAACGTGGCGCCGACGACTTTGCTCGAGATGTTGGAGTAGTTCGCCACGTTCTCGTCGATCGCGCGATGCACCAGGTCGATGATCGTCGTCTTCCTGGCCCGGTACTCCATGCTGTGCTGTCTGCCGACCGAGGAGCCCTCTGCGTCGCCCTCAACCATCCCCAGATTGGCGAGCGTGGTCGTGGCGTGAGCCGCGCATATGTTCTCGGCGCTGTCCAGCTTCTCGAGGTCGATCGGGAACTCCCCCCGCGAGTGCATCTTCCTGAGGAAGTCTTCGCCGGAGGCGATTCCTTTGTTCTTCAGGCCGATGCAGCTGGCGATCTCCTCGACCGACCGCGCGAACCCCACAGCGAGGCAGGCGATCTTCAGGCACGCCGCCATCAGCTTGAGCTTCTTCTGGTCCCGCCGGACGTACATCTTCTGCACGCTGTGGTACATCTCGGCCGCCCGCGTGAGCACGTCCGTCGAGAACGCGTTCCCGCCGCGCTCCCGGTACTTGCGGTTGAGCGTCATGTACTCGTTCAGGACCGTCTGCTTCTGGGTCTCGGCGTACGTCTCCACCGAGGCCCCGTCGAGGCCGCGCTGGAAGTAGCCGCAGCCAGGTCCGATGACCCGCATCCTGCAGGGGGCGTGGCGGGACTCGACCGTCGACGAGGTCCTCCCGAAGGTCTCGTCCTGGTCGAACGCCAGCTCCGAGACGTTCCCGCACGCCGGGCAGGTGAAGCCGGAAGCCGTGATCCGCATGTCGGCGCCGCACTCGTCGCAGATGTCCAGGAACTCCAAACGCTCCGAGACGCTCGCCACCGGTCTGACTGCCGGCTCGTCGTCGGCCCATCTGGGCCGAGCGAACGGCGGCTCGGTCATCGGGGCCGCCCTGCCCCCGGCGGCCTTGGGCCGCTCTCCTCTGGAGTAATCGGATAGGCCTCTCTGCAAGAGGCCGAAGGGGTCGTCGTTTCTCATCCCGATTATTCTCCTGTTATTTATACGGCACGCTTTAGTAAGGAAGGCGTGTATTCAAATCATGCAAATAGAGGCGTGGCTGAAAGACAACTCCGAGCGTCTCAAAGAGGCCGCCCAGGCCCGCCAGGTCGACCGGCAGACCGTGCTCAACGCGCTCGCGAAGGCGCGCGACTTCATCAAGAAGAACCGGCTGATCGTCTACGGCGGGTACGCCGCCGATCTCGTCCTCAGGCTCAAGGGCTCGAGGATATACCCGGACGACGCGCTGCCGGACTACGACGTCTACTCGCCGGACCCGACGCGCCACGCGTACGAGTTCGCCGACATCCTGACCGCGGCGCGATTCGAGAACGTCAGCGCGATCAAGGCCCGACACGTCCAGACGATGAGGGTCCGCGTCAACTTCATCGTCGTCTTCGAGACCACGTACATGCCCGACTCCGTGTTCCAGACGTTCCCGACCGTCGAATGCCAGGGTTTTCGTGCGATCCACCCCGAGATCCTGCGGTGCGGGTTCCACCGCGTGCTCAGCTCGCCGTACGACAACCCGCCGTACGAAGAGATCGGCCACAGGTTCAGGAACGCTCTGGATCGCTTCGGCATACTGGCCGAGCACTATCCGGTGGCGCCAGCCGATAGTTTCGTCCTGAGTCCGTCTGCGGTCACGCGCGTGACCGTCGCGCTGGCCGATTCGCCCCGGTTCGCCATCCACGGCGTGGCGAGTTTCTGCGTCCTCTGCGAGAGCCTCGTCGAACTGGTCGACATGACGTGCGCCGAGGAGGTCGCCAACGACCTGTACCGCTCCCACCCGTGGGTGAAAAGGTTCGGGGACATCGGTGTGGCCCCGCGAGTCCCTTCGGGCGCTGGAAAACGGACCAAGTGGACGGCGTTCTCGTTCGTTTCCCCCTTCAGAGAGTTCGACGTTATCTCGGACGACCCCAGAGCGGCGGCGGAGACGTTCGCCAAGGCGTCTAAGCAAAAAACGTCTTGGCGGAGATACTACCAGTTCCTCGACTACAGGCCATCCAGGATCGTGGTCGATTCCGGCGGGGTTGCGGTGTCCGTCTTCTCGAGCAGGCACACGCTGGTCCCGATCTACGTGCGCGAGTACGCGTCCGGCTCGGCCGTCACAAGGCTGGCAGTGGTCACCCCGCAGATGGCCCTCCTGGAGTTCATGATCCGGGCGGTCACGTCTCCAGTCGACCGCCCTTACATGGAGTTCTTCTACGCGAAAACCATCGAGGCAATCAACCTCGGCTCGGCCGTGCTCGCGAAGCTCCCGGCCAAGGCCGTCGAGAAGGCCATCAGGATGAGCCCGTTCTGTCTGCTGGTGCAGGCGATGGGGAAGACGAACGTCGGCCCGGCGTACGTGGTCTCGATCGCCACCCTCCTCAACGACATCGGAGCCGGCGACGCCGAGAGCAAGATGATCGCCTCGACGCCCAAGAACTACTACCCCTCCGGGACGTGTAAAAAAGACGTCCCCGTTCCGTTCGACTACGAGTCGTCGCCGTTCTTCCGAACCGACGGGAGGCTCGTCGAGTGAGCCTCGTCTCACCTCTCTTCGTGCCCGCACTTGCACTTGAAAATGATCAGCTCGCGGGATCCGACCCTGATCTGGGTCATGTAATCGAGGCCGCATTTCGGGCAGGTCCTGTGCACCTTCTCATTGCTCGGGTCGTGCGCGGCGTTGACCAGGAGCCTGGCGTACTTCTGCTCCTCCGACTCGATCCCGGTCTCGATGACGCCCGAGAAGATCAGCGTGTCGGACGCCTGCCCTTCGACCGAGGTCGAGCAGACCTCGCAGTGGAAGACGACCCGGCCGGTGGCCATGGACTGGCGCATCACGCTTTCGCAGCTCGGGCAGAACTTCATCGGCTATGTCTTCTATACATGTCTTCATTTTTTATCCAAATTGAAAACGGTCTCATCTACAGCCAGGAAGAATTCTGGAAGGGAACGATCGCGTCGCCTTCGAGTCCTTCCTTGAGCTTCATCTTGCGGATCATCGTCGTGAAGTCCTCGTCCCGCTTCCGGCGCTCCATCTCGGCGGGGTCCTTCATCATCCTGATCCACCACGGCGGGAACTTGTCGTAGTCCGACAGCGAGTACCTCATTGGGTTGCTCATGTTGTAGACTCCAACCAACTCGTACCCTCTGATCGCTTCGCGTGAACTCTTCCCGATGTTCCTGAACAGGAAGTCGTCGAAGAGCGCTCGCATGAAGGACTCGCCGACGGGTTCGGGCGGTTCGGCCGCGGTAGCCTTCTCTGCCACCAGGTCAACCATCTCGTCCACGAACATCTTGTTCGCCATAGATTCCATTCTCGTCAGCAGGCCACAGCTGATATTGCTGGATTCGAACATAGCCTTCAGGTTCCGAGACATCGACAGGTAGTCGGATATTTCCAGCACCCGGAACACGCTGGGGTAGTCTGTCAGGATCTTGGCCTTGATCTTTTCCTGGTGCTCGCCGACGTACTTGGGAGCGTACCTTTGCAGAACTTTCATTATGTACCGCGTCTGATCCCTGAAGTACATCTGAGAGTACGTCGCCCCAAAATCCTGGTTCATTTTCTTGATCATGGGTCCTCCGAATATGACCCGGCTGAAGTCGATGATGCAGCCGACGAACATGACGAACGGAAACACGTAAGTGTCGAGCTCGTTGTGCACGACGTACGCCACGCTCGAATTGCCCAGAGACAGCGGCTTGGACCGAGGCTCTCTCGAAACGAACTGCGGAGGTTTCCCGACATCGACACCTGTGGGTGTCGATGTGTGATACAACGTCATGTTGTTCGTGTGGAGGTCGGTGTGGACTATACCGCACTTCTTGTGCATCGCATGGAGGTTCCAGATGAAGTCGAACATTATCTTCGCCAAGTGTGTTTCGTCCTCGAAGACATGGTCGAAAAGTGTGTATTCTTCCGATCCTTTCTCCCGGTAAGACGTGACGACGTTGCCGATCGTATGGCCCTTGTGCTCCTCGAACACCGAGATCGCGTATCTCGAAAGAATCAGCTTGGTCTCGGTGTCCTCGATTATGCCCTGGATGTGTCGCCCGACCTCGTCGAACCTGGGGTCCGCTCTCTCTTCGGAGGCATCGACGAGCGCCTTCGCATCATCGAGAACTTCCATTACCTGTTCGGCGTGCGCGCTTTTCTTGTACAGGTCCCGCAGCCCGGCGTTCTCAAACATCATCTCGTGGGCGCCCTCGATGTAAGTCCACCCGACAAGCGTGGAAAATCCGCATGCAACCGAGTTCAGAACCAGATCGGAGCACGCAATCTGTGAATATATCTCGTCCCATGGATGGAACCGCAGGTCCTGCGCGTTGAGAGCGGCATTTTTCGAAAGGGGGGTGATCTTCGTTCCCATCAGCACCTTCAACCCTTTGTCGTGCAACAACTCTATGAACGGTCTGACGTTCGCATGCGCGATCGAAATCTCTTGTCGCAAGATCTTGTCCTGCAGTTTGACCAAGATCTTGCGCTTCATGAAATCCACGAACCGTATGAATCCGACAGACAGGTGTGACATGTCCTTCGTTTTGACCGACACTGCAGATGTTTCGTCTAGCACACAGTTGATTATCCACGAGACGACTGCCATCTTGAGCGCGAGTCGGAGGTCGTCGATGTCGTTGTACACGTGAGCAGTCTCAGGCGTGACGTAAACGTACAACTCCAGTCTGCCCTTGCGTATCTGGTTCAGGAACGAGCCTTCTACCATAGACAGAACATTCCCGAGTTTTTTGTAGTTTTCAACGAAAACGGCGAACTTGGTCAGTCCATGGCGATACTCGCCGTCGATGGAGTCGTATGACGACGAGACCTCAACGAAATCTGGCTCGCTGGACGTCGAGTTAAAGTACGCGTTCCCGAATTCGGCCTCGACGAATTCTCCCCGCCGGTCGTCCGATTTCTCATCGACGAACCTCGCGCGCACTGACACGAGAATCAGCCCAGAATGAACCGGAGCATATCGGTACAGATCCAGAATTTTGTGAATGTTCCGGTAGTTGTCATTCAAGGACGTCTTGGTGTCGATGAACTGTCTGAACTCGGGATCGCCTTCTATCTTTTCGACCTCCAGATCTCGCCTGACTTCAATCAACCACTCGGTGCTCATGGTGTCACGTACGTTTGATCCCATGGCAATTCAGTTTTTACCAGTTGGAATATGGTCTACCGTCTATATTATGCAATCAATTATCGGCAGACATGTTTATTTATTCTGCTGAAAATGAACGGATGTACTGTATAGGCATATATGGACATAATAGAGATATCGGATGGGGTCGGTACCAATGAATTCGCAGGCACTTTAAATTATAGGTTTAACGAACACCGACACTTATATTCAATTAATAGGATAACATATTATCATACCAGCGATGGAAGACGACACCAGCGAGACCACCAGCGAGACTGAGACCGCCAGCGAGACTGAGACCGCCAGCGAGACCTCGGACTACGGCTCAGAGACGTCCGGCTTCGATGATTTCGAGACGAAATCGAGCGACGGGAAGGCTCAGCGGTACGACGCTGAAGACCGCGAAAATATGCTCAAAATATACATCTTGGTCCCCCAAGGAATTTATCAGAACGTGGCCTTCAGGTCCCACGTCCGCTACGTGGACAAGAAAGGCACGTTCTACGCAGGCGGCTACGTCATAGCCAACACGGTCGAGGCAGGAGGAGACCGTCGAAAACTCGTGCTCAGGAACACCCTGAATCCGAAGATGGCGAAGAGCATATCGTGGACGCTGTGGTACGACAACATCGACCAGCTCTACGTCAAAGGAACGACGGCCACGCAGGCCCTGCAGACCCACCTGATGACGGTCTCGCAAAAAATAAACGAGAATTTTCAAGTTCTCGCCAAACGCCTTGAATCTTTGACGGCTGCCGTCAACGAGATATCCAGAAAGATTGCGCGGATCTGACCGTGGTTTCGTGACCAAATCAGACGAAATTGCGCCCCTGTTTTTTTTTCGTGCGCCGCTCATATAACCCCGTAGAATTTTCTCCTGGCATCTTTGACCCAGGGCGACGTGAGGATGTTGGCGTTGGCGCTCTGGGCCGGGTTCCCGCTCTGGGTCCGCGAGGCGTGCATGAAGATCCTGTCGTTGACGTGGTCGGGTTGGTTCCCAACGAACTGGTAGTTCGACATCGCTCGAGACATCGAGATGTCATTCTTGATCGGGGCGTACTGGACGGCCCTGGTCGACGCCTGCCTGTCGGCGTGGTACTTCATGCCAGCAGCGTTGAACGCGTCGTCTGGTGCTTCTGCCATGTCAGTCACATATGTAAGGGCGAAAAAAGACCGGAAAATAAATATAATAGCCGAATCTCAGTCCTGCGTCCGGGCGAATCCCAACGCCAGGATCCTTTTTTTCGTCTCGTATGCACTCGCGCCCTGGCGGGCCTCATAGGTCTTCCCGAAACCGTACGGCCACTGGGCGCCGTACCTCTGAACTGGCACCCTCCCGCGGGAGTACTGCGAGGGCTCTGCCGATTTCGTCACGAAATCACGTACGGCTTCGCCCGATTTCAACACGAAATCACGGTTCTCGTCCTGGCGGGTGTACACGCCGGCGACCTCCGACGTCGGCACGTACGCGCTCGGGAAGAACAGGTTGTCCCTCGCCGCCGACTTGTGCAACATGGATTTGATCAAGCGCTCGTCTCTGGACTGCTCCGTCATGTTCGCATATACCTGCGCGAAAAAAATGGTCACACGGAATTATTCTGGAATGATTGCCTTAACGTACATCAAGGCGTAGCACGGCTGCATCAGGTACGCGAGCACCAGGGACTTGGCGTTCTTCCGGAACGGCGAGATCGAGCCCTTGTCCGCGCTCCGGATGAACTTGTAGAACGTCATCGCGAGGATGCTCACCACGCTGTTCGTATTGGGGTACTCCTCGAGCGTGGAGGCCTGGGCGTCGTGCTCGCAGTAGTAGCGCACGACGAGGGTGGCGATCCGGTCGAGGAACGCCTCGTAGCCGTGGAAATTGGTCTCGAACTGGGGGTACAAGGACAGGAAGGTCTTGCTCCAGAACTGGTTGAGGAACGCGCTCATGCAGACGAACTCGAGGCGGTTGCGGTGGTAGATCTCCGCGCGAACCCCCCTCGGCGGCTTCCGGTACATGAAGTTGCGGACGACGCAGAGGAGCTTGGACCGGATGAGGATGTCGGACTCCGGGCCTGTCTCCTCAGGGCACCTGCTCCTGAGGATGTGGCCGTACAGGAACTGCGCCGTGTTGTTCTCCTCCGGAGCTACCGAAGCGATCGCCTTCTCGAGGGAGCCCTCGGAGAGAGCCAAGATGTCCTCGATCGTCGTGAGCTCGGCGGGCGTCCCCTGATTCCCCCACGAAATCATGGTCTGGCATGGCACGAGCGCAAGGATCTGCTTCGTTGCCTGCCCCGTGTCTTCCGGGCCGGAAATCGGTCCGAGCACGGAGAGGTCCTCGCGGGAGACCGCCTGGATGAACCACAGCTTGGCTGGGTCGGCTTTGAGTGGCTGGAACTCGTGGTGGCGGAAGCCGAAGCTGTACGAGTACGCCGGGTCGAGGCCGGGCATCTGGAGACGGACGTCGTCCGGCCCCAGGACGTCGCGAACGACGGACGCCCCGACCCGCTCCGCGAATTCAGGATACAGCGCGATCACCTCGTACATCGTCTCGGCGAAAGTCTTCTCGCTCATCCAGCGGAGCGCCGAGACGTCGTAGCCGTTGCCTGTCGACATGCACCAGATCGGGCCCTTGTCCGGGTGGCTCCACTGGTACAGGGTGACCACGGTCCCGTCTTCGACTCTGATTATGTCGTAGAGACCCTTCTTCAGGAAGGATTCCACGGGTTCCCTCCTCGGCACGTTGTTGAGGGCCCTCGGGGGGACCGACAGGACGGCCCAAGTCGAGGCGTCGATGACTATCCCGTTGCACTCGAACCAGATCTGATGCTTGGGGGCGCTCCCGAATCGCTTGCAAGACAGGATCACGCGATCGGGTTTGCCTTCCGCGCCGTCAGAACACACCCTGATGCTGTGTCTGCTGCATGTCGTTTTCAGCCAGCTCAACACGTCGTCCGGGCGTCTGATCTTGACCTCTGCGAGCCTCTCAAGGAGGGCCCGCAGAGTCGTCGTATCGTCTGCGTCTGCTTCTGTCGTCATCTGTGTGTTTTTTCCCACGGTATTCAATTTCCAACCTTAATTGTTTCCGAGAATTATCCGCCCGAATATTCTAAACCTTATTATAGATGTCAATTCCTGTTTAAATAGTCAGCTGCACGACAAGATTACCAGAATGAAACGAGGCGGATCCAAGACAAGAATCCGCGTGGTCGACGTGCTCGCCAGATTGGGTGACGTACTGTCGATGGACCAGGAGACGCTGGTCTACGAGGTCGAAGCGATAGAGAGGACGCTCAAGGAGGCCGAGCTGGACGCCAACACCTACATACAGTCGATTCTGCTCGCCCAAAGAGTCGACGCGGCGACCGCTCCGGCAGATTTCCTGAAGCCGGCCCCAGAGCCGGCCAGAGACGTCGCCCTTCGGGCCCTGCTGGCCGAGCCTTTCGTTTTCCCGACGCGCCCCCGAATTCCGAAGGAATTCACCGAAGGAAATCGATCGGGCCGGGCCGCGGAAACGGAGCCTGGGTCCGTCCGGGCCCCCCGCCAGGTCCATCTCGCCGACGGCTCCGAGTCGATCGCGCCCGAGGAGCGCCTCGACCTTGTCACGGCCGTCGCAGATCGGCGGGCGTTCGAACTCGCCGTGGCAGGCGTCTTCGACGTCCGGCCCGTGAGGCCGACGGCGCTGCGACGCGGCTCGGGGAACTACCTCTACCCTACGCTGGTGGCTCATTTCATATCCACTGGGAAGATCCAGGCCGCGCCGGCGGCGTTCTGGGAGGAGATCCGCTTTCCTGAGGCGATCGCGACGACGCTGAGCACGATCAAATCATTGAAGGCGCTGGCGTTGTCAGGGTACGGGACATTCCTGGCGTCGGCCATCGCCCGATCGATTTCCCTCGGCGAATTCCGAAGGAATTCGGGGGGCATTCAAAAGAAAATCGGGCCGGCCGCTCCGGAAGGGCCCACGAAGTGGTTCGAGTCTTCCCGGAACTTCCCGGCGCTGGTGCGGACAGTTTCGGCCATGTTCGGCCCCGAGGCGATGTCCAGAGCCGTGTTCCTGTCGACGCCGCTGGCATCCCTCCACAGTCACAACCTGGTGGCGGTGTACGACGCCGCCGTGGCCTGGCCGGAAGACCCAGCGATCGAAGCCATGGTCGCGCGCGAGAGGATAAGGGGCGAGAACGCCAGAACGGTCCGCGACGCGTTCGTGTCGCGGACCAGGATGCGCAACGAGGCCGGCCATCTGGCGCTCATCGCGAAGGCCAGGTTCGGCGACAAGTACGCGACCGGCGCTGCCAGCGACCCCAAGAAGTTCCTCGAGACGCTCCAGCCGAGGGACCGTTCGATCGTCGTCTCGACGTACGCCAATTGGAAGAAGGCCTGGGACTCGCAGGTGGCGAACCCCTGCCCCCACGTCCCCCTCGTGATCCGCCTGCGCAGGAACGGAACTGTCCGGGACATGAAGTTCGTGATGGCGAGGCTCGCGCAGTACCTCCCGCCGCGCCGGCCCCCTGGCAAACAATCGGGACGGCCTGCGTCTGACGACGACTTCCTGATCTGCCGGAACTGCCACCACGCGGTCGTGTGTCCCCACGTCGTCGAGTGGGTGGCTCTCGAGATCGGCTCGGCGCCCTTCAGCAGGATCGAGCAGACGCTGCAGAAGTACGCCGTGCCCCACCAGAGCGGCTCCGACACCACGTCGTCTTACTGTCGGATCTGCGGGGAGCTCCTGTCGGTGCACGTGCGGGAGAAGAAGATACCGGAGGTCACCGGGCTCGTCGGCCTGGCCGACCTGAACCTCTCCACGTTCGTCTGGAGAGTGGCGATTGAGGCGAGCAGGTACATGAGATTCTCGTCGCTCACGGACCCGAAGAGGTTCGCCTCGATAGCAGCCAGCGTCTGCTACCCCCTGGTCGTCAAGAGCCAGGAGGCCGAGCTGAAGCGGGGGGCGAAGATGGCGGCGGACGCCCTGCCACCCGCCGTGCAGCTCTACGCGGTCGTCTTCGTGTACGCCTACGTCCTGAACTTGATCGTGTCCACCGCAGGCACGACCTCTTCCGTCGGCCTCGTCGGGGTGGACAGCCACGGCAAGTCGTTCAAAGCTTCCGTCTACGCCCAGAGGATGGTCGAGTACATAGCGAAGGACTACTCGCTGGTCGTCTCCCAGCTCACGAAGCACAAGGACTTCGTGATCAACCGGTTCAAGGAGGCCTACCGGTCGGTCCTCGACGCCATCGGAAAGCAGAAGATCGTGCGGGCCGACCCTGTGCGGGAGCTGATCGCCACGGTGTCGAGCCTCGACCCCATGTTCGCGTACGCCAGGAAGGTGTACTCTCTGGCGGAGCACAAGCAGCTCCAGACGAGCCAGGGGGAGCAGCTGCTCGGCCAGATCGACGTGGACGTCTCGACGTTCGAGACGATCACGGGCTACTCGCTAACGAAGGCGCGCAAGCGGGGCGTGGCCAGCAGGGAACGGCCGGACGCGGGGCCGGCGAACCTCTACGCCGACATCTACATCCCGTCGCAGGACACTGAATCGATTCGATTTTCCTCGGGAATCATCGGAAATCATCGGAAACCGATGCCGAGCTCAAATCCCGATGATCCGAGGCTCGACCCGGCCGCGGTCGCCGACATCGTCCGCAGCTGGGTCGGAGGGCGGGCCGACTCCAGGAAATCAGTCGACAGAGAGTATTATCTGGACTCGTACAGGCTCTTCGCACGGTACGTCAGCGGGAGGACGGATCCAAAAGAGTACGGCGAGCTGCTGGACGTCTTCAGGAAGGATGAGACGAAGATGCTCCTGGAGAAGCGAAAAGGCTACGTCCCTCCTTTCCACAACTTCGACTTCACAGACTGCCGCGTCAGGTCGGTCCCGCGGGCCGCGATCTCGGAGCTTTACGACGAGGACGGGAACCGGCACGAGTGGGGCCTCTTCGTTTTCAAGGCGGCTGGCCGGCCGGTTGAGCTCAGGGCGGCCGAAATCCAGGCATTCAGGGACAAGAACCCGGGCGCGATGCTCGCTCCAGTCGACATCAGGTGCTCGATCTGCCACGTCTCCGTCCACGCCACGGCCGCCCTCGACGAAATCAAGGTCTGGAAGGCGTACGCCGCCCGGCGGAACATCAGCACGCTGTTTGTGTTCTTCGAGACCAGGTGCCCCAAAGAAGGCCTGCACAACATGGAAAAAAAGAAGTGCACCAAGTGCGGGATCACCGAAGGCATGTTCGAGGAGGTCAAGGCCGGGGAGTTCAAGGAGAGCAGGGCGTACTACGACAAGTACTCCCCGGTCTACGAGAAGGAGAGGAAGGTCCTCTCCGAGTTCCCCATCGAGTCGGCCGCGCCGAAGGTGAAGGCGAAGGCGAAGCCGACAACGCCCAAGGCCGAGTGGGAATACGACTTCGGGATCGTGCGCAAGGTGGCCGACCTGGCGTCAGTCGACGTCGCCGTGATCGAGTCGATCGGGAACTCGGAGAACCGCACCGAGAAGGAGATACTCGCGGGGAAGAACCTTCTCCCGGAGCCGTCCTCGAGGGAGGACCACAGGATCAGGATGGCCGACGCCGCAGTCAGGTACTTCCTCGTCCAGTACCTGCGGTTCAAGAACGCCCCCAAGCTGAGCGTCCAGACCGCCAAGAGGGTCGACGAATTCCTGAGGGCCCACAATCTCAGCCACACTTACAAAGAGCTCAGCAAGATCCTCCCGGACCTGCTCGCAGAATTCGACTACAACGACAGGCTGAGAGGGTTCATACGGGACCGGACGCTGGACGGGAAGTACTCGCTCGTCCGGATGTACATAGTCGACCAGCTCTGCAGGATGGCCCACCGGCTGGCCACGGCCAAGCAGTCCGGGCCGCTCGGGAAGGCGCTGGCCCGGCAGATCATGCAGAACGTGGCCAGGTCTTCGATGATGTTCAGCAAGCCCGACTACAACAAGTTCAGCTTCACGATTTTCTCGGACAAAAAGACTTTCAAAAATCCCGACGGGACGTCCGGTGACTACGGCGCGCCCGACAGCGGTCTCGCCGGAGAGGACGCCCTCTCCGAGCCATCGACTGCCGGCGAGATCTACGGGATCGGGTCCGCGGACCCGTTTTCGTATGAAGGCATGGACTACGACGGGCACAACGAGGAGCCTGCTTGAGGGGCCCTGCGGACGTACGAGAACAACTCGACCGCCCTGTCGGCGCGCGGTTTCCCCCACCGGCAGGTGGACGCGCCCCGGGGGACCTGCATCTCGGCAAGCTCTTCGGGGGGCATCCGCACGACGTCTCGCGCCCGGACGGTCTGCACGACGCGCTTGGCCGTGACGTTGCTGAGTCCCGGAACTCCTCCGAGGAACCTGGCTTCCGCGTCCGGGACTCCTCCGAGAAGGTGTTTGAGGGCCTGCTTGGCCTTCTTGTTGAACGCGCGGCCGCCAGCCTTGAGGCAGTCTATGTCGGCCGGGCCCTTGGCGAAGAACTCCACCGCCGACATCTGGTCGACGATGGACCGGGCAGTCACCATCGATATCCCGCTGAGCGACGACCACATCTCGACCGCAAGCGAGTCCAGCGATTTTTTCTCCGGGTCTGGGATGCCTCCGACGTAGGACTCCGGGACGGGGGTCATCTCGGCGGACCCGCCCTGGTCGTTTCCTGCGGAAACCGGGTCCGCCTCACAGGCGTACTTGGCGAACGATCTGGCGATGTCGTAGATGCGATCGGCGGTGTGGCGCTCGTTCCTTGTCTGCACCACGAACATCTTGTCGCGGACCATGAGGGACGTGATCGCCGTGAGGATCGACCTGTAAGGCGTCCTGCTGATCTTCCTGTCGAGGGGGGGGAACGCCTGGCCCTCGATCAGGTAGAACAGCTGGCACCCTGTGATCGTACGCATCTCCAGCATCTTCGCCCGCTGGCCCGCGTACCGGTCGCGGAAAGACGCGGCGAAGTCGTGCAGGGTCTTCCTCTCGATGCAGGCGACGACCCTCTGCTCCCCCCCGGCGGGGCCCTGCATGATCAGGTAGTCGCCGGTGGTTATCTGCCTGGCCTCGTACGGGATGTCCGGGGCCGAAGTGCACGCCAAATCCAGGTGGGGGATGATGTGCGTCTCGCGACTGTCAACGATGATCGATATCATCGTGCCGCGGAATTACCAACATGCACGTAGGTCGCACGAGTTCAAATAAGGGAGCGCGGACGTAAAAAACGACCGTCTTCGAATACCCCAGTCGGAGGCCCAGTTGGAGACCGGGCAGACGGGAACATGTCCGACGATATCCCGTACGCGGCTGAGCGCGTCCTCCGCGTGGCCCGCTCGCGGGCGCACCTCACGGAGAGGCACCGCGTTTCAGGGTTCTCTGCGCCAGGAATGGATGTCCCTGGCTCTCCACCTCTACAGGCGCACGTTTTCATGCGCTGTTTCGGTGGCAGGGTCAAACTGCCCGATTGCAGTCACAGGATGCTCATCTGCCTGCTGTGAACCTGCCGGCGCTGGTCCGAAGGCCTGACCCTACAGTACAGCCGTCGGACTTCAAATGGACGGCCTTCTCCAGCTTCGGGGGCGATTTCGGGCCGAAATCACCCCAGCTCGACCCCTGCCACGTCGGAAGCGAGCGCGTCCTTGTACAGGAACGCCACCACCTCGTCCTCGCCGTCCTCGTCGGGGCCGACGATCGCGAGGGTCTGGGCCCTCGGGTCGTACGTGAACACGGCCGCATCGAAGGCGTCAGACGTCGTCGACAGCGCGAAGGGGCGGCCGAAGAGCGTCATGAGCCCTGTGACCATCCGGAACGGCGACCTCCAGTATTTGATCGCGACCGGGGAGTTGTGCAGGATATTCCCGGACTCGTCGACCATCATGAAGTACCCAACGAGCTCCTTCTTGAAGACCATCGTCTTCCCGCGCACCGACGGGGCGCCGTCTGGGGCTACGTAAAGGAACATGTCCCTGAGGCCAGCCCTCTCGAGGAACGACGGGCTCGGGACCCAGAACCCGGAGATCCCGTCGATGCATTCGCCGGTGCGCGCCCAGGCGACGACGATCAGGACCACCAGGATCAGAATAACGGCGTACCGTAAAGACATTGTCCTTCGTATAACGTGTGGCATAAATACATAATTTGAAAAAAAAACAAAGGCGACTCAGAGGTCGTCGTAGTTGAACTCCTCCTCGGCTGTGTCCTCCTCGGCTGTGTCCTCGACGGCTGTGTCCTCGACGGCTGCGTCCTCGACAGACCCGGCGGTCGAGCTCTCCGGGGCCTTGGCGCGGAGAGCCGCCTCCCGCTCGTGGAACCGCGTGAGGTCGCGAACAATCGAGGCGATCTCGCCCGGAGTCACGCTCTGCGAGGCCAAGAGGTTGACTGTCATCATCACGGCCTCGCCGTAGTTGAACGAGAACGTGGGCTTGAACTCGGCGCCGTTGCCGACGTGCCAGCCCACCAGCTTGAGGAACGAGTCGAACTTCTCGGCCAGGCGGTCGACGTCGACCGCCCGATCCGAATTCCTTCGGAATTCATCGGAAATCGAGGCGATCTCGGCGCCGAGGGCCATCCTGAACGTCTTGCGGGCCCGGCCGGGACCGATCGGCTGCGGCCTGATGACCCCGATCTGGAACGCCGACTTCTCCACGGCGTGCGCGACGGCCCTCGACAGGACGGACGTCCCCCCCGAGCACATCTGGTCGAACACGCACAGGAGGACGTCAGCGGCCTCGTTGCTGACGCTGACGGGCTTGGCATACTTGGGCTTGGGCGAACCGGGCGACGATACAGGCCCTCCTCCTGTCTTGATCGTGAACGTGTCCCACGGCATGACGTTTTTCCCCTTCTTAGGGGAGCTGAATTTCCCGGCCGTCCCGAGCTCGGAGTTTATCGACTCGATCCACGAGAGCGCGTAAATGTAGAGCTGGCTCTTGACGAGGGACCTCACCTTCTTGGCAACCGTGCGATTCTCCATCGTTCCTGTTCAAACCGCTGTGTACATGTCCTGACCCGTTCAATTTCTGCAACATTTGATTGATTTCCAGGGCGTGCCCCTTATTTTTTATTCTCCAAAATTGAATAAAAGGGGCCCTACATATATGAAGATGACGGAGGAGGGGAAACAGTCAGCCGAGGATAAGTACGACCCGGTAGCCCCGGGCGTTGAGCTTCCCCCGATCGAGACTGTCGCGAACGACGACGTCACCAAGACCGACATGCTGATCTACATCTGGTCGGCCCTTGTGCACAACGGCCTCATCGGCCACAACATCGAGTCGTTCAACAGTCTGATCGACAAGGGCCTTCCGTTCATCATAACCAACCTATTCGTCGGCGACATCACGGTGAAAAACCTCCGCGTGCAGACCGAGATGGACCGGCAGAGGGAGTCCGTCCATATCAAGTTCCGGTTCACCGAGGCCGAAGTCGGCCGCCCCAAGTACTCCGAGTATATCATCGGCACCTCCAGGGACATGATGCCCAATCTCGCGCGCCGGAGCTCGCTGACCTACTCGGCCCCCGTCAGCATCGCCGCCGAGGTCACGCTGACCGCCAAGTACAGGAACGGCCAGGAGATAACCCGGCACGCCGTCATACCGAAGTTCCAGATCCTCCGCATCCCGATAATGATCAGGAGCAACCGGTGCCACACATACAAGTGTCCCCGGTCCGTCCTCAAGGAACTCGAGGAGGACCCAAACGAGTACGGCGGCTACTTCATCGCCAAGGGCCAGGAGTACGCGGTGCAGTCGCTGGAGAACATCCGCTTCAACATGCTCCACACGCATTTCAAGATCATGCCGAACGAGGTCATCCGGGGGGAGTTCATCTCCCAGCCCGGCGGCACCTTCGAGAACTCATCCGAGATCATCCTCCGGTACATGACGTCGGGAGCCCTGACCGTCGAGCTGAACTCCACGAAGTTCTCGAAGGTTCAGTTCCCTTTCTACCTCCTCTACCGCCTGTTCGAGATGACCTCGGACCGTGAGATCGCCAAGACGATAACCCTCGTCGACACGGCCGACGAGGGGGAGGCACTCTCGGCGGTCACCCAGCGGATCGTCAACATCCTCGACACGGCGTTCGGCATGTCGAACGAGAGGTTCGAGAGCCTCGTGAACGTCGTCGACTGCGAGACCATCGTCCAGACCATGGCGCGCAACATGTCCAGCTACATCACGAATACGCAGTCGTACGAGACGAACAAGGACGCCGTGAAGTACCTGAACACCAACCTGCAGTCGATACTCGACAAGGTCGTTCTCCCGCACATTGGCGTCAGGCCCGAGCACCGGATCAGGAAGATGAGGTTCCTGGGCCTGTTGTTCAACGAGATGTTGCAGGTCGAGATGGGCATCGTGGCGCCGACCGACCGCGACTCCTACGTCAACAAGCGGGTGCACGGCGCCGGCGTCTCGCTCGCGAAGTCCATCAAGACCCACTTCAACAAGAGCGTCGTCACGCCCGTGATGCGGTCCCTGAAGCGGCTCGTGGCGAACAACCAGTTCGAGACCATCGTCGAGCGCGACATCGTCAACTCGTTCCAGAACTCCCTGGTGTCGGCGGACCTCGACAAGGTCATGGAGCAGGCGATCACGACCGGCAACAAGACGCTGCGGCTCCACCTCAACCGCGTGGCGTCGGCTGTGCTCGAGAGGAAGAACATGTTCAACTCGATAATCTCCTGCCGGACGGTGGTGGCGCACAGCGCCTCCAACGCCTCGAAGCAGACCTCGAGGGCCGACCTGATGCGCCGCGTGCACGCCACCTACTGGGGCTTCATCTGCCCCTCGAAGTCCGCCGACACCGGCGAAGCTGTCGGCATGAACAAGGAGTTCGCGATGACAGCCACGCCGACCGAGGCGGGCGAGCACGTCCTCCTGAAGGAGTACCTCGAGGCCGACCCCGAGGTCCTCCGGCCGGACCAGGTCGACTCGGCCGACATCGTCCACCAGAACCTGACCTGCGTCTACGTCAACGGCGACTGGATGGGCTGCTGCCGGAACGCGCCGGCCCTGCTGAGGCGGTACCGCCACCTCAGGCGCGAGGGCAAGTCGGTGGACCCCACGACCACCATCGCCTGGAACCCCGTCATCGACCGCGTCGAGTTCCTGCTCGACATCGGCCGCGTCATCCGGCCTCTCCTGATCGTCTACTCGAACATAGACGACTACGACGAGTCGTGCCGGGCCGCCCGCTCGCTCGGTTCCGACTCGAAGTCATCGAAGCGCGTCCCTTTCGTGCAGAACGTGCGGCTCACCAAGAGCCACATCGTCCGGCTGAGGGCCGGGGCGATGACGATCAACGACCTGCTCAGGGAGGGAGTCGTCGAGTTCATCAGCCCCGAGGAGCAGGTGAACTGCCACCTGGCCGAGTCGATGGACGTGCTCCGCGAGAACAGGCACAACGTGCTAAAGCAGTACACGCACTGCGATGTCGAGATCGCTATATTCGGCCTCTCTGCGGCGATGTCGCCGTTCGGCAATCACACGCAGCCGGCGCGCGTCACATACGAGACCGCGCAGAGCAGGTCGACCGGCGGCTGGTACGCCTTCAACTGGCCGTTCCGCATCGACAAGCAGAGGTTCAACCAGTTCACCATCGAGACGCCCCTGCTGTCGACGATCGTCTCGCGCATGGTCTACCCGAACGGCTACAACTGCTTCGTGGCGTACTGCTGCCTCGGCGGCGACAACCAGGAGGACAGCTCCATCCTCAACAACGGCTCCATCCAGCGCGGGATGTTCGAGGGGAGCTACTTCAACTACGAGAAGGCCGAGCTGGACACGAACGAGCGCATATGCAACCCCGACGTGTCCACGACGCGCAACCTCAACCCCAACGCCTCCTACGAGAAGCTGGTCGACGGAATCGTGCCCGTCGGGACGGCCGTCGTTAAAGGCGACGTGGTCATCGGCCGCGTCCTCGACCTGCAGCGGCGCGAGCGCGACGAGCAGTACACCAGCGTCGACAAGAGCGTGGTGTACCGGTACAACCAGCCGGCCGTCGTTGACGCCGTGTGGCGGCCGCGCGGCGCGAATGACGAGATGTTCGCGCTCGTCAAGTTCCGGTACGTCCGGCCAATCAACATCGGCGACAAGCTGTCTTCGCGGAGCGGGAACAAGCTCATCGTGTCGTCGGCCTTCAACCAGAGCGACATGCCTTACACCGAGGGCGGCCTCACGCCAGACATCGTCGTCAACCCCCACTCGATCCCCAAGCGCATGGTCATCGGCCAGATGATCGAGGCGGCGATCTCGAAGGTCTGCGCGCGGAAGGGCGTGATCACCGACGGCACCTCGTTCTCGTCGGTGAGCCTGCCGGAGATCGCCGCCGAGATGCTCCGGTACGGCCTCCGGTACAACGGCCGCGAGCGCATGTTCAACGGCATGACCGGCGAATACTTCGACGCGGCCATCTTCGTCGCCCCGACCTACACCCAGCGCCTGCTCAAGTTCGCCGCCGACGAGCACTACGCGGCGCCCGTCAGCGGCCCCACCGACGCCGTCACCGGCCAGCCGCTCGAGGGGAAGCGCGTCCAGGGCGGCCTGCGGTTCGGCGAGATGGAGGGCTCGGTCCTGCAGAGCCACGGCTCGATGTTCACCCTGTACGAGAAATTCTCGAAGCACAGCGACGGCAGGAAGCAGACGATCTGCCGCAACTGCGGGAACATGGCCGTGTACAACCAGAAGGAGAGCATTTACAACTGCTCCTTCTGCGACCAGATGGCGGAGATCTGCCAGGTCGAGTCCACGAAGAGTTCGATCGTGCTCCAGGAAGAGCTGAGGAGCTCGGGCATCAAGATCAAGTACGGCCTGGCGCCGAAGGAATTCGAAGCCGTCGACGAATGACGAGCGGCGGGCCTAAAAATAAGGGGCGATCAGTCGAAGACGCCGGAGATGATCTCGCAGACGTCACAGTCGCAGGCTTTGTTTTTTCCGTCCGACATGCGCTCCGATGCCCTCATCGCGGGGTAGTACTTGAGGGGACGGATCTTCATCTGGTTGAACATGGCCTGCCGGTCCCTGCTGTTGGCGATCTTGGGATCCAGGTATCTTCCTATGTGCTTGTCCGGAAACACCACCCGCAGATCCTCCGGCCGGCCGCGTCCCAGGGCGCGATCCAGCGCCCGCCCCATCTTCGTGTGGTCGTCGGAGATGTCCTTCTTCAGTTTGCCGACGAAGTCTTTATGCAGACCGCCGACGCTCTCCAGCAGGTCCATCGTCCAATAGTCGACCAGCCGCATCCGCATGAGGACCGGGAGGGAGCCGACCCTGGTCCCTGGCGGGAGGGCGTGGCTCCATCCGGTCAGCGAGACCAGGTCCTCTATCGACGTGAAGGGCAGCATCTCGTAGGTCGCGAGGTTGAAGACGTCGACCACGGATTCCATCCGCCCTGGGCCCGGGCTCGTTCTGACCCGCGCCTTGATGGTGAACCTCGTCAGGCGCGGGTCGGTCGGGATGTTGAGGGCCCCGTAGACGACCTGGATGTCCATCGGCCCAGCTATGTCCACGATGACCTTCTCGACGTCGTTCAGCCGCGCGGAGCACACGAGCTGGAGGCGGAGGCCGCCCGTCGTGGCTGGGCCGACTACGACGGCGGGAGGGTCCTCGTCGGCCGAGTCCGAGCAGCAGGCGAGCGCCCGGACAACCTTCTCCAGGAATCTGGATATGTCCTCGTCGGGCCGGCGCTTTATCTCTTGCTTGGCCGGCGCGTCGTCCTTCAGCAGCCTCAGCATTCTCTCACGCCCGAGCACGGCCGGCCATTCGTCAATGCGGTCGACGCTGGTCAGGTCCCTGTACGCCTCCATCAGCTGTATCGTGCGGCCGACTATCTGCACGCGCTCCCCGGAGAACACGCCGGAGGCTTGGGCGGTCTCGAGCACCTTCATCATGCTCACGTTCTTGTACGTCGGAATCGCAGTCACCGTGACGATGTCGCGGCAGTTCACGGAGATCGCGTAGACTTTCTTGGGCACCCACGCCACGGCCCGCGTGTACCGGCCGAGGCCTTCTTTGTCGACGTCGTACAGGGCGTCGCTCAGGCCGATGACGTCTTTCTCCGGAGAGCTGCTGTACAGGTGCAGGGTGAACGAATCCGGGCCGGCGGGTATCCCGAACTGGGCATCGAGCGCCGAACGGCCGGCCAGTATCATCCCGGCCCGGACCGAGTACCTCTCCGCTTCGGCGAGGTACTTCCGGTAGGGCTCGCGGTCTTGCATGATCACCGCAGTCGCCGGCTCGGCGAAATGCTCCTCCAAGGGGTCGATCCCGCGGTACATCCTATTTATCTCGGAGTTTTTTCCTGCAAAAAACAACTCCTTCCAGACTGTCACAGCTGCGCGCGGCTGGCTGCCAGGGTCTTGACCGCCAGCCTGTCCGGGTGCTCCTCGACGAACCTGTCGAACGTGGCCATGATTTCGGCGTAGTGCTTACGGTTGTACGACGACGAATTCGCCGACATCTTCCGGACGTCCTCTCTCGAGTGTTTGTCGTAGTCGATGATGCGAATCCCGGAGAGCCTGCTCCTGTTCTCCCAGTCCACCATCACGCCGAACGTGGTGGCTCGGAGGAACCCGTGCACGCCGAGCGTCGGCCGCCACCCGACGGCGTACTCCCTGCCGTGTGTCGATCGGTCGACGTTCGAGTGGAACTGGCCTATCGAGAGGCATATCGAGTGGCCGTCCGGCACGAACATCCCGTTCGGCGTCAACGACCCAATCGTGGGCGGCTTCATGGGGAAGTCTTCGCCCAGCTTGGCCTTGAACAGGAACTCGCCGCCGACGTAGGGGTCGTCCATCCCGCAGACCAAGGCGTACCACTCGGACGCGTCGGCTTCGTTGATCACGCACAACATGTTGTCCTGATCGTGGTCGGGGCGCATCATCGAACGGTACTGCTGCTCTGAGATGCGGGCGACACGGCTGTCCATTCTCCACTCCATTATGTGTTAAAAAATCCGTTTTCAATTTCGACACGTTAGATGATCTCGTCACCCTCGTCGTCCTCAACGTCGCCCGACTCCGGACCGGAGTCCACGGCGACGCGCGGGGTTCCGTTCCTCATGGCTTGGACGGTTCTCGCGTGGCATACGCATAGCCCGACGATTGCCTGCAACTGCTTGATCAAGACGGAAAGCTGTTTTGCGCCTTCGATCGCGGGTTTGAGTTTCGTCTTCATCTCGTTGAGCGCACTGTCGTTCTGTTTGACCGTGGCAGGGGTCGACAGAATACGACAGGTGTAGCCGGCTGGAACCTCTCTGGCCAGGAAGAGTTCGATCGCTCTCGTCTGCAGTTCGACGACGTCTAACACTGTCGCAGGCACCTTTTCGAACTCGAGTATGGCAGAGTATATCGATTCCAGACGTCGACTGAGGTCGTTGATTGCCATTCTGAGTTCTCCGCCGGTTCGTCTATGCTCGGCCGACTGCTCGAGCCGCTCGGACCGTCTCTGTTTCATCTCGGATGACATTGTTTCTAGGTCTTCGCCTTGGAGAGCTGATTCGTCGTCGAGATCGACGAAGTCTTTCGAATTATTTCCTCCCATCGCTTATCATCTCACACGCGACGTGTTCAAAATAATAAAAAACGGAGGATATCCTCAGTCGTCTTCGTCTTGCTCGGTCGACATCGGGACGTCGGCCCAGCGTACACCAGGCTCAACTACCCCGAAATCGGCACTGCTCACAGATACGACGCGGCCTTCGTCGGGTCCCTCCGCGGGCGACCGGATATTCGCCTTGGATTCGAAACTCTGCAGGACTGAAGCGTACGTGGCCGAGTCCATGACGGCCACGCTCTGCGGCGACCTCCGAAGGAAATCGGGAGCGTCCTCTGTTTGATTCGCAAACTGCGAATCGTATCGCCCTGGCCTTCCGTTCAGACGAATCTTATCGCGCGCTGATTTCCGGGAGTCGTATCGCCTCGGAGGCCGGTCTCCTCGCGGATTGATTCGCCTGCCGCGATTTCCTTCGGATGTCGCCGCAGGCAGGTCGGCAGGCGAGACGCCTACTATCTTGCCGCGGGAGTCGGTCTCGATGTCGACCCCGAGAGCGCTTCCGTACTCCTGGGGTCCCACGCACAGCAGGAGAGACGTCTGCCGAAGGATGAATGCGAAAGTCCTGAACGCCTTCGGGTTCCTGTCGTAGAGGTAACGCAAAGTCGACATGATTATTTTTTCCTCCTTGGTTACCGGGGTTAGGCCGCCGAGTTTCTCGCTCGCGTCAAGGAGGTCTTCGGGGACGTTGGATGCGCTGGCCACAATCGGGTGCTCGCGCAACTCCGCGGCGATCGATCTGACGCGCTCGAACGTGATCGAGACGAGGTGGTCGGTGTAGGTTTTCTTCTCCATCTGTATAGTATATGCTGACGGGCTTCAATTTGTGGAACTTTCATCGGGAAAACCCGAAGTAAAAAATGGAGTCGCGATTCTCAGTTTTCGGTCGCGACGCAAAAGGATGATCTTACTTCTTGGCGACACTCTTCTTAGCTGCAGCGCTCTTCTTCGCGGCTGGCTTCTTAACCACTGGCTTCTTGCCGGCTGGCTTACTCAATCGCTTGGCTTTTCCTACGGCACCTCCTGTTACTGGCATTGTCAAACTCGGACGCACTATAAATAGGCGGGACAAAATACCGGATGATGTAAAAAATAAAACAGAAAAAACAAATGGCTCAATTCTTGTCGCCATATGGTTGACAGGATGTCATTCAATCACGATCCCGAACGAATGCAGGAAAGGGTCAACGCTGTCGCCGTTGGCTGTTATCTCGACGACCATCGAGCAGAAATATTGCATCGCCACACGTATTTCGATCGTGGATCCGAGGGGAACCATCTTCTGCATGATCCAGTTGTGTCTCGCCTCGTACTCGTGGCTCAGCACGCATCCGGAGAATAGACTGGAGAACTGCCGGACTATTCTGCCTGCAAGATCTTTGTTGCCACAGAATTCAGCCGGGACGATCAGCTCGGTATACTTACTGTCGTACTCCGGCGCGCGACTCGCGCCGGACATGATCATCGCATTCATCGTCCAAATCAGACTGTTCGATCCGCACCAAGGGCAGATGCGGATGCAGCTGTTTTCCCAGCTGTCGAAGAAGGGCCACCACTCCGTGGAGCAGTCGCGTTCGTAGTTGTCCATGCAGAACGCCGGCTCGAGCTCGACGCTCCGCGACGATGGGTCGAACGCCAGGACTCTGACTGCCGACACAGGGGACTGCTCCGACTCGGCCATCATCGGCGATATCGGGATCACAGGATACGAAGGGGATCGACACCGCCAGAAGTCGCAGAACGCCTTGACGCATTGGGACATGTGCTTGTCGCACAGGCCGTCGCGCACTGGCTCCAGACGGCGTGGCATCGCGTCCCGGGACGTCAGTTTCGGGCTGAGGTATTCTGCGTTTTCCCAGACCGACAGCGGCAGGCTGTTCTCCTGGTCGGCGATATCGTATGGGTCCATTTTGTTGACGGCGACGGATTCCTGTTCGGTTAATTTCTGGCGGATTCAAATTTAGCACATCGGAAAAAACGCGGATATTATAGGACCTGCATGGCCAAAGAAATACGAGACGACGACGCCAATGCCGTCGGGAACAAGCTCGCGATCAACTGGAATGTCGTGTCGCCCGACGAGTGGAAGCAAGGCCTTGCCGTCGAACTCGAGCACGGGACCAGGTACGGGACCCTCACGGACGTGACTGGCGACGACCTGCTGGCCACTGGAAGGATAGCCATGGCTCACCTAATCGAATACCCGGACTACTACACGCGTCTGGCCGACATGGAGAAGGCCGCCGAGGAAGCCTGGAAAGACAAGGCCCGGCCGCTCCCGTACGTCCGGGAATTCCTTAGGGAGGACGGGACCGCAGGGTCCGTCGTGGACGTGTCGTTCGTGTTGCAGGTTGTGCTTATCGTGGTTCTGATCCTCGGAATACTCTACCTGTTCCGACGGTTCGTGCGCGGGCCCGACAAGCTTCTGGCTCCGAAAGAGGGGTTTTTGTCCAGTCAGTCCACCCAGAAGAACGAAGTATCAGCTGGCGATTGGATATCTCCCGGGTTGTACTAATTGAACATCAGACACTTTTTTCAATACATGGATTCGCGAGACAACATCGACGCCGGATCTTCCGAGAACGACCAGGGAGACATCGAGATAACGACCGAGGGGGCTAAAAGGATCGAGGAGAAGATCAAGGCCTCCTCCTCGTCGGAGGAGAACAAGTGGAGCCAGGCAGTCGAAAACTCGAAGAAGTTTCTGAGCGAATGCGACTCGAGCTGGGTGCGGACATGCCGCACCAGCATGCTGAACCATCTGGCCACCTGGGAGTACGCGGGGGAGAAACTCTTGGCGTTCGTCAGGTTCTACGCAAACATCAACGGGCCGATCCATCCACACCTGTACGCGCTCGCCCGCGATTCGCTAAAAAATAAAGTCGAATTTGCGATATACGGAGAGAAAGACCCGAGCTTCATGACGATTTTCATCGACTCAGACATAGGAAAGATCATGCTCGTCGTCGAACCCAAAGATGGAGAGAACGCTCTGAAATTCAAGGGGACTGTGGGGAGTCTGAAACGCGAGCTTTCGATGAAACTCCTCGAGATCGGAGGGTTCGCCAAACGGATCGAGTGGTTGTGAGAATTCATCCGACGTTTTTTATCGTGACATAAAGCTTATCCGGGTCGTACAGCTTGCAGTCGATCCCGCAGACGTCGATCGTGACCGACGTCTCGGAAGACGCGCCGACGTACGCGAAGAGCGGAACCGTCGACGACTGCGGGGAGACCTGGACGTGGGGCGGGATCGTGAATCCCCGCTTCGAGTAGTCGATCTTGTAGGTGCCGACGAATTCGTGGCACGTCGAAATGTCTTCCGAGCTGTGCAGGACCATCCCGTCTCCGTTCATCACCACATAAATCGGCTTGTCGACACGTGCTTGCTCAAGCAAGCGCTTGAGGTCCTCTATCCTCTTGTAGTTCTTCTGGATCTGGTCGACGATGAACGCCCATAGTTTCGTGTAGCGAAACGAGAAGAGCTTTTCGTTCCTGAAGTGAAGCAGAACGTCAGGCACTCCCAATTCCTGGGCCTCCTCGGCTATGAATCCGTAATCTGTCCAATCGGCGAATTTACCAGTAGGCTCATAATCGTTAGTGATCCCGCACAATCTGAATGAGACTGGCCTGATTTTGAGAAGCCATTCTGAATCAACAATCGTAGTGATGTCGGTTTTAAAACGCCTAGAAGATGCCGTTAGTGTTTTGTATATCCTGTTTGTTTTCTCATCTCCATTATCATCTATTCCCAGTATGCTGTCACCAGTGCTAGCGGTTTCATCCCAGGCTGGTAAATTACTCATGTAAAGCTCACAACTTGCAATTGTGATTGTCGATCCTGCACTGCCGACGATCATGGCTCCGCCGGTCGTGGCCTGAATATTCGTACATCCCGATATGGTGGAGCACATCAGCCCGCTTGTGATCAACAGGGATTTTAACGTGCCAGTGGTTCCGGCGCCAAACGATGTAGCTGATGATGAGCTCTGATCTTTCGGAGTCCCGCTGTAGAGTGCTTCCATCGAGCCTATATATTACGAACATAAAAATACGATAGGACGTGTAGTTATCTCCTCACCTCGAGAGCTCGAGTATGATGCTCCACGGGTGAGATATGCTGGTCGGCACGTCTGGGGTCGACGGGTTCGCCCAGAAGAAACTGATGTCTTGGAACGTCTGTTGGTTGATGACGGTGATCCATTCGCTGCGCACGTGGTAGTATGCCGAGACCACAGGCAGCGTCGAAGCCAACAAAAGTGTGTCTGGGAGGAATGCCTCGCGGCGAGCAGCGTCCGAGTGATGGTATAAGAGCGTCTCCATGTTCGAACATAACATGATCGAATTCTCCCCCACCTGACAAACGTTGCTGCCAGTATAAGTCGCCGAGCCGACTGATCCGGATATTCCCAACAGTTCGGCTCCGGAGATCGTGAACACTCCGCCGGCAGTGGCCGTGACTTTGGCAGTCCTGGGATCCAGCGAGAACGCCACGGTCGTCGCGGCGAACGCCGTGTTGAAGCTGTCGACGACATCGGTGGCGTTGTCGTAGAATCCGGCATCAATAGTTCCGCTCACGGCGTCGGGGAACCCTGTGTTAGTCACTATGGTGTTGTTCGTCGCCGTGACCTGAGCGATCGGCGGGATCGTGGCGCTGATCCTGATCTTGGAGCCGCGCATTATCGTGCGTGTGTTGATCGTCCACGACGGCTCCGTGAGCGAGGAGAGAGCGTCTTTTTTCGAGGTGTCGAACACCAACACCTCGTAGTGGTCTGCTGCGGAAGCCATTTCCGAATACTGTTATTAGACAATATCTATCTATAGTACATAATCTATGACTTTTGAAAAAACAATTGGATAGACGAACGGATGGAACATCCTACATCGCGCGACATACTCGTCCATCTGCATGATCTGCGGATCGCCACCTACGAGCGCCCCGACGACTGCGTCCGCATATTCAACGAAGGGTCCGACGACAAGATCAGAGTCGAGTCGTTCGCGGCGTACTACTGCAAATTCGACCGACAGACCGGGACGTCTGTCAGGGGGGACACGAGAGGGAGGGTCGCCTGCATGAACCCGAACGGACCAGAGGTCGTCGAGTTCGACATGATCGATTCCGACGGCGAGAAGGTCATACTCAACGACGTCGTCGCCCAGACGTTGGATGTTTTCTCAGAGACGGTCAACTGCGTCGTTCTGAACGTGAACGAAGATCTCAGAATGATGGGGATGAGTAAATACGAAGAGATCGTTTCGGCCCTCGACTACGCCATCGACACGCTCGAAATGAGCGACATACGATGTGACGTCGTGTTCAGAGAGGACGTCCCCGACGGCCTCGTGGAGCACATCAGCCGATCGGTGGCGAGCATAACCGTCAGCAATCCCCCGAAAAATCCGGGACTTAGGATTCTGATATCCGAGAACTGCCAGAAAAAGAATCGAACCGAGCTCAATTACATGATAGATCTATCTGCTCTCTCCGACTCGCAGGAAACGAACAGCGCCATGTGCATTGCGCTGGTCGAGAGCGTCCGACTCGGAATATACGACGGGATCACCATCACGTCGTCGACTAGGAGGACGGACGGTTCAGCCGTGGTGTTCGAGCGTTTGCTCAACGGCGTCGAACGACTGAACGTGGACCAGTGCCTGACCAACCTCACGCGGATGACGGCACGTGAACTGGATCTGCTCGACAGAATACCCAAATCTGTGTCGCACGAGATCGACCTCAGATCGGAACTGTGCGTCCCATATCTGTTCAGCATATACGTCGACCCCGACGGGTTCATCTTCCCCTGCCGCCGGGCGTCGACAGTCGACGCCCGGCGCCGAGAAAGCGTGTTCGAACGAGGCGATGAAATCTGGCATTCGGTCAACACGAAGCGATTCCGTCTTGAGTTGCTCATGGTCAGGTCGGACGGCGACTGCGGGTTTTGCCCGTTCGGACTATCGGCGATCCCCGATATCGAAGACCTCCGCGGTAATCCTCTGAAACGTTCCAGAAAAAAATAATGAGAGAATCGGATGCATGCGTTTACAGTTTCAAGATTTTGACACCGAACCTGACATCGGTGTACGTGGTTCCGTCTTCAAGGAAGACCGAAATCTCGAACGTGTCGTTCGAGACAACGTTCACCTTTGATTTTTTCATCCCGGTCGCAACGACGACGTTCGGCCGTGACTGATACATCGGGCCCATCACAGTGTAACGGCCGACTCCGGTTTTGCGGCAAGAAAATCCGATCGGAGCAGTCAACAAATGACCGTTTCCGTCGATCGTAAGTCGCGCGATCTTGGGGATCGCAGAATGATTGATGTTTTTATTCTGCTGTACTGGAGCCTGTACTGGAACCTGTACTGGAGCCTTTACTGGAACCTGTACTGGAGCCTTTACTGGAACCTGTACTGGAGCAGATTCCAGAGTTTCTTCCTGAACTGGAATCACAACAGGAACATCGACCTGCTCAACGACAGGAACATCGACCTGCTCAACGACAGGAACATCGACCTGATCAACGACGTTGTCCATGCGAGCTGGTGGAGGTGACATCGGGTCAGAAACCGGCTTCTTAGCAGGTTCTCGCAGAGTTTTCTTCGCGATCTTACACGAATTAATCTTCGACACACGACGGACTGGAGTAGCAGGTGTTCTTGCAGGAGTCTTCGGAGGTTCGATCGGCTTAGGTGCAACGACAGCTGGTTCGGCCGCTGGAACCTCCGACGGCTCGGCCGCTGGAACCTCCGGTGGTTGAGCAACCGGAAAAGACTCGAGGACTTCTTCATCCTCTGGAACAGGGATATGTTCCGCCATCGGTTCCACTGCCTTACGCATCGGAGTCATAGATTTGACGGACTCGAGTCGAGTGATCGGAGGGTCACTCGTCTCTTTTTTCTTCAGAATTGATGGCTCTTGTTTGACGTTGTTCATGTCGGCGAACTCGACTTGAAGCATACTTAATTTCTCAGTCAACATCATTAAAGTCTTGTTGATATCACTTATCGCCACCACAATGTCGATTCCGTTGGACATTATCGAGCCGTTGACATTGATACCAGAAGGGAAAGTGAAATCCATTGCGAACCTTCTGACTTGCGCTATATTAGACACATAAAAAAATACTTGATGTTTTTCTGGAAAGTTTACAGCAAGAAAACTCTGACTTTGGTCTTGATCTCGCCATTCCAGTTACTCTCTCCCAGGTCCGAGACCTTCGCGACTAGAGTTCCATCTTTTTTCCAGATGAAATCGACGGAGGTGGCTTTGAGCCTTCCGCTGAAGGTCAGCCTATTGAGCGCCACGTCGTCTTCGTTGAATTTGCTCCCGATGTACACTCCGACGAACTCGTCGGAGGAGGCACTTATCTGGATCGATCCGGTCTTCGGCAGCCTCTGGTCCTGGTCGAACTCGGCGGCGCGTTCTGTATCGAGACCGATCGGAGGAACTATGCCAACGAGCACGTCGTGTTGGTCTTGATGGACGAGTTCCTTCCCCCGAACCTTGACCGTCTTGACATTGGCGTCGACCTCGAACACTGGGGAGCCGGAAGAATCAACAACGACTAGCCTGTCGTGGCATACGATTGATCCTGCTTCGACTTTGTGGATGTGACCGGTCTCCATTATCGAGACGCTCCCGAATACGGTCACCACAGACTCTTTGGTGTTAACAACGACCAGCTGGTCGTCTTCTGTGTTGGATACGACGATGGCTCTGTCGCTGTCTGCACACACGGAAATGCAGGCTGAGATCTGCACCTTGCGTTCGCTGTAGTCGATGACGACGGTCTCATTGCCGACCGACAGAGTCGTGTTTTCGATGTCGAACTTCACGATGTCCGACCCCTTGGAGTCTTCCATCACGACGTCTGTCGAGTCTCCGATGTAGATCACACGGCAAGCGGGGTTGTTGTCCGTCGTCTCTCTGAAGATTTCGACATCGACATTCTCCTGTTGTTCTTCGGTGTCCATGTTCATGAAGTATAATATGCGTGTAAATTTCCAGACGACGGAAAAAAAGAGCGTCATTTTCTCATCCTACCACGGGTGAGGCACGTGATGCGGGACTGGGATCGGGAAGCCTCCGCCGCCCGGGATCGGGAAGCCTCCGCCGCCCGGGATCGGGAAGCCTCCGCCGCCCGGGATGATGTGCGTTATGGCGCCCAGCCCGGAGCCGATTGCTTTGCCGAGCGACTCGACGGCGTCGGCCATGCCTTTGACCAGAGACCCGACCATACCGAGCGCGTTCGAGAACAAACCTTTGAAAGACGACCAGAAAACGTATATTATGAATATCACGACGATGATGACGATGACGACCATCGCCGTGTAGATGTCTTTCATCTCCATGTCGAAAGACTATATATTTGCTTCAAATATCCGACTGTTTTTAATTGCCGGATTCTGCTATTCTATTTTGAACCTCGAGCCGAGTAATCCAATATGGAAAACGACAGAGCCTCAGCCGACGGCCGGTCAGTGTCGGGAGAGTCCCACGACAACAGGGCCTTCGCTTCCCAGAATACGGCCGGGACGTTCCAGTTCCCCGAGGAGGCCAAGACGTCGATCATCCGGGACCTCATCCAGCCTGCGATGATCAGAGAGCTCAAGGACTACATGGAGCACCGCAAATACTGGGCGAAGGCCGCGAACATCTCCGACCTCGTGGGCAAGATATGCATCGTCCTGGCAACCATCCTCGCGTTCTTCGCGTTCTACAGCCAGGACGACCCGAAGAGGGAGTGCGCGTTCATTTCCGGAGTGTTCGGCATCATCTCTCTCACGCTCATGTACTTCGAAGCCAGGGCGAAAAATTCGGAGCGCGAGTGCTACGTCCAGATCAACGGCATGTTCAAAAACATGGGAATCATTCAGCCTCACACGAACAACGAGACGGCCGAACTCGAGAACCCGTGAAGTGCTCGCGGATGCCGCGGTCCAGCGTCCCGGCCGAGACGAAGCCCCGCTTCGAAACCAGCGGCCGGAGAAAATTCACGAACTTCTTGTGGGTCCATTCGGAGTAGAACTTCGGACATGGCCGTTTCGTGTCCGAAAGCAAGTCGGCTATGATTTCTACCAGATTCGGCAGACAGATTTCGGCGATGCAGCACTCGATCTTGAAGTTCCCGGATCCGTCGCGGACGTGTCTCAGGCTCACTCTCGCCCACTTCAGCAGGACGACGGCCTCGGCTTGCGGACAGTGATTCATCCAGGAGAACCGGCGGCTTTTATCCGACAGCCCGGAATGCGTCTCCCTCGTGCACGAGATCATCCTGGCCACCAGATCCCAATCGGAGGATTGCAACAGTACCTCGGCCCTCGGACATGCGAAATCTTCCAGGTTGACGACGTCGCAGGCGATTGTCGTCCCGCATACACGGATCGATCCGGGGCCGATGTAATCTCTCAGGAGTATTCCCTCGGTTCCGCCCTTGTGCAAGATGAATATTTTCACCACCGCGGAACACTGGCGACTCCCGGGAGTCGCCGACTGGCCACGGATGACGGCCTTGGACAGCACGAGATCAATGTAAGCGTACAGGTATTTTTTCCACGTCTCCGGCGTGTCCGACGTCACTGAGAACTCCTCGAGGCGCGTCCCAGACGGGACACAGTCATCGCCCCATGTCGGCAAACCGTGGACCAACTTCTGCACCCGCGATATGGTGCCGGAGTACCTATTCTGGTCTCCCCGACTGATTCCGCCGAAGCAGTAGACCCCCGAGACGTCAATGATTCCGTGGTGCACTGTCCCGCAAGGCTCTGCGGAGCTCGTCGCGAGCTCGTCGGCTCGGCACACTTCACAAGCCAAGCCGATTTCTTTCGGGACGAACCGGCTTCCGAGCTGGAAGCCATCGATATCGACGGCCAGGTAAACGATGCTTTCGTGATCAGACATCGAACGTTTATCACAAGAAAAAATCATTTTTTACATTCACTTGGGGGCCAACAGGTCGCTGACTATGCCGCTCACCAATGCGGCGTTGGGGTCGCCGGTCTGCTCTGCTACCTTGTTAACCACTTTGGCTGCCTGGCCGGCGGCATCCGTCACATTGCCGGCGATCTTTCCGAAGTCCGGCATTCCTCCATAGATGAAATCATCCGTGACGTTCATCCCGTCGTCGGAGAATGGGTCATAGCCGCCTTCGGTCCGATCGCCCTTCTGATCGAAACCACCAAACATCCACGTCGTCAGCAGCGCCAGCACGACGAGTATGATCACCAGGATCACGTACATCAATATCTTACTCTCAACCATGTATGATTCGCTGTTTATATTTAAGGGCGAAAGATTTCGCGGTATTAAAATAAGATGGAAAATGTCGACGTGTTACTCGCCGTGTTGATTCTCTGCATAATTTTCTGGCTCGCGATGTTTTCCTCTGGAAATCGTCACGAGCCACCTCCGGAAAGCGACGCGAAGGCGGGCTTCTCTGTAGGATACCAGATATACCCATACGCCATTGGGATGGGCCAGTTTCCGCTCGCCCATCGTGAATCATGCAACAATTGAACCGCTGCGCGGCAATGAAAATGATACTGATAAAGCTGTACAGGTTGCACGCCGATGCCGGCGTGGCCGACGCGGCCGACCGGTACGAGGCCGCGGACGAGCACCAGATCGTCATGGCCGTCGACACAACGGACGACGTGTGGCCCCAGATCGTCGAGTTCTTCGACAGCGCATGCCGGCAGGGCTGGCTGAGAGACGACAACGTGCGGGTGGTCGTCTTCGGCGACCTCGGGAGTGACACGAAAGGACAGCTCCGAAAGATGGGCGATCATCTCACGAACATCGAACATTTCGGCTGATTTTTCAGGGCGCACTTCTCATATCACTCACATTTTTTGTCATTTAGGTATCGGCTTGCAGCTTGCAATACGATGTTGCTCGTGGTCACGAGCGTGATAATCGTGATCATAATCCTCGTAGTAATGACGGTGATGGACATGACAGGCGAACGCCGGTTCGTCCGGGCGTTCGCCGCGGGGCTGAAGAAGTTCCCGCCCAGGGTCGAGAGTCTGAACCGTGAGTACGGGCGACTCGAACTGTCCGAGTCGCGACTCGCGGCGCTCATGGCGGCACCGGACATGAGCGAGGCGATAGCCGTCCTCGGATCGGTGAGGAACCACCGCATGATACCCGACAAGATCCTCTGGGCGAATCATCTCTCCCAGAAGTGCGTCCCGGCTCCGACGCCGTATCTCACGACCCACGAGTACCCCCCGACAGACTTGGTGAATTCCATTCTCGAAACGGGCCTAGACCGATTCGCGATGAAACCGAGCCACCTGGGCGGCAAGTCCCAGGTCGTGCTCTACGACCACGGGAAAGACGTCCTGGGGACTCGGCCGATGTCGCGAGCCGAACTCGTCACCGAAGCCTGCGACATGTTCAAGATCGAGCCCAGGCGACCAGGGATATCGCCGGGAATAATCGTCGAGAGTCTGGTCCCGTGCGAGTTCGAGATCCGGTGCCTGGTGGTCTGGGGGCGGGTGGTCGCCGGCTGGGTGTTCCGCAGGATCCAGTTCGACGGCTTCGGCAAGACGCTTGGCCACGGCGTCCTGGCCAGGTCCGGGGAGTGGTCGGCTAATCCGTTCGTCCTCGAGTTCGCCGCGCCGTGGCCGTCGGCCGGCTCGTTCAAAAAATTCGCCGACTCCGAATGGAAGATCGCCGTGGATCTGGTCGAGGCCCTGGCCGAGGGAGTCGACTACGCCACGATAGACCTCATGTTCGCCCCCGGCCAACGGTGGGTCGGAAACATCGACCCGTACAGGGTCCCGTACGACTTCCAGCAGTACGTCCAGGACGCGGCGCTGGGCCTACTCAAGTCCGGCTACCGCGCGCGCGGGCTCGCAGAACTCTCGGAAGCCGATGCGATTCACCGCGTCAACGAGCAGCCCGAACCCGACGGGCAAGCGGAAATCGCCGTCGGCCACGTCGTGGCCGACCACGATGACGTCGCGGCCGACTGAGAACGGACGCTCGGGGACGTCGGGGAACTCGGCCGCGTGCATCCCCTGGAGGAACATCTCGTGCGCATCCCTCAGCCGCATCTGGTACTCGACCGAGACGGCGTTTTTTTTCTCGCACTGCCGTCCTCTGGCCTCGACTCTCAGCATGCACTTCTCAATGGACGGCTTCAGGTAGACGAACTTGACCAGGCGGACCGGCATGAGCCTGAGCCAGTGCCTCCACCAGTTGTCGTACATGTCCATCTCGATCTTAGGACAGTACTTCTTCTGCAGCTCCATGAACACGAAGCGGTCTGTCAGAACCGAGCGCTCGAGCAGGAACACGTCGGCTTCCGGATGCTCGGCCACGGCGCGGATCAGACGCTCCGTCCTGGTCACGAACGTGTACGTCTGGAACGCGTACGCGTGCTTGGCCGGGTCCTGGTAGAATTTCTGCAGGATCCCCACGTCGGTCCATTCGGTCACTGGTTCGTCGACAACGACGGCGCGGACGCCGAGGCTGTTGAGCACAACGGCCATGTTGTTGATGAAGGTCGTCTTGCCGACCGCGATCTCACCGTCGAACACGACGCCCATCTGGATGTTCTTCTCGGTAGCGACTGACACGGCCATCTGTCTATGTCCCTACACGGGCGGGCTTTCAATTGTCGCACATGAAAAAAAGAAGGAGTCTCGGGACGATCTAACAGCCGAAATACCCTCGGATCTTGTCAAGGACCGCCGCCTGCGCCTCTCCCGGCTTGGTGAAGTCGTCGTCGGCCAGATGGCCGTCCAGAACCAGTGCGTCGCCAGTCCGGGCGTAGTAGTCTTCGTGGGTGACTTTCAGCTTGTCCTGGTACTCCCGGGCCACGCCCCCCTTGCCCAAGTCCTGGCGGTCTTCGGCGACGCGGCTGGTCTCGCCGACCCGGTGGCGCTTCTCGACCCTGGACATGCACTTGTCGACCGCCGGGTTGAGGAACACGCGTCTGGTTATCTCGAACGGCACGAGACGCCTCCACATCTCCCACCACCGGGCGTACATCTCCATGTGCATCTCGCCCATGAGCTCCCGGAGAATCTCGACGAATATGTACCGGTCGGTCTCCGGCGACCTCTCCATGATGTAGACGTCGGCGCTGGGGTCTGCCTCGTACTTCTCGATGATCTTAGCGATCCTGGTGACGACTGTGTACGTCTGGAACGGGTAGCAGTATTTCTCGGGCTCGTCGTAGAACTTCTGGAGGATGCCGACCGCGATCCAGTCGTCGACCGGCTCGGGGATCACGCACACTCTGAGGCCGCGCGCCCTGAGGTCCTCGGCCACGAGGCTTATGAGCGAGGTCTTCCCGGCTCCTATGCCTCCGTCGAACACAGCTACGATCGGCCTGTTGTTCATCCTTTGGTTATCGTGGCGCGTGTTCAAATCTGACGAAATCAAAAAATGTGGTATCCGACTCAGAACTGCCCCCCTCGTTCCATGAGATTCACCATCGAGCTCGCCGTGGCCCTCCCGTACTGTATCTTCGGCGCAGGGTGCCTGTACTCGAAGTACTGGTCCAGTTGGTCTGCAACTGAGACTCCCGGAGCTTCGGGGGGCTGACGTTTTCCGGAGTCCTGACGTTTCCAATCCGCGGTGTCGAATGTCTCTTCGGTGGGGTCGTCTTCCGCGCGCACCAGATATTCGTTCACGATGATTATTGCTATGACCAGCGCAACCAGGATCGCTAAATAGAACGTCGTGTTGTCAATCATTATTAGAGTGTAAAAAATGTTTGGTCTGAAGAGAAAATCCTTCCGATCATCCTTTCCGAATTTCCGGAACAGATTCAGAAACGAGTTCGGGAATAGAGTCAGAAACGAGTTCGGGAACAGTTTCGGAAACAATTTCCGGAACAGATTCAGAAACGATTTCGGGAATAGAGTCAGAAACGATTTCGGGAATAGAGTCAGAAACGATTTCGGTAACAGATTCGGAAACAATTTCCGGAACAGAGTCAGAAACGATTTCGGTGACAGATTCGGAAACGAGTTCTGGAATAGATTCTTGAACGGATCTGGGAACTGTTCTTTCGATGGTTTCCAGAGGAAATCGAACGGGCTTGATGTATTCGAGAATGCAGAACGTCTCAGCGGGGGCGCTTTCGACTGGGTCGGCCAGTTCTGTCTCGAGTCTGATCCTCTCGAGAAGTCCACGCTCGGGCGCTCCGATCCGGTCGAGGAACACGCGGAGCGATTCTTCGTAGTCTTTGTCGGGATCCAAGACAGGCCCGGATATTCTCTCGGCTGACGAGGCGTTGATCTCGTTGACGGTGGTCATCCAGTACTTGGGGTCGTCCGAATGTACCAGACCTATCTGGGCAAAGGCGCGCTGGAAATCCAACACCTCGGCGAGGTCGTTGGACACGAAGGCCACCGCGTTGTTGTCGTAGTACGGTATCACGTAAACCCGAGACACGTCGACTTCTGGGTTGATCGGGTACTTGACGACCACGAGGTCGAGATCTCTGTGCGCTGAGATGAACTCGACGAGCCTCTCCTGCGAGTCGAACGCGACCAAGAATCCGTCGGCGTCAGACGCGACGTACACGTAAGCCATTATCATTCCCTGGCGGGAGCGTTCAAATGCGCGGAAAAATAAAGGGATCTGCAACTACTCGTTCGTCTCAAACGAGGACGAAATTTAGTCGGCGGTGTACAGACGGCGCAACAGGAAATTGACGATGTCATCAGACCTGGTGTCGATCTTCTTCAAGGCCGACACAACGACTGGTTTGTCGTGTCTGGCGGCTCCGACTTCCTCGACGATGTCGAACAGCCGGCCGATCTTCTCGCGAGAGATGGCGTAGTCGTCGTTCTTCTTACATTTCTCGATAGCGATACCGTACATTTTGCGGAGCACGCTGTTGAACATCTGGATGATCATCCGGAAGAATTTGACGGGGTCGATCAGGCCCCGGATCGCGTCCTGGCTCGGCGTCTTGATCTCGTACTCCGACGCGACGTTCCTGACGTGGTCGGCCAGGAATTCTCTGGCCGCGATGATCCGGTCGGCCATGACTTCCTTGTAGACCTTCCCGGGATCCATGATGCACCGGAAGCCGCAGATGAGCAGGAAGCTGACGCAGTAGAAATGCTGTTGGTACACGAAGCGGGAGGACAGGATCCGGCTGTCGGATTCGAACCGTCGATGCAGATCGACTTCACGGATCTGGATAAGGCGCAGCGACTCGACGACGCTCGGGCCCGAGCAGATCCTGATCAGGTTCTTGTAGATCCGCCTGATGTTCCGCGGGCGGTAGAACTCAACGAACGCCAGACTCAACGGCCTGTCCATCCAGTCGTAGGTCTGGCGAATCCTGTACTTCTCGACGGCGTAGTGCGAAGGACCTGCGTTTCGAGGATCTTGGCACTGAATCGTTTTCCGATGAATTCCCAAGGAAATCGATTCAGTGCCAAGATCCTCGAAACGCAGGTACTCTTCTTCGGTGATGTCGTCGGCTTCGGCCACCTTGTGGTCGTCGCAAGACCTGGTCCTAGAGCAGTACGGCACGGTCGTCGGGACGACCAGGTCTTCGACCGAGGCCCCGGTCCTGGCGACCTGGTCGATGAATCTCCTGACGAAATCGTTGGACGACAGGTGCTCGAGCCGTACGGTCTCGATCCACATGTTGAAGTACGGCGAGTCGTGGTACTTGATGGAGCCGTCGGGGGCGTACGTGAACTCCATCTGCGGGAGGACGACGTCGATCAGCATCAGCTTCTGGCGCATGATCGCGATCTTCCGTATCTCCTCGGTGGTCGTCGGGAGGTTGTTCTGTCGCCCGAACAGGTGGATCACGTACCTCCGGCTCCTGATCGACCGGACGCGCCCCAGCATCTGGCGACATGTCTCCACGTTGCAAGACAGGCTGGTGAACGACCCGTAGAGAATGTCGAAATGGTCTGCCTCGAACGAGATCCCGGCCGAGACGGTCGGCGTGTAGATAACGACATCGAACTGGACCCACTTGCGGTCGACGTTCTCGAAATGATCGTTCCTCACGACCTGGTCCGTCTCGGAGCTGTACAGCTGGATCCGTTTCTCCGGGTATTTCTCTCGGAGGGTCGCTTCGACGTCTTTCGCCATCTTCAGGGAGTTGGTCGGGACGACGATCCGTTTCCCGCTCCTAACCTCGTCGGCGAGAGCCGATAACCAGTCGTCCTCGTTCGAGGTGAACGAGTAGTGATCGTCTCTGGCCTTGCCGAACCGGTTCCAGTGGAACAGGAACGGCGTTGCCGCGCCCGGGCCGGCCGGTCGGAGGTCGGCGAGCATGCGCTGGGTCCGCCGGCCGACGTTCGCGTCCATGCAGACGACGTGTTTCGAGTGCGTGACCATCCACTGGAACATGGCGAACGATGCGGTCAGGTTCTTGTGCAGGCCGCTGCTGAACTGAGCGAGGACCGATTCGACCTCGTCGAGGACGAGGAGGTCGACCGGCTCAGCCCCTTGCAGGATGACCAACCGGTATAGCGACTCGACCTGAATGATGAGCCGGTCGACGTCGTCATGCATTATCGGCCCGCGGATCGACACGTAGCTGGAGAAGTCCGGGAACTGCTCCTTGATCGACCGCGAGAACGCCCGCCTGAAGGTCACGAACCTGACGACATACTTCTTGGAGTCAGACTGGGGGAAATACGTGTCGATGTACTTGCGCAGCGCCTTGGTCTTCCCGAGACCCATCTGAGACTTGACAACCAACGTGGGCACGTGCTCGAATGGCAGCATGGTCGGCTGCGAGTACACGTGCTTGAAATCCTGAGTGTTTTCCCCAGAACAGGGCCGGCCGAACGGGTCCTCTTCCTCGCTCGATTCCCTCCGGAGATTTCCAGGGCTCCGAGGATCTCCGGAGAGAACCGGGCGGGCGACGTTCGGACAGGAAACGGGGACGGCACCGAAATCTCCTTCGACACTGATGTATCCTATAGTCAGGCTCGAAGACGGCTTATGTCGGCACATCTCGGTGAGCCTGAGGTGTCCTGGCGCGGCTTGATCACGGGACGCGAGTACCATCAGCGTGTTGTCGTGGTGGTGGACCTCGGAGCATATGCGGCAGTACGACGGGAACGTTCTGTCGTAGAATATCATGCCGCCTCGGGCCTCCCGGAAGGCGTGGCCAACGTCCAGACCGAGGCTGCCGACGTATTCTACGACTCCTCGGTCCATGTCTTCTGGAAGGGCAGGCGTGACGTCAGCCGAGTCACAGGCCCGCGACGTCGGGAGAAGTCGGGTCCCGACCGTCCAGCTGATCAACGTGTCATTCCGCGCCGCGTCGGTCCGACAGCCGAAGCCGAGGGCCACCTCTTTGACCCGGCCGTCCAGCTTCGAGTTCCCAACGATGCGAAAATTCTGCGTCGATTTGTTCACCTGGCTGTCGATGAACTTCACGATGTCGTCCGGGCATCGTTCGAGGACATCCCGTGTGAAGTTCCTGGCGTCTCTGTTGTTCTCGAGGCAGTAGTCGAGCACGATCACGTGGAAGGAAAACTTGTACTCGTCGGGACTTTTGAGCCCGGAGGAATCGCAGACGATCACGTTGTCTCGAGTGATCGTGGCCCCGCACGTCGGGTAGAAGCGTTCGCAGAACGTGTCCACGACCAGGTCGACGACGCGCTCGACAACAGCGTGCGCCCGACGCGTCATCTCCGGAATCCCGTCCCCGCCCAGTTCTTCGGCTTTCATGTCGAGGTCGAACTTGATCTTCTGCTTCCAGCCGCCGAAGACGACTTCGTGGAAGGTCCTGGAAGTCCGCGGCAACTTGTCCAAGTGATCCCAGAACTCTCCCGGCTCGAAGACGGAGTACATCTTGGTTGTCTCGTCCCTAACGACGAGCTGGCAGGCAGTCGTCGTCAGGGACGGAAGCACGAGGTCGGGGTCTCTACCGGGCTTGGAGACAAGCCATCTGTATGTCCTCATGCGAAGTGCAGGACAAAAAACAGATTCAAAAGTAGTTGTTTCGTTCAGACCGTGCCAAGCTCGATATAGACGGCGACCTCGTCCCATCCTTTGCGCATGTAGAGCGTCGTGTCTTCGACGTTGACCTTGGGAGGTCCCCAACATTCCTTTCGCACGTCTTCGGGCAGGTTCTCCATGGCCATGGAAAACAACTCGTACTCGTCTTTCATGCTGAGCTTTCCGTACATCGCCCGGCCGAAGTTGAGGATCGACTCGACCTGCTCCGTCATCCCCTCGTGGGCGGCCACGTCAGTCAGGTCGGTGACCCGGGCGAGCTCGACCCGGAGGTCGTAGCCCGGTTTCTTTCGGTCGAGGAAGACGTAGCAGTAGGCCTGACGGTTGGTTTTGACGTTGAAGAAATCCACGCGCCGGGCTCCGACACCGCCGGCGTATTTGTGTTTGGTCATCTCGTGGAGCTCGGCCAGCAGGTGTTTTTTCTCGCCCTCGCTCGCGGTTCCGTGTCTGATCGCCTCCTGTACGAAGACGCTGAAGATAGGGAAGCCCTGCGCCAGGTTCAGCCGGCTGAAGTCTTCGAATCCCTCTTCTCGAGAGGACTTCTCGTAAAGCTCGCGTGCTTTTTTCCGCACCTCGTATTCGTTCTCCATGATTAATACTTATTTCAGCTTGTGTTTAATACGGACAGTAATATAATGGAGATACGTCACGGTAAATTGTTGCTCAAAGGTCTGGTCTCGTATCCGCTCGTGGCAGCCGCGGGCAACAACGAAGCCAGCGTCATCAACGTCGAAGAGACGTTCCGCGACATCGCCGACTCGTCGAGGTCTATCACGGACCTGGTGTTGTCTGTGGTCGGCGATGCGCTCGACCAAGTCCGGAGACATCTCGACATGCACGTGCATCTACCCAAGCGGGTCACGAACTTCTTCGGCGGCCAGGGGGTCGGACGTGCTTGGCTCGAGGTCTACGAAATCTTCGCCACGAGTCATCTGGCCATATTTCGTTCCGGACCCATCGGGAGCCAAACGCGAGTAACCGCGTTTTTCAACATGGCCGACCCGGGCGAGGCCATATGCGCCACGAACCACCTGCTGGCCCGATCTACCTTCGACTGGGTGGCGTCGCACGGCCCGGTCGTGGCCGACGATTTCGGGATCGTGACGAGGCATCCGGACAGATGGCTGAGATTCCCAGCCGGTTGTCGTCACAGCCGCGCGGGCTTCCAGACCGCAGTCAGCCAAATGAAGTTCTGGTTCCCCGAGGGGGTCGATCTCTACGTGTCGACCTGTGGCCGGCTCGTCTCTGCCAGTCCAGCGGACTCGGCACGGTCCCACGAAAGCCTTGACGATCAAGCCAAATCCGAGTTCTGCCGTATGCTCCTCGGGCTGGCTTCGCTCAAGGAAGGAGGGACGTTTCTCATGTACTTCCCGGAGTTCAGAACTGCTTCGACAATATCGATCGTCCAGCAGATCAACGAGCTGTTCGGCCAATCGCGTCTCGTCCGGCCGACTTCGGTCGAGCAGGGGGTCCCCGGGGTCTACCTGCTGGCGACCGACTACCTCGGGATGCACGAGACGAGCCTGAATGCCTTCTCCAAACACGTGGCGCTCTGGCACAGCAGGATGAACATCCGCTGTCCTGGGTTCGCCCCCCGGAGCCCCGCGTTCGAGGTGTTGGCTCGGGCGGTCAAGACGATAACCGTGACCCAGCACAAGCTGTTCGCCGACGAGATCATGCGCATGGCCATGCGCAAGAGCCGACTCAGCGGGAGCGAGTTCGCCAGGGCGCGGGTCTACGTCGAGGAGCGGTACGTGAGGGGGAGTCGAATTACCGTCCTCCCAGACCAGAAAAAACTGTGATTTCTGGTGTTTCCGAAAGTTGCAAAAACTGAACGTCATGGCATTTGAAGCAATAGCGAGTATTCTTATAACCATGTCTCATGAGCAAACGAAACCTGTGTTGAGCGAAGGTCACCGCCAGTTGGCCGAGCTTCTGTCGAATTTCGTCAGAGAAGGCATCAAGGGAGACTTCGATAAAGTCCTCGCCCCAGTCATAGGCGTACTCGCGATCCTCGAGGAGAAAATCAACGCTCTGACGATCAAGGTCGACGAGATCGGCAAGGGGATGCTCACCGGGCCGACTCCGACCGAGGCGGCCAAGCTCAGGCCCAAGGTGACGGCTATCAAGAAAGCCGGGAAGCCCCCGGCTGAAGCCGGAGCCGAGCCTTCTGACGATGCAGGAAAGGTCACGAACAAGATGTTCTATTGTCGCTTCATGTTCAGCGACCCGGATTTCGTAGCCCGCCACGTGACACCCGCCAATTCCGAACAGCTCAATTCCGAGGAAAACCTTGCGAAATACGCGAAGACGAAGAAGACGGGAGTCGAACTCGACAGGATCAAGGGCATGCTGTTCTGGAAGTCCGTCGCCGACGAGGCGACCAAGACCAGGATCGCGCAGGAGTACACCGACTGGAAGGCATCCAGGGCCGCAGAGTTGGCTCCAGCTCCTCTCGAGAACGAGAAGTAGGAGATATTCCATCGACGAAATGTGATTCTTTTTTGAAAACTGAACGGACCAATACATAGACATCGCACGGGCCAACAGATGTCGAACCGCGGGAGCGTCACGCTGTTCATCGGCCCGATGTTCTCGGGGAAAACACAGAGGATGATAATGGCGGTCGAGCGTGCCGCGTACGCGAAGAAAAAGGGCCTGATAGTTCGATACGCCGGCGACAGCCGGACGGGCACGGTCCAGACCCACGACAAGCGCGAGGTCATCGAGTGCGCCGACCATCGTTCCCCCATCCGCCTGGCCACAGCCGAACGTCTCGCCGACGTCCTCATCGACCCAACAGAGGCGGTCGTCGGAGTGGACGAGGGCCAGTTCTACGGCGATCTCGTCGAGGTCGTCGACTCGTGGGCCGACCGGGGCCTCCAGGTGTTCGTCGCCGCGCTCGACGGCGACGACAAACGCCGGCCTTTCGGCCGTGTCATCGAGCTGATTCCCAGGTCGGAGCAGGTCGAGAAGCTCAACGCAGTCTGCCACATCTGCGGCCACGACGCTGCGTTCTCCAAGTGTCTGGTCGAGAAGTCCGAGGTGACCCTGATCGGCGGGGCCGAGAAGTACATCTCGGTCTGTCGCGAGTGCTTCGCACGCCCGATTCCCGGAACGGAAACCCTCGATGCCCGTTAGATTTCCAGAGAGTCGACAGTGTTTGAATATTTTTTTCCTGCGCCGTCGAGTTCTTCGACGATCTTGTATTAGAAAAATAGCAACAGTACGAATACTATGGCCAAAAAGGTTGACATCCTCGGACTCCTCCCTGGTAAGGTCAGGGACTTCAGGCGGTGCTCGCCCGACCACGTAGTCTACACGATGAACGACTTCTACAACTACATCAACATCGCCCCCGACCGGATATACGAGCTCCACACGTGGCTGCCTCCGTACTACAACCACTGGAGACTCTGGGACAAAGACATCACGTACAACCACTACGCTCCGTCCCTCGGCGTCTGGGTCAACCCGGCGATGAATCACAACGACCTCAGCAGCGACCTCCGTCACGACTTCGACTTCACTATCATCGACAGGTTCGGAGGCCCGAAGAACTTCCTGACTTCGATGTCCTACATGGTGGCCCACGCGGTCGAGGAGGGCGCGGAGGAGATCCATCTCCACTGCACGTTCTACATCACGGGCGAGGAGTATCAGCAACAGCTTCCGTCGTTCCTCTCGTTGCTCCACTTCATCGAAGACCACTATCCTGCGGTCAAGGTCACGACGGTTCCCGAGCAGACGATGAAGATGTGGCAGCTTTTCGAGGAGGGCTGGATGAAGTTCGACGGCGAGAATTCGATCAAAGCTGTGGCCACCAAGGAGTCGGCGCCCATCATCAACCACATGAACAACGTCGAGTTCCCGCGGCCGGCCGGCCAGCCCTCCCTCATCGAGATCATCCGCACCAACAAGAAGATAAGCGACGGCCTCCCGGAATTGCCCGAAGTCATCGAGCCGTACCACCTGACTGGGGTTGCCGTCCTGCTCAACGAGAAGTGGCCGGCCGGCGTGCGCAACCCGTACGCCGAGAAGGGCCTCCCGGTGCCGGTAAAAAAAGACTAGATCTTGTCTTCACCGAACGAATTCAAGGAGCCGCTCGGTTCAGTTCCGGACTCGCGGTCTGGCCTTCTTTTTTGGGGGCCGATGTTCCCAGATTCAAGATGAACATCCCGATCAAGACGATCACGATAACGAAGGCCAGGTACTTGAGCTGTTCCTGTCGCCCACCGGAGCCGGTAGGTAGACAGACGCCGTCTTCGCCGAGCAGGGAGTCAGTTGGGCATCCCCTCTTGATTTCCTTCGTGCATCTCGCCATCCCGGCGTTGCCGTGGAGCGAGCAGACCGCATCAGTTTTCGCGCACGCCGAGCCGTCGCCGTAGGGCTTCGTCCCGGGGGGACAGACTGCAGTGGGACAGCTCGCCATCCCGGCGTTGCCGTGGAGCGAGCAGACCGCATCAGTTTTCGCGCACGCCGAGCCGTCGCCGTAGGGCTTCGTCCCGGGGGGACAGGCTGCAGTGGGACAGCTCGTCATCCCGGCGTTGCCGTAGAGCGAGCAGACCGCATCAGTTTTCGCGCAGGCCGAGCCGTCGCCGTACGGGGCCATCCCTGGCGGACACCCGTCGGTGCTTCCCGGGAAGCACCTCGCCATCCCGGCGTTGCCGTAGATCGCGCAGGTTGCCGTGCGCCACTGGCAGGCCGAGCCGTCGCCGTAGGGCGTCCAACCTGGAGGACAGCAGCGGGCCAGGCCAGAATTGCCGGACACGGCGCACAGGGCGGAAGCGGGTGCGCAGGCAGAGCCGTCGCCGTAAGGCTTCATCCCCGGCGGGCAGACGAGGTGATCGATCTCATTACTGTCGACGCCCTGCCCAGGGCATCTGGCCATTCCCGTGTTCTTGTAGAGGGCGCACAGGGCGGAAGCGGGTGCGCAGGCAGAGCCGTCGCCGTAAGGCTTCGTCCCTGCCGGACAGACAAGGTGATCGATCTCATTACTGTCGACGCTCTGCCCTGGGCATCTGATCATTCCCGTGTTCTTGTAGAGGGCGCACAGGGCGGAAGCAGGTGCGCAGGCAGAGCCGTCGCCGTAAGGCTTCGTCCCTGCCGGACACCCGGCAGCCGCGGCGAAGTCGTCTCGAGATCGAACGCATGTCATATTTCGTGTTCCTATATTCGCCGCCAGAAATCGTCGGGAAAAAATAAGGGCGCCGATTTCGGTCCCGAATTATTCGACAGTCACATCTAATCACCGTGATGATGGTTTTTTCTTCAGGGAGTCGAAATCGGGGACTCACACGCGCTCGAGACGAGCGGCCATGCCCCGCAGGATCCCGTCAAGGACTCGGACGTTAACCCTTGGGTTCCGTTCGAGCAGTTGGCGAGCGAACTCCAGGCTCTCGGAAATCATCACGGGATTTCCATGATTCGATTTCCGAAGGAAATCATCGGAAATCGGGACAACGTTGGCCAGGATGACGGCCACGAGCTTCTCGAGCTTCATTCCGGCAACGTAAGTCCCGCAGAACCCAGACGTCGTGAGTATGTCCTCGGCCATGGCGTCGAACTCGTTCGTCCGGTCAGGGTCGGTTACGAAACGGACGATCTTACCGTCTTTCCAGAGGTCGGTGAAATGAGCCAGCTTATTCTGTTCGCCCGATCCGTATCCGGAAAACGAAACGACCATGAAATCTGGGTGGTTGGCTGACAACATTTCCGACACCTACACATCTATGATCGGATAAAAATATTCATTTCTCACACGAGGCCAGGATGCGGGTGCACTCCAGATTATCACAGACGACGCTGTGAAATGCTCATGTTGTTTTTTGCACGTCAATTCAATCGCTACGGACATGAAAAGAATCAATACAAGTAAAACACGTCGACACCGAATGTCACCACGTCATTTGAATAACGAAATCCAGCAACGTCTCCAACTCCGACAATCTTAACGGCCGACTCGAAATAGTCGAAGCAGGCTCTGATCGTCTCTTGTTGATCCTGCGTTCAACGTCTTTCAAACCGAATCGGATCGCGTCGAACCACACCTTCTCTATCCTGATTTTGTGTTCCATTGGTACGATACATGCTGACGGAAAATTAAATTTAATCAAAATCTTAATAATAAGCAATAAATAACGATGGAAGAATTGGTTGTAGCTGTACTGATACTGCTTCTGATCTTGATAACGATCGCCTATTACAGGAACGCCCCTCCAGCCGGCGGAGGAGGAAGCGTCGCTCCGACGTCGTGTCCTAAAGGGCTGACCAAGTTCGGCGACGGCTCGGCCTGTCAAGATCCAGCTGGGAACGCCTGCGCGCTATGGGGGAACCCGAATCTGCAGAGATGTTTCTGTCCTGCTGGGTACACGACTTACGGAGACGGCTCGGCCTGTCTCACCCCGTCCGGCGCAGAGTGCGCCCTCTGGGGGAATGCCGGAACCCCGCGGTGTGAGGGATCGATATCGCCACCATCGAGAGGCGGTGGCAGCATCCCATTCATCCACAAAATATTGTGAGGAATCGACTCTTTGTTTCCGGCGCGGCTTTTTCTCGTGTCTGGTATACCGATATATGCACCGTGATAATTTCCGTTCCGATCATACATAATTCATGATGCGAACGCAAGCATCCAAATCCCGTGGAATATATGAGCATCCACCAACAAGAAATCCTTTTTTTAATCGTCTTCATCAAGCTTGGGCAACCTGTCGAGGATCTTGGATAACTGTTCGCGATTGCGTACCAGAATCGCTCTGAGTTCTCCGCATGGGCCTGCGAGTCGTTTCGCGAGTCCAACCATCGGATTCATGTCCATATCTCTGAGCCTCTGAATTATTTCCTCGCTCGCGACCGTGTCTGCTTCATCCGGCGTGTCGCCGAACCCTATCCACGGCTGTTTATCTAGCGCCAATTGGACACTCTTCGACATCATCGGAGGTAGAACCATGGTGACTGGGTGGATCTCCCAACCCGTTTTCCCGCGGACGAGCGCTCTCGAGTCTCTCCGGCTGCTTCTCTGTTGGGGAAGATAGCATGTGATATTCTCAGGATGATCAGGATCACAGTAGATGATGGTAGCCAGTTGCATCATGACTTGAACTGTTATTTCGCACGCCGACATCGGTGACTGAATGAAAGGTTCGAGGATTTCGTATACTTTCCCATTCGTGATATGATCGACTTTTTCCCTGCCGAATATGTTGATCGTTATGTTGTTAGTGCTCGCGTCGACCGTATTTCCCGATCCATCAATGTTGAGAGCCACGTTTCGTGCAATCGAAGACATTGATTTATTGATGGTATTATTATTATTCTGTGTCAAAGACACAGTCATGTCTGCTATCTCTTTCTCTTTCTCGACTATCACGCACTGTTGCAGCTTGACAAGTTCATACAAACGTTCCATCCCAGACTCGCCGTTTTTCAAGTTTGGTGCAATCGGACATCTTTCGCGTATATGTCGATAAACGTTGGTTTCTACGGAGAATCTCTGACCGCAATATCTGCACGGGAACGGTTTTTTTTCCGATAACGAGTCAATAGGAATGTAATCTGTGATGATCCCATCTGTCAATTTGACATATTCGTTATTTATTTCTTTCTCGAAAGCTGGGACGCATTTCCGTTTGGCTCCAAGATGACGACGAAGGTATACCGGGAACGTGAAAACTCGTCCACAGTATCGACATGTTCTATCCATGATTCCAACAATGTATTATGCTCCAGAACTTCAACATGTAAAATTATACATATCGGATCAGTCGCAATTTGCAAGGATCAGTCAAACATATGATAAACATTAGTTAGATGTTGTTAGAATACTTCTTTCAAGCACTTCACTATACATATCGGATCAGTCGTAATTCATATGTAGAGATATTATGAGTGACTCTAAAGCTGGTTTTAACATACATTTCATGTTGACTGATCCGATATGTATAATGCACTTTTGCAAAAATGAAAATAGAAGGAGTTCGAAAAGTTTATGAGCCGTTATTTTCAATCTGATGTTAAGTTCTCGATACATTTTTATGAAAAATTTCAGATTACGATATGTTTGTTTCCGAGATTTCCAGATTATACATATCGGATCAGTCGCAATTTGCAAGGATCAGTCAAACATATGATAAACATTAGTTAGATGTTGTTAGAATACTTCTTTCAAGCACTTCACTATACATATCGGATCAGTCGTAATTCA